>Ga0067045_1027394_pt1 | contig 170250 bp, 158 predicted proteins | sample TerdegcTABiofilm_FD_59184 | JGI IMG/M metagenome (GOLD analysis project Ga0067045, IMG submission 59184) | Combined Assembly of (Gp0054472, Gp0054536) Wastewater bioreactor microbial communities from Singapore -Terephthalate degrading... | reverse complement strand
AGCAGCAGTGGCGGCGCCGCGCCCCCGGTGTCTTCTCCGCCGCCTCCACCCCCACCAGCTCCGCCTCCCCCGCCGCCTCCGCCGCCGGTTAACGCCGCCCCCACCGCGCAGGCCACCGCCACACCCGCCGCACCGCAGGAAGGCCAGCCCTTCGTGCTGGACGCCTCTGCCTCGACAGACCCTGAAGGCGCCGCGCTGACCTACACCTGGAGCCAGCTTTCCGGCCCGCCCGTAACACTCGCCACGCCGAACCAGGCCGTGCTCCAGGTCACCGCCGCCGAAGTCACAGAGGATACCGAGGCAGTCTTCCGCGTCAGCGTTTCGGATGGAGATCTTTCGTCCATAGAAGATGTCTCCGTAACCTTCGAAAACATCGCGCAGACACCTGCCTTTGCTACGCCTTTGAGCCTTGTTGCTCTCGCCTCGTTCGAGGATAGGCCAATCGGTCTGATGCAGTTTTTCAGTTCTCCCGTGTTGATCACAGAAGCAGAACCAGGTGGAGAACAGAGAATTGTAGCAGTAGATTTCCGTGTGTCGAACGACACTTTAGACGTAACGCTTGCTCCTCTCCTATCGGATACATTTCCCGCTCCATCTGCAATCAGCTTCGTTAACGGCCGGTGGGGCACACAGTTCAGCGGTCTGGCTATCGCGCAGGAAGAACGCGGCGAAGTGCAGGTTTATGTAGAGGGAACGAATAATTCACGACCCCTTACCTCCGCTCAAAACTTCACTGTGGACGCGCCTTGTGCCGTGGAGATCAATTCCTCAGAGTTTTCGTTTCCCCACATCGTGATTGGGCAGCGCAATACAGGCTTTACAGTTTACCTATCGTTCGCAATGCAACCAATGGAGCTTTTCCAAGTGGTAGCAAACGGTCAATCACTCTGTGGTCTGATTGTTCCAGAAGTTCCGATTGGCAGAAGCTTTCATTTTTCAAGTCCAGAGGGATATGTGCTTCGAACAATTTTGGCATTTAATTCGAACACAAACAATCTTGAAGTTTACTCTGGAAACCAGGGTTTCGACAGCCTCTCTGACCCCAACGCATATTCGCTGTCTCAAATGTCACCTGTCGCCCTCAACTCTACTACCCCCCTTAGGCTCGTCAAAGCCAAGACCTTCAGTACCGGACGGGGACCACAGGTACTCGCGCTGCTGCTGACGGATGATCAACACGAAGGCACGCACCGCTTGGTCTTGGCAGGGTTCGATGAGAACCGGAATATCGTTCAGAGAACGTATTCGTGGCCGATAGGCATCCCTAGCGATGTAATTATGGACGACCTCGATCAGAACTGGGTACCTGAAATTGTCGTCATTTCCGAGACTTCGCCTCAGGCAATTGTGTTCGGGCCTGCGGGCTTTCTACCAGGTTCCTTCCAACTACCCCCGGAAGCACCTTCATTCTTGGAGATAGGGCTCGGAGCGCGCGCTGCTCGTCAATCGCTATCTAATTGGTTTTCAGCGTCCAGCCTGGTTATTGCTTACCCGGACAAGAAGGAAGTTCGCCTTTATCAGCCACAATCTGAGTAAAAGCGAACCTCATTCTCCAAGGCGCCCTAAAGCGCCAGTTCCAGCTTGCCGTTGCAGAGGTTGGAATAGTCCTCGGCCAGCGTCAGGCTGATATGGCCCGGCGTGAAGCGGTGAGCGCCGATTTCGGCCACGGGGGTGATCTCGGCGGCAGAGCCGGTGATGAAACACTCGCTGAAGGTCGCCAGCTCGTCCGGGAAGATCGCCCGCTCGACCACTTCGATCTGCCGGGCCTTGGCCAGCGCAATCGTCGTCTGCCGGGTCAGCCCGTTGAGGAAACAGTCCGGCGTCGGCGTATGCAACACGCCATCCCGCACGAAGAAAATGTTGGCGCCCGTCGCCTCGGCAATCTGGCCGCGATAGTCCAGCATCAGCGCGTCCTGATAGCCGGCTTTCTCGGCGGCGTGCTTGGAGAGGGTGCAGATCATGTAGAGGCCGGCCGCCTTGGCATGGCAGGGCGCGGTATCGGGCGCCGGGCGGCGCCATTCGGCATGGGTCAGGCGGATGCCCTTCATCTTGTCAGCAAAATAGTCGCCCCAATGCCAGACAGCCACGGCCAGGTGGATCGTGTTGTTCTGGGCCGAAACGCCCATCATCTCAGACCCGCGCCAGGCGACTGCGCGCACATAGGCGCTGTCGAGGCCGGATTTCTCCAGCGCTTCCTTCTTGGCCTTCTCCAGTTCTTCGACGCTGAACGGGATGTCAAAGCCCATGATCTTCGCCGAATTGTGCAGGCGCTTGGAATGGTCCAGCGAGCGGAAGATCTTGCCGCCATAGGCCCGCTCCCCCTCAAACACGGAGGACGCATAGTGCAGCGCATGGGTCAGCACGTGAACCTTGGTGTCCCGCCAGGGTACGAAAGACCCATCCATCCAGATGTATCCGTCACGGTCATCATAAGGGATGGCAGCCATTGAGTACGCTCCTCGCTTGCACTTTTGTTGCGGTTCGCGTTCATTTCCGACTTATGGCTCAATCCGTCAACCTGACCCGCCCATTTGACCCCCGCCTCTTCCTGACCGATCAGGAACTCGACAGGGGCGCAGGACTCCTGATTTCAGGGGCAGATGAGCTTATGCGCGCGGCAGAATCGGCCCGCAAAAAGGCCGGTCTGAGCAAGTCTGAGATGCAGATTCTCATGGCAATCCGCTACCAGCCGGGCCTTACGGTCAGCCAGTTGCGGGGCCAACTGGGCATGACGGTGCCAACTTTCGCCCGGATCATCGGCCAGCTGGACACGCGCGGGCTGATCGAGCGGGCCCGCGAAGGCTCCGATGGCCGCCGCCGCAAGCTCACCCTGTCGGACGCCGGCACCACGCTGACGACCCCGATCACGATCGAGCTGCGCGAGCGTCTGCGGGTCGCCTTCCGCGCCTGCGGGCCAGAGGCGGTCGCCGGCGCGCGCTTCCTTCTGGAAGCGTTGGTGAAATAAAGAGACCGCCATGAGCCTCAGAGATCCCGCCCATATCCTGATCGTCGATGATGACGACCGCATCCGCGACCTAACCAAGCGTTTCCTGACGCTGAAGGGCTACCGGGTGACGGGCGCGCCGGATGCTGCCGGGGCGCGCCGCCTGATGGACAACATGACCTTCGATCTCGCCGTGCTGGACATCATGATGCCAGGCGAGACCGGGCTGGAACTGCTCGAACGCATCCGGTCAGGCCCGGCCAGGGCCACGCCGGTCATGCTGCTGACAGCGCGTGGAGAGGCCCGCGACCGGATCGAGGGCCTGCGCCTGGGCGCCGATGATTATCTCGCCAAGCCGTTTGAGCCCGAAGAACTCGCCCTGCGCTGCGAGGCGATCCTGCGCCGCTCCCAAAAGCCCGCCCCTCCCCCGGAGGAGATCGAAATGTCGGGCCTCGTCTTCAATATAGAGCGGGGCGAGCTCAAGGCGGGCGACCAGCGCATCCGCCTGACCGACGCCGAAGTGCAGCTCCTGACCATCCTCGCGCGCACGCCCGGCGAAGCCATCAGCCGCGAAGACCTCGCCGAAATGACCTCGGCGGGCATGGAACGGTCTGTGGATGTGCAGGTAACCCGCCTGCGCCGCAAGATCGAACCCAATCCGAAAGAACCGATCCATATCCAGACCGTGCGGGGCATCGGCTACCGCCTGATGCCGGATTGAGCCGGTCCATGCTGCGCCTGAGAGACATCACCCCCCGCGGCCTCTACGCCCGCAGCCTGCTGATCATTCTGGCGCCGGTCCTGATCATCCTTTGCCTGATGACCTGGTATTACTATGCCAACCATATTGCCGAAGTGAACCGCAAGCTGGGACAGGGCATCGCGCGTGACGCCGCCCTGATCCGGGATGCCTGCCGCAATCCCGCCTACGGGCCCGGGGATATGGCCCGCATCCAGTATCTTCTGGAGACGGAGTTTACCTGCAGCCTCCCGCCAGGCGCCGTTCCCGACAGCGCGCTGAGGCAGAGCTTTTCCTATAACGACACGCTCAAGAGCGAACTTGCCGGGCGGCTCGGCGATGACATTGTGGTCGGCCTGATCCCGAACGATACCAAGCTGCACATTCGGTTCCCCGTTGCCGGCAAAACGGCAGAAATCGTGATGGACCGGAAACGGGCGCTGGTCATCAACTCGCACTTCTTCATTGTCTGGGTGATTTTCTTCTCCCTGCTGATGGTTGCCCTGGCGATCGGCTTTCTCAACCAGCAGGTCCGCTCCATCCTGCGCCTTTCGGAGGCGGCCCGCGCTTTCGGCAGGGGGCGGGATCTGGACGGCTTCCGCCCCTCCGGCGCCACCGAGGTGCGCGACGCGGCCCGCGCCATCATCGACATGAAAAACCGCCTCACCGCCTTTGCCGAGCAGCGCACCGCGATGCTGGCCGGTGTCAGCCATGATCTGCGCACCCCCCTCACCCGCCTGAAGCTCACCCTCGCGCTGATGCCGGAGACGGAGGATATGAAGGCCGCCCAGTCAGACCTTGATGACATGGCCATGATGCTCGACGAATATCTCGCCTTTGCGCGCGGCGAGGAAGGCGACGAGCCGGGCAGCTTTGATCTGGGCGCGATGGTTCACGATATCGTGTCGGGTTTCGGGCCGCATGTCCCGGTCAGCGGCCCGCAATCGCTCAGCGTGCGGGGCCGGCCGCTGGCGCTGAAACGCGCGATCAACAACCTTGTCTCCAACGCTCTCAAGTATGCCAGCCATGCCCGTGTCACCCTCGTCAATGGGCCGCACTGGGCCGAAGTGATCGTGGATGATGATGGCCCCGGCATTCCGCCTGAACGCTATGAGGAGGCCTTCCGCCCCTTCTCGCGGCTGGATGAAGCCCGCAGCCAGAATGTGTCCGGCTCTGGCCTCGGTCTGACGCTGGCGCGCGACACCGCCCGCATGCATGGCGGGGATGTGCGTCTTGCGCCCAGCCCCCTTGGCGGGCTACGCGCAATCTTAAGATTGCCGCACTAGATAAAGGCGCAAGGACGTTCATTGGAGAAACCATGACAGCCACACGCACCAAACTCGTCATCCGCAATGCCAAGCCGAAGGATATTGCAGGCATCCGTCCCCTTTATGACAAGGTCTATGGGGTGGATGATGGCTATACGGTTGATCAGATCGCCGGGCAGATCAACAAATTCCCGGACGGGCAGTTTGTGGCCGAGTTTGAAGGCCAGATCGTCGGCCACTGCGTCACCTTCGTGATCGATTCTGCCACCGCCCTATCCCAGCATACCTGGAACGAGATCACGGGCGGGGGCTTTGCCGCCCGGCATGATCCGGAAGGCGACATGCTCTACGGCATGGATGTCATCGTCGATTCCGAATTCCGCCGTCTGCGGATCGGCCAGCGTTTCTACAAGGTCCGCCAGGATCTCTGCCAATGGCTGGAACTGAAGGGCATCGTCTTTGGCGGCCGCATGCCCGGCTATCATCGCCACCAGAAGGAATTCCCAAACCCCGCCGACTATATCGAAGCGGTCAAGGCCTCAAAGCTGCGCGATCCGGTGCTCAGCTTCCAGCTGCGCCAGGGCTTTGAGGTCGTCGGCGTGCTGAAGAATTACATGCCCGAGGACACAGACTCCTGCGGCCATGCCACCCAGATGTTCTGGCGCAATCCGCTGGAACAGGAAGCCATCAAGGCCAAGCCGAGCCTGGGCGACACTTCCCTGCCCGAGCGCGTGCGCCTGGCAACCGTCCAGTTCCAGATGCGCCGTATCAACTCCATCGACGAGTTCGAACAGCAGGTTGAGTATTTCGTCGATATCGCTTCGGATTACCGCGCAGACTTTGTGACGTTCCCGGAGCTTTTCACGCTGCAACTCCTCTCCCTGGAGAGCAAGCCGCTGGGGCCGGCAGATGCCATTGCCCGCATCTCCGAATACACCCCGCGCTTCATCGCCTTCATGGAGCGCCTGGCGGTCTCCTACAACATCAACATCATCGGCGGCTCCCATCCCTCCCGGATGCCCGATGGCGATATTCACAATGTCGCCTACATCTTCCTGCGCGATGGCTCGGTCCACACGCAGCAGAAACTTCACCCGACCCCGTCCGAGCGCACCTGGTGGAATATCAAGGGCGGCGAAGGCAATTCGGTCATCCACACCGATTGCGGCCCGATCGGTGTGATGATCTGCTATGATTCCGAATTCCCGGAAATCGCCCGCCACCTGGTCGATCAGGGCGCGCTGATCCTGTTCGTTCCCTTCTGCACCGATGAACGCCGCGGATACCTCCGTGTGCGGTATTGCAGCCAGGCCCGCGCGGTGGAAAACCAGTGCTATGTCGTCATGTCCGGCGTGGTCGGCAATCTGCCGAATGTCGAGAATATGGACATTCACTATGCGGAGAGCTGCATTCTCACGCCGTCGGACTTCCCCTTCTCCCGCGACGGGATTGCCGCGGACGTCGCGCCCAATACCGAGACGGTGGCCATCGCTGACCTCTCCCTGTCAGACCTGCTGACCGCCCGCCAGTCCGGCGCCGTGCAGAACCTGAAAGACCGGCGGTTCGATCTCTACCGGGTGGTGTGGAAGTAAGGCTTAGCCCAGCCTTGCAGCCAGCTGGTCCATGAAGCCGGCGAGTTCGAGATCCTTCTGCGTCACGCCGTCAGCGTCGTGCGTGGTCAGGATCACGTCCACCTTGTTATAGACGTTGAACCATTCGGGATGGTGGTCCATCTGCTCGGCCTTCAGCGCCGTGGCAGACATGAAGGCAAAAGCTGCCTTGAAGTCGGCAAAGCGATACGCCTTCGTGATGGCGTCGCGCTCGCCCTCGGCGATCTTCCAGCCCTTGAGGGCCTTGATGGCGGCGTCTGCACCGATCTTCGACATGTCCTATTCCTCTCCGTCCTGGCCGAGTACGAAATATACCCAGCGGCCTTCCGCCGAAATCGCCGTGCGCATACCGGGATAGCCTTCGCCCGCACGGATGCGGTCGATACCATCTTCGCCGATCAGTTCGCGCAGGCGGCGGCGTTCTACAAAAGTCAGTTTTTCCGGGATCAGGTCCCGCACATCCTTGGCGGCGATGTCGGGCCAGACAAACCAGATCTCGCCATCAATCTCGCGCTTTCCCGGTGGCCCCTCAAACAGGTCGCGCAGCTTGCGGTTGGGGTCCACACCGGTGCGGCGCAGCAGGTCCCAGAATTCGAAATGGTCGCGCCCGCCCACATTCGACATGAAACCTTCCTGCTCGCCGGCCAGCCGCGCCAGGCTGCGCAGGGCGCCGCGTTCGGCTTCGCGCAGGATGGCGGCTTTCATCGCTTCAGCTTCCGGCGTCAGCGAGACGGGCTCAGGCGCCAGCGGCGGCCGGGTCAGGGAGTCCGAAGGCACAGGCGGGCCAGCCACGGGCGCCGCCGCCTGTTCGGCAGGCGCGCAGGCTGCCAGCAGCAGCGCCAGACAGGCGGCAAGCGTAAAGCTAGCGCACCGCATAGCCGGTGATGGCTTCCAGATCGGCCAGCAACTGTTCTTCGCTGGTCACCTTGATGGTTGCCATGCCCATTTCGCGGGCCGGCTTCAGATTGATCCCGAGATCATCGAGATAGACGCAGTGTTTCGGGTCCACATCCAGGGCTTCGCACATCAGGGCATAGATGCGCGGATCAGGCTTGCGGATGCCGAGCTTCGAGCTTTCGATCAGATGGTCGAACTGCGCGAAGACTTCTGCCAGCTGGGCGGCCTTCTCGTCATCATGGGTCATCGAGGCGCCCTTCCCGATGGGGGCGTTGTTGGTGATGCAGCCAACCTTGCCATGGCCCTTGCAGACCTTCAGCGCATTGACCACGCGCGGGCGCAGATGGCCTGAGAGAAGCCCCAGGATGTCCCGGCCGGGCACATCATGGCCCATGGCCAGGGCCTCTGCGCGGAAGAGGCCGTCGAATTCCTCGGCGCCCACCAGGCTGCGCTCGAGCTTCGCCCAGGCGTTTTCCAGCGGATTGACCGCATTGATTGAGCGGATGAAGTCCGCCGGCAGGCCCTTTTCGGCCTCATACCGGTTGAATGCCTCGAAGGGCGAGGAGGTGAACACCCCGCCGAAATCCCAGATTACTGCCTGAAAGGTACGTGTCATGACCGGCTTGCTAGACGCTTGAGCGCGGTATTTCAAACCTTGATTTTTCCGCCGCCTCTTGCCCCGGCGCTGATGGCCGGTAGTGTCCGGCGCGAAACAGACAGGAGGAAGACATGGGTGTTCTCGACGGCAAGGTGGTTCTGGTAACCGGCGGCGGCAACGGCATCGGCAAGGAAACGGCGCTTCTGGCCGCGCGCGAAGGCGCCAAGGTCATCGTCAACGATCTCGGCGGTGGCCTGAAAGGCGGGGATGAAGGCGATGCCGGCCCGGCCGAGGCTGTCGCAGCGGAAATCCGCGCGGCGGGCGGCGAAGCGGTCTCCAACTCCGAAAGCGTGACCGATTACAACGCCGTGGCCGGCATGGTGACGCAGGCCCTGGACACCTTTGGCCGCCTCGATTCCATCGTCAATCCGGCGGGCATCCTGCGCGATGGCATGTTCCACAAGATGAGCGAAGCCGACTGGAAAGCCGTGATCGATGTGCACCTGCACGGCTCCTACAATGTGGGCCGCGCAGCGGTGGAGTATTTCCGCGAGAATGAGCGCGGCTCCTACGTCTTCTTCACCTCCACGTCCGGCCTGATCGGCAATATCGGCCAGGCCAACTATGCCGCGGCCAAGCTCGGCATTGTCGGCCTCTCGCGCATCCTGGCCATGGAAGGGGCAGCCAAGAAAATCCGCTCCAACGTCATCGCGCCCTTTGCCTGGACACGGATGATCGCCTCGATCCCGGTGAAGGATGAAGCGAGCGCCCAGCGCGTGGAGCGGATGAAGAACGGCATGCGCGCCGATCAGGTGGCCCAGCTCGCCGTGGCCCTCTGCTCGGATCAGTCGGCAAACGTTTCCGGCCAGATCTTCGGCGTGCGCGGCAATGAAGTGATCCTGTTCGACCAGCCCCGCCCGGTTAAATCGCTCGCCCGGATGGAAGGCTGGAACCCGGAAAGCCTGATCAGCCAGGCCTTCCCGGCAATGAGCCCGGATTTCACCGATCTCGGCGCGACCTCCAGCGTGTTCCCTTACGAGCCGATCTGACCCGGCCAATCTGATTTGGCCGATTTGATTTGAGAGGGGCCCTGCCCCTCTCCTGTCGTCCCGCTCGATGAACGTCGCGCCAGCGGGGTTCATCTGAGCGGACAAGTTCCAGACCGCACCGGCGCCGGAACAGGCGGCGTTTGCCCCTATTTCTCGATCAGCCGTTCCCGGATGGCATCCTGCATCTTCTCGTCCACCTTCAGCGTGTCGACGAGATAGCCATCTATGGATCCGGCCCGCTCATTGATCGTTGCGAAGGCCTTTTCCAGATAGCGCAGATGCACGCCCATGAAGGGGCGGAACACTTCGGCCGGATAGTCCTTGCCCAGCATATCGTTGAAATAGGCTGCTGCTTCCGGCAGGCGCGACGCCACGTCCACGGCGGTGTTGGTCAGGTCATAATCCTCGCGGATGTCGGCCTCGCTCACGCCCAGGATATGATGCGTCAGCGCGCAGAGAATGCCCGTGCGGTCCTTGCCGGCCGCGCAGTTCACCAGCCCCGCCGCATCCCCGTCAAGCGCCGCGAGATGGCCGAACCAGTCGGTGAACATCGAGGTATGATGCTCCTTGAACGGCGCAGCTTCGTAATATTCCACCATCCACTGATCGGCATCGTCCGCGCTCACCTCCATACGGGAGAGAAAGCGGATATGCGGCGCATCTGTCTCGCGCCCGCCATCATGGGTGATGGTCACCGGCGCGGTGAAGCGCGTCTTGAATTTCTCCCGTTCATCCGGGCGCCGCAGATCGGCCTGCACATGGATGCCCAGCGCCGTCATCTTCTGCAGCTCGTCCTGCGAGGCTTCGGCATGGTGGCCGGAGCGGTAGAGCCGCCCCATCTTCACCCGCCCGCCATGGCGGCTGTCATAGCCGCCGAAATCGCGGAAATTGCGGATGGTTTCAAACTTCAGGAGGCGGGGTTTTGTCGTCGTATCAGTCATGCCCTTGGGGGTAGCCCGCACCCGCCCGCCCGTCCAGTGACAATCCTGTGTCCACAGCCGCTCACGCCGGGGCAAGGGCGCCTCTTTTCCGCCCTATTCCCGCTTCAGCGCAAAGGCATGGGGGAGCAGCTCCGCCAGGGTGTAGCGGGCCTCTGCGCCTTCTGGGGTGAAGCAGAGGATCTCCAGCGCGCCATCGGTGGAGAATTCCGCCAGCACCTGGCGGCAGATGCCGCAGGGCGTGCCCGCGTCGGCCCCATGGGTGGCCACGGCAATGGCCCGGAAGGCCCGGTGGCCGGCCGCCACCGCGCTGAACACCGCCGTGCGCTCGGCGCAGCAGGTGGCGCCATAGGTGGCGTTCTCGACATTGCACCCGGTTACGATCTCGCCGCCCGCCGTCAACAGCGCGGCGCCAACAGCATACTCCGAATACGGCACATAAGCCTGCCCCTGCGCAGCCAGCGCCGCCGCCTTGAGGGCGCCCCAACCGATGCTGCCTGCCATCACCGGAACGGCGGCTCGTCGAAGGCGCGCAGCTTGCGGCTGTGGAGGGCGGCGCCGCCGTCTTCGCTGAGGCGTTCGAGCGTTTCGATGCCGATACGGATGTGTTCGCCGATGGCGCGCTCATAGAAGCGGTTGGCGGCGCCGGGCAGCTTGATCTCGCCATGCAGCGGCTTGTCGGAGACGCATAGCAGCGTTCCGTAGGGCACACGCAGGCGGAAGCCGTTGGCGGCAATCGTGGCGCTTTCCATATCGATGGCCACCGCCCGGCTCTTGTTGAAGCGGCGGGCCGAGGCGGTAAAGCGCAGTTCCCAGTTGCGATCGTCCGTGGTGACCACGGTGCCGGTGCGCAGGCGTTTCTTCAGAGCTTCGCCCTTCTCCCCGGTGACCTTGGCGGCGGCTTCCTGCAGCGCCACCTGAACCTCCGCAATCGGAGGAACGGGGATTTCCGGCGGCAGCACCGTATCGAGCACATGATCTTCGCGCAGATAGGCATGGGCCAGCACATAATCCCCGATGGACTGGGAATGGCGCAGGCCGCCGCAATGGCCCACCATCAGCCAGACCTGCGGGCGCAGGACGGCGAGGTGGTCGGTAATCGTCTTGGCGTTGGAAGGGCCGACGCCAATATTCACCAGCGTGATGCCGGCGCCATTCGCCGCGCGCAGATGATACGCCGGCATCTGGAAGCGCCGCCAAGGCGAGGCATCAATCGCCGCCCGGCTATGCTCGTCGGGACGGGAAATCTCCAGCCCTCCGGGCACGGAAAGGGAAGTATAGCGCGTTTCGCCGTTCAGCTGTGTCAGCGCCCAGTCGCAGAAGGCGTCCACATAGCGGTGATAGTTCGTGAACAGCACATAATGCTGGAAATGTTCCACCGGCGTGCCGGTATAGTGCTGCAGGCGCTTCAGCGAGAAATCCACCCGCTGCGCATCAAAGAGGGCCAGCGGGCGCTCCTCGCCTGCCTCGAAGGGCTCGCCATCGGCCACCTCATCGCCAATCAGCGTCAGCTTCGGCGAGGGGAACCAGCGCACGAGCTCTGCCGGGGCGATCTCCTCCAGGCCAGCCGCCTGCGACGGATCCCAAACATAGGCATACGGAATTTCAGACGCCGAGCGCTCGACATACACGTCCACGTCATAATCCCGCATCAGCGGGGTGAGCACTTCCATCAGATAATCGCGGAAGAATTCGGGCCGCGTGATGGTGGTGATATAGATGCCCGCTTCGGAGAATTTTCCGAAGGCGCGGGAAATCGGCGGCGGGGGCCCTTCGGGATCATAGACGATGCGCAGCTGCGGATAGCAGAAGGCGCCTTCATCGCGCAGGCGCGGATTGGGCGGCGTGCCGTCATGCAGGAAGGTGTTGAGGGCGGTGGAAAGGGCGTCAACCGCCTCGGCATAAAGCGCCTCGAGCGCTTCGATAACTGTTTCTGGTTTCGTGTGTTTTGACATGGCATCCATTGGCGCGCAGCGCGGGAAAAGTCAACAACCACCCCCTTCCGCCCCCTCACAATACGCGCACACGCGGGCCCCGGCCTTCGCCCATCAGGGCCCAGAGGGCCCAGACCAGGGCGTCTACCCGGTCTGGCGAGCCGGCCTCTTCGGCGGTGCCGAAGCGGCACATCTGATCTTCCAGCGTATCGAAATGCCCGGCATGGCTGACGCGGCCCTGCGCATACATCGCCGCGACCGGCCCTGCCCGGCCGCGCTTGCCAAGGCGCGCCGTCACCAGCCGGACGGGCACGCGCGTGCCTGTCATCGCCAGCATTTCGGCCACCATGTCTCCGCCCTGATTGGCCTCGGCGAGAAGGCAGCTTGCCCCGGCCGCCTCAGCCAGGGCGGCGGCCCGCTCTGCCCAGACGAGCGGGGCAAGGCCCGGCGCGGAAGCGTCCCCCATCACATAGCCATGCCCGGCTTTCACCCCCGCCAGGATGATGCCGCAGGCATCCGCCCCCGGCCGGGCCGAAATACACGGGTCCACCGCCACGATACAATCATCAAGCTGTACCGGCGGGGCCGCCACCCGCAGCGCGTCAATCTGTGAGCGGAGGAACATTGCGCCTTCGGGATCATCCATGAAATGGCCTTCCAGCTCCTGCCGGCCCATTGCCGTGCCGGCATAGGCGGCCATCATCCAGCCGAGGAAGCCGGGGGAGAGGTTGCCCGCATTCTCTGCTGTGGCCGTGCGCGTTTCCACGGTGGCGGGGTCTGCCTTCAGCCTGCGGATGAGCGGGGTGGCGCGCGGCGTGGTGGTGACCATTGCCAGCGGGCAGGGCCCCAGCCGCAGGCCAAGCTGCAGATTGTCCCACACCGCTTCGCCCTTGCCCCAGGCGCCGGCCTCGTCACACCAGGCAAGGTCGAATTGCGGCCCGCGCAGGCTTTCGGGATCTTCGGCGGAAAAGGCATAGGCCACCGCGCCGTTTGGCCATTGCAGGCGCTGGCGGGAGGGCTGCCAGAGCGGGCGGTCAATCTCTGCCGAGGTGGCCAGGAGGCCGCTCGGCCCCTCGATCATCACCTCACGGACGGCCGGATAATTCTGCCCCACTAGCGCCACCCGGCGATAGCCCGCCTGCAGCACCGCCCAGCGGACCCATTCGGCCCCTGCCCGCGTCTTGCCCGCGCCACGCCCCCCCGAAAGCAACCATGTGCGCTTCAGGCCCGGCGGCGGCGCCTGTGTATCCCGGCGTAACGTCAGAAACCCGTGAGCGGCCAGCATGGTTTTCATCGGCTCGCTGAGGGGTTTTGTGCGCTTCTCCTGCACCGCCCGCAGCAGCTTTCGTCTCGAGTCCGGGGTCCACGCTGACCATGCGTTCGAGTTCTTCGAGGGCTCGCTCTCTCCAGTCTTCATCCGTCTGCTCACTATCCTTGCCTTGATGTTCCTTCTCCGCTGCCTGCATGACGCGCGCGGTGGCGGCCAATTTCTGGTGCGTGGCCACGGCCTCCTTCATCTCGCCGCTGCTGGCCAGCGCGTCGGCCACACAGTCCTGCTGCACGGCGACCAGCAGCCGCGCCATCTCGCCGGGGGCCTCGTCCTGCATCAGATCAAGATCGGCCAGCCGCCGCCGCACGGTGCGCTCGCACTCCCCGGTCAGGGCCGCCATATCGGCCACGCGCCAGCCTGCCAGCCAGACCAGCCGCAACAGCCGCCGCTGGCGCCCACTTCCCGCCCGCAAGCGGCGCGGGGGCTTCAAATTTGTCAGATCGTCCATCATGAACGCATCCTCCCACGCCGGCGCCCCCAGCCGGATTGGCGGGCGCGCCTCTGCGGCCCTCACGGGAAAAGGACGCGGGACAAGCAGGGATGACCTGGCCTGTTTTGCGGCGTTTTTGGCCCTGCAGGCGGGGTGATTTTGCCCAGATTGGCGGGACTTCTGCGGACAATCCGGGGACAGATCTGGACAAATCCGGACAGGATAAAGACAGGCCAAGTACTGGCCAGGGCGCCGCCCTGCGCCGGTTGCGCCCTATACGGAGGTTATTCCGGGGGGCGCAGTTCGGCGGGGCCGGAGGGGGCCTCTTCGGCGGGGGCCGCTTCGGGCTGAGGTTCGGGCGCAGGTTCGGGTTCGGGGACCGGCTCGGCGGTGATCTCGCCGGAGGGGGCCGGCTCGCCTTCTTCTGCCGGCGGCGGGGGCGCGCGCAGGGATTCGTCGGCGGCGTTGAGAAGGTCGTTCAGCTCGTCATTGGCGTTGCGGGGCACATCCGTGCCGAGCTCTTCGGTAGGTTCGCCGAGGGCCTCCTCCCCGGTTTCGGGGGCTTCGGGAAGCTCTTCCAGCACCGGCGGGGGTTTGGGGGTTTCGCCTTTGGGGCGCTCGCCCGCTGGCGGCCGGGGCGCCTCGCCGCCGAAGACGCAGGCTGCATAGCCTTCATTGGCCACGACGCGCATGCGGCCCTGGATGGAGCCGGCGCGGCGCTGGACATAAGGCCCCGGATTGACGGCTTTCCATTTGTTCGGAGACGGAAGAACAGCGGCGAGCAGCGCGGCTTCGCGCTCTGAGAGGTCAGCGGCGGATTTGCCGAAGCGGGCCTGGGCCGCGGCCTCGGCGCCGAAGAGGCCATCGCCCCATTCGGCGACATTGAGATAGACTTCCATGATGCGCCGCTTGCCCCAGACGGTCTCGATCACATAGGTCATCCAGGCTTCGCCCGCCTTGCGGGGCATGCCGCCGCCATTCCAGAAGAAGACGTTCTTGGCAGTCTGCTGGCTGATGGTGGAGCCGCCGCGGCGGTTGCGGTCCGGGTTTTTGGCGTTCCATTCGCGGGCCGCCTCGACCGCTTCCCAGTCAATGCCGCCATGGGTGCAGAATTTGGCGTCTTCGGCGGCAATGACGGCATGGACAAGGCGCGGGGAAATCCTGTCGAGGGGCACCCAGTCATAGCGGACATCCTGCCCGTCCAGGCCGCGCTGGGACATCAGGATTGTGCCGGGCGTGGGCGCGAAACGCAGGAGGAGCGCATAGAGATGGAACAGCAGGAAGACAGCGATACCGGCCAGCACAATGCCGACCAGGATGCGCCGCCAGAGGGGGGCCTTGCGCTTTGGCGCGGGGGCCTCCGGGGCGGGCGCCGGCGTGAAGGAAGGCGGCGGGGTCAGGCTGTCGCTCATGCCGGTGTCTCATCCCATTCTGCGATCACCGTCCTATCATGCTCCGAGGGGCGGCGGCGCGCCTTTTCCTCTGCAAAGCGGGCAGGATCAAGGCGGGCAAGCGCCCAGATCGCCGCCCCGCGCACGATGGGGGCGTCGTCCTGCAGCAGCGCCAGCAGGCTGGCCGTCAGGCGGGGCTCTCCGGAATTGCCGATGGCGACGGCGACATTGCGCACGAACCGGTCACGCCCCGAGCGCTTCACCGGGGAGCCGGAGAAGACTTCGCGGAAGGCTGCGTCGTCAAGGGCGGCAAGCTCGTCCAGGCCCGGTCCTTTCAGTTCTGCGCGTGCATAGAGTGCTGCTTCAGACGCGCTGCTGGCAAATTTGTTCCAGGGACAGGCCGCCAGGCAATCATCGCAGCCATAGATGCGGTTACCCATGGCGGGGCGAAACTCCGCCGGGATGGGGCCGCCATATTCGATGGTGAGATAGGAAATGCAGCGGCGGGCATCGAGCTGGTAGGGCGCGGGGAACGCAGCGGTGGGGCAGATATCGAGGCATGCGCGGCAGGAGCCGCAATGGTCAGCCTCGGGCGCGTCGGGGGTGAGATCTGCGCTGGTCAGCACCGTGCCGAGGAAGAACCAGGAGCCGAGCTGGCGGCTGACAAGATTGGTGTGGCGGCCCTGCCAGCCGAGGCCGGCGCGCTGAGCCAGCGGCTTTTCCATCAGCGGGGCAGTGTCGACGAAGACCTTCACGTCTGCGCCGGTGATCTGGGCAACCTCGCCGGCGAGCTGTTTGAGGCGGGACTTGATGACGTCGTGATAGTCCCTCCCCCGTGCGTAGACGGAGATGTTTCCGGTGGCAGTCTCGGAGAGGGTATCGAGGGGGTTGTGATCGGGGCCGTAATTCAGGGCGACGACGAGGGCGGCGCGGGCCTCTGGCCACATGGCGGTGGGGGCGCTGCGGCGCTCCAGTGTGGTTTCCATCCAGGCCATGTCGCCATGGCGGCCAAGCTCCACAAAGGTTTTCAGGCGCTCGCCCGCCGGCCAGGCCTCGTCGGCGCGCGCAATGCCCGCCGCATCGAAGCCGAGGGCGAGGGCCCGTTCTTTCAGCCGGGCTTCGGGGTCAGAAATCGAGCTCTGCATAATAGGATACGGGACGGGCGGCCTCGAGACGGTCAGCAAGCAGGGGCCGGAAGCTCGGCCGGGACTTGATGCGCATATACCAGGCTTTGAGGTCTGGCACGGCCTCCCACTGCACATCGCCGAAATAGTCGTAGGCGGAAAGATGCGCGGCGGCGGCGAGATCGGCCAGGGACAGGTGGCGGCCGGCGAGATTGCCGCGCGTTTCGGTGAGGGCGTTGAGATAGGTCAGCCGGCCGCGCAGGGCATGGGCGCCGCGGCGCAGCCTGTCGGAGTCAGGCTGGCGGCCGCGATGGGTCCATTGGGTGACGCGCTCGGAGAGGAGATTGTCGGTCACCTCCTCCATGCCAGCCTCCACCCAGGCCCACAGGCGGCGCGCCTCGGCGCGTTCGGAGAGATCATCGGGCAGCAGCGCGGGCACCGGGCGGACTTCCTCGAAATGCTCGCAGATGGCGCGGGTTCCGCAGGCCGCGAAACGGGGGCTGCTGCCATGGGTGGACACCACCGCCGGGGCGACGGCGCCGGGCGCGATCGAGGCGATGTCGAGCTCCGGCGCCCAGGGGCGGGAAGGCACAGCTTCGAAGGGTTCGCCTTTTTCAGCGAGCACGAGCCGCACCATGCGTCCGGCGGGATCAAGGGGCCAGTGATACAATCGAAGCATGTTCCAGACTGTGGATAACATGCGTAAACGTTGTATGGAGCCGGCGCCCTTTCTTCCGGATTTTTTTCCCTAACGACCCATGAACTGGCGCACAGCGTCAGTTGAGAGCGCAAATTTGGCGAAGGACCATTCGCGATCCTTGCCGAGCGCGCCGAGGGTGGCGAGGAGCTGTTTACGCCCTTCGCTGCGCGTTTCGAGCCAGGCCTCCACGCCGCCTGCCGAGAGCGCCTCTTCCGACACGCTGGCCTGCAGGCGCACGAGTTCGGAGATGAGGCGGCGGCCCGCGACACGGTCCCAATAGGGCGCATGGGCGAGGCCCTCGCGCGCGGAGGTGCGCAGGCGATCGAGCCGCAGGGCATCGCCCACCTGATAGAAGGTGGCGCCGGCCTCGGCGACCTTGCGGCCGGAATGGGCGGCGATGTCGGTGACGACGAGGCCCTGGGCAAAATAGTTCATCGCCGAGGCCCAGCGGGCGAGCGCTTCGGGGGCGCCGCGCTTCATGAAGGCGCGGGCTGACCGCTCGATCCGCGCGGCGGGATAGGCCGTCTGGATGCTGCTGAGGGCAGCTTTCAACTCGTTCAGCGGGGCATAGGTGAGGCTGACGGCATCCCCGGTGGACTTGTCCGGCAGCACACGGATGAACCAGGCGGCGGCCTCGCTGACGGCCTGTACGGCCTCGATCTGAAGCTCCGTCTGCAGATCAGCGGCGACCTTGTTATCCAGCGCGAAGACTTCCTTGCGGAAGCCGGCGATATCCAGCACGGCGCGGGCCGCCTCGACGCCGCGGATGACGGCGGCGGGCGCCGCCCCGGTGAGTTCCCGCAGGCGCTGGATGGCGACGGGGCCGCCCAGATCCAGGCTGCGGTTGGCGATGATCGTGGCGATGATCTCGCGGCGCAGGCGGTGATTGGCAAGGGCCTCGCCGAAGCCATCGATCGGGCTGGGGAAGTAGCCTTTGAGCACTTCGGCAAACCACGGATCATCCGGCAGATCGGACGCGACGATATCGTCGAAGAGGACAATCTTCGACCAGGCGAGCAGAACGGCGAGTTCCGGCCGGGTGAGCGGGCGGCCTTCGGCGGCGCGGGCCTGCATCTCCTGGGTGGAGGGGAGCCCTTCGAGCGGACGGTTGAGCACGCCGCGCTCTTCCAGATAGACCATCACCCGCTCAAGCGCCTCATGATCCTCAGTGGCGGTGGCCTCTGCCAGGGTCAGCGTGTTGGTCTGGTCATAGTTATGCGTGAGCACGAGGTGGGCGACATCATCGGTCATCTGCGCCAGCATCGGGTTGCGGTCTGCCTCCTTCAGGGCGCCGAGGCGGATAGCCTCCGCCGCGAGGATCTTGATATTCACTTCGTGGTCGGACGAATCCACACCGGCCGAGTTGTCGATGGCATCGGTGTTGAGGCGCCCGCCGGCAAGAGCGAACTCGATCCGGGCGGCCTGGGTCATGCCGAGATTGGCCCCTTCCCCGATGACCTTGGCCTTCAGATCCCGGCCATTGACGCGCACGCCGTCATTGGCGCGGTCGCCGACATCGGCGTGGCTTTCATGGGCAGCCTTCACATAGGTGCCGATGCCGCCGAACCATAGGAGATCTGCCTCTGCCTTGAGCAGCGCGTTGATCAGCTCGTCCGGCGTGACGACATCCTTGCTGATACCGGCGAGCGACTTGATCTCCGGCGTCAGCGTGATCGACTTGGCCGAGCGCTCGAAGATGCCGCCGCCCTTGGAGATGAGCTTTGTGTTGTAGTCTGCCCAGCTTGAGCGCGGCAGGGCGAACATGCGTTCGCGCTCGGCCAGGTTTTTCTTCGCGTCGCCCGGATTGGGGTCGAGGAAGATGTGCATGTGGTTGAAGGCGGCCACGAGGCGGATTTCCGGCGACAGCAGCATGCCATTGCCGAACACATCGCCCGACATGTCGCCGACGCCGATGACGGTGAAGGGCTCGGTCTGGATGTCGCGGCCCATTTCGCGGAAGTGGCGCTTGACCGCTTCCCAGGCGCCGCGCGCGGTGATGCCCATTTTCTTGTGGTCATACCCGGCCGAGCCGCCCGAGGCGAAGGCGTCGCCCAGCCAGTGGCCCTTTTCAAGGCTGATGGCGTTGGCGGTGTCGGAGAAGGTAGCGGTGCCCTTGTCGGCGGCGACCACGAGATAGGGGTCTTCCCCATCCCAGATGACCGTACGCGGAGGATGCACGACCTTGCCTTCGATGATATTGTCGGTGACGCCCAGCAGCGCGGTGATGAACTGCTTGTAGGCGTCGCGCCCGCTTTCGAACCAGGCGTCGCGGTCTGACCGGTCGGCGAGCTGTTTGGGATAGAACCCGCCTTTCGAGCCGACCGGCACGATGACGGCGTTCTTGACCTGCTGGGCCTTGACGAGGCCGAGGACTTCGGTGCGGTAGTCCGACGGGCGGTCTGACCAGCGCAGGCCGCCGCGCGCCACCGGGCCGAAGCGCAGGTGAACGCCCTCCACTTTCGGGCTGTGCATGAAGATTTCGCGGAAGGGTTTGGGCTCGGGCAGGTCTGCCAGCTCGCGGCTGGCCACCTTGAAGCTGATGAAGGGGCGGACGCCGCCAGTCTCGTCTTCCTGGTAGAAGTTCGTGCGCTGAATGGCTTCGACAAGATGGAACAGCCGGCGCAGAACGATATCGTCTGCCAGGCTGACGACATCCTTCATCGCGTCTTCAAACCTGGCCATCAACGCGGCCTGCGCCTTCTTGCGCGCGTCCAGGGACTTGTGCGCCTCCGGATCAAAGCGGGCGGCGAAAAGATCGAGCAGCAGGCGGGTGACGGCCGGGTAGCGGGCGAGCGCGGCTTCCTGGACTTCCTGAGGCTGGTCAAGGCCGCTCTGGCGGCGATAGGAGGCGAGCGCGCGGATCAGCGCGGCCTGGCGCCAGCTTGCCCCGGCCACCAGCACCAGCTTGTTGAAGCCATCATTTTCGGCGCTGCCGCCCCAGACGGCCAGGAAGGCCTGCTCAAAGGCATGGGCGATGTTTTCCAGCGCGAGGGCCGAGCCATCGGCGGTCTGCATCGACAGGGAGTGGATCCAGTAGACATCGGGGGCATCCTCGACGGGTTTCGTCAGAGGGCGGACGGGATAACCGGTCTCGAAATCCACAAAGAGGCCGAGATTCTCGAACACGGGCACGCAGCGGGACAGCGGGATGGAGCCGGTGCGGGTGTAGATTTTCACACGCACCTTGGAAGGATCATCCGTTTCCAGCCGGTAGGCCCGCGCCACGATGGGCTTGCCGGCGCTGAGGGCGGCCATGCAGGTGACATCCGACAGGGCTTCTTCCGGGGGGAAGGCTTCGCGGTAGGCGGCGTTGAAGGCGCCGATGAAGCTGCGCGCCCCTTCCCGGTCTGCGCCGGTCAGGCCCGAACTCATCAGCAGGTCACGGAAGCCCTGGTCCCAGGTGCGCGCCAGCTCGATGATGCGGCGCTCGATGTCTTCCGGGTCGGGCTCGGGATGATCCGGGCGCAGCGCAATCTCGAAATGCACGCGGGCGAGCGGGCCGGAATCGAAATAGGGCTGGAAGCTTTTCAGGTCGCCCTTGTAAGCCTCGGTCAGCAGCGCGCCGATGCGCTGGCGCAGGGCGGTGTCATAGGATTCGCGCGGCACGAAGACGAGCGCGGTGACGAACCGGTCAAACTCGTCGCGGCGCAGGAAGACGCGGGTGCGCGGGCGGCCGATGAGATGCAGCGCGCCCATGATCATCGGGCCCAGGATGGTCGAGCGGGTCTGGAAGAGCTCGTCGCGCGGCCAGGTCTCGATCAGGTTGGCGAGGGCCTTTTCGGTGTGGCCGCCCGGGGCAGCGCCCGACGCGGTCATGATCTTCTGCACGCGGCGGCGCACGAAGGGAATGGAGCGAGCCGTCTCGTCATAGGCCTCTGCCGTGAAGAGGCCGAGGAAGCGAACCTCGCCGTTGACGCGGCCTTCCTCATCATACTTCTTCACGCCGATATAGTCGCACGGCACGCGGCGGTGGACCCGGCTCGGCAGGGTCGATTTGGCGATGATCAGCGGCACGGGCGATTGCAGGAACTCGCCGATCTCGCGCGTCAGCACGAGGGGCTCGCTGTCGCGGCTGAGAACGTTGAGGTTTTCGTCGCGCAGGATGCCGAGATTGGAGCCTTCGACCATCAGCGGCTCGGCTGGCACGACCCGGCCTTTCGCGTCGGTTTCGAAGTCATACTCGCGCGCGCCGAGGAAGACGAAATGTTCCCGCGAGAGCCATTCGAGGAAGGCGACCGCCTCATCCCGCTCCGCAGACTGAATATGCGGCAGGCCGGAGATGCGCTTCATCTCGGCCCGCATCCGGGCGCGCATGGCGGCGTGATCGGACACGGCGCGTTCGACATCGGCGAGGGTGGCACGTACCCCCTCTTCCAGCAGCTTTGCCTCTTTCGAGGTGAGCAGCGCGGTGTGAACCTGGATGATCGAGACCATCCGCCCATCGGCCATGGTGACGACGGGGTGGAACAGGGTTTTCACCTCATGGCCCTGGGCGGCGCATTCCCCGAGCAGCGAATCAACAAGGAACGGCATGTCCGGCCCGGTGACCTGAAGCAGGCTGCGCGGCAGGGGCCCGCTGGCGCCTTCGGCTTTCACGGAAACGTGAACCGCGCGCGCGCCTGCCGGAACATCCTCGGCCCATTCCCACAGGCGCTTGGCCATCGCCTGGATGTCTGCCTCACTCAGGCCGGAGACATCCTCCCGGGCAGCTTCCTGTAGAATCTGATCGAGAACCTGGCTGGCAGGTCCGTGGGCGGTGGTGGAACGGGGCATGGAAACGACTCTTGCTCGAAAACCGGTCAAACACCGGGTCTACCCGCCCTAAGGGAAGGCATCAAGAAACATGTTCCGAATGAAACGGTTGCGCAGATTCAGGAAGCTGGGGAGACGCGCCCGAAAACAAGCGGGCCCGCCAGACGGGGACATGTCCGGCGGGCCCTACAGGCAAATTCCGCAGGCTGGGTGGGGGGACGCACGCGGAAGCCTGATCTTGTTTTATGTTGTTTGTGACGGCGGCAAATCAACTACAATCCGACGCCACAAACGTTAATTTTCAGTAGTGCGGCAAACCGGAATCAATTGCCATACAGCCTAAACCCGGTCCGCATGTAACATTTCAATGGCGGGTTGGCTAGCCCGCCCGGCAGTCAGATTGCTTCCCCTTCTTTCAGCGCGCCGCCCTTGGGTTTGCCATCTGCCGACAGCAGGATGGCGATCCATCTTGTGTGCGGGGACTGGGCAAAGAGAATCATCATCAGCACAGTCAGCGGGGCGGACAGAAACATGCCGGGAATGCCCCAGATGACGCCCCATATGGCCAGCGCCAGCAGAACCACGATGGCCGAGAGGTTAAGCGAATCACCCATCATTCGCGGCTGCACGAAATTGCCGATCGAGAACTGCCAGAAGCTGACCACCGCAAAGACGATGGCGGCATAGATGTAGGATTCCTGCAGCGCCACATCGGGTACCCATCCGGGTACCCCAGGCTGGACCAGGGCAAACAGCGGCGGCACCATCGCTGCGACAATAGAGCCCACGGTCGGGATATAGTTCAGCACGAAGATCAGCGCCGAGAGGAACAAGGCATTCTGCACGCCCAGTGCCAATAGCGAGATATAGGTGAGCAGAGTGATCAGCGCGGAGATGACCGTCTGCGTCCAGAGGTATTTCTCGATGGCGAGGCGGGCGTCATTGCCGATCCGGCGGACCGCTTCGCGGCGCTGCGGCTCAGGGAAGATGTTGTCGAGCTTCTGGGTCCACATCGACTGGGCGGTGAACAGGAAGGCGACATAGATCAGGATCAGCACGATATCGCCGGACAGACCGCTGACGGAATTGGCGATGGTGGCGAAGAAGCGCTGGCCGCCCTGGTCGAACACCAGATGGGTGAGCGTCGGGGCGTCCTGCAGATGGGCAACGGAATAGATATCGGCAATCAGGCCGTTGATCTTCTCTTCATAGTCTGCGCCATCGCGGCCAAACTCGGCCACGCCATTGGCCATCAGCGCGATGAAGCCGACAAAGCCGCCCACCACCAGCAACACCGCCAGGATGCGCGCCAGGCCAATATGGATGGTGCGCGAGGCATTGTTGATGACGGTGCCGAAGCCCTCGATGATCAGGAAGAGGAAGACGGCCATGGCGAAGGTGGCCAGGATATCCCGGCCCAGATACAGCAGCGCGATGATCACCCCCGTGGCGATGATCCAGATGCCGGTCTTGGTGGCGCTGCCCATTTACTGCTCCGATTGGATGTGCGCCGTCAGGGTGGTGCGGCGCCCCTTCCCCGTCAAGCGGGAGAAACCTGCGTGGCGGCGCTTGCTGAAATCTCCGGAACAGCTAGCCTCTGCGCCTTGATTTCAGACCATATCAGCAAGGGGCGGCGGCATGAGCGAGACAATCTTCCTGGGGGGCGCAGACGCCGATGGCGCCGGCACGCCGGACGACGCCCAGTCGCTGATCCTGAAAGTGGCCAACCGGCATGGCCTGGTTGCAGGCGCCACCGGCACCGGCAAGACCGTGACCCTGCAGGTGATGGCGCAGGCCTTTGCCGATGCCGGCGTTCCGGTGTTCGCTGCCGATGTGAAAGGCGACCTTTCGGGCATCGCCTTTCCCGGCACGGAAACCCACAAGGCGCATGCCGCCTTCACCAGCCGGGCGGAAGCCATCGGCATGGGCCCGCTGAGCTATCATCCCGCGCCGGTGATCTTCTGGGACGTGTTCGGCGAGAAGGGCCACCCCATCCGCGCCACGATTGCCGAGATGGGCCCGGTGCTGCTCTCGCGCCTGATGGGGCTGACCGCCGTGCAGGAAGGCATTCTCAACATTGCCTTTCAGTATGCGGACGACCGCTGCGTGGATGACCCCGATTTCCGCATTCTGGACCTGAAGGACCTGCGCAAGCTGCTGGCGCATCTGGGCGAGCCTGGCATCCGCGAGGAGGTGAGCCGCAAATATGGCAATGTGGCGCCCGCTTCGCTGGCCGCCGTGCAGCGTGAATTGCTGGTGCTGGAGCGCGCCGGGGCGGAGAGCTTTTTCGGCGAGCCGGCGCTGGAGCTGGCGGACTTCATGCGCACGACCCGTGACGGGCGCGGCTATGTGAACATTCTGGACGCAACCAAGCTGATCAACAGCCCGAAGCTTTATTCCACCTTCCTGCTGTGGCTGCTGTCGGAACTGTTCGAGGAGCTGCCCGAGATTGGCGACCCGGAAAAACCGCGCCTCGTCTTCTTCTTCGACGAGGCCCATCTTCTGTTCACGGACACTCCGCCTGCCCTGCTGCAGAAGATCGAGCAGGTGGTGCGCCTTATCCGCTCGAAGGGGGTGGGGGTGTATTTCGTGACGCAGAACCCGCGCGATGTGCCCGAGAGCGTGCTGGCCCAGCTTGGCAACCGGGTGCAGCACGCGCTGCGCGCCTATACGCCGATGGAGCAGAAGGCGGTGAAATCTGCCGCGGCCTCCTTCCGGCCCAACCCTGCCTTCAAGACCGAGACCGTGATTACCGAGCTGGGCGTGGGCGAAGCGCTGGTCTCAACCCTCGACGCCAAGGGCACGCCGTCTGTCGTGCAGCGCACGCTGATCCGCCCGCCTGCCTCGCGCCTTGGCCCGGTGACCGATGCCGAGCGCGCCGAGATCAACAAGGCAAGCCCGCTCTTTGGCCGCTATGACAAGATGGTGGACCGGGAGTCTGCCTATGAAATCCTGACCAAGAAGGAAGCCGAAGCCGCCAAGGTTGCCGAGAAGGCCAGGCTGGCGGCAGAGAAGGAAAAGGACGCGGCCGCCAAAGCCAAGACCGCTGCCAAGGCCCCGGCCAAGGGGCGCGCCACCACAGCCAGCCGCTCGCGCCGGATGACGCCCACCGAGCGCGCCACCAACACCGCCGCCACCACAATCAGCCGCGAAGTTACCCGCTACATCCTGCGCGGCATTTTCGGGAACATGAAAAAGAAATGAGACAGATCGCGCTCGCCCTTGCCGCCGCTGCCGTGCTTTCCGCCTGCGCCAGCGCCCCGAATGATGGCTGGACCGCCCGGGAGGGGGCCATGCCTTACGAATCCGCCCGCGCCGCCTGCCAGCAGATCAGCTATGGCATCCAGGTGAACTATGTCACCTGCATGGCCGGGCGCGGCTGGGTGAAGGCGAAGAAGTAAGCGGCGCAGCCCTCCCCCCGCGTCAGGAGTGGCGAAACGGGCACACCTCTCCTATAGTCAAGGGGATGGCTCAATAAGCTGCGCCCAAGGGAGGCCCTACTGATGCAACAATATCTCAAATTCTATATCGATGGCGAATGGGTTGATCCGGTAACGCCGCGCACCCTGGAAGTCGAAAACCCCGCCACGGAAGAGAACTTCGCTGTCATCTCCATCGGCTCTGCCGCGGATGTGGACAAGGCTGTTGCCGCCGCCAAGCGCGCCTTCCCGAGCTTTTCGCAGACCAGCGTGGAATACCGCGCCGACCTGCTCGACAAGATCACCGCCGGCCTGCAGAAGCGGATGCCCGACCTGGCCAAGGCGATCTCCGAGGAGATGGGGGCGCCGATGTGGCTGGCCAACGCCGCCCAGGTGCCGTCGGGCCTCGGCCATTTCGCCACCACCGCCGCCCTTCTGCGCGAATACAAATGGGAAGAACTGAAAGGCTCCACCCTGCTGCGCAAGGAGCCGATTGGCGTGTGCGCGTTCATTACGCCCTGGAACTGGCCGCTGAACCAGATCGCCTGTAAAGTTGCCCCGGCCATCGCTGCGGGATGCACCATGGTGCTGAAGCCTTCGGAAATTGCCCCGCTCGACGCGATGATCTTTGCCGAAGTGCTGCATGAGGCCGGCGTGCCCAAGGGCGTGTTCAACCTTGTGAACGGCGACGGCCCGGGCGTTGGCTCGGCGATGTCGTCCCACCCCGATGTCGACATGGTGAGCTTCACCGGTTCGACGCGCGCCGGCGTGCTGGTGGCCCAGGCCGCTGCCCCGACCGTCAAGCGCGTCGCCCAGGAACTTGGCGGCAAGAGCCCGAATATTGTTCTGCCTACGGCCGATCTGCAGAAGGCCGTTTCCAGCGGCATCATGAACATGATGACCAATTCGGGCCAGAGCTGTAACGCCCCTTCGCGGATGTTCGTGCAGAAGGATCAGCAGGACCAGGCCATCGCAATTGCTAAGGCCACCGCCGAAGCCGTGAAGGTTGCCAATCCGGCCGACGCCCCTCCCGGCGCCATTGGCCCGATCTCTAACGGCAACCAGTATCAGAAGGTTCAGGACCTGATCCAGAAAGGCATCGAAGAGGGCGCAACCCTCGTTGCCGGTGGTCCTGGGCGCCCCGAAGGCTTCAACAAGGGCTATTTCGCCCGGCCGACCGTGTTTGCCAACGTCACCAATGACATGACCATCGCGCGCGAGGAAATCTTCGGGCCGGTGCTCGTCATGATCCCTTATGACACCGTCGACGACGCGGTCGAAATGGCCAATGACACCGTTTACGGTCTCGCCGGCTATGTTCAGGGCCCGGAAAAGGAAGCCAACGAGATCGCTAACCGCATCCGCGCTGGCCAGATCCTCGTCAATGGCGCGCGCCCTGACTTCACCGCGCCGTTTGGCGGCTATGGCCAGTCCGGCAACGGCCGCGAATGGGGCGAGCATGGCTTTGAGGAGTTCCTCGAAGTCAAAGCCGTGATCGGCTACAAAACCGCCTGATCTCTGCGGTTTTTCGCAAGTTTGATGGAACGGCAGCCCCCCGGCTGCCGTTTCTTTTTGACTGCCCACGGCATCGTGATCGCCGGGCGCCTGCGTCACGTTGTTGTGAACTTGCGTGTTGGCTGGCGTTCATCTTCGTGGAGTCACACTATATAGTGGAAAAGAAACTCTTGGAGGCCGTGCCATGAAACGCCTTAGCCTTGCCGCTGCTGTCGCCGCGCTCGCCTTTACGGCGGCCTGCGCCACGGCAACCCCCTATCAGCCTGCGACCCTATCCGATCGCGGCTATTCGGAAATGAAGATCGAGGACAACCGCTTCCAAGTGGAGTTCTCGGGGAACTCGCTGACCGACCGGAAGACGGTGGAGACCTATCTGCTGTTCCGGGCCGCCGAGCTGACCAAACAGAACGGATATGACCATTTCCGCGTGGTGCGCCGGGACACCGACGCCAATACGCGCGTGATCCCCTCGGGCGCAGGCTATTCGCCCTATTATGATCACTTCTATCTGAACTACCGCTATTTCGGCCCGCGCGCAGGGTATTTCTACGATCCCTATCGCAGCGTGCGCTACAGCCGGTACAGCTTCTATGATCCCTTCTGGGACGGCCCGATGAGCTATCGGGAACAGACAAGCTATATCGCCAGCGCCGAGATCGTGATGGGCAAGGGCGCCAAGCCCGATGATGTGGCCTTCTTCGATGCCGATCAGGTGATCTTCAACCTGGCCGGTCAGATCCAGCGCACCGCGCCGTAAGGGCGCGGGCCTGAAGCCCCCTTGCCGGAATGATGAGAGGGCGCCTTACGGGGCGCCCTCAATTCTGAAGGCGCTGCCGCCGATGGAGACGATGGTGCAGATAAAGTCCGCGAACAGATAATGGTTGCGGGTCAGATCGGTATTCCGGCTATAGCCTCCACTCCCCCCAGAACCGCCCGAAGTGTAGATTTCGCAAGGAAATTATCCGCCTGCACGAATTTATGCCGCCCAACTCTGGCCAAGCGGGAAAGATGGGTCCAAAAGGCCGGGTTGTTGACGGGCGGCCTTGGCTGGAAAGTCTGAGACGCGCCGGATTTTGGAAAGACCGGACCAATGGACGGAAGTGAAGCGGGCAAGGCCGAAGGCCTTCACATGCCCCCACCGACAGGCATGCGCAAAGTTGAGTTTGTGGCGATTGTTGCGGGCCTGATGGCCCTCAATGCCATCGCCATCGATATCATGCTGCCCGCCCTTGGGGAGATTGCGCGCGCCACCGGCCTGACGGCGGAAGGCGGCGACCAGAACCGGCAGCAGCTGATCATCTTCGCCTATGTGCTGGGTTTCGGCGCGCCGCAGCTGATCTGGGGCCCGATCACCGACCGGTTCGGGCGGCGCGCGCCGCTGTTCGTGGCGCTTGCCGGCTATATGCTGATGGCGTTCCTCTGTGTCGTGGCTCACAGTTTCTGGGCGCTTCTGGCCGCGCGGTTCCTGCAAGGGGTGTTTTCATCGGGCGCGCGCACGGTGGCCTCGGCGGTGGTGCGCGACCTGTTCGCCGGACGGGCCATGGCGAGTTTCATGTCGCTGGTGATGACCGTGTTCATGATCGTGCCGATCATCGCGCCGGCGATTGGCCAGATGATCCTCTATGTGGCGCCGTGGGAAGGCATCTTCATCGTGCTGGCCGTCTGGGGCGGGCTGATGTTCGCCTGGACATGGTTTCGCCTGCCGGAAAGCCTGCCGAAGGCGGCGCGCCAGTCCCTGGAGATCGGCAGCGTGATGGCTGCCTATATGCAGGTTATCCGCACACGGGTGAGCTTTGGCTACATGCTGGCCTCGGGGCTCGTCTTCGGCTCGCTGTTTGCCTTCATTGCCTCCTCCGAACAGGTGTTCCGGGAAGTGTTCGATCAGGGCGACACCTTCGCCTACTGGTTTGCCGGGATCGCGGCGGCGCTGGCCCTGTCGAACTTTGCCAACTCACGCCTGGTGGAGCGGATGGGCATGCGCCGCATCAGCCATATTGCCCTGTTCACCTTCATCATCTCGACCCTGCTGCTGACCATCGCAACGCTCACCTGGGGCGAAAACCTGGCCGTGTTCTTCCCGCTGTTTGCCATCGGCTTTGCCTGTTTCGGCATGATGGGGTCAAACTTCTCGGCCCTGGCCATGGAACCGCTCGGCAAGATCGCGGGCACGGCGTCTGCCGCCTATGGCTTTGCCACCACGATGATCTCCAGCATCATCGGCATGATCATCGGCGCGCAGTTTGACGGCACGACCGTGCCGCTGTCCTTCGGCTTCGTGATCCTCGGCGTGGCGTCTCTGCTCGTGATCCTGGTGACGGAAAAAGGCCGGCTGTTCAGCCGCTACTGAGCGCGGGCGCCTAGAGCGGCTCCCGGTGGCGGGAGAGCGGGCGGACGACCGTTTCCAGATGCTCGATGATGCGGGCGGCAATGTCCTTGCCGGTTGCCTTCTCGATGCCCTTGAGGCCGGGGGAAGAGTTCACCTCCAGCACCTTTGGCCCGTCCTTGGTCTGCAGCAGGTCCACCCCCGCCACTTCCAGCCGCAGCACCTTGGCCGCCTCGCGCGCCACATCCCGCTCCTGCGGGCTGAGACGGGCTTCGCTGGCCGTGCCGCCGCGGTGGAGGTTTGAGCGGAACTCGCCCTTCTCCGCCTGGCGGCGCATGGCGCCCACCACCTTGCCGCCGACCACGAAGGCGCGCACATCAGCCCCGCCGGCTTCCTCGACGAATTCCTGCACCAGGAAATTCGCGTCGAGCCCCCGGAAGGCGTCGACAAGGCGTTCGGCAGATTTGCGCGTCTCGGCCAGCAGCACGCCCTTCCCCTGTGTGGAGGAGAGCAGCTTCAGCACGATCGGCGCCCCGCCCGCGAGCGCCACGAGGCCGGCGGTATCCTTCGGGCTGTGGGCGAACGCCGTGATCGGCATGGCGATCTTCGCCCGCGCCAGCATCTGATGGGCCAGCAGCTTGTCACGCGAGCGGCCGATGGCGCCGGCCGTGTTGAGGCAGAAGGCGCCGGTATTGGAAAACTGGCGCAGCACGGCCATGCCATAGTCGGTGATCGTGGCGCCGATGCGCGGGATCACGGCGTCATAGCGGGGCAGCGCCTCGCCATCATAATGCACCTCGGCGTCAATCGCGCCGATGCGCATATAGCAGCGCGCGGTATCGATCACCTCGATCACATGGCCGCGCTTTTCGGCCGCCTCGATCAGGCGGCGGGAGGAATAATTCTTCGGCTCACGCGTCAGCAGCGCAATCCGCAAGGGGCGTTTGACCGGCTTGCGGCGCGGCAGGCCCTGATAGATCTGATAGCCGAGCGGGGGCTGAAGAAAGGACGCATTCGGATCAATGATCCAGCTTGGCTGGATCGCCCCGCGCCCCAGCAGCATGCGGTAGGCCATCGTTTCGCGGTTCGACAGCGTCAGCTGGATCGGCCAGGTGAGCCCGCCAAGCTCGGCATGGGTTTCGATGACATAACGCAGCTCGCGCTCGCCATTGGAACTGGTCACCTCGCGCCGGTCGACCACGGGGGCCGAGCAGGTGATCTCCAGCGTGGGGTCGCCGGGGTCTGGCTGGATCAGGAAGCGCACCTGCGGGGCATGGGCGGGGCCGAACGGCTCGATCACGCTGGCATGCAGGGCGGAGGTCTTGGCGCCGGTGTCTATCTTCGCCTTGATCGCGGGAAGGCCCAACTCCCGCAACGCGATCCATTCTTCCCAGCCAAGCTGGAACGGGGCAGTAGAAGGCATGGACGAAGCTCCGTCATCTGACTTCGCTCCCGTTAGGCTGGTTTTCCGCGCGGCGGCAAGCCCACCTACAGACTCCTGGACCTATCCTTTCACAAGCCACGCTTTTTCAACAAGGCGGGTGACGTCGCCCATGATTTCCGTGATGCGGAAGTCCTTTGGCGTGTAAACCGCTGCCACGCCCATCTGGCGCAGGGCGCGGCCATCTTCGGGCGGGATGATGCCGCCGACGACGACAGGCACATGGCCGAGATCCAGCTTGCGCAGCTCGGCCACCGTTTCGCGCACGAGATCGAGATGGCTGCCCGAGAGGATGGAGAGGCCGACGACATGGGCCTTGGCCTCTTTCGCCTGGGCGGCGATTTCGGCGGGGGTGAAGCGGATGCCTTCATAGACGACATCCATGCCCACTTCGCGCCCGCGCGCGGCGATCTGCTCGGCGCCGTTGGAGTGGCCATCAAGGCCGGGCTTGCCGAGCACATAGGTCAGTGTACGGCCCAATGCTTCGGACACGCGAGCCACCTCGGCTTTCACCTTTTCAACATCTTCCTCGCCGCTGCTGGCCACCACGAGGGCGACGCCGGTGGGCGCGCGGAACTCGCCGAACACATCGCGCAGCACCGTGCCCCACTCCCCCGTCGTCACGCCGGCCTTGGCGCAGGCGATGGAGGGTTCCATGATGTTGCGGTTTTCGGTGGCGGCAGCGCGCAGCTCGGCCAGGGCCGCTTCGGCGGCGGCGTTGTCGCGCGCGGCGCGCCAGGCTTTGAGGTCGCGCACCTGCATCGCTTCTTCGGCGGGGTCGACCGTCTGGATGGCGCCGTCGCCGCCGCCCAGGGGGCTTGGCTCTGTCTCGGTGAACCGGTTGACGCCGACCACGGAGAGGGCGCCGGATTCGATTGCCCGTATACGGTCGATATGGGCGCCGACCAGACTTTCCTTCATGAAGCCGATGGCCGCGGTTGCCCCGCCGATCTCGTCGATCTTGGCCAGCGTGGCGCGCGCCTTTTCCTTCAGCTCTTCGGTCTTCGCCGTGATCACATGGCTGCCGTCGAAGATGTCTTCAAATTCCAGAAGGTCGGTCTCATAGGCGAGGATCTGCTGCAGGCGGAGCGACCATTGCTGGTCCCAGGGGCGCGGCAGGCCCATCGCCTCATTCCAGGCGGGCAACTGCAGCGCGCGGCACCGGGCCCGCTTGGACAGCGTCACGGCGAGGGCTTCCATCAGGATACGGTAGACATTGTTTTCCGGCTGCGGCTCGGTCAGCCCCAGCGAGTTCACCTGCACGCCATAGCGGAAGAGGAGCGCCTTGGGATCGGTGACGCCATACCGCTCCCGCCCGATCTCTTCCCAGAGATCGACGAAGGCGCGCATCTTGCAGAGTTCCGTTACGAAACGCACCCCGGCATTGACGAAGAATGAGATGCGGCCAAAGACCGTTTCAAAGTCTGATTCTGGAACTTGCCCGCCCGCTTTCACCGTATCCAGAACGGCGATGGCGGTCGCCAGGGCGTAGGCCAGCTCCTGTTCCGGCGTGGCGCCCGCTTCCTGCAGGTGGTAGGAGCAGACATTCATAGGATTCCATTTTGGAACTTCTGTATAGCACCAGCTCACCATATCCGAGATCAGCCGCAGTGACGGCTCGGGCGGGAACACATAGGTGCCGCGCGAGAGGTATTCCTTGACGATGTCGTTCTGGGTGGTGCCGCGCAGTTTCTTGCGGCTGTCGCCCCGCTCATCGGCCAGCGCCACATAGAGGGCCAGCATCCAGGCGGCCGGGGCGTTGATCGTCATCGACGTGTTCATCGTCTCCAGCGGCAGCTCGGCAAAGAGCTCCCGCATGTCGCCCAGATGCTTGACCGGCACGCCCACCTTGCCGACTTCGCCCTTGCTGAGGATATGGTCGGCGTCATAGGCCGTCTGGGTCGGCAGGTCGAAGGCGATGGAGAGGCCGGTCTGCCCCTTGGAGAGGTTCAACCGGTAAAGCTCGTTGGATTTCTTGGCGGTCGAATGCCCCGCATAGGTGCGGAAGATCCAGGGTTCGTCGGGTGTGTGCTGGTAATTTCCGGCGGCTTTTGTCATGGTCTTCCTGCCTCCCTTATGTTGCGGCGCAACATGGCCGAGCCACCTGCCGCTGGCAAGCGGCACCTCTGCCGCACTTGCAGGCCCCGGCCTGCGCGACCACCTACCCTGCACCAGTCCGCAAGAGCCCGCCAGATACCCCGTGACCCAGCCCCGCAGCCCCCTCCAGACCGCCCTTGGCCTGCGCCTGGCCTCCCTGATGGCCTTTCCGGCTGGCGCGGCGCTGATGGCGATCTTCCAGCGCAGCCCGCTGGCGCTCGCCCTGCTCACCGCCGCCATGCTGGCTGTGGGCCTTTATGAACGCCGCCGCCTGGCTGCCGCCGCCGGCGCGCAGACGGCCATTTCCGGCGCCACGCTGCTGACGGGGTTTGGCTTCCGGCTGGGCCTGCTGATCGCGATCTTTGTAATCACGGTGGGCCTGCTCGCCCTCTTCCGGGATACCTCGCTTGCCCGCCAACTTGAGCTGATCGATGCGGGCCTGATCGCCCTGCCCGCCGCCGTGGCGCTCGCCGCCAACGAGATCAGCGCCCGGATCGCGCAGCGCGAGCTTGGCGATGTGCGCACCCAGCTTACCGCCGCCTTCGCAGACGCCCGCGGCCCCGCCGCCCCGGAGGCGGGCGGCGACATCATCGAAGGCGAGATTATCGACGCAGATGACCCGCCAGAGCGGCGCTGATCGCTAAGCCGCCAGAAGAAGGAACATCCTGGTCAGGGAATGTCTTTTTTCTTGAGCATTGCCAGCAATATCCGGACGGAGGCGCGTACGCCCTCCGGGCCGAGTTCATTGAGCACCTTGAAAACAATATCGATGATGACGCTGAACTCATCCGCGCCGATTGCTTTGTTCTGTTTGACTGAAACGATGGCTAAATTCTGATCGCGTGCCCAGCGCGCAATGATTGCCTCGCTTTCGGCCTCACCCAGTTCCGAACGCACTGTAACCTTTTCCTCGGGCGCAGCTTCATTCATGCGAGTATCCCCATATGCGCGGTTTAACTTCAACCCTTCTACAGGCAGCAAATTTTGCGTCATATCAATCAATTCATCACCAGCAGCGTAGAGTTTTTTTAGTTCCTCTGTCAGCGGATCGATCTCTGTAGAACCGGACATCACCCGCAGAAAACTGGCTGGTTCAAATAGCCCAGTGTTGCCTTCGCCGGCATGGAAATTCAGGCCTTCTGCCGTTGACACCCGTTGCGCAAACTCTTCTACCGCCTCCATCGGTGTTCGCAGCGCTTTTTCTATAAAGCGCAGCACAAATGGCCGGATGGCGTCATTGTCGTAGGTGGCGCCGGGTTCTGCCGGAATGCCCGATACTGCAGCAAAATAGTCATTAAACAACGCCCTCAGGAGATTGACGGCACGAATTGACCATGATGGGTGCAACAGACTTACAGATGCTCCAGAAGAACGCGCCGCATAAAAAAGAGCTACGGTAGAAAACGCAACATAATAACAAAGACCGGCATCAAGATCAAAATCATCTCTGGCCGGATCATCGCCGGCGGGCAAACTGCCCTCTAAATCATGCTGCGCTATTTCTGCATAAAGCTGGTTGATGGCAAAGATATCGGCGGCAAGCTCTGCCACCCTTGCCAGCCGATAACGATCAGACCCATCTCCATTCAGATCAACAGAGGCTAAAGCTGCCTCCGATATTCCAATCTCACTGACCCACCCTTGAGACTTGTAAAATGGGAGATGCCCATAAAGCCAATGAGCAATTTCGTGGTGAACTATCCAGAAAACCCGCCACACGAATATCTGCGAGTCCCGATCATCCATCGAAAGGTCGGCGGCAAGCGCCTGGATCAGGCCCTCGCTGAAACTGAAGACAATCGTCTCGCCACCATCATCTTCTCCCTTCCGCAGACAACCCGCATAGAGAGCCGTATCAAACTGAATGATACGAATATCGAAGGATGTATCCTTTTTGAGTTCAATGCTTGAAAAACGTAGCCTGAACTTTTCGAGTGCATCGAGCACGCAGTCTCTGAAGTGGTCTATCAGCTCATCATCATTCATTAGGCCACACCTTCAGATGGACGCGCTCCGGTCGAACACAAACGGCGCGGCCACCGCCACATCCGCCCCCATCGCTTCATAGTAAAGCCGTTGCACGCGGCGGGTGACCGGGCCGGGGCGGCCATCGCCGACGGGGGCGCCTTCCAGCGTCACCACCGGCGCCACCATGGCCCCGGCCGAGCTCGTGAAAATCTCGGCGGCGTTAACCGCCTCCTCCGGTGTGAAGGTGCGCTCGGTGATGGTAAATCCGCCCGCTTCGCGCAGCCGCATCACGCCCGCGCGCGTGATGCCGGAGAGGATCGAGGGGGTAAGATCGCGCGTGATGATCTCGCCGTCTTTCGTGACGATCCAGGCATTTGCCGAGGCCGCTTCGGTGACAAACCCGTCTTCCACCATCAGGGCAGTGTCTGCCCCCATCGCCCGGGCGGACCGGTAGGCGAGCGCCTGGGAGAGCAGCTGGGTGGTTTTCATGTCCCGCCGTTTCCAGCGGCTGTCCTCGATGAACACCGCGCCGATGCCGTCGCGCGCCTGCGCCCCGATCAGCGGTTTGGTGTCGGCATAGGCAAAGACGGTCGGCGTGAACCGCTCCGGCCCGGCAAAATCGCGCGCGTCATAGGCCCCGCCTGTGACCTGCAAATAGACCAGCCCCTCGACGAGATCATTATGGGCGATCAGCTCCCGGTGGAGGTTGGCCCAACCCTCGGGCGTATGCGGATCGGGAATGGAAATGCCCGCCAGCGTCCGCTGCAGCCGGGCGACATGCCCCTCCAGATCAACGAACCGCCCCCCATAGACGGCGGTAACCTCATAGGCGGCATGGGCAAACAGAAACCCCCGGTCCAGCGGCGAAATATGAGCCTCCGACAGCGGCATCAGCGTGCCATTCAGGTGGACCAGCGGACAAATCGTCATGACTTAAATGCCTCAAGGGAACAGAACATCTATTGTGCAGCGCAACATTGATCTTGCGAAGCCTCACAACACTTGCCAGTGTGCCCGCGCCAGACGGGGCTGTGAAGACGCCGCATAGAGCGAGCCCGCCCCCAATGCACCAGAGACGGAGGAAGGTCCATGACCACAGAAACGGCAGGCCGGGTTAAAAAAGACATTTACGAACTCGGCGAGATTCCGCCCGAGTTTCATGTGCCCAAACTGATGCATGCCTGGGCGATCCGGCGGGAGCGCCATGGCCGCCCGATGACCGCGATGCAGGTCGAGCAGGTGCCGGTGCCGGAAATCGATTCTGATGAAGTGCTCGTCCTCGTGATGGCTGCCGGCGTCAATTATAACGGCATCTGGGCCGCGCTTGGCGAGCCGATTTCGCCCTTCGACGTTCACAAACAACCCTTCCATGTGGCGGGCTCTGACGCCGCCGGCATCGTCTGGGCGGTTGGCAAGCGCGTGACCCGCGTGAAGCCGGGCGATGAGGTCGTCATCCACTGCAACCAGGATGATGGCGACGATGAGGAGTGCAATGGCGGGGACCCGATGTTCTCGCCCAGCCAGCGTATCTGGGGCTATGAGACGCCGGACGGCGCCTTTGCCCAGTTCTGCCGCGTGCAGGCGCGCCAGTGCATGCCGCGCCCCAAACACCTGACCTGGGAAGAAAGCGCCTGCTACACGCTGACGCTGGCCACCGCCTACCGGATGCTGTTTGGCCACCGGCCGCATATCGTGAAGCCGGCCGATAACGTCCTCGTCTGGGGCGCCTCGGGCGGCCTCGGCAGCTTCGCCGTGCAGCTCTGCGCAGTGACCGGGGCCAATGCCATTGGCGTGGTCTCCTCCGACGACAAGCGCGACTATGTGCTGAGCCTCGGCGCCAAGGGCGTGATCAACCGGAACGACTTCAACTGCTGGGGCCAGCTGCCGAAGGTCAACGGGCCGGAATTCAACGACTATATGAAAGAGAGCCGCAAGTTCGGCAAAGCCATCTGGGACATCACCGGCAAGAAGGATGTCGACATCGTCTTTGAACATCCGGGCGAAGCCACCTTCCCGGTCTCTGTCTTCGTGGTGAAACGCGGCGGCATGGTGGTCATTTGTGCGGGTACGTCCGGCTTCAACCTCACCATGGACGCCCGCTTCCTCTGGATGCGGCAGAAGCGCGTGCAGGGCAGCCATTTTGCCAACCTGAAACAGGCCTCCGAGGCCAACCAGCTTGTGATCAACCGGCGTATCGACCCCGGCATGTCGGAAGTGTTCACCTGGGCGGATATTCCGCTGGCGCACGAAAAGATGCTGGATAACAAGCATATGCCCGGCAACATGGCCGTGCTCGTCACCGCGCCCAAGCCGGGCCTGCGCACGGTGGAAGACGTCCTCGCCCTCAGCGGACAGGCCTGAGGGCCATGCTCTCCCGGCCCTTTGCCGAAGGCTTTGCCAGCGACTGGCTGGCCGCCTGGAATGATCGCGATATCGAGCGCATTCTCAGCCATTATGGCGAGGACATCGTGTTCCATTCGCCCCGCATCGCAAAGGTGCTGGGCAACCAGGCCAGCAGCGTGTTCGGCAAGAGCGCGCTGCGGGACTATTGGACGAAGGCGCTGGGCCTTGCCCCGCAACTCTTCTTCGAGCTGGATGATATTCTCATCGGCTCGGACGCGCTGACCATTCTTTACACGAACCATCGTGAGGAGCTGGTGGCCGAAACCTTTGTCTTCGGCCCGGAAGGCAAGGTTGTCCGCTCGATTGCGGCCTATCGCTGAAAGGATACCGCCATGCGCCTGATCTTCATCTATGGCGAGGCTGCTGCCGGCAAGCTGACCGTGGCAAGGCATCTGGCACGGCAGACGGGCCTGCCCCTCTTCCACAATCATCTCGTGGTCGATGCGGTGGCCTCGGTTTTCCCGTTCGGCTCTGAAAGCTTCATCCGCCTGCGGGAGAAATTCTGGAGGGATGTGTTCAGCGCGGCGGTGGCCGAAGACCGTTCGCTGATCTTCACCTTCGCGCCCGAACCCACGGTCGATCCGGGCTTTCCGCAAGCGGTGAAAACCCTGGTGGAAAATTCCGGCGGCGAGATGATCTTCATTGCCCTGACGGTCAGCCCGGAGGAGCAGATGCAGCGGATTGCCAATTCCAGCCGCGCGGAGTTTGGCAAGCTGCGCTCGCCGGACATCCTGGCAGAGATGAAAGAGGCCTTCGTGGCGTCGATGGCCGCGATGCCGGCCGCCGATATTATCATCGACACCGACCAGACCTCACCGGCCGAAGCCGCCGCCGAAATCCTCGCCCGCCTCTGATCTGAGGCAGGCGCGGTCCAGGCCAAGCCCTGCTTGCGCCCGCAGACTTCCCTGCCCATCGGTCAGCCCGTCCCCAAGCTGCTCTCTCGCCCCCAACGCGCCCTTGCCGTGGATCGTCATGGCCGCGCACACCGCCGCGCCCTGCCACGGACACCACCTCGTTTCCACCCGCCCATTCCCTCCTCCCCTCTGCTCTACTCTCCGCCCCCTCTGCTCTCCACCCCCTCTGCTCTGCTCTCCCCCCCTCAGCAGCATTTGCTTTCCCGGCGTTTGATTTAGTTGACTAGGAAACTTTATTGATTTAATTTCCTAGTCAATCAAGAGGATGCCATGTCAGAGATCGCCCCTGTTCCCGCGCTGGATGCTCATCTCGGCTTCTGGCTGCGTATGGTGTCGAATGCTGTGTCGCAGAGCTTTGCCCGCGCGCTGGAGGGGGAAGGCGTGACGGTGGCCGAATGGGTTTTCTTGCGCACGCTTTATGGGGCAGAGCCCGCCCCGCCGAGCCGCGTGGCGGAAACCCTTGGCATGACAAGGGGCGCCATCACGAAGCTGGCCGACCGGCTGATCGACAAGGGGCTCACCGCGCGCCGGGCAGACCCTGAAGATGGGCGGGCCCAGCTGCTGTCGCTCACTCCGCGGGCGCGCAGGCTGGTGCCCCGTCTGGCCGCGCTGGCTGACGCCAATGACGGGGTTTTCTTCGCCAGCCTCAAACCTTCAGAGCGCGCGCAGCTTGAGCGCCTGCTGAAGCGGATCGTCGCCAGCCGGGGCATCACGGAAATTCCCGCCACCTGACCCCTGCCCCTGCAACAAAGAAAGGACCCGCGCCATGGACGCGCAGAATATCGCTATCGCCGAAACATGTCTGGCCGGCGCGCATGACGATACGCTGAGTTTTCCGCAGGCCGTCGGTATGCTGATGGAGGCAGGCTTTGAAGCCTATCTTGTCGATTACCGCGCCGGGACGCGCACGCACTATCTGCCGGGGGGGCGAGACGCTCACCCTGCCCTGCCCCGGCGAGGAGGGACCGGTGGCGGAAGCCTTCGAGGCTGCCGGCGTCTCTGCCGCCATCGCCTGGGCGCAGTCGGGCGCGCCCGATTACACCTATGCCGCCTTCAACCGGCAGGTCATGGCGGCGGGCTGCGCGGGCTATCTCGTGTCGTTCACAGGGCGGCGCGTCGTCTATTTCGGGCGCACGGGCGAGGTGCACGTCGAGCACTTTCCGCAATAGGCGGGCATCCCTTCCGGAAACAAAAAGCTCCAACGGCGTTGGAGTTTTCCTGGAGTTTCCGGGCTCACCGTTGGAGCGCCGTTGGAGTTTTCCGGGCCGCTTGTCTACGGGACAGGCGGCGCCTTATCCCCCGATCTTACGCCTCGAAGGGGTCGCGCATCAGGATCACGTCTTCGCGTTCCGGAGAGGTGGAGACGAGCGCGCAGGGCTTGCCGACGAGTTCTTCCAGGCGGCGCACATAGACCACCGCCTCGGGGGGCAGATCGGTCCAGCTGCGGGCGCCGCGGGTCGAGCCGCTCCAGCCTTTGAGGGTCTCGTAGACCGGCTCCACAGCGGCCTGATCGGTGAGACCGGCGGGGAAGTAATCGATCGTCCTGCCGTTCAGCTTATAGGCCACGCAAACCTTGATTTCCTCAAATCCGTCAAGGACATCCAGCTTCGTCAGGGCAAGGCCGTTGACGCCCGAAGTGGCGCAGGCCTGGCGCACCATGACCGAGTCAAACCAGCCGCAGCGGCGCGCCCGGCCGGTATTGGTGCCGAATTCATGGCCAATCGTGCCAAGGCGCTTGCCGATGTCATTGTCCTGTTCGGTGGGGAACGGGCCGGCGCCGACGCGCGTGGTGTAGGCCTTGGCGAGGCCCAGCACATAGGAAACCGCCCCCGGCCCGACGCCTGACCCTGCCGAGGCATTGCCTGCCACGACATTGGAAGAGGTCACGAAGGGGTAGGTGCCATGGTCAACGTCCAGCATCACGCCCTGGGCGCCCTCAAACAGGATGCGGCTGCCGCGGCGGACTTTCTCGTCCAGCAGTTTCCAGACAGGCTGGGCATAGGCGAGCACCTGCGGGGCAATCTCCAGAAGCGCGGCTTTGAGGGCGGCGCCATCGGGCTCTGGCAAGTCGAGCCCTGCGCGCAGCGGGCGGTGGTGGGCCAGCAGGCGCTCGATCTTCATGTCGAGCGCAGCGGGGTCTGCGAGGTCTGCCACGCGGATGGCGCGGCGGCCAACCCGGTCTTCATAGGCCGGGCCGATGCCGCGCTTGGTGGTGCCGATCTGGGCGGCGCCGAGGGCGCCTTCGCGAGCCGCGTCGATATCCTTGTGCCAGGGCAGGATGAGGGAGGCGTTGTCGGCCAGCACCAGGCTTTCCGGAGAGACTTCAATGCCTTGCGCGCGGATGCCGTCGATTTCGGTCAGCATGTGCCAGGGATCGACCACCACGCCATTGCCGATGACCGACAGCTTGCCGCCCCGCACGAGGCCGGAGGGCAGCAGCGCCAGCTTGAAAGTCTTGCCGTCGATGACGAGCGTGTGGCCGGCATTGTGCCCGCCCTGAAAGCGGACCACCACATCGGCCCGGCTCGACAGCCAGTCGACGATCTTGCCTTTGCCTTCGTCGCCCCATTGAGCCCCGACGACCACTACTCCTGCCATGAACCTGCTCCGTTGTTCAGCCGCGGCGACAAGGGCAGCATTCGGCAGGCAATTGCAAGGGGCCTTTTGCCACCCCTTGCGGCAGACCTATTCGCCGAAAGCGTAGCGGACGCGGACACCAATATTATCAAGGCCCTGATTGCGGCCATTGCCCAGAATCTGGCCGTGGCTGAGATGTTCATACATCAGCTGCACGCCCCAGGGGCCGGCCAGATCCTTGTTGAGGGAAAGGCTCGTGCGGAAAAGATCGCGCGAGCCGAAGAAGACGGTCGATTCCGAGATCGGATCGTTGCGCGGATCGCCCTGCGGGTAGGGGAAGGTCAGCTCGCCATCATGGACGACATAGCCCACGCCCGGCTCCAGCGACCAGCCTTGCGCAAAATCCCAGTTCCAGTGGAGGCCAGCGCCGCCAAAGCTGGTATCCCCGGCCGTGTTCACGCTGCCCATGACATAGGGGCGCGGGCTCCAGATCAGGCGCAGGAACTCCGGCGAATGGAAGACGATCTCGCCATTGATGTTGGGGCCGTCTTCCTTGTTGGCATTGTCGCAATTGGCGATGCAGACATTGTGCGCCGTCACGCCAGCGCGGACCTCATCAACGATCTGGGCAGTGGCGACCATCGGCAGGGCCGCCAGGGCGGCGGTGAGCAGGGAAATGCGGCGCATCAGGATGCCTTTCATGACAGTTTCGCCATAAGCCATCGCGCCCATTCCCTGCCGCCGTCAAGTGTGGCCGGACAATCACGCCCGGCCACTGCCCTGCCCTCAGAAGGAAAGGACTTTCGCATACCGCACCTGCGGCAGGCTGTTCAGCTTTTCCATGATCTCCGCCGGGGGGGTGGAATCGATGCCGATGAGGGCAATCGCCTCCCCGCCTGCTTCCTGGCGGCCAAGGTGGAAGGTGGCGATGTTGACCTTCGCCTCGCCCAGCATCAGGCCGAGGGCGCCGATGAAGCCCGGCTTGTCGATATTGTTGACGTAAAGCGTGACGGGCGAGAAATCGCCCTCCAGCGCCATGCCTTTCACCTCGACAATGCGCGGCTTGCCGGCGATCAGCGCGCCGGCGAGCGTGCGCCAGCCGCCTTCGGGCGAGTTCTTGGTGGCCTTGGTCTTCACCTTGATGCGGATCAGGCTGTCATAGACAGGGCTGGTCTCGGTCTTGGTTTCGGTGAGCTTGACGCCGCTCTCGGCCAGGATTGCCGGGGCGGAGACCATGTTCACATCGCCGCGCGAGGCGCGCAGGAGGCCAGCCAGCAGCGCCGCCGTGATCGGCTTGCGGTTCAGCTCGGAAACCTCGCCCTCATATTCGATGACGACTTCTTCATAGCCATAGTCAGAGATCTGGCCGGCAAAGCTGCCGAGTTTTTCCGCCAGCGCCGCAAAAGGCTTGAGGCGCGGGGCTTCCTCGGCGGTCACCGAGGGCATGTTGAGGGCGTTGGTGACGGCGCCGGTGAGGATATAGTCCGCCATCTGTTCGGCCACCTGGAGGGCGACGTTTTCCTGCGCTTCATTGGTGGAGGCCCCAAGATGGGGGGTGGCGACGAAATTCTTCTTGCCGAAGAGGATGTTTTCCTTGGCCGGCTCGACGGCGAACACGTCAAAAGCAGCGCCGGCCAGATGGCCCGATTCCAGCAGCTCGGCCACGGCTTCTTCGTCCACCAGGCCGCCGCGGGCACAGTTGACGAGGATCAGGCCTTTCTTGGTTTTCAGCAGGCTTTCGCGCGACAGGATGTTGCGGGTCTGATCCGTAAGCGGAACGTGCAGTGTGATCACATCGGCGCGCTTCAGCAGCTCGTCCAGTTCCACCTTCTCCACGCCGAGTTCGATGGCGCGCTCTGCGGTGAGGAAGGGATCATAGGCGACGACCTTCATTTTCAGGCCAATTGCGCGCTCCGCCACGCGGCTGCCGATATTGCCAGCCCCGATCAGGCCGAGCGTCTTGAAGGAGACTTCAACGCCCATATAGCCCGATTTCGGCCATTTGCCGGCCTGGGTGTCCGCGTTGGCGGCCGGGATCTGGCGGGCGGCAGCGAACATCATGGCGATGGCGTGTTCGGCGGTGGTGATGGCGTTGCCGAAGGGCGTGTTCATCACCACGACGCCCTTGGCGGTGGCGGCCTTGATGTCGATATTGTCGACACCGATACCGGCGCGGCCGATAACTTTCAGCCGTGTGGCCGCTGCGATCACATCGGCGTCCGGCTTGCAGGCCGAACGCACGGCAAGGCCATCATATTCCGGAATGATCTTGATCAGATCTTCCTTGGACAGACCAACCTTGATGTCGGTCTCGATGCCGCGCGCCTTGAAGATTTCGACGGCGGCGGGGGAGAGCGTATCTCCGATAAGGACTTTAGGCATTTTGAGCTCCAGAGCGCCAGCGGGCGCGGGTGAGTTGGTAAACAAGACAATTATCGGGGCCGAAATGGCGCGGCCCGAGAAGTTCGAACCCCAGAGATTCGTAGAAGCGGTGGGCGGAAAAATTATCTGCCATCGGATCGATCAGGATGTGCTGACAGAGTGGATTGGCAAAGCAGCGCTCGAAGGCAAGACGCATCATCTGCGTGCCGTAGCCCTTCCCCAATTCGTCTGCCTCCCCGATCCATATGTCGATAGCCTGGGAATGTTCGGGACAATCTGTGCCCCAATAGTGGCTTTCCTCTTCGCGGCAGTCGATGGTCTGGACAAAGCCGATGGGGCGGTCATCGAACTCGGCAATCAGAAACTCACGCCAGGGCACATCGCGCCCAAGCTGGTTTCCCCAATCCCAATCGTTCCACTCATCATCCCCGCTTACGTCCCGCACATGTGGCTGCTCATCCCACTTCAGGATCAGCGACAGGTCGTGAGGGGTTGCGGGGCGAAGACGGATCATCGGCTGCAGTCCTGTCATGCCGGGGCGCCTGACAGCCGCCCCGGAACGCAAGATATCAGAGTTTCGAGGCTTCTTCCTGGAAGGCCCAGTCGAGCCAGGGGAGAAGCTTCTTCACGTCCGACGGCTCCACCGAGCCGCCAACCCAGATGCGCAGACCCGGAGGGGCCTTGGCATAGCCGGCAGCATCAAAGCAGGCATTCTCCGTCTCAAGACGTTTCATCATCTTCTTGACGAAATCGCGCTGGCCGGCCTCGTCCAGACCCGCAACGCGCGCGTCCTTGATGCGGAAGGTGACGCCGGTATTGGAGCGCACCGAAGCATCCTTGCAGAGGAACTCGACCCAGTCGGATTTCTTTTCCCATTCGGTGAGGATGGCGAGGCTTTCATCCGAGCGGGCTTTCAGCTTCTTCCAGCCGCCAAGACGCTCCACCCAGTCCAGTGCCTGAAGATAGTCTTCGACGCAGAGCATGGAGGGGGTGTTGATCGTGGCGCCCTGGAAGAGTTCCTCGTCGATCTTGCCGCCTTTGGTCATGCGGAAGAGTTTCGGCAGGGCGCGGTCCGGCGTGTAGCTTTCGAGGCGGCGCACAGCGTTGGGCGAGAGGATCAGCATGCCATGGGCCGCTTCCCCGCCAAGGCATTTCTGCCAGCTATAAGTGACCACATCGAGCTTTTCCCAGGCGATGTCCTGGCTGAAGGCGGCCGAGGTGGCGTCGCAGATCACGACACGGTCCGGGTTCGGCTTGATCCAGTCGACATCCTTCACGCGCACACCAGACGTGGTGCCGTTCCAGGTGAAGATGATGTCAGCGTCGTCGCGGGCCTTGGCAAAGTCCGGCAACTGACCGAATTCGGCGACATGGGTGTTGCAATTGGCAAGCTTCAGCTGCTTGACGGCGTCGGTCACCCAGTCCTGCCCGAAGGCTTCCCAGGCGAACACGTCCACCGGCTTGGCGCCGAGCATGGACCACATGCACATCTCGACGGCGCCCGTATCGGAGGCCGGAACGATGGCGACGCGGTAGTCATCCGGAATGCCGAGGATCAGCTTGGTGCGGTCGATCGCAGCTTTCAGCTTTTTCTTGGCGTCGCCAGAACGGTGCGACCGGCCGAGGGCGGCGGTGACGAGGTTCTGCAGCGAGAAACCGGGATATTTTGCGGTGGGGCCCGACGAAAAATGCGGGCAAGCGGGGCGTACAACCGGCTTGGCGGTGGTCACTGTCATCTGTTTTACTCCTATCCTCACAGATAGGCTGGGCGCCGTTGGGGGCGCCTGGCCCGCGGCGTCTGTCGCATATTTCCGGGGGCGCTGCCAGTGGCATTTTTGTGAAGGATGGGAGAGGGACTGCTTAACCCTCTGGCGCGGGCCAGCTTCATCAGGCCGCGAGATTGCCCGTCACCCCCAGCGCAATCAGCACCTGGCCGCCGAAATAAAGCCCCCAGACGGCAAGCGAGGCCGGGATGTTGGCCGGCCCGTCCTTCGGGTGGCGGAAGAGGAGAAAGGACAGGATAACATCCGAAGCGATGAACATCAGCGCGCCCAGCGTGGCGAACCAGTAGGCGCCCGGCAGCGCGAGGGCAGCAGCCCCCATCATCAGGATCACGGCCGTGTAGAGGAGTACCGGCACGCGCATCTTCGGCTCTACCGAAGGCAACAGCCAGCGCGCGAAGAGGACCCCGCCAACCACCAGCGCCGCCTGCCCGGCCTTTACCGGCCAGGTCCAGCCGCCCTCCCCCAACTGCCAGAAGAGGGGCACATAGGCAGCATGGGCCAGGAAAAAGGCCGCCATGCCCGGCAGCAGCCAGCGTTCCGCCTTGCCGGCCAGGAAGGCGTCTCCCACCGCGCTGAGCGCCAGCGCCGCCACCAGCAGCACCGGGCCGCCCATCAGGAACGCCCAGACCGCCAGCAAGGCCACCGATCCGGTTTTCACCAGCAGGCCGGCCAGGCCTTTGTTCCGATAGCACCAGACCGCCCAGTAAGCGGCGCCCAGAACCAGTGATGTAATGAATATCCCCGCCCCCGCCGTCATGGCTGTCAGCCGGGGTCCTTGACCGGCTCGGGCAGAGCCAGGAGCTTGCGGGCCAGGGCCCGGTGGCGTTCCTTGACGTGCATGCCCACAACGCTGAGCGCGGTGGCCAGAACCGTGGCGTCATCGGTAAAGCCGAGGCCGACGACCACATCCGGCACCAGATCGGCCGGCATGACGAAATAGGCCGCTGCGCCGAACAGAACGGCCTTGGCCTTCACCGGCGTCAGCGGATCCCGGGCGGCATAATAGGCTGCCGCCAGATCATCGGCAAAAGGCAGCTTTCCCGCCAGCCGGGCCAGCTTGGGCACCAGGCCGCGCGCCAGGCGCTCATTGCGCTGAATTGTCTTGGGCAGGTAGATGTCTCCCTGCCCTTTGACCGTGTTTATGATTTCCGCTGCGTCAGACATTGCGCTCTCCTAGGGGCATTATAATTGAAGTCCGCAGTTTTCGAAAACAGGGAGGGCAGTGGCCCATGGAACTCAATTCTAACATCTCCGCCGTCATCACCGGTGGCGCTTCCGGCCTCGGCGCCGCAACCGCCCGCAAACTCGCCAGCTACGGCGTGAAGGTCGCTCTGTTCGACCTCAACGCTGAAAAAGGCGAAGCACTGGCAAAAGAGCTTGGCGGCGTCTTCTGCAATGTCAACGTCACCGACGAAGCCTCCGTCGATGCCGGCTTTGCCAAAGCCCGCGCCGCCATCGGCCAGGAGCGTATCCTGATCAACTGCGCCGGCACCGGCAACGCCATCAAGACCGCCAGCCGTGACAAGAACACCGGCAATATCGACCATTTCCCGCTCGATAAGTTCAACCTGATCATCCAGATCAACCTTGTCGGCACCTTCCGCTGCATCGCCAAATCGGCTGCCGGCATGATGAGCCTGGACCCGCTGCCCTGCGGCGACCGCGGCGCCATCGTCAACACCGCTTCGGTGGCGGCTGAAGACGGCCAGATCGGCCAGGCTGCTTATTCGGCTTCCAAAGGCGGCGTTGTCGGCATGACCCTGCCGATCGCCCGCGACCTGTCGCGCGAAAACATCCGCGTCAACACCATCCTGCCGGGTATCTTCAACACCCCGCTGCTGGCCGCTGCGCCGGAGCCGGTGAAACAGGCCCTCGGCGCGCAGGTGCCGTTCCCGCCGCGCCTCGGCAACCCGGAAGAGTATGCGTCGCTGGCGACCGAAATGGTCCGCAACAACTACTTCAACGGTGAAGATGTCCGCCTCGACGGCGCCATCCGGATGGCTCCGCGCTAAGCGATCCGCCGATTGACCAGGAAAAGCCCGCGCTTCCGGCGCGGGCTTTTTCTTTGCCCTTGCGGCAGGGGATGCCAGTCTCCTTATCCGCGCTAAAACAGGGTCAAACCGATACCAGGAGGAGTGGGCCGTGGAGTTTGAAGAGGTTGTCCGCAGCCGGAGGAGCATCCGGGGTTTCCAGAAGAAGCCTGTGCCCAAGGCGCTGATCCGCGAAATCCTGGAACTGGCGATGCGGGCGCCGACCTCGCTGAACTCCCAGCCCTGGAATTTCTATGTCGTGACCGGCGACGTGCTCGACCGTATCCGGAAGGGCAATGTGGAGCGTAATGTGGCCGGCGTGCCGGATAGCCGCGAGTTCCGGATGGGCCCGGCCTATCAGGGCGTTCACCGCGACCGGCAGGTGGAGATCGCCAAGCAGCTGTTCACTGCCATGGGCATTGCGCGGGAAGACAAGGACGCCCGTATGGATTGGGTGCTGCGCGGTTTCCGCCAGTTCGATGCGCCTGTCTCCATCGTCGTGACCTATGACAAGGCGCTGCATGGCGGGGATATTCCGCCCTTTGACTGTGGCGGGGTGGTCAACTGCCTCGTCAATGCCGCCTGGAACCGGGGGCTGGGCTGCGTGATCAATTCGCAGGGCATCATGCAGAGCCCAGTGGTGCGGGCTGAAGCAGGGATTCCGGACGATCAGGTGATCCAGACCTGCGTGGCGATGGGCTGGCCGGATGAGAGTTTTCCGGCCAACGGGGTCGTCTCCCTGCGCAAATCGGTGGATGAAGCGGCCACTTTCCTCGGCTTTGATGACTGAAAACTGCGTTTTCCGGCTGCCCCCTGCCCCGGCGTGAGCGCTGGCGCGGGCCTGAATGGCCATTAAACTCGCCCTATCCAGTCAGGAGGAAAACACCATGGCGACAGCCTATATCGTAGCAGCGAAACGCACAGCCGGCGGCCGGAAGAACGGCGCCCTTGCCGAATGGCACCCCGGCGACCTCGGCGCGCAGGTTCTCAACGCCATTGTGGCCGAGACCGGCGTTGATCCGAAAGCGATTGAAGACGTGATCATGGGCTGCGTCTCGCAGGCCGGTGAGCAGGCTGGCCAGATCGGCCGCACGGCGGTGCTCGCCTCCAACCTTCCCAACTCCGTTCCGGCCGTCACCATCGACCGCCAGTGCGGCTCCTCGCAGCAGTCGATCCAGTTTGCGGCGCAGGCCATCATGTCTGGCACGCAGGACCTCGTGATCGCGGCCGGCGTGGAAAGCATGTCGCGCTGCCCGATGGGCATCAACGCCCGCGCCGGCAAGGTGTTCGACATTCCGACCGACCCGACGCCGCAATCGGTGAAGGAGAAGTTCGGCATCAAGCACTTCAACCAGTTCACCGGCGCTGAAATGATCGCCAAGAAATACGGCTTCACCAAGGAACAGCTCGACGCGTTCTCGGTGGAAAGCCATCGCCGCGCGGCGGCTGCCACCAAGGCCGGGGCGTTCGCCAAGGAACTCGTGGTCATCAAGGGCCGCAATGGCGAGGGCGCCGAAGTGATGCACGAAAAGGATGAGGGCATCCGCTACGACGCCAGCATGGAAGCGATGGCGAGCCTCAAGATCCTGATGGAAGACGGCGTCATGTCTGCGGCCAATGCCAGCCAGATCTGCGATGGTTCGTCGGCTGTCATGATCGCGTCGGAAGCGGCGCTGAAGACGCATAACCTCACCCCGCTGGCCCGCATTCACAATGTTACCGTCACCGCTGGCGACCCCGTGATCATGCTGGAAGAGCCCCTCTTCGCCACCGACCGCGCCCTGCAGCGGGCTGGCATGAAGATCGGCGATATCGACCTTTATGAAGTCAACGAAGCCTTCGCGCCGGTGCCGATTGCCTGGCTGCAGCATACCGGCGGCGATCCGTCGAAGCTGAACGTCAATGGCGGCGCTATCTCGCTTGGCCACCCGCTGGGCGCTTCGGGCACCAAGCTGATGGCAACGCTGGTGCACGGCCTGCGCGCGCGCGGCAAGAAATGGGGCCTGCAGACGATGTGTGAAGGCGGCGGCGTCGCCAACGTCACGATCATCGAAGCGCTCTGATCCGGATACGGATTACACTGACTGGAGAAACGCCGGGCCTGATTGGTCCGGCGTTTTTCTTTGGGGGATAACCTAACCCAGCATCGCCTCGGCAATCTGGATGGCGTTGAGGGCGGCGCCCTTGCGGAGATTGTCGCCGACCACAAAGAGGGCGAGACCGTTTTCCAGCGCGCTGTCCTTGCGCACGCGGCCGACGCTGACGGCGTCGCGGCCTGCAACGGCGAGCGGGTTGGGCACTTCGTCAAGCTCCACGCCCGGCGCCTTTGCCAAAAGGGCGTTGGCCTCGGCGGCGGAGACGGGGCGTTCGAACTCCGCATGAATGGCCAGGCAGTGGCCGGTCAGCACCGGCACGCGCACGCAGGTGCCGGACACCAGCAGATCCGGAATGCCGAGGATCTTGCGGCTTTCATCCCGCAGCTTGGCCTCTTCATCCGTATACCCGTCTTCGCCGAGCACATAGTTCAGCGGCACCACATTGAAGGCGAGCGGCACCAGCCATTTCTTCGGGGCAGGAAACGCAACCGCCGTGCCATCATGGGCGAGGGCCTCGAAATCGCCCGCCGCAGCGGCGGAGACCTGCCCGGCAAGCTCCTCGATGCCGGCCACCCCTGCCCCGGAGGCGGCCTGATAGGTGCTGGCGAAGAGGCGTTTCAGGCCCCAGGCATCATGCAGGGGTTTGAGCACCGGCATGGCCGCCATGGTGGTGCAGTTGGGGTTGGCGATGATGCCCTTGGGAAGGCTGGCAAGGGCGGCTGCGTTCACCTCGGCCACCACGAGGGGCACTTCGGGATCTTTGCGCCAGGCGGAGGAATTGTCGATCACCACGGCGCCGGCGGCGGCAAAGCGCGGGGCATACTGGCGGGAGGTTTCTCCGCCTGCGGAGAAGAAGACGATGTCGAGCCCGGAGAGATCGGCCGTTGCCACATCTTCCACGATCACCTCGCCGCCCCGGAAGGCAACCGGCTTTCCGGCCGAGCGGGCGGACGCAAACAGGCGCAGCGAGGCCAGCGGGAAATCCCGCTCTGCCAGAAGCTCGCGCATCAGGCTGCCGACAAGGCCGGTGGCGCCGACGACGCCGACGCGGGGAGGATTGGATCGTGAGAATTTCTGCATGGCTCTTCTCCAGTAAGGGACTTTGGAGCGGGAGAGCCGGTTTCCTTGAGATGGCCGTCCCGCGCCTTTGCGGGGACGTTGTTCAAGGTGGCTGCTGTCAGATCGCACACACCCGCAACGTCCCGCCGAGGCGGATCGTCTTTGGGGTAATAATAATGGCGGTCTTGTTCAGCATTGCGGGCGGACGGATATAGCGCGGCGCGCGGCTTGTAAAGCGGGCGGCCCGCTACTCCGTCTCGATTTCCGGATGGCGCACCTTGATGAGCCCATTGGACACCATTGTCATCACCACTTCGCCCTTCTGATTGTAGACGGTCTGGCGCGCCTTGGAGAGGCCCATGTCCGGCCGGCTTTTCATGCGGCGCTTGGAGATGAGTTCCATCTCCACGCTGAGTTCGTCGCCGGGATAGACGGGCTTCACCCAGCGCAGCTCGTCAATGCCGGGCGAGCCGAGCGAGGCGGTCGGCTCACCGGTGCGGCCGGTTTCGACCATGATCCGCATGACCATGGCGCCGGTATGCCAGCCCGACGCCGACAGACGCCCGAAATGGGTGTTGGCGGCAGCCTCGTCATCAAGATGGAAAGGCTGGGGATCATATTTGCCGGCAAACTCGATCACCTCTTCGCGGGTGACCGTGTAGGTGCGCACGCCGCGCGTCACCGTGCCGACAACCAGATCTTCGTAATACTTCATCGCCCTGCCCTGCAAGTGAACCACCTCTTTCCTGAAGCGGGCGGATCGGCCCATGGCAAGTGTGACGCCGGGGAACCGGGCGGGGCGCGCACGGCCAAGCCCGCTCCAAGGGGATGGAGCGGGCCGCCTCTCTGCCAATTTGCATTGCCGGGGGAAGCCGGACGAAACCCGCAGAAGCTGGTCCCTAGTTTCCGGTGCGCTGTTTCACGCCTTCTTCATCGGCAGCGGCGCGGTCTTCGGCGCTGAACTCCACCGCCGGGGCAGCGCCCTTGCCATAGGCGCGCGCCTTCTGGGCGAGGGCGTCCATCGACTCGTTCATGCGGCCCTGGCCAACCGCCATCGTCTTGGACGAGGACATGCCGACTGACTGCGCATCGCCGAAGCTGGCGAATTCGGCGCCGAGGAACACGACCTCCCAGCCGCGTGCCTGCGCCCGGTCCAGCGCGGCCTTGGCGCCTTCGCGGGTGAATTCCCGCGAGGAGTTTTCCAGGCCGTCAGTCATGATGACGATGACCGCCTTTTCCGGATTATCCGCTTCGGCGCGGGTGATGATCTTGCCGATGGCATCAAACAGCGGGGTCATGCCGCGCGGGCTGGCCTCGTCATTGGTGACACTCTTCCAGGCAGAGGGGTCTACCTTGTCGCGCAGCACATCGAACTGCATGCCGTCCTGATAGTCGAAAACGGCGACGGTCACGGCCGTCTTGATATCCGCCCCGGCAATCTCTGCCCCCGGAGCATCTGCCGCGAAGCTCTCGGCATAGGCATTTACCGATGAGAGCGCTTCGTCCCAGATGTTGGACATCGACCCTGTACGGTCCAGCAGGACATAGGATTGGACCGTATCCGGCTTGGACGGCTTGAGAGGCACGACCTTGGCAGAAGCGGTAGCGGCCAGAGCTGCGCCGGCGGCGATGGCGAGGATGGAATGAATGAGTTTCATGCGGGCGTCCCTTCCCAGTTGCGTGTGGGGAGAAAGCTGCGCCCCGAATGCGGCACGTCTGTGTCACGATTCAGGAATAGAAAAGGAAAAGGGCCACCTTTTGAGGGGCGGCCCTTGTGAAACTGAACAGGCGTTCAGACTGAGGCGTTCCGGGAACGGATCACGCAAATCGCGGCGCGATCTTCAGATCCTTCACCCAGCCGATTTTCTCAAGGAAAAGGAGGACCGTGCCGTTATAGTCAACGATGCGGTTCCAGATGCCCTTGCGCGGACGGTGCAGTGCGCTTTGCGGTTCGTCATGGTGGTGGTCGTGGAAGGCTTCCCCGCCGGTCAGCAGCGCCATCATATGGTCTGCCCATACCGGCGTCTTGAGATGGCCGAGCACGTTGATGCCATAGACGGTGGCGTGGAACTGGATCGCGCGGCCGATCACGACACTTGCATGCAGCAGCGCGGTGAGCACCAGGGAGCCCCCTGCGGCCCAGACGATCAGATAGATCACGGCGGGAATGACGAAGTGGATGACAATGCTGATCTCGTTATAGAACCGGTCCATCCACACGATGACGGGATGCTGTTTCAGCCAGGCCGCCATCGGGCGGGCGGTGTCTTTCCGGTCGCGGAAGAGGATCCAGCCAACCCAGGCCCAGCGCTTGGACTCGAAGGGGTTGTGCGGGTCGCCCGGGCCATCGGCAAAGCGGTGGTGCTGGGAGTGGTAGTTCACCCAGTCGCGCAGATTGCCCTGCATGGCGATGATGATGTTGAGCATGGTCAGCACCTGGGCGGGCCATTTCATTTCCCCGGCGCGGTGCTGCAGGATGCGGTGCATCGGCCCGATGCCGAGATTGCACCAGAATACCGAAAAGGCGATCACGGCGCCGGCCACCGGCAGATACCACCAATGGAAGGTCAGCTCGCTGACAAAGATGCCCAGCAGAACCATGGTGGTGAACAGGGCCACCCCCAGGACGGGGTAGCCAAAGGCCGAGAAGAAGCTCGGGATATCGAAGGTTTTCCAGTTTTTTGGGATCGCGGCGGAACGCGGGGTCATTTCAGTTCAGTCCTCTTCAGGCCGGCCAGATCTGGCGCGGCAGTCCCCCATATAGGTACGGCAATCTCGCTTTGGCTGCCTTAAGACAGGATTAAGACGTCTCGGGCTGCGGTTAAAGTTGTAATTGCGTCTCAACTGCGTTCCTTACGCGAGTGTGATCGCGGCGCCGCAAGACAGGTGACGGCGCGGGGGCCGATCCGCTATGCGTGGACGGGACGGGATAAGGGGCTGACATGGCTGACGAACGCCATCTGAAGGAATTGCAGCGGGTGGCCGAATTGCTGGGCCTGGAAGACGAGGTCAGCCAGGACACGTCCGAAGCGCGCCTACCCTGCCCCTTGCATGAGGAATGTGTAGCCTCGGGCGACAACAACCTCATCCTGAACTGGCAGCGCCACACCTATCTCTGCGCCGGCACCGGAGAGAGCGGCCCTCTGCGCGACCTCGTCAAACAGCTTGAAGCCATCCGGGGGAGCCATCTTCTGCCCGCGCTCCGGGGTGAAACGCTTCCGGAACGCTCTGCGCCTGCCTCTTCTGCAGGCCCGATTGATGCGGAGTTTACCGAAGTCACTCGCGCGGCCAATCCGGTTCTGAAGACCGAAGCCAAGGTGTTGCAGCTCAAACCCGAGCAGAAGCTGCCGGCGCCCGAAGAGATCCAGGCGGAGCGGGCGGAACGCCTTGCCGCGCTGAAGGCGCAGCAGGCCGAGAAGCGCCGGGGGCGTAGTGAGCGGGTCATCATCGGCGCCCTCGCCCTGATCTTCCTGCTGGCAGGGCTCGCCGCGGCCGGCCTGTCGGGCTTTGCCAATTATCAGGCCTTCTCCTCGACCGTGACCGACCCGATGCAGGGGCGCATCTGGGGCTGGGCGGGGGTGATCGCCGCGATCATCTCCTTTGGCGGCTTCACCTTCGTCTACTGGCACGGGGCCAATCGCCGCTTCAAGGAAGCTGCCCGCGCGATGATCTTTGCCGCCGTTGGCGCCGGCGCCTCCATTCTGGGCACCGAGATCTACATCCGCGGCAATGCCGAAGCCTCGGCAGCAGCGGTGGAGACGGCCAGTTCCAACCGCGCGGTTCTGGAATCCCAGATTGCCGACTGGCGCCGCCAGCTGGAGGGCATTCCGCCGGAAACCCGGTCGGTTGAAGGGCTGGAAGCCTATATTTCGGAAGTCGAGCGCGTGGGGCGCACCGATCAGAAACCCTACCGGGACGCGCAGAATGAACTGGGCCTCGCCAAGCGCCGGGACGAGCTTACCGCGCGGATCGAGGCGGCCAATGCCGAACTCCTCGGCCAGGGCTCCGGCAATATCCTGCTGCAGGCGGAGCAGCGCGCTTCCCTGCCAAGCTGGCTGTTTGCGGCGCTGCTGGAACTCTTCTCCAGCCAGACAACATCGATTGGCTTTGTGGCGCTTCTTCTGCTGGCAGGGGGCCGGCAGAAGGCTGAAGACTAGTCCCTCTGCGCACCCGGCAGGGGGTGGAAAGCCTCATCCCTGCCGCGAAGGCGAAACTCATCACCGCGGCGCTCGATGTCCGGCAGGTTCATGACGGCCTTGGAGACGCCGCCGGGAATATCGGCCACATAATGAGGGGTAGCGAGCCCTGTGAGCTCATCGCGCAGGCGGCGCACCAGCGCCTGCCCTTCTTCCACCGGCACCCGGAAATGCGATGTGCCGGGCGCAGCATCCAGCTGATGCAGATAGTAAGGCTTAATCCCTGCACTGAGGAAAGCGCGCATCAGGTCTGCCAGCGCCTCGAAACTGTCATTCACTCCGCGCAGCAGCACGGACTGGGACACAAGTGAAATGCCCGCCTGCGCAAGGCGGCGGATGGCAGCGATGGCCTCGGGGGTAAATTCCCGCGCATGATTGGCGTGAACGGCCACGAAGACGGCTTTGCTCCGCCCCCGTATCGCCTCGACGAATTCCGGCGTGATCCGCTCCGGCGTGGTTACAGGCACGCGGGTGTGCCAGCGGATAAGCCTGACATGCTCAATCGCTTCGAGGCGGCGCGTGATCTCGCCCGCGCGCGCCGCTGACAGGACCATGGGGTCACCGCCCGTGAGGATGACCTCAAATATTTCCGGCTGCCCGGCAATATAGGCCAGAGCCGCTTCAAGCTCGGCCTTGCCCAGCGGGGCGCCCTTTTCCGGCCCGACACGCTCACGCCGGAAACAGAACCGGCAATAGACCGGACAGGTCGAGGTGATCTTCAGCAGCGCCCGGTCAGGATAGCGATGCACGATCCCCGGCAGCGGGCTGTGGGCCGCGTCGCCGATGGGGTCTTCGGTTTCGCCCGGCAGGGCGTTCAGTTCTTCCCCGGACGGAACATATTGCCGGCGGACCGGATCGTCCGGATCATTCCGGCCGATCAGCGCAGCCAGCGGCGCCGGCAGGGCAATCACATATTGCGCCGCCACGCGGGAAAGGACCTCCACCTCATCGGCCGCAATGAGACCCGCCGAGAGAAGGTCATCCGGGCTGCGGAGGGTGACCGGTTTCATGGGCGGGGCGCCTGTTCCAGAGCGGGCGGCGTCCAGAGCACATCCTGGATGGCGCCCGCCCCGCTTGCCAGCATCACCAGCCGGTCAAACCCGAGGGCAACGCCGCTTGCCTCCGGCATGGCGGCAACGGCTGCGATAAAATCCGGGTCCAGAGGATAGCGCTCGCCATACACCGCTTCCTTGAGATCCATTTCGGCCTGCTGGCGGATGACCAGCTGGCCGGCATCAGTGAGCTCGCGATAGCCATTGGCGAGTTCGACGCCGCAGGCATAGAGCTCAAACCGTTCGGCAAAGCGCGGATCATCCGGCGCTGGCCGCGACAGGGCCGCCTCGCTGAGCGGGTAGCGGTGAAGGAAGGTCAGCCGCCCCATGCCCAGATGCGGCTCGATCTTGGTAACGAGGATCGCCGAGAACACATCTGTCCAGGTCGCCCCTTCCGGCACACCGATGCCGGCATAGAGCGCAGCGCGCCGGAACGCAGCGGCGTCTTCCAGATGAAGGGTAAGGTTGATCCCCGCATAGTGATCAAACGCCTCGGCAAGGGTCAGCCATTCGGGCTCGGCGAAGGGGTCGCAGGTCTTTCCCTTCCAGACGAGCTGAGACGTACCCGCCGCCTCGGCGGCCGCTCTGGCGATGACGGCGCAGTCGTTCATGACATCGGCCAGAACCGCCCCTGCCCGGTACCATTCCAGCATCGTGAATTCGGGCGCATGCCGGACGCCCTCTTCCCGGTTGCGGTAGGCGCGGGCGAAATCGAAGAGGCGCGTCTCGCCCGCCGCCAGCAGCTTCTTCATCGCAAATTCTGGCGAGGTGTGGAGGTAAAGTGTCCGGATTTGTCCGCTTTCTGTCACGTATTGCGTCTGGAAGGCGTGCAGATGGGCCTCATTTCCGGGGGAAGCGACCAGCGCGCCGCATTCTGTCTCCAGAAAATCCTGCGCCTCAAACCAGCTTCGCAGGGCAGACTTGATCCGCCCGCGGGCCAGAAGATGGCGGCGGCGGCGGGCATGCTGCTCAGGACTCCACCACGCAGAAGCTTCCATAAGGCCTGTTCCTGGGGTCAAAAGTCTGCCGTAAACTGCCGGGCCGAAATGAAAAGCGACAGCATTCGGCTGGCCAAATGGCGCGGAGGCGGTATATAGCGGCCCTTTCGCTCTCGCAACTCAGGAACACCCCATGGCCGTTGAAATCGCAGCGGATATCCGCAGAGGCAACATCATCGAGTATACCGACGGCCAACTTTATGTTGTCCTCAAAGCGGAGTCCTTCCGCCCCGGCAAAGGCACACCGACGACCACCATCGAGATGCGCCGCATCTCTGACGGCATCAAAGTTGTCAATACTTTCAAGACCTCGGACAAGCTGGAAAAGGCTTTCGTTGAGGAGGTGGAGCACACCTATCTCTATCCGGAAGGCGACAATTACGTCTTCATGAACTCGAGCAATTACGAACAGGTCGTCGTGCCCGGCGGAATGGTGGGCGATAGCGCCGCCTATCTGCAGGAAAACATGGCTGTCAGCCTGCAGATGTTCAACGGGGAAGCAGTGTCGATCACCCTGCCCCAGCGCATTACCGCAGAAATCGTGGAAACCGAACCGGTGGTCAAAGGACAGACGGCCTCGGGCTCGTACAAGCCGGCGATCCTCGACAATGGCATCCGCATCATGGTGCCCCCGCATGTGGGCGTGGGAACCCGCGTGGTCGTCAACACCGAAGATGGCAGCTATCTCGAGCGCGCCAAGGACTAAACTTTTATCAATGAAATAATCTGGAACCCGATTCCGGCAACGCGCGTAGTATAGTTGTAGCAACTTTTGCTATGCCATCTATCTTGTACCCTGAGCCGGTGCGGTACCCCGCACCGGCCTTTTTTTGCCCAAAATACATAGACCGTTGTTTTTGAATGGCTTTCCCATTCGGGCGCGCTCGGGCCCCGTGGAAATCATTCGTTAACTGTTGGGATCAATACTTTTCTCAGTTGCTCCAAAGAGCACGAAATGCGGCCCTGATCGCAAGACAAGATAGATTTCGTACCAAAAACCGATGGCGTTTCTCGCATTGCTTCAATGCGGGCAGTTCCGCCACCGCTATTGCGAAAGGATCCGGTCTTGACCTGCCCCTTGCCAGCACAGAGCCAATCCGCAAATGGAACAACAGCCATGCTCCGCCCTGAACATGCTGCAGATCCTGCAGGTGACAGCTTTGTCCACCAGCTGGAGGCGATGGTTCCGCATATGCGGGTTTTCGCACGGAAACTCTGCCGCAATGATGATCTGGCCGATGACATGGTTCAGGAAGCGTGCCTGAAAGCCTGGGCGGCCCGCGACCGGTTCATCGCCGGCGCCCCGATGAAACCCTGGCTGTTCCGGATCATCCGGAATGCCTATGTGCAGCACTGGCGCCGGGCTTGGCGGTCTTCATCGCTGGACCCGTCAGATGCCGAAAAATTCCTTATCGCGCCGGATAATCAGGAATGGGCCAGCGATTTCCAGGTGATGCAGGAGGCTTTGCTGCACCTGCCCGACAAGCAGCGCGAGGCTCTCGTGGCCGTGCTCGCCGTGGGCTTCAGCTATGAGGAAGCCGGACATATTCTCGGCTGCAGCGAAGGGACGGTCAAAAGCCGCGTCAGCCGCGGGCGGGAAGCCCTGGCGAGCCTCATGGACACCCCCCATTCGAAAAGCGGATATGACGAATCCGCCCCTTTCGAGCCCGGACAAGCCGCCTGAATGGATACAACAATGCGCCGGAAAACTCCGGGCCATTCCTTTCTGGATCAGCCCGGAGTTTCGCGGCGACGGGATTGTCAGGTTCCGCAGGCAGCGCCCATGCTTCTGCACGGACGATGATCCGGCATCCGCATGCCCATGACAGCCATGCACCGGACCTCGCCGGCCTCGACTGGGATGGGATCCAGGTCGGGCGGCGTGGGATACCGGAAAGACTGCGCAGTATGCGGCTTGGGGGGACTAGCGTCGCAGCGCGTCCTTCCGGTATCCCTTTCAGTACGCGCTTCCCGCAATCTGGTTCCATTCAAGGACACAAAAAAATCTCAACAGGGTAGTTCTCAATGTTAACGGACCGGGCGGGAAAGCGCGCCGCAAAGCGCTTAAAACCGGGCCGGCCGCACGAAGCATGGATAACCGCCTTGTGCATATTTCCGGGGCGGAGAGGCGACGCTTGCCCCGGCTGCGGCCCGATCCATTTTATTCCGTGGACCCGTGTTATGGTTCTGTAAATTCAGAGATGAATAACTCTTCTCCCGATCATGGACAGCAGGAGAGAGCTGTCCCTGCCGCAGCCGGAGCTGGCAATGCGTGTAGTGCTGATAGATGATGACCCGATGGTGCTGGAAACCATCACCCTGAGTTGGCCCGACCCCGCCGACCAGTTTGACACGTTTGAGTCCTTCGAAGCGCTCAAGACCCTTCTTTATGCGCCGGGCTTTGCCGATGTGGACTGTGTGATCCTTGATCTTCAGCTGCCGGATGCTTCGGGTTCGCAGATCCTGACCGAAATCCGCAGGATCAGCGATGTGCCCATCCTCATGCTGTCAGGATGGGGGGACACGGAGTTTCGGGCCGACCTGATCAATCGCGGCATTGATGACTATGTTCTCAAACCAGCCAGCGCGAAGGAGCTGCACGCGCGCGTGAGCCGCCTGACGAAACGCGCCAAAGGCCAGCCTGCGGCTGAGTTGCCAGATACCATTGCCATCGGCGAGGTGAACTATCTGCCAAAGCAGCGAGGTTTCCGGCACGGCCTGCAGTTCACGGAGCTTACCCATGCCGAAGCCAGGCTGATTGAAGCCCTGATCGCTGCCGGCGGCAGGCCCGTTCCCCGGAACGACCTTTACCATCAGGCTTTTGGCCGGCCTTACAGGGAAGGAGAGAAAGTTTTGGAGACCTATATCAGCCGCCTTCGGCAGAAGCTTGATGAGCTGGAAAAGGGCTCTGGCAGCTTCCTGCAGACTGCCCGCGGGATAGGATACCGGCTGGCGGCGGGAGCCCTCTAGCCGCCCGGCGCGCCCCCTCTCTGCACATCTGAAAGCTTCCGGATGAGTTCGTGGCGCTCATAGGGTTTGCGCAACATCTCGGCGTCCGGCACCAACGCGCCATTGAAGCCGATCTCTCCTGGAACATATCCGGATGTGTAGAGCACTTTGAGACCCGGACGGCGGCGGCGGGCCTCCAGGGCCAGCTCCAGACCATTCATCCCGGCACCAAGAACAACATCCGTGAACAGCATGAATATGCCGGGATCTGCCTCAAGCATGACCAGCGCCTCTTCAGCGGATGCCGCCAGAGATACCGTATAGCCAAGCGCATGAAAATTCTGGGCGGAATGCTCGCGCACCAGGGGGTCATCCTCGACGATCAGCACATTTCCTGTTCTGGACAAGTCCGGCTGGGCGACATCCTGCGGGGAGAAGAAAGTTGCCCCGCCATCTTTCGCAGCCCTTGGGAAGAACAGTTTGACCGAAGTGCCCTCGCCCAGAGAAGAGCTGATCAGGATATGACCGTCCGACTGGCGGGCAAAACCGTAGACCATGCTGAGACCAAGCCCGCTGCCCTTCCCCGCAGCTTTGGTCGTGAAGAAGGGCTCGAAGGCGCGCCGCTGAGCTTCCTCTTCCATGCCTGCGCCGGTATCGGAAACGGTAACACAGACATAGTCTCCGGGCGGCACGCCTTCCCGCGTTGATCCCGATCGCCCGCGTACCTTGATGTTCTCTGTTTCAATCGTCAGCGTACCGCCTGATGGCATGGCATCGCGCGCGTTGAAGGCGAGATTGAGAAGGGCCACATCGAACTGCCCCGGATCCACCTGAACACTCCAGAGGCCGGGCGCCGGGGAATGCCGTATCCGGATACGCGCGTCGAGGGCGCCGCGGAGCAAAGCATGGACCGACCCGGTCCTTTCATTGAGGCAGGTTCTCTGGGGCTTCAGAGGCTGGCGGCGCGCAAAGGCCAGAAGCCGTTTGGTGAGATCGGCCCCCCGGGTTGCCGCCAGGTGGATCAGGTCCGCCATCCTGCGCTGGGCGGGATCCTCCAGCTTGTCCCTGAGAACATCGCTGTTTCCAAGGATTACCGTGAGCAGATTGTTGAAATCGTGCGCCACTCCCCCCGTCAGCTGGCCGATCGCTTCCAGACGTTCGGAATCGCGCGACCTCTGCTCGCTGGCACGGCGCTCCGTAAGATCGATCATTGTACCGACCATGCGGGCCGCATTGCCCACCTCGTCCCGCACGATGAAGCCCCGGTCCAGAATGACACGCTCGCCGCCATCATCCCCGATAAACCGGTATTCTTCCGACCAGCTTTCAGCATCCGGAGAGGCGGCAGCATCCATCAGGCTGGTGACCACCCGGCCGCAGTCTTCAGGATGCACGCGCCGGCTCCAGGAGCCAAAGCCGGTTTCCTGATACGCGCCGGGCGCGCCCGCGATCTTGTCGAAGGCCTCGCTCCATATGAAGGCACTCGAAGTGATATCCCATTCCCACACCACATCGGCCGTCGAGCGGCTGACGAACTGGAACCGGTCTTCGTTGATGGCGGCGCGCCGCTCGGCGGCCCGGCGGTCGGTGATGTCCCGCGCCACAGCTGCCCAGTGCGAGTATTTTCCGTAGGCATCGGCAACGGGCAGAAACTCGACATCCCAGGTAATCTGCCGGCCAGGATGGATAGGGCCGGACACCTCAACCCGCAGCGAGCGGCCCGCACTCATGGCGGTCTCGAGCGCGCGGGGATCAATCTTCGGCTCGGCGCGGGAGAGGATGAAGGATAATGGCCGCCCGACGACCTGGCTCCGGGCATAGCCCGTGATCCGCTCAAATGCGGCATTGATGTAGACAATCGGCGCATCTGTTCCCGGAACGGACGGATCAACGCGCAGGATAACCACGATATCATTGAGCCGCTCCACGGAGGCGCCCAGCAGCCGCAGATCAGACTGCCGGTTCCGCTCGGCGGTCACATCCTGGACAACGCCGGTAACCACATCTCCTGAAACCGTCTGTGTGCGTACGCCGATCCCCTTCACATGGATCGTGCTGCCGTCCTTGCGGGTGATGCGGCGCTCGAACTCGTGGAACTTCACATCAGGATCATTGAGCGTCTGAACGGATAACGCGGCCTGCTCCCGGTCATCGGAAAAGAGTATCTCGACATATTTTTCCAGCGAACCGTCAAAGTCTTCAGGCGTGATGCCGGCCATCTCATAAACACTGGGAGACCAGACGAGTTTCCGGTTCGATATGTCGTATTTCCAGAAGCCGATCTTCAGCAGTTGCTGGGCAACCTTGAGATTGGCTTCCTGTTCCTGCGCGCGATTGAGCGCGGCCAGGGGCGATCCCTCAGCCCCCTCCAGCGAGGCAAAGAGCGCCTGGAGATCTTCCAGCACGATGAGCAAGGCGGGGCGGGCGGCATATTGGAAGGCACGTTGCCGGATGCGGGCCCTGAACAAGGTCTGGTCCTTGCGCCGGTGTGTGCGGACCGCTGAAACTTGCTGATCGCCTGATGTCGCGGGCGATTCCGGATCTCGCGCCTCGAGGTCTTCGAGCCGCATCTCGCAGAGTTCGCGCTCGGTCCATCCGTAAACGGTTTCCGCTGCAGGATTTACCGCCAGAATGCGATGATCTGCCGGGTCAGCTATCAGCATCGCATCGGGATGGTCCCGAAAGAAGGCATCTTTCGCTGCCACTTCGCTCCCCCTATGCGCGCGCAGGCGCGTCAGCCGGTACCGTCTGTCCCGCTCCCGGAATATTCGCTTGCCCCGGCGATGAAGGGCCATTCCGGCAGACTCACGGCGCCGAGCTTACACCGGATGGCGTCATGGATACACTCTGCCTGTGCCGGGGAGATACCCACCAGGCCCGCTGCGGTGGAGACGCTTATTCCGCCGCCCATCACGAGGGCGGCCAGTTCGCGCTCGGGCAAGGCAAGCTGCATATAGCCGGCATACAGGTGTTCCGGCGCAGGGCGGGAAGCCGGCATCAGCGCGGCGCGGGAGTGCACCCGGCGGAAAACTTCCAGAAGCTCAGCGAAACAGCGGTCGCACTCTCGCAGGATCCGGTCTTCCGCGAGGAAGAGCATCAGGGTGTCCTCGACGAGTTCGTCCGCCTCGGTCCTGTTGGCAGTAATGCACAGGGCGAATGCGCGCAGCTGGCGCACAGCCATTTCAAGGACACCACGGCTCGCCTCGACGCGGTGCAGGTCGTACTCAAGGGCGACATATTCGTCTGGCATCTCGGGCCTTTGGAATTTTGCACGCTTTTCCATGACGCCACCAAAACATACCAAATGCTACAACCGGGTTTCCAAATAGTCTAAAAGGTTCAACCCGGCCCGGCGATCAGGTAACCTTGCAGCAGGCAAAGAGAGTTGGGCAATCTTTTGGGGCGCTTGCCGCTCCCCCGGCCCCCTTATCCTGCCAGAGCGTAGTCTTTTGACTGGACCAGCCCGTTCAATGTCTCTTTCAGGGCCGCGCCATCGGCCGCTTGCGGCGTTTGAACCAGCACGATCCGCGCGGGTTTCCCGTCCAGGCCGCTCACCGCCCGCCCCCGCTCGAGAACCTGCACCCACAAGCCGGAAGGCAGCCTTATGCGGATGCGGTGTTCAATGTCGTTTACCCTGCCATCAAGCATGGACTGATAGGTTTCCCGCGCCGCATCCTGATCCTGCGGGTGAATGCGCGATATCCAGTCATGCGCTTCTTCGGAGGCGGGTTTCACACCGCGCGCAAACATGTCGGCCCAGCCTTCGGAATAGACGATGCGGCCATCGCGGATCGACCAGTCGATGACCCCCGCATCCAGCAGATCGCAGCTTGCCCTTGCCTGGGCCAAAACCAGGAAGGCGTCCTCATTCTCCGCATCATCGCGGCGCCATTCATTCTGGATGAGGGAAAGCGCCAATACGAGGGCGAGCATGGAGACGCCGAACAGCGCCAGGAATTCTGTTTTGCGGGCAGCAACAATGGTCAGCACCGAGGGCTCATCCCCAAGGTATGCGATGTGCAGCCGGCCACCCGCCACGCTGCGGGCTTCCAGGAAGGCGCCGTCCGTGCTGCCCGACAGGCGGCCGGGCGCAGAAACCTGATCCTTGTGCAGGGGTTGCCAGCCCAGCGCCGCGCCAGCAAGGGCGGCGTCCGCCGTCGTAAAGGCGCGGCCGGGCGCAGAACTGGAGCGCACGACCTTTCCATCCAGATTGAAAAGCGCCGCGCGCCCGCCGCTGCCTGCCGAGGCACCTGCATCCAGCGCCGCGCCGAAAGCGCCCGAACGCAGCACAAAAATCATCGGCAGCCGCCCGCCACCGGCGCGCTCGGCTTCGCGATAAAAGCCTGCGCGGAGCCGGGACACAGGCACAAGGTCCAGGCCCAGGAGTTCCTGCCCGGCGCGCTGGCTGGAAGACAGAGGCGCAAGGCCCCCCATAGCATCCGCCGGCATAGGTCCGAATACGGATAACACGCCGCCTTTGCCGTCCAGCACCGCAACGGCCAGCACCGGCGTGGACGAAAGCATGTCTGTAACCTGGGCCTGCGCCTTGCGGAGGTCCTCTGCGGAGACATCCGCGCCCATGGCATCTGCAATCAGCGGCGCAGTCCTCTCCGCAGCCGCCTCAATCCGCGCCATTTCGGCGTCGGCAGCCACCTGCCCGGCGGCGGCGGCATCTGCCAGCCTGCGCTGGCTGGCACCGGTTTCATTTTGAACGGCAATCCAGACATAGAGGATCAGGCCGAGAATGACGCCGCAAAGAGCGATGGCCTGAAGCGCGCGCGCCAATACAGGGTCGTTATGCTTTCGGCCTGCCGGGGGTGAGGTCATGTCAGGGGTCATGGGCGAATCCAGGAGCCGGGGGAGAAAGGATCAGTTGCGAGGTCTGAAGGGACAAGCGCCGCGCGGCCGCCTGGCACCCAGACAAGACCGATGCCTGCGCGCAGGTCTTCAAACGCCTTGGAGGCGGTGGCGGAAAGATTTGCCGACACGATGACTTCCCGGCCCAGCCTGCGCGCCAGGGCAACATCGAGAGAGCCGGCAACGCCCGAGCTTTTCCCGCCACCGATCTGGATGCCCTGGTCTGCAAGCAGGGGATATTGCGGGGCGGTATCCTCACGCACGGATTCGAATGCGACAGCGCCGTCCAGTTTGAGCATCCAGTCTTTCAGGGGCTGTGTGCGCGCGTTGACCGACCAGCCAGCCCGGTGGAACTGCTGCGGGCTGAAATAGCCGCCATGGCCGGCGCTGAAGAAGTTCGTGTTCCGGTCATAGGACTGGTACTGATAGAACGGGCCTGTCACCAGATAATCAAACCCGTCTTTGACAATCGACTGAGACGCGGAAAGCCCTGCCGATATCATGGAGTTGCTGACGGTGGCGCGCCCTTCCAGATGAGCGGCAGAGATATCTGCCTGCACCGCACGCCCGCCGCCGGCATCAAACCTGCCACGCACAAGCGCGCCGGCCTCGACAACGCGGCCAGATTGCCCGCCAGAGGCGGCGTCCTCCCCCGCAAAGGCGAGCAGGCTGTCTGTCCTTGGGCGGACAAATACGCGGGCCTCCCCCATATGTGCCCCGAAGCGCCGTGTTGCGGCGGCTTCTCCGGTGAGCGTGGGATCAGCGCCGCCCCCTACGGGCAAAAGGCCAATCCGCGCGGCGAGGCTCGTTTCGCCTTCCCGGCTCCAGCCAAGATAGGGGGCCGCAAAATTCTCGCGGCCGGCGCCGGCATCGGCGCCGGTATCAATCTTGTAGAGCGTGACGCCTACCTCATAGCGGCTTACGCCGCGCACGACTTCCATGGAGGTGGTGGACGCATAGCCCGTCATTCTGTTTTCGCCGCGCGCGCCATCCTGCTGGCGCAGGGAGAGCGTTTGCCGGTAGAGCGTGTGATCAACGCCCTCGAGCGTTTCATAGGTATCGGGCGCCAGGGCGCGGGCCGTCAGATAGTCACCCTGATAGAAGGCCGCGGAGGCATATTGGGCCTGCACCTTTGCGCCCAGCGGGCCGCCGGCGGCCCTCGCGATGGCGGCGGCTGAGTCCAGCTTACCGGCCTTCTGGGCCGCAAGGGCAAACCCTTCAGCAGACTCATCATCGGGCGCGGCAAGATAGAGCCGGCTGAACGTCGCGGCCGCCAGTTCTGCGTCACCTGACTGGAGGTCCACCCAGGCGCTGCGCATCTGCGCGGCCCGCTGAACCGGCGGATAGGCAGCGGCTTTCCGGGCAAGCGCGCCTGCCGTTTCGAGGTCGCCCTGGTCATAAGCCTTGGCGGAGGCATCCAGCAGAGCGCCGCCAGCGATCAGCTGAGCCTCGCCCGCCAGCGCAGGATCAAGCCGCGCAGCCTGGCCAGCCAACTCTGCGGCGCGCAGCCAGTTTCCCTGCTGGCGCAGCCTGCGCGCCTCTTCAAGGTCAACCCGCGCCAGGAGGCCGTCGAACCCCTCCGCGCTGGGCGTTTCAGCAATGGCGCTGCGCGCGCCTGCATGGTCTCCCGCCGCCAGCGCGGCCAATACCAGACCCCGGCGCGCATCGGCTTCCGCGCCCCGCGCCAGGGCATCCCTGAAGAAACCTGCGGCGCGGACAGGCTCTGGCTCAAGAAACATCCACCCGGCCTGCGCCAGAAGCGGCGCATCCCCGGTCCCGCCCGCAAGCGCGCCTGCTGCCTCAATATCTCCGGCGGATTGGGCGGCCTGAAATCTCAGCCAGGTGTCTGCCCTGACAAGCTCTGCATAAGCGCGCGCGATTTCCGGATGCTCGCTGCCGGCCAGAGCGGGCATCCGGACGAGGGAGGACAAGCCCTCGCTATCCAGCGCGCCGGAAGCGCGGGAGACGAGCGCTGCGACGAGTTCAGGATTGTCGCAGGTCGTCAGAGCCCGGACATAGAAATCCCGCAGGCTATCTTGACGCCCGAGACCTTCCACCGCATCCGCGCGGGCCCAGAGGTCGAAGGGACGCTCGCACCTATTTTCTGCCGGGGCTGGCAGAAGGCTCAGAACCCGCGCCCAGTCTTCCGACGCCAGAGCTTCCCGCACTGCGTATTCGCGCTGGCCATTGGCGACATAGGCCAGAATATCCGCTGGCGCCTGCCACCCGGCATGACGCCGTTCCAGCGCGCGCAAGCGCGCAGCGGCTTCCTGCCAGCGCCCTTGCGCGCCGAGCGTCCAGACAAACTGGACATCCCCCTGCGCCGGACCTGACGGCGGCGCCGCTTCCGCCGGAGCGGGCTCAGAAATATCCGCAACCGGAATACCGATCGGGAAGACCCCTTCCCGCCCGGTATCGGGCGCGGCCTGAGCGCTCTGCCCGGACACGAGCAGGAAGCTCGCGCCGGCAGCGGCCGCATGCAGAAGAGGGGAAAGCAGACTCATTTTCCGTTGATCCGCTTGCGCATGTAGCGCGCGATCAGGGCGAGGCCTGCAGCCATGGCAAACAGGATTGCCGCAATGGAGGCGATCCATCTCCAGGAGGACCCGGCGCTGGAGGCGCGCGCCGCTTCGCGCGCGGCCTTGTCGCCGATTGTAAACGTTGCATCAGCGTCAGCCGAGACAATCGTGGCGGCGTTTTCGCGCCATACGGCGGCGCCGCCCTTGATCTGGCTCCAATGGCTTGGCTGCACCAGCGCGCGAACAGAAGACAGCAGCTGAGCATCTGTCTCGGCTGTCACCAGCATGACGAGACGTCCCTTGTGGCTGGGCGATTCGCCCTCGACCAGCAGGCCGTTATCACCAAGATCAACGAGGCTGAGTTCCCGGCTGAACCCGCTCGCCTGCGGCAGCATCAGCTTCTGCAAGGGCAGGAAACCCCCGAGCGCCGGGCGCGCGCCGACGAGGAGCGTGTTGGCGTCAGGAAGATCGAGACCAATTCCGAAATTTGTGTCTGTAAAGACGGTGCCGTTTATCTGGCCAAGCCGGGCGGCCAGCGTCCAGACGCTCGCCACGGTTTCTGCAGACGCATCGGCGGCGCGGATTTCCATCGGCGCGGCTTCCAGCCCCGTAAATGGATAGCCGGTCTCCTGAAGCAGCGCGAGATTGGGCAGCTCCGCGAAATATCCCGCCGGCGGAAGAGTAACGGTCGATGTGCCTTTCAGGGTGAAGGCGAGATTGCGTGCATTGCGGGCAACGCAGGCCCCTTCGGTTGGCGAAGAGAGTTCAATCTGGAAGTCAATAGTGTTCCAGCCCGGCCGCAGGGAGCGGGCCGGAACGGCAACTTCATAGGCGGGCACGACTTCACCGGCGGGATTTGTCAGCCGCACCGCCCGCTCAAAGGCGCCATTGACGAGAATATTGACAACCGACCGGCCATCGAGACCCGCGCCATAGGCAAAATCCAGCGCCAGGACTGCCTCATCCTTGTCGCGGAAACGGATATCTGCCGGCAGGGCGAAGGAGAGCTGGGCGCGGCCACGTTCCTGCCCGAGCACCGAGGCGCCCTCCAGGCCAAGATCCCGGAACACATATTTTGCATCGGCCCGGAGCGGCTGGCGTTTGGTACCGATAATGGCGGCCGGAACTTCGGAAGCGCCGATGACGGCCGAGGGCGACGCCGAAAGCGGGAAGCCTTCAGATGCCAGCGTCCGTAGCGCGCCTTCAATGGCTTCGGGCGTATGCCCTGCCGCGATGATCAGGAAGTGCGACGGGTCGTTCGGGGACGGGCCGATGGAAAGCCAGGAGTCGTTTTCCTTGAGGTTTGCGAGGCCCGCAGGCGCAAGGCCGGCAAGCTGCGCGGGGGTGCCGATCGCAATGATATCGCGCCCTTCCCCGTCCGGCCCCGCATCCAGGGAAGAGAGCATCGTTATCTCCGGCAGCCGGTAGCCGAGCCGGTTGCCGACCGCCTGAGAGGCAAGGGCGCCCCAACGCAGGGTCTCGGCGTCCGGCGCGCCGGCCAGGATGCCGAGTTCCTCCACACCGCCAATCCCCGCGGAGAGAAGCGCGCCGAGATCGGCCAGCGTTGCGTTGAGCGCGCGGCGTACGTAGGTGATCTCGATATAAGACCGGGACGTGTCCACTTCGGTCCACAGCTCTGCAGCGTCCGCATCCTGACAATCAAGCGTATATCGCTGGACCGCATCGATGCTCAGCGTATTGTATCCATGCTGGACCATTGCCGGATCCAGCACGATCTCGTTGATCGCTGCGGCTCTTTCGGTGACCCCGTCCAGCTGACCAATGAACTGGCCATTCATGCCGAGACGCAATTGCGGCTTGAGCCCCTCCTGCGCGCGTCCGCTGACATGACGCAGCAGCACACGCGCATCCTTTACGTCTGCCTGCGGAGCGATTGCGAAGGAGATCAATTCGCGCGCGCTGGCCCCGTCAAGATGGATCGCGCCCTGCGCGCTGCGCAGGGAAGCCAGCGGAATGCGCGTGCGCCAGAGGCCATTTTCAAGGCGCTCGGTGGTTATCTGGGGATTGTCCCGGTAGCGGGCGTAGATATCGAGCGTTGCCTCACGGGTCGCCGTCTCCTGCGCAATGGCAGGGGCAGGCATGAGGCAGACAGACAGGGCGGCCGCGAGGACCGCAGGGCGGAGCAGGGATTTCATGAACGTACTTCCCGAGTAACGGCGCGAATGTGGCCCAGCGCTTGCGACAGGCTGGAGCGGATGAGGCGGGCTATCTTGGCGCCCATATGTTCGGCATTGGCGCGGGCATCGCGGAACTGTTTCCAGTTTTCGCTGCGCGCATACATCAGGGTCACGATAGCGGCCCATTGCTCCCGGGTTTCGATGATGAAGCTGAGGCCGAGCTTCTGGCCTTCCGGCGTGTCGAATACAGAGAGCACCTTGAGGGACAAAAGGGACGCGTTGCTGGCTCCCAGCTCGCGGGCATCGATGGTCAGGGTTTCGCCCTCTGCAAACTGATGCGCTGCACCGGGCGGAACAAGGCAGCCCATGCCCGTGATCGAGACATCCGACATCTGTGCCTGAATGTCTGTGTCTCCATGTCCCAGCAGAACAGACCGGCTGACTTCAAACCGCGGAAAGGCGCGCTGCTGTGACCGTTCATAAAGAACGCCCAGCGCAGAGATGAGCAGGAGCAGATGGAATGTGTTCCAGAGCAGCAGCACAGTGATGACGCCGGCGCCGACCGGATCGTGGAAGAGGCGCACCAGGCCGACCACCTGCCCCAGCCCGACCAGCGCAATCAGCACATAGAACGGGCGCGCCAGAGGCGAGACGAAATTCTCGCTGAGATTCTCCCCCTTTGGCGTCACGGCAAAGCTGGGCGCGCGGGGATTGCGCAGAACCTGGAGGATCGCGCCACTGCAATGGATGGACTGAACCACTTCATAGAGTTCTGACGCAAATGCCCACCGCGTATGGCCATAGAGGATAGAGGAGAGCATCAGCGCGCCGACAATGTGCGGAAGGCCGTACATCAGGAAGTCGCTGAAATCCCCGACATAGACCTGTATGCCGAGCAGAAGATACAGCAGCGGGGCGAGGATGAATGTCAGGCGGGCGAGCGGAAAGAACCAGTAAAAGCAGGAATTGAGATAGCCGATACGCTGAGACAGAGAGAGCCCGCGCTTCAGCAGCGGGTTTTTCAGGAGGAAGATCTGGATCATCCCCTGGGTCCAGCGCATCCGCTGGGTTATGAAGCCGGAGAAGGTTTCCGGCGAAAGGCCCGCAACCATCGGCCGGTCAACATACACGCTGCGATATCCGCGCGCGTGAAGCTCAAGCGCCGTTTCGGCATCTTCCGTGATCGTATCCCCCTGAATCCCGCCGATCTCCATGATATGCTCGCGCCGCAGCACGGCGGCCGACCCACAGAAGAAGGAAGCGTTCAGCCCGTCCAGGCCTCTCTGGATGACCGAGTAGAACATCTCGTTCTCGCTCGGCATCTCGCGGAATGTGCCGAGATTTCTCTCCAGCGGATCGGGATTGAGAAAGAAGTGCGGGGTCTGGACGAGGAAGACTTTGGGATCATCCACAAAATACCCCACCGTCCGCACAAGGATGTCGGCGGCCGGCACATGGTCGGCGTCGAGGATCAGAACGAGATCGCCGCTGGTCTCCTTAAGGGCTGCGTTGATGTTTCCGGCCTTGGCGTGTTCGTTCTTCTCGCGGGTCAGATAGTTCGCCCCGAGACGGTCGCACATGGCCTTCAGCCGCTCATGCCGCGCCTCCGCCTCTGCCGCCTTCACCGGATCGGCCTGTGTCCGCTTGGCGAGCGTGCCGCCATCATCCAGAAGGTAAACCTTCATCCGGCCTGCTGGATAGCTCACATTGAGCGCCGCGGTCAGCGTGACCTCGAGCAGCTCATCGGGCTCATTATAGCTTGGAACCAGAATATCGACGGTGGGCGAGCGCCTTGCCGACACCGGCGCAGGCCGGGGCGCGCGCTTGTAAACATCGACGGACAGGAAGGTGGAGAGCAGAAGCAGCACATAGCCATAGCTCTCCGCCCCCAGCAGGAATATTCCGCCGGCGATCGACAGCGCCGAGTCGGTGGGCATCGTCTCGGTGACACGCCAGATCATGTAGCGTGTGCTGGTGAAGATAATGAGCAGCGCCACGAACACGCGGAAAGGGCCGCCTGTCGGGCGCAGCCACCCCATCAGGAAATAGGTGGCAATCGTCGCCACGCACAGCTGGACCTGAACCGCATCGGGTACAGGCGCCGCAGCGATAACTGCGATCAAGCCGAGCGCGATCAGGCCGCTTACGGTGCGCAGGGGCGCGAACCGGGAAGCTGGCAGGCCTGATGGCCGGGATGTGTCGCCATACGCCATCGCTGGGTCCGTCTGATATTCAAACCAGTTATCAGGCGGTACATTTCAAGCGTGAAGTTTCAGATAAACTGGCGACTTCTTAATGCACTAGTAGGTTAATTTCGAAGGGTATTTTGTATACGCAGGCAATGCTCAACCTGCGCCCTCAATGCCCCTTGCGCCCTCGCGGCCAGGCCAGGAGGCATAATCCCTATACTGATCTTGATCAGGACGGAGCGCCCGCTTGCGGCCGGGTCAGCAATAATCTGGCCGCTCGAAATCCAGCACCAGAACCAGGCGTGCCTGCCCGCTGCCTTCAATCGGCGGGGACCTGTGGAGCACGCAGTTTTCCAGGCTGCAGCGCTGGCCGAGAAGCATGGCCGTTTCATGCGGCTTCATTTCATGGATGGGGCCAGGCTCCTCCCCCGCCGTCTCCACCCGCCATTGCGTGCCGCGCCCGAAATAGGTCGTGATCAGACGAAAATCAGTATCGTCCTTGTGAAACTTCCGGCAGGCATCATCGCTCACATGTTCAAGCCTGAAGGTGCAGTCGGCCTCGATATCCCCGATGCAGGCAAATGCCGCCTGAACGTCCCCGAGAAGCGTTTGGCGCACCAGTGCCGGCCAGCTGGATTGCGTGAGCCAGGCCACGGCGCGCTGCCGCACGTCGTCTGGCCGGCCTGTGAAGCGAAGGTCTTCGAAGCTGGAACAATCCAGCGCTTCAAATGCTGCCACAAGACCCGGCGAAGGCTGACGCGGCCAGAGGGCGAGCTCGGCCACATCCCCCAGGCCGGCCTCCATCAGCGCTTCAAGGCTGTGGCAGAAGATGACAGGCTCTGCGGCGCGCTCCTGCATCCCCTCTTTTTCCGCCAGATCCTGCAGCAAACTCATCTTGCGTCCTCTCCAGTTATAATTATGTAATAACATTACATTTCAAGCCCTGTCGAGACCGCCATGACACAGACCGCCAAACTCCCCGTCACCGTGCTTTCCGGCTTTCTGGGCGCCGGGAAGACCACCCTACTCAATCACATCCTCAACAATCGGGAAGGCCGCCGCGTGGCGGTCATCGTCAACGACATGAGCGAAGTGAACATTGACGCTGAGCTCGTGCGGCAGAGCGGCGCGGGCCTCTCCCGCACGGAAGAAGCGCTGGTGGAGATGTCCAATGGCTGCATCTGCTGCACGCTGCGCGAAGATCTTCTGAAGGAGGTCGCGCGCCTCGCGGAGGAAGGGCGCTTTGACTATCTGCTGATCGAATCCACCGGCATTTCTGAGCCCCTGCCGGTGGCCGCCACCTTCGATTTCCGGGATGAGGCGGGTTACTCGCTCGGCGATATCGCCCAGATCGATACGATGGTCACGGTCGTCGATGCGGTCAATATTCTCAGTGATTATTCGAGTACGGATTTTCTGGCAGACCGCGGCGAAAGCCTCGGAGAAGACGATGAGCGCCCCCTGGTCCAGCTTCTGGTGGACCAGATCGAGTTTGCCGATGTCATCATCATGAACAAGGTCAGCCTGGTTTCACCCGGTGACCGCGAAATCATCCATCAGTTGATCCGCTCCCTGAATACCGATGCCAGGATCATCGAAACGGATTTCTCCGAAGTGGAGCTTGGTGAGGTGCTCGGCACGGGCCGCTTTGACTTTGAAAAGGCACACCAGCATCCGCATTGGGCCAAGGAACTCTACGGCTTTGCAGACCATGTGCCCGAAAGCGAGGAATACGGCATTGAAAGCTTCGTCTATCGCGCGCGCCGCCCGTTCGACCCGGCAAAGTTTCATGCTTTCGTGAATTCTCCCTGGCCGAACGTGGTCCGGGCCAAGGGCTTCTTCTGGCTCGCGACACGGCCTGACTGGATGGCGGAGATAAGCCAGGCGGGCGCGCTGGTGCGGCATGAGCGGATGGGCCGCTGGTGGGCGGCCGTGCCCGAAGATCAACGCCCGGACAGTCCCGAAGTGCTGCGCTATCTTGAAAGCGTCTGGGACGCCCGCTTCGGCGACCGCCGCCAGGAAATCGTGCTGATCGGCATCGGAATGGACCAGGCCGCCCTCACCGCCAGGCTCGACGCCTGCCTCACAGATCCAGGCGCAACCTCGAAGGCCGGCAGCCTGCAGCCCCGGACCAGCCTGGAAGACCCCTTCCCGCCCTGGGGCTGAACGCGAGCACCAGCGCGCCCGCAAGCTGCTGCCTGATTACCTGAAATTTTCCGGAAAATGACCGCCGATCAAGGCGTTCAACAAAATGGCGCACCCGAAGAGATTCGAACTCCTGACCCCCAGATTCGTAGTCTGGTGCTCTATCCAGCTGAGCTACGGGTGCTTGGCCACTTGAAGAAGCGGGACACATACAGGCGGGTTTGCGACCTTGCAAGCCTCAATTGCCGGTATCTTGTGCAGTCTCTTCAGGGGGTATTTCTTCGGCCGGTCCGGCGGGGGCTTCTTCGCCGCCTTCTGCCGCCGTCTCTGCAGGCGCCGGCGGCGTTTCCTCTGCTGCAGCCTACTCCAGAACCGGGGCGGCCTCTTCGGAAACTTCTTGCGAAACAGATGGTTCTGCCGGCAAAGGCAGCCCGGTCACCGCGCTGACCCAGGGCGCGAAGGCAGCAACCCGCATATAGACCCCCGGGCTTTCGGGGCGCGCGCAGCCCATGCCCCAGCTGACAATCCCGGCCTGAACCGGCGCGCCCGACGCGACGCGCAGCACCAGCGGCCCGCCGCTATCGCCCTGGCAGGCGTCGGAGCCGCCAATGCCGGCGCAGAGCTGGGTGACCGGGTCTATCGAGACATCCGGGTAAACCGCCGCAAGTCCTGCCTCATTGATACGGTCCCGGATCTGGCTGTTGCAGACACCTGTGTCGACCACAGGTACATATCCTTCCTGCAGGATCAGCGACGGCGCGCGCACATGCCGGCCGCCACGGGCGACGCCCTCCTGCCCCTGCGCCGTTTCGCCCACCTTGCCATAGCCTGCAGCGACAATGTCGGCATAGGGCTGCATCAGGTCGCCGGCTGCCCCCGTCAGCCCGTCGAGTGCCATCGTTGGCCCCGTCCAGCGGCCTGCAAGGCGAAGCAGCGCAAGGTCGTTGCCCTTCTCTGGCGCTGAGGGCTGGTATTCCGGGTGAATGACCACTTCGCGAACGGCAAAAACGGTGTCCTTCGGCACGACCGTCAGATCACCCAGCCCTGCGGCCACGGCCAGCGTGCCGAAGCGGCTCAACTGGCCATTGTCTCCCTCCAGATACTGTGCGGCGCGGCCATTGGTTTCGATGCGGACATTCTCGACGCAGTGGGCCGCCGTCAGCGCCCATTCCGGCGAGATCAGGGTGGCGCCGCATTCATGATAGATCGTGGCGCCCGACACGGTCTGCACCGAGGCCATCCCCGGCCAGTCCGCGATGTCCGCGTCGCGCCCGGCGACCATACAGCCTGCGAGCGTGGTGAATAAGGCGGTGCCCACCGCCAGTTTGAGATATCTGTTCATGGCCGTCCCTCCTGCCGTTCAGACTCATATACACCACGAGCGATGGCGCGGGCGAGCGTGCTGGCGGCAAGTTCGCCGAGACGGGCAATCGCCAGCGGCCGGCTGCCTCCGGCTTCCCGCTTCCGGGTGGAGATCACGAAGATGACGTCGCCATCTGTGGGGGCAAAGACGGGGCGGATGGCACGGGCCATGCCGGCAAGGGCCATCTGGGCGATGCGCTGGAGTTCGTCATGGGTGACGGCCGCGTCGATTGCGATGCAGGCCAGGGTGGTATTCTCGCGGGGGCTGGGATTGGCCTTGGCGGCGCCCCAGTCTTCCGGGTCGAAGGCGAAGCCGGGTTCGGGGCGGGCGCCGCCGAACTCTCCAGAGATTTCAAAGGGCCAGGCCCAGAAGGCGGCGGAGCCGGGCATCCGGACCGACCCGAAACTGTTGACCGCGGCCAGCGCGCCCACCGTCAGGCCGTCATGCGTGGCGATACTGGCCGACCCGGTGCCGCCCGGCGCCATCCCTGCGGCGGCGCCATAGCCGGCGCCCGCCCGGCCGAGAACAAAGCTTTCCCCTGCCGCGTCAAAGGCTTGCCGGCCGAGGCGCGCATAGGGGGCTGTGTCGCCCCAGTCCTTGTTGCCGCCATTGGCGAGGTCATAGAGGATGGCGGCGGGCACGATGGGCGTGGCGGGCACGCCGGGCCTTGGCACCAGCGCAAAGCCCCTGCCCTGCGCCTTCAGGCCCGCCATCACGCCATCCGCCGCCGCCAGCCCGAAGGCGGAGCCGCCAGAAAGGCAGATCGCGTCGACACTGTCAAAAACGAGACGGCCTGCGGCCAATACGTCACTTTCACGTGTCCCCGGCCCGCCCCCCGCGACACAGACGGCGCCAAGAGCCGGACAATCCGGGACAATTACGGACACACCGGTGACACTGCCGGCATCTTCGGCCTGCCCGACAGATATGCCTTCAACATCGGTAATGAGGTTGCGCAAACCCGGTCTTGCCATGCTATGTGCCCTGCTACGTTTCTGCTTCGCCCTCAGTCCTTAGAGGGAGTGGAGCCCCGCGCCAAGAAAGGGACGATCTATGCGCCATCTCACCGCCCTCACCGCTGTCCTGCTGCTGGCCGCCTGCGCCCCGGCGGCGAAGGCCCCGCCCGCAGCGAGCATCGCTCCTGTTTCCGGCAGCGATGCCGAAGCGCTGGGCGATGTTTCCTGGACCAAGGGCGCGATGGTGGCGGCGGCTGACCCGCGGGCGGTTGAAGCGGGCATCCGGGTGCTGAGCGAGGGCGGCAATGCGATAGACGCAGCGATTGCTGTCCACGCCGTTCTGGGCCTGGTGGAGCCGCAAAGCTCCGGCATCGGCGGAGGCGCGTTCATGGTCTATTACGACCGCGCCCGCGACGAGATCACCGTGTTCGATGGCCGCGAGACAGCGCCTGCCGCCGCCGGCCCGGACTGGTTCATCAAGGACGGCAAGCCGATGGACTTCCTCACCGCCTGGCAGTCTGGCCGCTCGGTGGGCGTGCCGGGCCAGATCGCGCTCTACAAGACGGCGCATGACGCGGCCGGGCGCGCGAACTGGGCGAGCGTGTTCCAGCCCGCCATTGAGCTTGCCGAGGAAGGCTTCGAGGTGTCACCGCGCCTGGCCGAAGTGATCGCATCCGAGCGCCTGCGCGCAGTGATCCGGCTGGACGACAATCCGGTTACGGCGGCCTATTTCTATCCCGATGGCCAGCCGCTGCCCGCCGGCTTCCGCCGCACCAACGCGGCCTATGCAGCAACCCTCGCCGCCGTGGCCAATGAAGGCCCGGACGCCTTCTATCGCGGGGCGCTTGCCTCCGAGATCGTCACCGCCGTCAATGAAGGCCCCGATGGCGGCGACATGACGCTGGATGACCTTGCCAATTACGAAGTTAAGGTTCGCTCGGCCGTGTGCGGAACGTTGCAGTCGGGCTACAAGATCTGCTCGGCGCCCCCGCCGAGTTCGGGCGGTGTTGCCCAGAACCTGATCCTGGGCCTCTACGAATACCTCAAGCCCGCCGCGACGGTGAACGCCGATGAGAGCCTGTTCCTCAAGGCCTTCGTGGATGCCCAGCGCCTGGGCTATGCTGACCGCGACCATTATGTGGCCGATGCCGACCATGTGCCCGTGCCCACCGAAGACCTGATCAACCCGGACTATATCAAGGCGCGCGCCAAGGAAGCCTTTGCGCCCGACGCCAAATCCTTCCCCGGCGATCCGGGTGTCGTGCTGGGCGGGGATCCGCTGCGCCCGATGTGGGGGGAAGACCCCACCACCCCCGGCGCCGGCACGACGCATATCTCGATCATCGACCTTGAGGGCAATGCTGTCTCGATGACCGCCACGGTCGAAGCCGCTTTCGGCTCCTCCCGCATGGCGGGCGGTTTCCTGCTGAACAATGAGCTGACCGATTTCTCGCTGATCCCGGAAAAAGGGGGCAAGCCGGTTGCCAATGCCGTTGCCGCCGGAAAACGTCCGCGTTCGTCCATGTCCCCTACCCTCGTTTTCGATGAGGGCGGCGATCTCTTCATGGTGACCGGTTCGCCGGGCGGCAATTCGATCATCGCCTATGTGTCCAAGACCCTGGTGGGCGTGCTGGAGTGGGGCAAGACCGCCCAGGAAGCCGCCGCCCTGCCCAACATCATCGCGCGCGGGGATACGGTGGCCGTCGAGGTGGACATTGAAGGCGGCCCGGAAGCGGCTGAAGCCCTGCGCACCATGGGGTATACGGTGGAAGAACGCACCGGCGAAAACTCCGGCCTTCACCTGATCGTCGTGCGCGACAAGGGCCTTGAGGGCGGGGCAGACCCCCGCCGCGAAGGCGTCGCCCTGTCGCTGCGCTGATCCAACATCTGCAGACCTGCCATGGCGAAACTCTACTTTTCCTACGCCGCCATGAATGCCGGCAAATCCACCATCCTGCTGCAAGCGGCGTATAACTACCGCGAGCGGGGGATGGAGGTTCTGCTGATGACATCGGCGCTCTACCGCGACGCCGATGACGGCCATATCAGTTCACGGATCGGCATCTCTGCCGAAGCCGTTCTGTATACGGCGGAAACAGATCTGTTCGGCCTCGTGCGGACACAGAGGGACGTTCACCCGATCGACGCAATCTTCGTGGACGAGGCGCAGTTCCTGACGCGGGATCAGGTGTGGCAGCTGGCGCGGGTGGCCGATCATTTCGGTGTGCCGGTGCTGACCTATGGCCTGCGCACCGACTTCCGGGGCGAGCTGTTCGAGGGCTCCTCCGCCCTGCTGGCGATTGCCGACGAGCTGCGCGAAGTGCGCACGATCTGTGAATGCGGCCGCAAGGCCACGATGGTGGTGCGCCTCGGCCCGGACGGCAAAGCCCTGACCGAAGGCGAACAGATTTCCATCGGCAAGGCGACCTATCTCTCCGTCTGCCGCCGCCATTGGGAAGAACGGATGGGCCGCACGCCCGAAAGCTGAGCGGCAGCCGGCCCGAAAACCGGCACAGAATTCGCATGATTGCCCCGGCCCACACATATTTCAGCCGCAAGCAGCACCCACGCTGACGACCGCGCCTGAAGAAGAGGAGGGGTCGCCATGCCGACACAACCTGCCCGCATTCACCTGCCCACGCTGGCGGCGGCGCTGCTGCTGAGCGGCGGCTTCATCTTACTCGGCATGATGGCAGACGCGCAGGAAGCTCCCGGCCAGATCGACTATGCCGGGTTTCAGGCGCTGACCGCTGAAGCGGCGCCTCACCGCCAGGCCCGGCTGGTTCAGATTGAGACGTTCAACGACATGCGCGCTGAACCCGGCACGCTGGTGATCGATGCTCGCAGCGCAGAAGCCTTCGCCCTCGGCCATATCGAAGGGGCCGTAAACCTCAACTTTGCCGACTTCACCGAGGAGAAGCTGGCCAAAGTCATCGGCAGCAAGGACCGCCGCATCCTGATCTACTGCAACAACAATTTCACCGACAATGTGGCCCCCGTGATGCTCAAACGGGCGCCATTGGCGCTCAATATTGCGACCTATGTGAACCTTTACGGCTATGGCTATCAGAACGTCTATGAGCTCGATGGGGGCTACAGTTTCAGCGATCCGCGCATGAATTGGGCCGGCGCCGAAGGTTGAGCAAAACTAAACCGTTCATCTGACGCATTGCATTTGCCCCGCGCCCGCGTCAACTGACGCCCGAACAAGAGACAATGGAGATCCTGGGGCATGAGCGCCGATGCATCCGCAGGCCAGGCAGCGCCTGTCAAAGTCAATCCAAACGGCCCGACCGAAGAAACGGTTCTCTCGGTGGAGCATTACACCGACCGGCTGTTCCGGTTCCGGCTGACGCGCCCGCAGAGCTTCCGCTTCCGCTCGGGCGAATTCGTGATGATCGGCCTGCCCAAGGAAGACGGTAAACCGCTGCTGCGCGCCTATTCCATCGCCTCCCCTGCCTGGGATGAGGAATTGGAATTCTACTCCATCAAGGTGCCCGATGGCCCGCTGACCTCGCGCCTGCAGAAAATCCAGCCGGGCGACAAGGTTCTGCTCGGCCGCAAGCCGACCGGCACGCTGGTGCTCGATGCCCTCACGCCCGGCAAGCGGCTCTACATGTTCTCCACCGGCACAGGCTTTGCCCCCTTCGCCAGCCTGGTGCGGGATCCCGACACCTATGAGCGGTATGAGGAAGTGATCGTCACCCATACCTGCCGGGATGTGAATGAGCTGATATATTCCCGCACACTGATCGACAGCCTCGCCGCCGATCCTCTGGTGGGCGAGATGGTGGGCGACAAGCTGAAGCTCTACACCTCCACCACGCGCCAGCATCATGAGCATATGGGCCGGATCACCACGCTGATCGAGAATGGCAAGCTGTTTGCCGATCTCGGCGTGCCGCCGCTGGACCCGGCGACCGACCGGGCCATGATCTGCGGCTCGATGGAGATGATCCAGGATGTGAAGGCCCTGATGCTGAAAGCCGGCCTCACCGAGGGCTCCAACGCCGCCCCGGCCGAATTCGTCATCGAGAAGGCCTTCGCGGGCTGATCAGCCCGCGCCGCCTTTCGAAGTCTTCAGTTCCTGCACCTCGGCCCGCAGGTCTGCGATCAGTTTCAGGAGTTCCCGGTGGCGCTTGGCCTCCAGGGTTTCCTGCGCTTCAAGCTCGTCGCTGATCTTCCCCTCCGCATCGAGAACTTTCTCGATGGCGCCTTCCTGCAGCGAATCGACGATCACCGCCGTGAAAAGGTTGAGGATCGCCCAGACGGTGAACAGGATGAACGGGATGAAGAACGCCCAGGCCCACGGATATTCATCCAGCAGATCGCGCATATGGCCGTTCCAGCCTTCCATGGTAAGCACTTCGAACATGGTCAGCGACGAGGCCGTCAATGTGCTGAAATTCTCCGTGTTCTGCGATCCGCTGAACAGATAGGTCGCCATCACCACGCTGACGTAAAACACAAGGCCCAGGATCGCGAGGATGGCGCCCATGCCGGGAAGCGCCGTCAGCAGCGCCTCGGTGATGCGCTTCATGGTCGGGATGAAGTGCAGAAGCCGCAACAGGCGCAGCACCCGCAAGGCGCGCAGCACCGTGAAGGCCGATCCGCCAGGGATCAGCGATACGCCCACCACGATGAAGTCAAACCAGTTCCAGCCGAGCTTGAAGAATTGCAGCCGGTAGACGAACAGCTTGAACAGGATCTCCGCCACGAAGATCAGCGTCACCACTGTATCGAAGAAATTCAGCCCCGCGACGAGCCAGCCCGGCAAGGCCTCTGAATAGGTGAGCACACCCAGCACGATCGCGTTGAGGACGATCAGCGTCATGATCGTGCTGCGCACGGCAGACCGCTCGATGAAGGCCTCTGCGCCCGAATGGTGCGTTGTCTCGTCCAGTGTCGCTTTTGGCATCGTCCCCGTCTCCCAAGCTTTGCGGCGGCAAGCCTTAGCCTCTGACGCCGGGCGATCAAGTTAAAGGATCAAGACAGGCAAGCCGGAGGGCCTCAGACGCCGGCGCCCTGCCCGTCCACGCTGCGGTGCGGATCGGAATGGTCCCACTCTGCCAGCAGCATGCGCAGGGTAGAGATGAACGCAATCGGCTGGTCCAGCATCACATGGTGGCGGGCATGGGGCACCGACACGAACGGCACCTGATGTCCCAGAAGGCCGCGCATATAGTCGCCCACATCATCCGGCATCAGCGCGCTTTCCTCCCCCCGGATGATGGCGATGCGGCACTGGGCGGCCTTCAGCATCTCGGCCGGGTCCAGCCCCGGTTCAAACCGGGTCCAGATCATCGGATCGAATTTCCAGGTCCAGCCGCCCTCGGCGCGCTTCAGGCTCCAGCGGGCGATATAGTCCATCGCATAATGGTTCTCGCAGAGCTGTGGCGGCGCCAGGCGGAACCGGGCGAGCGCGGCGGCAAGATCGGGATAGACCTTATGCGGACGGCTGGCGCGGGAGGGCCCATCCCGCGGACGTTCCGGTGGATTGACCGGGCTGTCGACGATCACCATGCCCTCAAACCGGCTGCCATGCCGGGCGCCGGTTACCAGGGTGACAAAGCCGCCGAAGGAATGGGCGATGATGACCGGCTTCCTGGGCGCATCGAACAGGCCGGCCGCCTCGGCCACGGCCACTTGCTCATCGGAGAAAGTGTCCATGTCATAGGCATCCCGCCACGCGCTGTCGCCCATGCCGGAGAATGTCAGTGCAGCAACATTGTAATGCACGGCGAAATACGGTGCGACGAAATCCCACCAATGGGCATGGGCGCCATTTCCGTGCACGAACAACAGGCCCGGCGCCCCGCGCTTACCCCAGCGCTGGAAGGTGACTTCAGCGCCCTTCACGGTGACCTTGCCCATCTCGTAGGGCGCCGCGACGGCTTCGCGGAACCAGGCCGGGGCCGGTGGCAGCGCGCCACCATATTCGGCCAGGGGCCCGCCTTCCGACGGCATCTCCGCAGGCTGGTCCCTGACGATGGGGTTCTTGTCTCTGGTCATCGGCGCCTCCTCCAGCCCCCAGATTTTGAAGCGATATCCGGCAGGCGGCAACCCTTTCGCCACGTCAGAGGCCAAACGGAAAAGGCCGGCAGGTTTCCCCGCCGGCCCTTGTCCGCCCAGATGGCGCTGCCCGTCAGTATTTGACGGCGCAGCCATAGGGCTTGGTGGTGGGGGTGGCGACCGGCTTGCCCGCGCCAAGATCGGCCAGCGCCGCGGTGACGTAATTGTCAGCCTTGGCAATGTCATCGACCTTGGCCGAGGGGATCGAGTCGATCGCGCCGTCATAGACGAGCTTGCCCTCAGGCGTGACGATATACATGTGCGGCGTGGTCTTGGCGCCATAGAGGCGGCCGATGTCGCCGCTCTCGTCCAGGATCACATGCGCCGGGGCGGCCCCGCGCGATGTGGACAGCTCATTCGCCTGCTCCGGCGAGACATGGCCCTGCGAGCCCGGCCGGGAGGAGATCACCGTCAGCCAGACAATATCATCGGTGGCGGCCGAAGCCTGCAGCGACTGCATGTTGGCCGGCGGGGTGGCGTAATGCTTCTTCACGAAGGGGCAGCCATCATTGGTCCATTCGAGCACGACGGTCTTGCCGGCAAAGTCTGCCAGAGAGACAGTTTCGCCATTGGAGGTGGTGCCGGTAAAGGCCGGGGCGGAGCTGCCCACATCCGCGCTGGGGGCGGCTTCCGCGGTCGAGGCGATCAGCGCTCCGGCGGTGAGGGCTACCGCAGCGGCCATGCCGGCGGCGAGGCTCAAGTGGCGGCGGGAAAGTATCATCGTCGTCTCCTGTCTCGAATAATCACATGTGGCCGAATTATAGCCCTGTCAGCCTTCGACAAGTCCAATGACAAGTTCTTGATTGAGAATCTCGGGCAGGATCTGCGGCTCGCTCGCCCCGGCGGGATACCAGAGATACATCGGCACCCCTGCGCGCTCGCGCAACCTCAATTCCTCGGCAATCATCGGGTCTTTCTGGGTGAAATCGCCCACAAGGAACGCCACATTCGCGGCCTTGAACGCATCCTGCACCTTGCGCGTTTTCAGCGTGGTCAGCTTGTTGACCTGGCAGCTGGCGCACCAGCTGGCGGTGAAATCCACGAAGACGGGACGGCCTTCCGCCAGCATCGCCTCGACGGTTTCCGGGCTCCAGGCCGCTTCGCCATAGCTGCCGCTGAAGGCGGCCTGGCTGCTGCCGGTTACCGAAGCGGCGGGCACATTGGCCTGCATGGCGGGATAGACAAACGCCCCGGCCAGCGCGAGCGCGGCAACGCCCTTGCGCAGGCCCCCGCCCTGACGCCCCAGCCAGATGGCAAAGACCAGCGCCGTTGCCCCGGCCAGGGTCCAGCCTGCTGCCCCTGCCCCGGCCAGCCCGGCGACCACCGAGAGCAGCCAGGCGGCGGTGAGGAACATCGGAAAGGCAAAGGCCTGTTTCAGCGTGTCCATCCACTTGCCGGGCTTGGGCAACAGCCGGTGCAGCCCCGGCACAAAGCTGAGGATCAGGAAGGGCAGCGCCATGCCAAAGCCCATGGCCAGGAAGACAGCGATCACCGCCGGGGCCGGCTGGCCGATCACGGCGCCAAGCGCGGCGCCCAGAAACGGGCCGACACAGGGCGCGCCGACCACGGCGGCAAGAACACCAGTAAAGAAGGCGCCTGCCGCCCCGCCGCGATTGGCAAGGCTGCCACCGAGGTTCTGCACGGAGCTGCCGAGTTCAAAAAAGCCCATCAGCCAGAGGCCAACGGCAAACATCACCAGGGCAAGGATGGCCACGGTGGGCGCGTGCTGCAGCTGGAAGCCCAGCGTCGCCGAGCCGGTCGCCTGCCGCACCAGCAGCAGCGCGCCCGCCAGCGCCAGGAAGGAGATCAGCACGCCGCCGGTATACCAGAGGCCATGGGATTTAAGCTCCCCGGCATGGCCCGAGGCCGCCGCCTGCACCATGCCGAGCGCCTTCATGGAGAGGACCGGCAGCACGCAGGGCATAAGATTGAGGATAATGCCGCCGATCAGGGCGAAGAAGGCCAGGGTCGCAATCCGCTCAAGGCCAAGCGGCGCAGCCCCCCCGGCGGCGGAACCAAGCCCCTTGCCCGGCATCACGGCCTGCACCTCGCGGTCAGCGGTGCCTGCAAATACCTCCCCGCGGGCGGCAGAGATCTCATAGCCGACAGGCTCTGCGCCGGGCGCATCTATGCGGATCACGCCGTCAAGCGTGTCTGATATGCTGCCTGCGCGATCAGGCGTCAGCGACAGGCTTGCGCCTTCGGGGCCCGCACGCTGGGGCTGAGCCGCCGGGTGGCTGATCTCGTGATTGAACGGGAAGAAACGGATATGCGCGTCTTCCGGAAAGCCGCCTTCCTGGCGCAGTGACAGCGTCCAGGGCTCGGCCGCGTCATCAATCCGCGCCTCGCCGGGAAAGGCGGTCGGCACGCGGGCGATCCATTCGCCGATCTTCGCGCCTGCCTCGGCATTCTCCTGGGGCGCGCCTACCGGCAGGGTCAGGGACACATCGGCCGTCTCCGGAATGCAGATCGATTCGCAGATGAGGTAATCGGCCTCGGCAACGATCTTCATCTCCCCGCTCGCATCCTGCGGCACCGTCACGGGAAAGGCGAAGATGACCTCGTCATCATAGCCATAATCCATGATCTCGCCTTCAACGACGGGGATCAGATGGGGCAGCGGCCAGAGGAAACCGCCCACGGCGTCTTCGGGCAGGCTGGTGCCCTCTTTCAGGATCAACTGCGGCGGCAGGCCGGCATCCCCGGCATTGCGCCAATAGATGTGCCAGCCATCATCCATCTGCATCCGCAGCGCGGCATAGAAGGTCTCGCCCGGCGCGACGCTGACCCGGTCTGCGATCAGCTCTGCCTCGGCCCGGCGCTCGTCCATCTGCGCATGAGCCAGCCCGGCCATGAGCGAAAGGCCAAGCGCGGCAAAGGCAAAACGCCGGATAAACCCTGTCATCTACAGCAGCTCCGTCCACAATTACGGTTGCATGACATATGCGCCGGGCGTCTGGCCGGGGAAAGCCCTGCTCGCCGGTTCGTGATGCCGGCAGCCTGCGTCAAAAAAGAAACGGCCCTCCACCGAGGTGGAAGGCCGTTTCCGGAAAATCACGAAGAAAAAGGGCCTCAGGAGACCGCTTCGGCCTGCTGGGGCGCCGCGCGGACCGCGCGGTTGACCACTTTCGACCAGTTCAGCAGCGACACGAGGTGCGCATAGCAGGCGCCAAGCGCGCCATTGTTGCGCAGCTCCAGGAATTTCTCCGGCGCAAGCGCATTGAGGCGCTCCTCGGAGATGGCCCAATAGTCGGCAACCTTCTGGGCCGGGCCGGTATTGTTGCCCTGCGGGTCGCGCGGCTGGAAGGTCACCGTCTTCTGCTCGAAGAGGTCCATGTCGCGGAGGATTTTCACGAAATCGACCGTGGCGCGGCGCTGACGCTCGAATTCCTTGCAGAACTCAATGGCATCACTGGTGAACTGGGTCGGCTGGCCGTTCTGGAAGAAGGGCACTTCAGGCTGGTTGGACACCATCGGCGCAGACCGGTCGACGCAGAGGAGAAGACGGTCAGAGCCTTCATCGGTGGCGAAGACGAACGGATAGCGGCGCACGAAGGCGGGAATGTAATGGTCTTCCAGCACCAGGCCGTTGCTGTCGACATACAGGTTCTCGCCCTGGCGAACGCCCATCACGGCGACCGGAGTGCGCTCTTCCCCCACGAAGATGATCGGGTAGGAAGCCGCCGAAACGCCAAACTCGGTCACGGTGACCGGAACGGCATGGGCTTCGCGGAGGAACCCGAAAGGCTGGGGGATCTGCTTAACGCCAAGACCGCCATGATCTTCAGCAGAAAGCGGCTGCGGATTCTTGTAGAACAGAACTTGACCGGAAAGTGCGGATGAACCGCCAGTCGGAATGGGCGTTGTCACGTTGCGTGGCTCCTCGGAACTTTGCCGGAGAAGTAACGGAAATAAACTATGGCCACAACACCCGAAACAAGCTCAATTACAGTGAAAACCGAGTAATATAAGTGTCATGCAAGCCTTAAGCGGACGCAGAACAGCGCGCCTTTTGCCGGCCGGGCTTTGCACAGCCCTTCTCCTTGCCGTGGTGCCGGCTGCCTGCACCCCCCGCGCAGACCCCGAAGGCACCCCCCGGCGCGTCGCCCGGGAGATTGAGCGGACGCTCACCACGGTGGCCCAGAACGAAGTCACCCGCGACCCGGAACTGGCCACGCGGCTGGGCCTGCCGGAGCCGGATGCCGGCTATGCCTATAACCGCTTCCTGACCGACCGGTCGCAGGCCGCCTATGAGCGCGCGCGTCTCTCGCGCCTGGAAACCCGCGACCTTCTGGTGCGCATCACGCGCCCGGCGCGCGGCAGCGCCCTGGCGCGCCATCTCGACACGCTGATTGCCGCCCATGAAACCGCTGAAACCCTGTTCATGGCCGGCCATGGCGCCTCCGCACTGGGCGCGTCCTACCCCTATGTGACCGACCATACGCGCGGCGCCTATCTGGATGTGCCCGACCTTCTGGCGCGTTTTCATCCGCTGCGCACACCGGCAGACGCGCGCGCCTATGCCGACCGGATGGCGCAGTTTGCCGATGCCATCGAGGACGACCGGCGGCGCCTGGAATCCGATGCCCGCGCCGGAACAGTGCCCCCCGCCCCCATCCTGCGCCGGATGTACGCGCTTGCGGCCGCCGGAGCCGCCGCGCCGCCGGAGACAAGCCCGGCCGTGGTGAGCTTTGAAAACTTGCTGCCCGGCATCGCCGATCTGACCCCGGCGGAGCGCCAGCAGCTGCTGACAGATGTGCGCCGGATTGCCGCCGAGAATGTGCGCCCTGCCTATGCCGCCTTTGCTGCGAGCCTGAGCGCGCTGGCCAACACGGCGCCGGAATTGCCCGGCGTCTGGCAGCTTCCCGATGGCCCTGCCTATTACGCGGCCGCACTCAAGGCCTATACCGGCGACGACGCCTCCGCCGCCGGCCTGCACGAGCGCGGCAAGCTGGAAGTCGACGCGCTGCTGGCAGAGACCCATCGCGCGCTGGTTACCCTTGGCCTTGAAGACGGCAGCGTGGGCGAGCGCCTGGCTTTCCTCGCCGCCCAGCCCGAACAGATTTATCCTGATACGGAAGAAGGCCATGCCGCCCTGATCGGCCGCATCCTGGCCCATGCAGACCGCGCCGAAGCCGCCCTGTCAGGCCAGTTCGACATTCCCCTGACCGAAAAGGCAGGCCTGCGTGCCGTGCCGCCCGAATTTGCCAGCTTCCTCCCCCCGGCAGCCTACATTCCCCGCGCGCTTGGCAATAACCGCCCGGCGCGTGTGGAGATCAATGCCCAGCGGCTGGCAGACTGGCCGGATTTCTCGCTGGCCGTGCTGGCCTTCCATGAGCTTGTGCCCGGCCATCATCTGGAAAGCAGCGCGGCGCGCGAAGCCGGCCTGCCCCTGGCGCGCCAGATGGTGTGGAACGTGGCCTATGGCGAAGGCTGGGCCTCCTATGCCGAAACCCTGGCCGACGAGCTGGGTCTTTATTCGGAAGATCCGGTGAGCCGCATCGGCTATCTGCAATCCCTGCTGCTGCGCGCGGCGGCGCTGGTCGCCGATACCGGCATCCACAATGAGCGCTGGAGCCGCGATCAGGCGATTGCCTATCTGGCAGAGACCACCGGCCTCAGCCTAGAGCGGAGCGCTGACGAGGTGGACCGCTACACCGTGCGGCCGGGCTATGCGGCCGCCTACTGGATCGGCCGCGAACGGATCCTCGACCTGCGGGAACGCGCCATCCGCGTGCTGGGGCCGAAATTCGACCCGAAGGAATTTCACCGGGTGATCCTGACGGGCGGGCCGCGCCCGCTCGGCATGGTCGAAGAGGATGTCACCCGCTGGTATACCGCGCAGGTTCAGAACTGAGCCCTGCCCCGCGCGGCGCCACCACCATCGAAACCCAGTCAGGCTGCAAGCCGCACCGGCGCCTGGTCCGACCGGCAGACCGGCATGAACCCGGCCTCAAGATCAGCCACCATCGCCTTGCGCTGGTGGCCATCAAATTCCAGTGCCAGGAACACGGCATTGGCGCCATAGCGCTCCGCCTCGGCCAGCGCCCAGATCGGCTGGATGTCATGCGGGCGTCCGGAGAGTTCCATCACCCGGTAGACGCGCCAGCCGCAGGCATCCTGGGCTGCAAAGATCACCACACCGGCACTGCGTGCCCACGGCGCATCTGCCGCCGTCCGCTGGAATTTCCACGCCTTGCCTGACTTGCCGCGAAAGCTGACTTGACCAAACATGTTCTTGCTCCGTTCCTTGTAGGATGTTCTTATGATGTTCTAGTTTAGTTCGCAAGAAGTTTTTGGTAAACAAAGGGTTAAACGGCAAACGCGCCGTTAACGTTCCGCTGTGGATGAGTTTGTGGAAAAGCCGTCAGCGCACGATGGTGAAACGGCGTGATTCAAACACCTTCAGCACCTGCCGCAGATCCCGCCCCCGGCGCAGCACCTGGCCGGCAGATCCATACACCGCATACTGGCCCTGACGATTGGCCAGCGCGGGCTCTTTCTCGATTCGCCAGGTGGGGCTTTCGGCATGGCGGCGGAAGATCGCGAAGGTCGCCACATCCTCTTCCATGCCGATGGCATAGTCGCGCGCCTCGCCTGCAATCACCAACCGGCCATAGACATCAAGAATGGGCTGCATCTCTGCCTTCTGAAAGGCAACGACCGGTTCCGGTGCAGGTTTCCTGTGGAAAGAATCCGTCATCTCGGTTACAGTTTCGTCACAGGTTTTCGTTCGCGTCCAGCCCCTTGTAGAGCTAACGCATAATTAATCCCGCAGACTCTGTTTCACCGCAATTCGGCCTTGCCCCCGCCGCATCGCGCGGCCATCTTATGGGTGTCGGACGGAGGACTTTCGCAAGCGCCCCGGACCCATCAGCCCCCCCAGCCCCCTGGGGTGTTTGTTGCGCCCCCGTCCGACAACCTAACCCCCTGAAAATTCAGAAGAATTAAGCTGCGCCGCACGCGCTGCGATCAATGCTGTTTCTGCGGCATCCGATCAAGAATCGGTTTCACGAATCGCGCGGCCGTTCGTCCGACCCCGGACGCATGCGCCAGACGCCGCTCAATGAAGGACTCAAGGTCTTCCGGGGACGGATTATCGGCCCAGTGCAGCACGATTGCCGGGATCACGCCCGCCAGCAGGCCGCGCTTGGAATAGCGGTTATAATCTTCAGAAGTGTCACCCGCTGCGGTCCACACCATGTCGGCCACTTTCCAACTGCGCTGCAGCGCCGGCCCGGCGCCCCAGGGCAGGAAGCCGCGGGCCGCCGCTCGGCGCACCGCTTCCCGGTGAGGCTCAAGCCCGGCCAGCCAGACGAGCACCCCGCGCTTCACCTTGTCAGGCACCCGCAGGCCGGACATGTCTTCCCCCGCCAGCGCGTCCCGCGCGCGGGCTTCGGCATCGTCGAAAAAGCCCTCGATCAGGTCAATCACGCCGCGCGGGGCGGCCAGCGCCTGCTCGCCCGGTGTCAGCCCCGCCTTTACGGCGGCGGCCGCGGCGGCGGTCTCGCTCCAGCCCTCAAAAACGACCTCTGGAAGCAGGGCGTCCAGCCAGCGGCGGCGAAGCAGTGCAGAAGGCGGCGTTGTCATGTGTCGATTCCCGGCGCAAGGGGCTTGGCGAAAGCTGTTTCACCGTGATATAGGCCGCGCTTCTTAGGCTGTCAGGCCCGTAATTAACGAATTCCAGGGTGCCTGGCGCCCGAAAGAACCCGATGGAGAAGTCCCATAGTACAGATCGTCGTCCGCGATAACAACGTTGAGCAAGCCCTGCGCGCGCTGAAGAAAAAGATGCAGCGCGAAGGCCTGTTCCGGGAAATGAAGGCCCGTCAGCACTTCGAAAAGCCTTCCGAGAAGAAAGCCCGCCAGCGCGCTGAAGCCGTGCGCCGTGCCCGCAAGCTCGCTCGCAAGCGCGCCCAGCGCGAAGGCATCGTGTAGGCTGATCGCCTCTCGGCATATCGCTGAACCACACGAAAAACCCCGCCAGAGCCTCTGGCGGGGTTTTTGTTTGTCCGGAACTGCCTCTTTTCCGGGCATTCCGCGCAGCCCGGGGGCTGTTGAGGCCTGATTTGACTCTGTTTTTTGCAGGCGATGGAACCCATCGCCGTCTTGCTCGTTGAAACCGGCAGAGCTTACAAAAAAGTCAGGTTCCTCCCATGCCTCGCACCCCTTTGTATGAATATCGCGCCTGGCCCTCTGAAGAGATGCCGCACATCGAGGCGCTTCACCATCTGTTTGGCCTCGGCGTTGCCGAGATCCGGACAGACACCTACCTCTTCTCTGCTGCCCGCCCCAACTGGCTGATCGTGCTGCACGGTGTGGCAGAGGTGGAGATCCTCGAAAAAACCGGCGAGGACGGGCTGCTCACGGCATGGAAGGTGATTGCCCGGTCCGAATTCCCGCTGCGGCGCAGCCTTGTGCGCCATCTGCAGGAAGCGTTTCCGGAGGCGGACCTCTCCCACCGCATCCTGGTGCCCGGCGACCTCATCTCCTGGCTGGACGGCGATACGGAGATGTTCACCGTCAACAAGCGCACCGTGCAGTTCCAGCGCGAAGGCTGCGTGGCAGAATTCTCGCAGGTGGAAGTCGGTGGCCGCCGCGCCGAAACCTTCTCGCTGATCTCCAAGCGGGCAGACACGGTGACCGAAGCGCTCGATTTCCTGCCCGCCCCGCGGCTGGAGAACACCGATTACGGCTCCTGGCTGCAAGACCGCCCGTGGAGCGCGCAGATCCTCGAGCCCGTCGCCAAATCCTACCGCCCGATGCCGGTCCTCGGCGCGGCCAGAGTAGCCTAAAGCGCGGCGTTAGCGGGGATCACCCCGCCTTCGGTTTCATCCCCAGCGCGCGCTTGATCATGCCGCCCAGTTCTCCAATGCCTGCGCCGTGTACGGCGCCGGCGCGGTAGACCTTGGTGGCGCCCCAGACGACCAGCGCGGTGATCACCACCATCATCCCCATCTGCGCCAGCACTTCCCACATCGGCGGGTCATGCGGCATCCGCAGGATCAGCAGGAAGGGCGTGAACAGTGGGATCCAGGAGGCCACATCCACGATGGGCGAACCGGGATCCTGAAACGCCACGAAGATCGCAAACATCGGCAACATCAGCAGGATCATCATCGGGCTGAGCAGCGTCTGCGCCTCCTGGATCGTGTCACAGAGCGAGCCGAGCGCCATGAACAGCGTGCCATAGAGAATGTAGCCGAGCACGAAGCTGACCAGCGCGGGAAGGATCAGCTTGGGATCGGTGACCGCCGCAATGAAGGGCTGGATCATGTCCGCCATGCCGGGCACCTGGCTGGCCGAAACGGCAGACCCCACAATCCCGAACAGCGACCAGGACAGCATCATCGTCGAGGTCACCGCAAACACCGCCAGCATCTTCCCCGCCAGAAGCTGGGGCAGCTGCACCGAGGTGAGCAGCGTATCAAAGATCTTGTTGGAGCGCTCTTCGATCGTGCCCATCAACAGGTACTGGATGATCGAGAAGATCATCAGCCACAGGAAATAGGCCAGCGCGGCAGATACGATTGCCGGCGCCCGGTCTGCCATCGTCACTTCCGCGCCGCTTTCCCCCGCCTGCGTGGCGTTGAGACGGAAGGCCGGCACCTTGATGGCCGCGGCATCTGCCTGCTTCAGGAAATCCGGATTGAGGCCGGAGGCGGCCAGCGCGTCCCGCCGGCTGAGATCGCGCATGGCGATCTCCGCCGTCCGCTGCAGCGTGTCGACATTCACGTCCCCGCTCCAGTATTCCAGCTGTGATCCGTCCTCGGAAAGTATGAACACGGCAAATAGCGGGCGCTCGCCCGCCGGGCCGGCGATCATGCGCTCCCCTGTCAGCCAGGGGCGCAATTCCTCCAGCGTGCGCGCGGGCGCGGGCACTTCGATGAACTTCCGCCCCCCGGCCGCGTCGGCCACCTGATCCTGCGCTTCGGCGAGCGGAATGTTCATCTGCTCGGCCAGCGCTCTTGCCTCGGCGGCGGCTTCGCTGCTGCGGCGCTGGAACTCGCCCTCGATGGCATCTGCATAGATGCGCGTTGGCTCCACCACCGCGAAATAGCGCACCGGCGAGGCCGTCGCGGCGAAATACCCGAAGCTCGCGCCCACGATGAGGAAAAGGGGCACCGCCGCCAGGCTCAGCCAGAAGCCCCAGGCTTTGACATAGCCAAGATAATCCCGCCGGAAGACCAGATAGATGTTGCGCATCAGACAACCTCCCCTTCCGTCGGCACCGCAGGGGTATCCAGCGCTGCGGCTTCCGCTTCGCCTACCAGCGAGACAAACACATCGCGCAGCCGCGCCTCTTCCGGCTGGAAGCCGATGATCGGCGCGCCCGCCTCCAGCACAGCGCGCAGCGCATCCTGCGGCCCCTGCCCCGGCGCCAGATCCACCCGCCAGGCTTCGCCCGGTCCCTTGTCAGCAGCCCGGTGCACGCCAAAGCCCTTCGGCGTCAGCGCGGCGGCAAGATCAAAGCCCGGCTCCAGCGTGATCCGCGCGCCGCTGCCCAGCGTCGCATAGGCCTCTTCCAGCGTGCCATCGAGCACCTTGCGGCCCCGCGCCAGCATCACGATCCGGTCGCACAGCCGCTCGGCATGTTCCATCACATGGGTGGAGAAGAGGATCGTCGCCCCGCGCGCATGCTCTGCCTTGATCAGGTCTTCCAGCGTCTGCTGGTTCACAGGGTCAAGGCCGGAGAAGGGCTCGTCGAGAATGAGAAAATCCGGCCGGTGGGCCAGCGTGGAGAGGATCTGCACCTTCTGCGCCATGCCCTTGGAGAGTTTGGAGATGCGCGTCGTGCGGAACTTGCCAAGGCCGGTGGCCTCCAGCAGTTCATCGGCGCGGGCCCGCGCGTCACTGGCGCTGAGGCCCTTCAGGCGCCCGAAATAGATGATCGTGTCGCGGGCGTTCATCTTCTTGTAGAGGCCGCGCTCTTCGGGAAGGAAGCCCACGCGCTTCAGGCTCTTCAGCTCCGGCCGGGCACCAAACAGGCGCACCTCGCCCTCATCCGGCGCCATCACGCCCAGCGACATGCGCAGGCTGGTCGACTTGCCCGCCCCGTTGGGCCCGAGAAAGCCAACGATCTGACCGGCAGGCACCTCGAATGACAGGTCGCTCACGGCGGTGAACGCGCCGAATCGCTTGGTTGCGTGTGACAGGATAAGTGGCGCGTCGCTCAAGGGCGGCCTCCCAGAACCGGACAGACTCTCAACTTTAGCGAGTTTCGATAAAGTTCAAGAGGGTATGCGGCAGAAGGCTTTGCAGCGGCGTTAACCGCGCCCTCAAATTCCTCAGGCGTTTTCTAGAGAAGAACGCCAAACAGCCAGATGAAGGCCTGCACGACCAGCGCAAGGCCGATCATCACCACAACCGTCGCCATCCAGCGGCCACCGAGGTTGAGGAAGAGGCCGGCACCGAAGCCGAGGATGGCCATCAGGCCAAGGGCAACCATCCAGTTGAGGCCGATGGCGATGGCCAGCGTGGCATAGCCCACCACCATGATGGTGATCAGCGAGCCCCAGGTGGAGCCGGTGATGAAGCCATCCCAAGTGGCTTTCTGGCCGTGGATGTCCATTTCACCGCGATGATATTCCTGGCTCGCCATGAGGGCCTCCCCGACTTCAAACTATGACTTCAGATAACTGACAGGCCGCCTTCTACCCAAGCCCTTTGCCACGTTCAAGCGCGGCAAAGCGCGCGCCGTCAATTGAGCGGCTGTTTACGTTTTGCGGATTTGGGCGGTTTGGGCGCAAAGGGCGCGGGCAGCGGCATCGCCGGAATGCCTTCATCGGCCAGCGCCTCGCGCTCTTCGGGCGTCGTCTCGCCCCAGATCGGGCGGTGGTCCTGCTCGCCATAATAGATGGCGCGGGCCTCTTCGGCGAAATCATCGCCCACATAATCAAAGTTCTGCGAGACATGTTCGCGGGCGCGGCGGACGAATTCCTTCATCAGCGCCTCCTCGTCGATCTTGCCCGGCAGGGCCTTGTCGGACGGGCGCACGGCCGGGGCCATGATCTGCTTGCCCACCTTGTGGCCGCCGCATTCCGGGCAATCGATCTGCTTGCGCTTTGACAGGCGGTCAAACGCTTCGGAGCTGGCAAACCAGCCCTCGAACTCGTGATCGCAATCACCGCAGATCAGCGCGTAGAGAATCACCGCGAACGCTCCGCCTTCAGGCCTGCGCCAGCATCGGGTCGAGCTTGCCTGCCCGGTCCAGCGCCATCATGTCGTCACAGCCGCCGATATGGGCCTCGCCCACAAAGATCTGCGGGAAGGTACGCCCGCCATTCGAGCGCTGGATCATTTCCTCGCGCAGTTTGGGGTCCATGCCGGCGTCGATTTCCTTGAAGTCGGCGCCCTTTTCCTTGAGCAGCGCAACAGCGCGGGTGCAGTAAGGGCAGAACTGACGGGTGTAGATCGTAACCTTCGCCATGACGCGAAATCCTTTCGTCAAAACCTGGACATTTCCGGTCATTCTCAGGCCGAAATGTCATCAAGCCGTTATATGGTGACATCCGTAGCGCGGACAACGCGTGCCAGCACCAGAACGTCGATCTGCCGCGCGCCTGCCCGTTTCAGGGCCCGCACGCAGGCGTTCAGCGTCGCCCCGGTCGTCAGCACGTCGTCCACCAGCAGCACGCGCTTTCCTTCAACCAGCTTCCGGCGGGACGGGCGCACATCAAACGCGCCCGTCACATTGCGGCGCCGCGCGCGGGTCGAAAGGCCTGCCTGGCTGGGTGTACGCCGCGTACGCCTCAAACCGTCCACGCAGACACGCCGGCCGGAAACCTGACCGATAGCCTGCGCCAGCCAGGCCGACTGGTTGAAGCCGCGCATCACTAGGCGCGTATAGTGCAGCGGCACGGGCACGATCACCTCGGCCTCTTCCACCAGCGGGGCGCCCGCCTGCAGCATCCATCCCGCCAGAATTTCCAGCCCGTCCCGGCGGCCGGCGCGCTTCAGGTCCAGCACCGGGCGGCGGGAGATGTCGTCATAGACGAAGGCCGCGCGGGCCCGGCCCCATCTGGGCGGGCGGGCAATACAGGCGGCGCATTCGGCTTCCGGGCCGGCATCATAGTCTTGCGGCACGCCGCAGCGATGGCAGACCGGCTCTGTAATGAAACGGATTTTCGTGAACTCTTCGGGCTTCAGCGGCCCGGCGCCTTCGCCCCGGTCGCCGCTGATCAGAGACCGGGGCGGCCAGAGGAAATCCCGCGTCTGGCGGAATAGGCTCTTGGCCGCGAGCGTGCCAGCCTTCATATCCCCGCTCATGCCCCCCTCCCCTCAATCTCCGTCTCCGCCGCAGATCTTTGACCGCGACAAGCTGCGCCGCCGCCGCCAGGCCTTTGCGCGCCACTATCAGGACTATGACTTCCTGCGCGCCCGCGTGTCGAGCGATCTTGAAACGCGGGTGGCCGACACGCCGCGTATTTTCGAGACAATGCTGGAACTGGGCGGGGCCGATGGCGGACTTTCCCGTACACTTCTTGGGCAAAACCGGACAAAATCGGCCATCGTCAGCGACACGGCAGACCTCTTTCTGAATGCCGCCGGCGCGGGCGGCCTGGAAGCCGTCTTTGCCGATGAGGAAGCCCTGCCGTTTGAACCGGAACGGTTCGATCTGGTTGTCTCCCCCCTCACCCTTCACTGGGTAAACGACCTGCCCGGCGCCCTGGTTCAGATCCGCCGCATCCTGAAACCCGATGGTCTTTTCCTCGGCGCGCTGTTTGGCGCCGGCACGCTGGCCGAGCTGCGCGACGTGATGAGCGAGGCGGAGACGGAGCTGACCGGGGGCCTCAGCCCCCGCCTCTCCCCCCTGCCCGGCCTGCGGGACATGGCGGGCCTGCTGCAACGCGCGGGCTTTGCCCTGCCGGTGGCCGACCGCGATACGGTGACCGTGCGCTACAAGACGCCGGAAGCGTTGCTGCGCGATCTCAAAGGGATGGGGGAACGCGCCGCTTTTGTGCGCGGCGTCAGCCGTCCGCTGCCCCGGCGGGTGCTGGCGCGGGCGATGGATCTTTACAGGGCGCGGTTCTCCGATCCCGATGGCCGCGTGCGGGCCACCTTCGAGATTGTTCACCTGTCAGGCTGGGCGCCCGCACCGGGACAGCCTCAGCCGCTGAAACCCGGCAGCGCCAAAGCCAGCATGGCAGACGCTGTGCGCCGCGCCGGAAAGCCGGGCAGTGAAGGCTGAAAGGCGCCCAGTTCTGGCCGCTCAGACGCCGACGAGATTTTCTTCGATTATCTGGTATACGTCATCATTGGCGCCTGCGAAGGAATAGAGGCTGCCAATGATGGCCAGGACCATAAGCCCGGCGATCAGCCCGTACTCGATGGCCGTAGCGCCACGTTCGTCTTTCGCCCATTGGCGCATACGGGTCTTGAACAGGCGCATCATCGCTCCGCTAACGCTTGCTCCATCAGCCAGTCGAACAGGGGCAGGTCTGCCGGTGGCGCAGGATACTCTCGCAGCCTTGCAGGCTCCACCCAGGCGATGGCTTGCCCCTCGCGTGGATGGATCGTCCCGGTCCAGCTTTCACACGCGTACAATGGCATCAACAGGTGAAAGTCAGGGTAAGTGAAGCTCGCAAATGTCAGCGGCTTCAGTTCCTCTTCCTTAACCGTGATCGACAATTCCTCGGCCAGCTCCCTTACCAGCGCCGCTTCGGGCGTCTCGCCGGGGTCGATCTTGCCGCCCGGAAACTCCCAGAGCCCGGCGAGCTGCTTGCCCTCTGGGCGCTGTGCCAGGAGGATCCGTCCCGTCTCGTCGATCAGCGCGGCCGCAACCACCAGCAAGAGGCGCCGGCTCATGTCCGGTAGGCGCCGTTGATATCGACATAGCCATGGGTGAGGTCGCAGGTCCAAACCGTTGCCCGGCCCGTGCCCACGCCCACCGAAACGCGGATGGCAAACTCGCTTCTGGCAAACACGGCGCTGGCGGCGGCCTCGTCATAATCGGGCGCGCGCGCCCCGCCCTTGGCCACCTGCACATCGTCAAACCAGATGGCGAGGCTTTCCAGCTCGATCGGTTCATATGCCTTGCCCACGGCCATGACGATCCGGCCCCAGTTTGCGTCGCCCGCCGCCATCGCGGTCTTGATCAGCGGAGAGTTGGCAATCTCGCAGGCAATCTTCTTGGCAGAGGCAGGTGAGGCCGCGTCTTCCACGGTGATCTTGGCCACCTTGCTCGCCCCTTCCCCATCCTTCACCACCTGCATCGCCAGATCGAGGCAAACCTCTTTCAGCGCGGCCGTGAAGGCGCGGAAGCGCAGGTCTTCTTCCGAAGTGACCGGCGCCATGCCGCTCGCCCCGGTGGCAAACACCATCAGCGTGTCGGAGGTGGACGTGTCGCCATCCACCGTGATCGCGTTGAACGTCTCGTCCGCCACCTGGCGCAGCGCCGTCTGCAGCAGCTCGGGCGCGATGGCCGCATCGGTGAACACATAGGACAGCATCGTCGCCATGTTCGGCGCGATCATGCCAGATCCCTTGGCGATGCCGGCAAAGCGCACTTCGGCGCCGTCAATGCTGGCCACGGTGCCCGCGCCCTTGGGATAGGTGTCCGTCGTCATGAAGGCGCGGGCGAGCCTTTCCCAGTCCGGCGCGCCGAGCTTTGCGGCCAGGTCCGGCACAAAGGCGCCGACATAGTTGGGGTCAGACAGCGGCTCGCCGATGACACCGGTGGCCGCCAGGAAGCAATGCTCCTTCTTCACCCCCAGGGTCTGGGTCAGTGCCGCCAGGGTCGCCTCGTTCTTGAGCACGCCCTTCGGGCCGGTGAAGGCGTTGGAGTTTCCGGAATTGGCCACCAAAGCGGCCGCCTGCCCCCCGCCCTGCTCCAGCGCGTGCCGGCACCAGCGCACATCGGCAGACGCCGTCAGCGAGCGGGTATACACCCCGCCGCAGGCCGTGCCGGGGTCGAACACCACCAGAAACACATCGTCGCGCGTGATGCCCCGGCGCGCATAGAAGCCGCGGCTGCCGGCGGCCGCCTTGAGGCCGCGTACAGCCGGCAGCGCCGGAAAAGAGGCAGGGGCAAAGGGCGAAGGGGTCAGGTTCACAGTTCATCTCCGGTAAGGGCTTTGGCCGGCGCGGGCGCGTTCTCCGGCGTATAGGTCTGGCCGTCCACTTTCTCGATGCTCGCCTCGGTACGCAGGCGGCGGAGAATGCGGCTGACTTCGCTGAGCGTCAGGAAGGTGGCGATCTCGGGCCGCATTTCCTCACGCGTCTTGGGCGGTTCGGTGCGCCGGTCCTTGACCTTCAAGAGGCGCCAGCTGTCCTCCACCTGGAAGGGCGCCGACACCTCGCCGACCGGCGTGTTGGCAATCACCACCGGATAGGGATCGGGCAGATCATTGGGCGCCACATAGCCAAGGTCGCCATTTTCCATCCGGGTGGCGCTGTCCTTGGAATGGTTGAAGACAAGCCCTTCGAACGGCTCGCCCGCCTGCACGCGCAGCCAGACGGCCTCGGCCTCCTCCTCGGACTCCGTCACGATATGCGCCACCGACACCTGGTCGTTCACCTGCTGCAGGCGCACCTGCTCGGCATACATCCGGTCGATCATCTCGTCGGTGACCTGCTGGGCCACCACGCTTTCCACAAGAAGGTTCCCCATGATCCGCTCCTGCGCCATCTCCAGGCGGCGCTGGGCGGCGGGGTCTTTCTCCAGCCCCAGGCGCTCGGCTTCCTGCGCCATCAGCTTCTGATCGATCAGCTGGTCGAGCACCTGTCTGTAGGCCTCGTCCCCGCTGCGCAGCGCGGCGCCGGACACCACCAGCCCCCGCGCCACGGCCTCCAGTTCGACATCTGCGGTATAGATCGCCTCGCCATTCACCCGCGCGGCCACCTCCCGGCTGACCTCCCGCTGCTTCTCGTCCAGCTGGAAGCCATCCTGCGAACAACCGGCCAGCACAAAGGCCGCCAGGGCCGTACAAAGGACAGTAAAATCAGCGCGCCGCCGGGTCATGGGCCACACCTCTCTGGCTGAAGGCGCCGCATTGACACCCTTTGGCGGCGTTCTTAAGTCTGCCCCGCGCGCTGGTCGAGTGGTTTCATCCGGTGAAAGCGCGGTGGGAGAACCCGGAAAAGTCCTGTAAGATGTCTGGCAGGATTAGAAATTTTCACCCGAACTGGTTGGTGCTGCTTATATGCTTTCCATAGCTCGCAAGATTTTCGGTACGGTCAATGACCGTAAACTCAAGCCGCTTCAGGCGCGGGTAAACCGGATCAACGCACTTGAGCCGATCATGGAGGCGCTGTCGGACCAGTCCCTCAAGGGCAAGACGGCAGAGTTCCGCAAGCGCCTCGCCGATGGCGCCACCCTCGACAGCCTGCTGGAAGAAGCCTTCGCCGTCGTCCGTGAAGCGGCCAAGCGCGTCAACAACATGCGCCATTTCGATGTGCAGCTGATGGGCGGTATGATCCTGCATTCCGGCGCCATCGCCGAGATGCGCACCGGTGAGGGCAAGACCCTCGTCGCCACCCTCGCGGCCTATCTCAACGCGCTTGAGGGCAAGGGCGTCCACGTCATCACCGTCAACGACTATCTCGCCCGCCGCGACGCTGACTGGATGGGCCGCATCTATGCCGCCCTCGGCATGACGACCGGCGTGATCGTCCACGGCATCTCCGAGGAAGAGCGCAAGGCCGGCTACGCCGCCGACATCACCTACGGCACGAACAACGAGTTCGGCTTCGACTATCTGCGCGACAACATGAAATACTCGCTGGACCAGATGGCGCAGCGCGGCCACCATTATGCCATCGTCGACGAGGTGGACTCCATCCTGATCGATGAGGCGCGCACGCCGCTGATCATCTCCGGCCCGACCGATGACCGCTCCGAGCTTTACATCGCCGTCGACAGCCTGATCCCGCGCCTGGAAGATTCTGACTTCGAGCTGGACGAGAAACAGCGCTCGGTCGTCTTCACCGAAACCGGCACCGAGAAGATGGAAGAATGGCTCACCGAGATGGGCGTGCTGGAAGGCTCGCTCTGGGAGCCAAGCAACATCTCCCTCGTTCACCATTCCAACCAGGCCCTGCGCGCCCACAAGCTTTATTCCCGCGACAAGGACTACATCGTCAAGGACGATCAGGTAATGCTGATCGACGAGTTCAGTGGACGGATGATGGAAGGCCGCCGCCTCTCCGAAGGCCTGCACCAGGCCATCGAGGCGAAAGAGCGCGTCGAGATCAAGCCGGAAAACCAGACGCTGGCTTCGATCACCTTCCAGAACTATTTCCGCCTCTATAAAAAGCTCGCCGGCATGACCGGCACGGCGTTGACCGAGGCTTCGGAATTTGCCGACATCTACAAGCTGGAAGTGGTTGATCTGCCCACGAACAGACCTGTTCGCCGGATCGATGAGGATGATGTCGTCTACCGCACCGCCAAGGCAAAATATGCCGAGATCATCAAGGAAGTGCGCGCGGCCAATGCCAAGGGCCAGCCGATCCTCCTGGGCACCGCCTCGATCGAGAAATCCGAACTCCTCTCCCACCTCCTCACCGCGCAGCGCATTCCCCACAAGGTTCTCAATGCGCGCCATCACGAGCAGGAAGCCTTCATCGTGGCCGAAGCCGGCGTGCCCGGCGCTGTGACGGTTGCCACCAACATGGCAGGCCGCGGCACCGACATTCAGCTCGGCGGCAATTATGAAATGCGCCTTGAGCAAGAGCGTACCGCGAAGGAAAAGGCCCTCGGCCGCGACCTGTCGGAAGGCGAAATCTCGCTGCTCGGCGCCCAGATCAAGGCAGATATCGAAGTCAAGAAAAAGCAGGCGCTGGATGCCGGCGGCCTCTATGTTCTGGGTACGGAGCGTCACGAAAGCCGCCGGATCGACAACCAGCTGCGCGGCCGGACGGGCCGTCAGGGCGACCCCGGCAAATCGAAATTCTATATCTCCATCGAAGACGATTTGATGCGCATCTTCGCGGCCGACCGGATGGACGCCGTGATGCGCCGCCTCGGCATCAAGGAAGATGAGGGCATCACCCATCCCTGGATGAACAAGGCGATGGAAACCTCGCAGAAGAAAATCGAGGAACGCAACTTCGAGATCCGCAAGAACGTCCTCAAATATGACGACGTGATCAACGATCAGCGCAAGGCCATCTTCGAGCAGCGCATGGAATTCCTGCGCTCTGACGATGTCTCCGACGTGATCGAGGACATGCGCGAAAGCGTGATCGAGGCCCTCGTGGCCCGCACGATGCCGGAAAAGGCGTATGCGGAGCAGTGGGATATCGCCGGCCTGGAAGAAAGCCTGCGGTCAGACCTCGCCCTGGAACTTCCCGTGCGCGAATGGGCCGCCGAAGAAGGCGTGGCCAATGAAGAGATCGCCGGCCGCATCCGTGAGGCTGTCGAGGCTCAGTATGCTGATCTGATTGCGCAGATCGGCGCGCCGCAGATGCGCCGCATCGAGAAGCAATTCCTGCTTCAGGTGCTCGACCTGCGCTGGCGCGAACACCTCCAGCAGATCGACCAGCTGCGCTCGGTCATCCACCTGCGCTCCTATGGCCAGCGCGATCCGCTCAACGAGTTCAAGCGCGAAGCCTTCAACCTGTTCGACAGCCTGCTGAGCGAACTGCGCGCCACGGTTACCCGCTCGCTGATGCATATCCGCGTGCAGCAGGCCCCGGCCCAGCAGCCCCAGCCGGTGGCCCCGCCGCCGCGTCCCCAGCCGGCCCAGGAACCGCAACAGATCCGCGAGACCAAGCTTGATCCCGATACCGGCATCAACGAGATGGATCCCGACGATAAAGCCACCCCGCCCGGCCCGCCGCTGTTCCAGGCCGAGGACGACTGGTCCAACACGCCGCGCAACTCCCCCTGCCCCTGCGGCTCGGGCAAGAAATACAAATACTGCCACGGCGCCATCGTCCCTCAGAAAGCCTGATAGCCCCCCCTTCGGCAGTCCCGATCTGATACGCCCCGCCCCTCAAGGTGGGGCGTACCCCGTTTCAGGGGGAAGACCCGCGCGCCGCTGCCTAAGCTGGCAGCCATGAAACACGCCTCCCTGCTCGCGGCGCTGGCCGCTCTCGCCGCCCTGCCCGCCCTTGCCCAGCCTGCACCGGCAGAGGCCGCGCCCTTTGTGGGCAGCTGGCAGATCGGCTTCCGCGACGGGCCGGATGTTATCGTCAATGTGCCCCAGGTCTCCTGCGATGATCCGGCGGTGATCGAGGCGGCGGGCGAGTATGCGATCCACGCCCGCACGCCCGGCGGCGATATGGGCATCTGGGAGGTGAAAGCCTTTGGCGGGCGTTTCCCCTGGTGGCGCGCGGACGGCGCCTCGCTGGTGGCCGACTGGATTGCGGAAGACGCTTTCCTGCTCGCGAGCAAGGACGCCTCCGGGATTCAGAGCGACTGGGAGAACGCAAAACAGTGGACCCGCTGCCCGGTCAAAGCCCCAGACGCATCAAAGTAGCGGTTGGCGCGCGGTTGGAGGTTTCGGGCCAGCCGTTGGAGTTTTCCCTGGAGTTCTTTGGCATCCTTGTCCCTCAAAGGGGCGCGCCGGAATTCCCCTGAGAGGCGAGCGCCTATCCGGCAGGGAAAGTCAGACGATCCGGCCGCGGCCGCCCTGCCGGGCGAGCCACACCCCGCCCAGGATCAGCGCCAAAGCCAGGGCCGCATTCCAGCTTTGTGTCTCACGGAAGAACAGCCAGCCGAACGCCGCCCCTGCCACCGGCACGGAATAGCCCGTCAGCGACTGGAACGTCGCCCCGGCCCGCGCCACCAGCGCCATATACAGCACCTGCGCCACCCCCGAGGGGCCGATGCCCAGCCCGGCCACCGCCAGCCAGTGATGCCAGTCTGCCGAAACGGCGGCAGGGTCCACGGTAAACACCATCGGCCAGGACAGCACCGCCGAGACCGTGATGAACCCTGCCGCCATCGGGATCACCTCCATCGGCGGGGACGCCCGCGCGATCAGCGTGCTGGCTGAGAAGGCGAGGGTTGCCAGCAGCAGCAGAAGCTGCGCGGTCATGCTGGCCGAGCCGAAATGCCGGATCGCCTCCGGGCCGAACAGCGCCACCACTCCGGCAAAGCCGAGCAGGATGCCGATGCCGGTATTCCGGGTCATGCGTTCTTCGGAAAACAGGAGGCTGGCGCCCAGCGTCACGAAGACCGGCGCGGCCGCCGTGTAGAGCGCCGCCAGGCTGGAATCCACCGTCTCCTGCGCCACGGTGATCAGAAAGAAGGGGATTAGCGAGCCGATGAACCCCATGGCAACGATGACAGCCCAGCGGCGCCGGTCGTTCAGCGGCGGCAGACGCTTTCCGAGTACGAACATCAGGGTGAGCAGAAAGATCGCCCCGCCGGTCAGCCGCCCAGGGAGTACCCATTCGGGGGGGAGGCCTTCTGCAGTGCCCGTGCCGACGGCAATACGGGTCAAACCATAGGCGCCTGCCCACAGAATTGTCAGCACGGTGAAGATGATCCAGACGGCCAAAGAGCGGCGCTGGGCGCCAGACTGCGCCGTTTCGGGCATTGTCATCGTTGTCTCCCCGCAGCGTCTCTGCGCCGCCTGTCTCCCCTCCGGACTAGCACGCAGCTTGCAAGCAGCAAGGATGAATTCCCGTTTGTCCCGTTTCGCGTCGCGGTGCCGCATCGTGTGGGGTGGACGGGGCCGACACACCCATTTAAAGGGGCGCAAGCCTGTGAATTTGCTCGCCCAAGAGGAGAAATAAAGATGACCGTTCGTGTAGCCATCAACGGATTCGGCCGCATCGGCCGACTGGTTCTTCGGTCGATCATCGAGCATGGACGCACCGATATCGAAGTGGTGGCCATCAACGATCTCGGACCTGTCGAAACCAATGCCCACCTGCTCCGCTTCGATTCGGTCCATGGCCGTTTCCCGGCCGATGTGAAGGTCGATGGTGACAAGATTGTCATCAACGGCAAGCCGATCCTCGTGACGGCCATCCGTGATCCGAAGGATCTGCCCCACCGCGAACTCGACGTCGATATCGCGATGGAATGCACCGGCATCTTCACCTCCAAAGACAAGGCCTCCGCGCACCTCGCCGCCGGCGCCAAGCGCGTGCTGGTTTCGGCCCCGGCTGACGGCGCAGACCTCACGGTTGTCTACGGCGTCAACCATGACAAGCTGAAGAAAGAATTCACCGTCGTCTCCAACGCATCGTGCACCACCAACTGCCTCGCGCCGGTCGCCCAGGTCCTGCACAAGGCCGTCGGCATCGAAAAAGGCATGATGACGACGATCCATTCGTACACGAACGACCAGCCTTCGCTCGACCAGATGCACAAGGACCTCTACCGGGCCCGCGCAGCATCTCTGTCGATGATCCCGACCTCGACCGGCGCTGCCAAGGCTGTCGGCCTCGTGCTGCCGGAACTGAAAGGCAAGCTCGACGGCATCTCGGTGCGCGTGCCCACGCCGAACGTCTCGGTGGTTGACCTGAAATTCGTCGCCAAGAAGGCCACCACGCCCGAAGAGATTAACGCCGCCATCAAGGCAGCGGCAGACTCCGGCCCGCTGAAGGGCATCCTCGGCTATACGGACGTGCCGAACGTGTCGTCGGACTTTATCCATGACGACCGCTCCTCGATCTTCCATCTTGATCAGACCAAGGTGATGGACGGCAACTTCGTTTCCATCATGACCTGGTACGACAATGAGTGGGGCTTCTCGACCCGCATGGCCGACACCGCCATCGCAATGGCGAAGCTTATCTGAACGCCTTCCCCGCCGCTCGCCCCTCCTGCGAAGGCGGGGGCGAACGGCGGCATGTAACCCTTCACGAGCCCCCGCCCCCGGGCGGGGGTGATCGGAGACACTCCATGCCCTCGTTCAAACGCATTCCCGATGCAGGCAATCTCACCGGCAAGGTCGCGCTGGTACGCGTGGACTTCAACGTGCCGATGGAAAATGGTCTGGTCACGGACGATACGCGCCTTCGGGCCGCCATTGACACCGTTCAGTCGCTGCGCACGGCAGGCGCCAAGGTTGCCCTGCTCGCGCATTTCGGCCGGCCGAAGGGCGAACGTGTTGCCGAGATGAGCCTGGCGCCCATCGCCGGCGCCTTCGCCAAGGTGCTCGGCGCCAATGTCAGCTTCATTGCAGATTGCAAGGGCGATCATGTGAAGCAGGCGATTGCCGATCTTCCGCCTGCCGGCGTGATCCTCTTGGAGAATACCCGCTTCCACAAAGGCGAGGAAAAGGGCGACGCAGAGCTGGCCAAGGAAATCGCCGCCCTGGGCGACATCTACGTCAACGACGCTTTCTCCGCCGCTCACCGCCGCCATGTCTCGACCGCTGTGCTGGCTGACCTCCTGCCCGCCTATGCCGGCATGACGATGGAGGCTGAACTCGACGCGCTCGACAAGGCGCTTGGCGCGCCCGTGCGCCCGGTGATGGCGATTGTCGGCGGGGCGAAGGTCTCCTCCAAGATCGACCTTCTGAAGAACCTCGTTTCCAAGGTCGACATGCTCGCCATTGGCGGGGGCATGGCCAACACCTTCCTCGCCGCAGATGGCGTGAATGTCGGCAAGTCGCTCTGCGAGCATGACCTGGCCGGAACCGTCCGCGAGATCCAAGCCGCCGCGAAGGCTTCAGGCTGCGAAATCCTGCTGCCGCGCGATGTCGTCGTGGCAAAGGAATTCAAGGCGAATGCTGAAAACCGCACCTGCGGCCTGAACGATATTGCTGCGGACGAAATGGTACTGGACGCAGGCGCCGAAACCATCCGCTACCTGACCGAAGCCCTCTCCCGCGCCAAGACCGTGATCTGGAACGGCCCGCTCGGCGCCTTCGAGCTGCCCCCGTTTGACACCGCCACCGTGAAACTTGCCGAGGCCGCCGCAGACCTTGCCAAGTCCGGCAAACTCGTCGCTGTCGCCGGTGGCGGGGATACGGTCGCCGCGCTCAACCATGCCGGGGTCGCGGGCGATTTCACCTTTGTTTCCACCGCAGGCGGAGCATTCCTGGAATGGATGGAAGGCAAGGAGCTGCCGGGCGTCACCGCCCTGCTCAAATAGCCCCGCTCTGCTGCTGCGCGGCGCCGTTCTTGCAAGGGGCGCCACAAAGCGGACAAGAATCCAAGTCAGTTAGCCACCAACGAACGAACCTACCGGGACAGAACATCATGATGAACGCACAAATGGCAAAACAGGTCGCCGAAAAGCCTGGCTTTATCGCCGCGCTCGACCAATCGGGCGGCTCGACCCCGAAAGCCCTGCGCCTCTATGGCATTCAGGAAAGCGCCTACAGCAATGATGAGGAAATGTACGCCCTCATCCACCAGATGCGTGCCCGGATCATCAAGTCGCCTGCCTTCACCGGCGAGAAGGTTGTCGGCGCCATCCTGTTCGAGCGCACCATGGACGGCGAGATCGACGGCATTCCGACCGCAGAATATCTCTGGACGAAGCGTCAGGTTGTTCCCTTCCTGAAGGTGGACAAGGGCCTGGCCGACGAGAAAGACGGCGTGCAGCTGATGAAGCCGATGCCGGAGCTGGACACCCTGCTTGAGCGCGCCGTCGCCAAGGGCATTTTCGGCACCAAGATGCGCTCGGTCATCAACGCCGCCAATGCCGAAGGCATCGCCGCCGTCGTTGCCCAGCAGTTTGATGTTGGCCGCCAGATCCTCGGCCATGGCCTGATGCCGATCATCGAGCCGGAAGTGACCATCACCATCGCCGACAAAGCCGAAGCCGAGGAAATCCTGCTGGCCGAAATCCTGAAACAGCTCGACGCACTGGGCCATGACAAGCAGGTGATGCTGAAACTGTCGCTGCCGACGAAGGCAAACCTCTACAAGCCGCTGGTCGACCATCCGCGCGTCATGCGCGTCGTTGCCCTGTCGGGCGGCTACAGCCGTGAGGAAGCCAACAACAAGCTGGCCGCAAACACGGGCATCATCGCCTCCTTCTCGCGCGCGCTGACCGAGGGCCTCTCCGCCCAGCAGGCAGACAGCGATTTCGATGCCGTGCTCGGCGACACGATCGACTGCATCTGCGAAGCCTCCAAGGCTGGCTGAGTGAATTGACCGGCCTGCCCTCTTGAGGGCCGGGCAAGTCACCCCATTTCAGAAGGCGCAGCGCATCCGCCGCTGCGCCTTTTTCATGCCCTCAAGGAGCCGGCCCGATGAAATGCCCTGTCGATGGTGAAACCCTGGTGATCGCCGAGCGGTCCGGCGTCGAGATCGACTATTGCCCCAAATGCCGGGGCGTCTGGCTGGACCGGGGCGAACTCGACAAGATCATTGACCGGGCCGCCACCGTCATCCCCGCCCCTTCTGCGCCCCATCCCGAAGCCCACCGGCCGGAACATTACCGCGACGAGGACCGCTTCCGCGACCGCGATGATGATGACGACTGGAAATACCGGAAAGGCAAACGCAACAGACGCGAAAGCTTCCTGAGCGATCTGTTCGATTTCTGAGCCGTGCCGGGGCAGGATCTTACCGCCCGCTAGCTGCTGATAAACGCAAATCTGGACTTCGCCCCCAAAGACGGGCCATACTTTTCCCATGCCGCGCGCGGGCAAGACGCCCGCAAATCCGCGCCAAGGGGAAACGCCATGAAACCCAGATCCACCCTGCTTGCCTCTGCCGCGATGACGGCCATCCTGCTCGCGGGCGCCTGCACAACGCAGGCCGCCGCCCCGGAAACCCGCCTGGTATCTGCCGCCGAAGAACCCGCCCTGCGCCAGCTGGCACAGGCGATGATGGCGGATATTGAAACCAATCCGGCCTCGGCGGCCGAATTTGCCGCCCGTTGCACAGGCGGTCTCGGCCTCAGCGAGCGTATCCTGGCCGATCTGGAAACCCGCACTGCAGCGCCCAGCCTCGCTGACCTGCAGGATTTCGATACGCTGTCCAATCTCATCTATTCGGTCGGCTATGGCGAGGCGGGCCTGCTGGCAGAAACCAATCCGGACCCGGAAATCCGCACCGCCGGCGAAGACTGCCAGCAGAAAGCGATGGACATCACCACCCAGGTTTCCCTTTCGCGCCCGATGTTTGACCGGTTGTCCGCGATTGACGCCGCCGCGCTGGATGAGCGCTCCGCCTGGCTGCTTCAGCGCACTCTGCGGGACTATCGCCGCGCCGGTGTCGACAGGGACGAAGCAACGCGTGACAAGATCCGTGCCCTGAATGCCGAGCTTGCCGGCATCAGTACGGAGTTCAACCGCAACCTTCGGGAAATCCAGGGCTCGATCAAGGTAAAGCCTGAAGCGCTTGCCGGCATGCCTCAGGATTATATCGAGGCCCATGCGCCGGGCGAAGACGGCCTGGTCACCATCACGACCGACTATCCAGATACCCAGCCGGTCTTCACCTATTCGCCGAATGACGCGATGAAGAAGGATCTTGCCCGGGCAAGTGGCCTGCGGGCCTATCCCGAAAATGTCGCCCCGCTGCGCGGTCTTCTGGAAAAGCGCTATGAGCTGGCCAACCTGCTCGGCTATCCGAACTACGCGGCCTATATCACGGAAGACAAGATGTCCGGCTCGCCGGAAACCGTGCACACCTTCCTGAACGAGGTGGAAGCGGCCGCCCGCAATGCGTCGCAGATCGAGTTTGCCCGCCTTCTTGCCAAAAAGCGGGAAAGCGAGCCGGCAGCCACCACCATCGGAGACTGGAGCCGCGCCTATCTGGCCGAACAGATCCGCCAATCGGACTATGATCTGAACTCTCAGGAAGTACGCAAGTATTTCGCCTACAATAATGTCCGTACCGGGATCTTCTCTCTGGTGGAAGATCTTTTCGGCGTCGAAGTGCGCGACTGGGACGGTGCCCCTGTCTGGCATGAAAGCGTCACGGCGCACGAGATGTACAAGGACGGCGCGCTGATGGGCCGGTTCTTCCTCGACATGCATCCGCGCGAAGGCAAGTTCAAACACGCCGCCGCCTTCCCCATCCGTCTTGGCCCGACAAGCGAAGGCGTGCCCGTGGCTGCCCTCGTCTGCAACTTTCCTGCCGGGGATCATTCAACCGGGCTGATGGAGCATATCCAGGTTGAAACCTTCCTGCATGAATTCGGCCACCTTCTCCACTCGATGTTCTCCGCCCAGCCCGATTATGCCAGCCTGAACATGGGCACGGTGGAATGGGACTTCATCGAAGCCCCCTCCCAGATGCTGGAAAACTGGGTCTGGGATTATGATACGCTGGCGAAATTCGCCGTTGATGCGGACGGCAACACCATCCCGCCCGAACTCGTGGCCAAGATGAATGCGGCGCGCAATTTCGGGAAAGGCGTCAATACGCTCCGCCAGCTGATCATCGCCAATACATCTCTGGATTATTACAATCTGCCGCCCGGCGAGGTTGATCTTCTTGGTGTGATGAAAGGCCATTCCGACCGGCTGAGCCTGTTCGAGCAGGTTCCCGATATCCATCCCTATGCCAGCATTGGCCATTTCGATGGCTATTCGGCGATCTACTACACTTATCAATGGTCGCTTGCGATCTCGACAGACCTTTTCTCGGTGTTCGAGCAGAACGGCCTGCGGGATGAGGCAACTGCGGCGCGTTACCGGGATCTGGTGCTCGCGCCAGGATCGTCCAAACCTGCCGCTCAGCTGGTGCATGATTTCCTCGGCCGCGACTGGTCGCCGGAAGCCTATGAACAGCTGCTGCTGAATGCCGCCAGAGAAGAAGGCGCCAACTGACCCATGCTGGAAATGCGCCCCAACTGCGAGTACTGCGACCGTGATCTGCCCCCGGATGAACCCGGCGCCTTCATCTGTTCGTTTGAATGCACCTTCTGCGACGAGTGCGCCGATGGTGAGCTTGATGGGGTCTGCCCCAATTGCCGGGGCGATCTGGAGCCCCGGCCGATGCGCCGGGGCGCCGCGCTGGCGAAAAATCCCGCCAGCACGAAACGTGTGCTGAAGAAGGGGTAAAGCCCCTTCCCGCGCGGTGTCAGCCCTTGGTGCCGGCCACCGGGGCGGCGGGCGCAAAGGGGGATTGAACCAGCTTCAGCGTCAGGCGGCGGGCCAGCGGCGCCACGATCAGGATCGCCGGATAGGCCAGCATGAAGGCGAGGCCCCAGGAATGCATCCAGCGGCTGAAGAAGTCCGGCGGCAGGCCGACATTGATCGCCGTGATGGCGCCCGACATCAGGAAGCTCATGAAGAAGGCCATGAACAGGCCGAAGAGGGGCTGGAAAAGGCGAACAGGCAGTTTCTTGGTCATGACGCGTCGTTGTCCCGAGAATAACAGTTCCAATTTGGAACTTATAGACATTGCTGCGGGAGGTCTACGCCTTCCGTTGACTTCCCCCGGCCGGGGCGCCAGAGGCTGCTGCCATGTCTGACAAAGCCCCACCCCGCGCCCGCACACGTCTCTATCTGATCACGCCGCCGCAGATCGGCGACGTGCAGGCCTTCGGAAAATCACTGGAGGACGCCCTCCGCGCCGGGGATGTGGCCTCCCTGCAGCTGCGCCTCAAGGGCCAGGATGGCATGATAGATATGCAGGCCACGCGCGACGTTGGCCGCGCCGTCATCGCCATGGCCCAGGAGGCGGGCGTTGCCGTGCTGATCAACGATTCTGCCGAGCTGGCCCAGGAACTGGGCGCAGACGGGGTACATGTCGGCTGGGATGACATGCCGGTGAAAACCGCCCGCAAGCTGCTGGGGCCCGATGCCATCATCGGCGCCACCGCCAAGAATTCCTATCACCGCGCCATGCAGGCGGGGGAAGATGGCGCCGATTATGTCGCCTTCGGCGCTTTCTACCCCACCACCACCAAGGAAGGCACAGTGCCTGCCGAGCTGGAACTTCTGGAAGTCTGGCAGGCTGCCATGCTGGTCCCCTGCGTCGCCATCGGCGGCATTACTGTTGCCAACGCCGCCCCGCTGGTCACCGCCGGGGCAGACTTCCTGGCCGTTTCCAGTGGAGTCTGGAGTCATGAAGAAGGCCCTGCCGCAGCGGTCAGGGCCTTCAACGCGATCTTCGACGAACTGGCGCCCTGATCAGGCGGCCGGGGGCACTACCGGCGGGACGCCCTTGGCGGTCTTGATGTCCCGCAGGTCATCGGCCATGCGGAACAGCAGCATGTAAAGCTCGCACATGAACCGCCAGAACAGCAGCCCGAGAGCCGCCCCGATGATCGAGCCGATAACCATCCCGATCCCGCCAAAGAAGCTGAAGCTGACCATGGTGCCAAGCCCGGAGAGAACTCCGGCGATCAGCCCGAGCGCGATACCGATCAGCCCCAGATAGTAGAGAATGGTGATCAGCTTGGTGCCGATCAGCTTGTCGAATGACAGGAATTGATTGACCATGGCTTCAGCCCTCCTTTGCTCATGGAAGGCCAGAGTGCCGGGAGTTGACGCTTACGGCAACCACCTTAAAAGCCGGTATAGCCATTAACACTCCGGCGCCTTGACCCTGAGCGATCAAAGGCTTACGCCCCCGCTTCCCGCCAGAAATGCGCCCAGACGAGACGATCCCATGTCGAAACCCTCCCCCGTTGGCACTGTGATGATCGCCGCTGCCCTCGCCGCAGGCCGCAGCCTGGCCCGCGATTTCGGCGAGGTGGAAAACCTGCAGGTCTCCCGCAAAGGCCCGGCAGACTTCGTTACCAGCGCCGACATGCGCGCCGAAGAGATCATCTATAACAGCCTCACCAAGGCCCGCCCCGGCTATGGCTTCCTGATGGAAGAGCGCGGCATTGTCGAAGGCACCGACAAGTCCAACCGCTTCATTGTCGATCCCCTGGATGGCACGCTGAACTTCATGCATGGCCAGCCCCATTACGCCGTCTCCATCGGACTGGAGCGCGATGGGCGGCCATTTGCGGGCGTCGTGTTCGATGTCGCCAAGAATGAGATTTTCTGGGCCGAAGTGGGCCGTGGCTGCTGGCTGGAACAGCGCAAGCTGCGCGTGGCCGCCCGCAAGAAGCTCGGTGAAGCGGTCGTCGCCACCGGCACGCCCTGGATGGGCAAGAGCGAGGAAAGCCACATCACCTTCGCCCGCGAGATGGCCGCGATGACGCCAGCCACCGCCGGCATCCGCCGCTATGGATCGGCCGCGCTGGACCTCGCCTGGGTCGCCGCCGGCCGGTTTGATGCCTTCTGGGAACGCGGTCTGAAGCCCTGGGACATCGCCGCAGGCATCGTCCTGGTGCGCGAGGCAGGTGGCATCATCGAGGAAATCGAAGGCGGCGACGTCATGAAAACCGGCAACATCCTCGCCGGCAATGAAGACATCGTGCCCGGCGTGATGGAACAGCTGCGCCATGCCGGCTCCTTCGGCAAGGCCGCGAAGGTCTGATCAGACTTAAATCAGAATTGGGTGGAACCGCTGCCCTTGTCGGACGCCTTGCCTTCCTTGGCAGGTCTTTCCGGCTTTTCCGGTGTTTCGCTCTTGGTTGCCGCAGAGCTAATAGTGGCAGCAGGCTCTTCGCCTTCCACTGCAGACTGGTCAGCAACGACCTGATCGTCCGGCGCGGCTGGCGTTTCAGGCGAGGGCTTGGTCTCCTTGGTCGCTTCCAAAGCAGACTGAGCCTGCGCCGTCCCCATCAGCAGGGCAGCCCCAAGAACGACGGTAAACAATTTGTGTTTCATCGCTGATCTTCCTACACTTGATTGAAGTTCCACAACCATAACATGCGCAGCCGGCATGGGAATCCAAAATGAACGCGGAAAAAACCTGACGCCAACGTCATGTATTTCATTTCGTGAGAATTCGCGTAATCATGCGCGCCATGACCCAGCTCGACACAGACGTTCTCATCATTGGCGCCGGCCTCTCAGGCATTGGCGCTGCCGTACATCTCACCAGGCGCAGCCCCGGCAAGCGCTACCGCATCTATGAGGCGCGGGACGCCATCGGCGGCACCTGGGATCTTTTCCGCTATCCCGGCATCCGCTCGGATTCGGACATGCACACGCTGGGCTATAATTTCAAACCCTGGACAGATGCCAAGGCCATCGCCGATGGCCCCTCCATCCGCAAATACGTCAACGACACGGCCGACGAATACGGCATCCGCCAGAATATCCGGTTTGACACCAAGATCGTCGCCGCCAACTGGTCGAGCGCCGATCAGGCCTGGACGGTTACCAGCGAGAATGTGAAAACCGGCGCGCAGGAGAAAACCACCTGCCGTTTCCTGTTCATGTGCGGGGGCTATTACCGTTACGATCAGGGCTACCGCCCGGAATTTCCGGGTGAGGCGGCCTTCCGGGGACAGATCATCCACCCTCAGCACTGGCCCGAAGACCTCGACTATTCGGGCAAGAAGGTCGTCGTCATCGGCTCTGGCGCCACCGCCATGACGCTGGTGCCCTCGATGGCCAGCAAGGCCGGCCATGTCACCATGTTGCAGCGCTCGCCCACCTATGTGGTCTCGCGCCCGGCGGTTGACGGCCTTGCCAATTTCCTGCGCAAGATCCTGCCCGATCAATGGGCCTATAACCTGATCCGTTGGCGGAACGTTGCCTTCCAGCAATTCTTCTTCCGCAAGACCCGGTCAGACCCGGCCGCGGCGCGCGGGCGTCTGCTGAAAATGGTGCGCGAGGAGCTGGGTCCCGATTATGACGTCGATAAGCACTTCAACCCGGCCTACAATCCTTGGGAACAACGCCTCTGCCTGGTGCCGGATTCAGACCTGTTCAAATCGCTGAAGTCCGGCAAGGCCAGCATCGAAACAGACCATATCGAGCGCTTCACCGAAAAAGGCATCCTGCTGAAATCCGGCAAGGCGCTGGAAGCCGACATCATCGTCACCGCCACCGGCCTCAACCTCGTCTTCATGAACGGCGTCGAGGTGTCTATGGACGGAGCCAAGGTCGATCCGGGCCGGCTGCTCAACTATAAGGGCGTGATGCTGTCGAACGTGCCAAACTTGGCCGTCACCTTCGGCTACACCAACGCCTCCTGGACGCTGAAGGCAGACCTCACCAGCGAATATGTCAGCCGCCTGATCAATCTGATGGATGAGAAAGGCGCAACCTCCGCCATGCCCTATCTCGCCGCCTTCCCGAACGAGACAGAGCCCTTCGTGGACTTCTCCTCGGGCTATTTCCAGCGCGTGATGGACCAGTTCCCCCGCCAGCACACAGAAGCGCCCTGGAAACTCAACCAGAACTATTTCGTGGACCGCAAAAACCTCCGGGAGCTGCCCATCGAGGACGGCGTCATGCAGTTCCACATTCCGGCAAAGGCCGCGCAGGCAAAACCGGCGCTGCAAGCGGCGGAGTAATCCGAAGGTACCCACCCTCCGGCCCGCAGAATATGCCTACTCCACCCAGTTCCGTCACCCTCGCATCGAGGGTGACGGGGGAACGCAAGCCGTTCTGCCCTTCCAAACACCCCCATAGCCCTCCCTGCCCACTCGGACTAAACTCTCCCTTCAATGCAAAGGAGGCCCCGATGTGGCTCTGGCTTTTATGGTGGTGTGTGGATGATCATCTGGCGGCGGCGCTGGAAACGCCCGGCCTCGGCAATCTGCCGATCTGGGTGCCGCTGATCCTCTCGCTTGCCTTCTCCTTCTCTCTCGACGGCGCCCTGAAACGCGACCGGAAGAAGATGCTCGGCTGAAGGCGGTGCCCGCAAGAAACGGGTGGGCACGCTCTCTGGTCCTGATAGATCGCTCCGGCACTGGAAACCGGGAGATTGGTTATGCGGCTAGCGGGGAAGACAGCAATCATCACGGGCGCAAGTTCCGGAATAGGCAAGGCCGCTGCCGCCCGCTTTGCCCGTGAAGGCGCCCATGTCATCCTGTCGGGGCGGCGGGAAAATGCGCTCAGGGAACTGACGGAGAATATCCGTGCCGCAGGCGGCAAGGCACATTTCCTGGCGGGCAACATCGCCGCCCGCAGCCATGTCGAGGCGCTCACCGGCCTCGCGCTGGAAATCACGGGACGCCTTGATATTGCCTTCAATAATGCCGGCACATTGGGAACCGGCGGATTGATCTGTGATCTGACCGAAGTTGATTGGCACGATGTAATGGAAGTGAACCTCACCAGCGCCTTTCATGCCGCACAGAGTCAGATCCCGGCCATGCGGAAAACCGGCGCCGGATCAATGATTTTCACCTCCAGCTTTGTCGGCCACACGATCGGGCTGCCAGGCATGGCTGCCTATGCCGCCAGTAAGGCGGGGCTGATCGGTCTAGTCCAGGTGCTAGCGGTAGAGCTTGGCCCGGAAGGTATCCGCGCCAATGCCCTGCTGCCCGGCGGCACCCGCACAGGCATGATGGTGGACGGCGCAGAGGCCCAGATCGCTGCGCTCCATGCGCTCAAACGTGTGGCAGAGCCAGATGAGATCGCCAACGCTGCTCTCTTCCTTGCCTCTGACGAGGCACGCTTCATCACGGGCAGTGCCATGCTGGTCGATGGTGGCAATTCGATTACCAAGGCCTGAGCCTTCAGCGCTCCGTGAACTGAAGCTCGGCCAGCCGGGCATAAAGGCCGCCCTGCGCCACAAGGCTGTCATGGGTGCCCTCTTCCACGATCCGGCCATGTTCCATCACCAGGATACGGTCGGCCCGGCGAACGGTGGACAGGCGGTGGGCGATCACGAGGGTCGTGCGCCCTTCGGCGGCGTTCTCGATGGCCCGGCGCACGGCCGCTTCGCTTTCGGAATCCAGCGCCGAGGTTGCCTCGTCCAGCAGCAGCACCGGCGCATTGCGCACCAGCGCGCGGGCCAGCGCAATCCGCTGGCGCTGACCACCCGAAAGGCTGCGCCCCTTCTGGCCAAGTTCGGTGGCGAGGCCCTCTTTCTCGCTGAGGAAGCCCATCGCCTCGGCCATCCGCGCGGCCTGTTCCAGGATCGCGTCATCGGCAGCTTCGTCGCCAAAGCGGATATTGTCGGCGGCCGATCCGGTAAACAGGGCCGCTTCCTGCGGCGCATAGGCAAAACACCGGCGCCAGTCGCGGGGCTCCGCCTCTGTGGAGGAAACTCCGTCGAGGCGGATTTGCCCCGCCTGCGGATCAAACAGGCGCAGCGCCAGCCGGAATACGGTTGTTTTCCCCGCCCCGCTCGGTCCCACCAACGCCACGAACTCGCCCGGCTTCACATCCAGCGAGAAATCCTTCAGCGCCGAGACAGTCTCCTCTCCATAATGGAACGATACCTTGTCAAAGCTGAGCGCGCCCGGCCCTTTCGCCGGCAGCGGTTTGGGATGGGCGGGCGCGGAAATCTCCGGCACCGCGCGCAGCACTTCGGCCGCCCGGTCTGCTGCGCCCGCCGCGCGCATCACTTCGCCATAAACTTCCGCCAGCATGCCGAAGCCCGATCCGGCATAGGCGGCATAAAGCACCATGGTCGCGAGGTCGCCAAAGCTCATCTCGCCGCTGGCCACCGCCCGCGCGCCCAGCCACAGAACACCGGTGAAGCCCCCAAACAGCAGCACCGAGACCAGCACGATCATGATCGCCCGCGCGCCCGTGCGCCGCATCGCGGCGGCAAAGGTTGCCTCCACCGCGCGCTCGAAGACCGAAAGCTGGCCCGCCTCGCGGCCATAGGCCTGGACAAGTTCGATGGAGTCGAGCGTTTCGGCTGCTTCCGCGCCCGCATCGGCGAGGCGCGACTGGGCCCGGTTGGACATCTTCCGGATCGTCCGCCCGATGATCATCACCGGCAGGATCGCCACCGGCAGCATCGCCAGAAGCGTCAGGCCGAGTTTCCAGTTCACCGCCAGCATCAGCGCCAGCGCGCCGGTCGTCGTCATCAGCGTGCGCGCCGCCAGCGAGGCGGAGGAGCCGAGGAATGTCTCCAGCAAGGTGATATCCGCCGTGAGCCGCGAAACCGCCTCGCCTGAGCGCATTTTGGCGTGATAGGCGGGCGAGAGCTTCAGCAGATGGGCGTAGATGTCCCGGCGCAGGTCGGCGGCGATCCGTTCGCCAAAGCGGGAAACAAAGTAGAAGCGGATTGCGCCGAGGATGCCGGAGCCCACCGCAGCGGCGAACACCCAGAGGAAAGCCTGGTCGATCAGCGCCTTCAGCAGGGCGGGATCCTGCCCGGCCCGCTGGCCGGCATCGGCCGCCCGGCCGAGCAGCATGGGGATCGCCAGGCTGAGCATGGCGGCGGCCACCAGGAAGACCAGCGCCACGGTGACCGTGATCCAGTGCCGCCGGGCATAGGGCCAGAGGAGCGCCAGCGGCTTCAGGCTGCGCCCGCGCGGGCGGCCGATCGCCTCCCCGCCTTCGGGCAGGGTTGTGCGGCGGTCGTCCACGATATCGGCGCTGGAATCGGCCATAGGCGCGGCATTTCTCCCTGTTGGGCCCGGCTGTTGCCGAATCCCTGTCAGCGCCCCTTGCGGGGGCGAGGCCTTTCCCTTATACGGCCCACTTCGAATTCCGGCTGAGACATGCCAGCGCACCCCGGTGCGTCAACCCCGTTCCGAACCGCTTTATGAGAGAGAGGCCCAGGCCATGAAGAAAGAAGGGCATCCCGACTATCATTTCATCACCGTGGTGATGACCGATGGCACCGAGTATCAGACCCGCTCCACCTGGGGCAAAGAGGGTGACCGCATGGTGCTCGACATCGACCCGAAAGTGCACCCGGCCTGGACCGGCGGCGAGGGCAAGTCCCTGGACCGCGGCGGCCGCGTTTCGCGCTTCAAGGACAAGTTCAAAGGCTTCGTGTAAGGCTTTCTGCTTCTACGCGATGTGTAGCGTGAAAAACCCCGGCCTCTGGCCGGGGTTTTTTCTTTGCAGCGAAGGTCAGCTGCGCAGCCGCAGGGCCAGCCCGATGAAGGGAACGGTGAGTTCCACCAGGGCGCGCTCAAGCGGGCCTTTGGCGAACTTCCGGAAATAGCGCGCCAGACTTCGCGCCTTCTGCGCCTGCACGAAGGCGGAGGGCACATCGGAGGTGGAGGTGTAATGCAGCGCGCCGGCGGCAGGCTGGTAGATCACGCTGCCCCCGGCCTCGATTGCCCGGCGGCAGAGATCAACGTCCTCCACATGCAGGAAATACCCTTCGTCGAAACCGCCGAGCTGCTCGAAATCAGCCCGCCGCATCAGGAAGAAGGCGCCGGAGATGGCGCCGACGGTCACCGGCCCGGAGGGTGGGGGTTCATTCTCAAGTGTCCAGCGGGAGAGGCCGAGCGCGGCCATCAGCGTCAGCGTATTGCGCCGAGCGCCGCGCTGTTCCCGCCCGTCTATGCCGAAGATGCGGCCGCCAGCTATTGCCGGTGCCGCAGCCCCTTCCAGCGCCGCTGCCAGCTGGCCCGCCGAGCCGCGCCGGATTACGCAATCCGGGTTGATCACCAGCAGGCGCTCGGCTGCTGTCTCCCGGGCGGCGCGATTGACCGCTGCGCCGAAGCCCGGATTGTCCAGCCGCAGAAGTTTGGCCTGCCCTGCGCAGCCGGTGATGAAGCCTTCCAGCCAGGCCTGCACTTCGGGCGGGTTACCATTGTCCGCGATGACGATTTCGGAAATCTCCGGATCGGCTTTGAGCGCATAGAGGCATTCGATGAGCCGCGGACCGGTATGATAGGTCACGACCAGGGCAGCGGTCTGCGCGCGGCCACTCATTCGGCTGCCTTGCCGCTTCGGTTGAGCAGGATGAGCATGGCCACCGCCAGGGCGAGCCCCGACCAGAACGCTTCGTTCCATACGCTGTAGGAGAAGTTGAAGATGCTGAAGGCGGCGCCCGCCATGCCGGCAATGGCGAAGCTGATTTCCGGGCGCAGCTGCGACGGGCGCGGCAGGCGGAAGCCGATCACCGTGATGGCAAAAGCCGCCAGCATGGCCCCTACAAAGCCGGTCTCGGCCCATATCTGCAGCGGCATGTTATGCGGATGCCCCGGCACGACGGGAAAGTCTTGCCAGAACTCCGGCAACTGCGCCGCCCAGGCCGGATAGTCGGCATAGGTCTCGCGCCATGTCCGTGTGGCCATCAGGCCGTGGCCCGTATAAGGCGCCTCCCCGATGCGGTTCATCACCACTTCCCAGGACCAGAAACGAGACCGGAAGGATGCCGGCAGAAGGCTGTCGAGCCCCGTCATCAGCCGGATGAACTGGCTGACCATGAAGGGGGCCGCCGCAATGTGGCCGGCAATGACACCGAATAGCCAGCGATAGCCGGTTTCAGGCAGCAGCCGGATCAGCAGGAACGCGCCGATCATACCGCAGACGGCAAAGACGGCGGCATGATTGTCCGTCATCAGAGCGGCAAAAACCGTCAGCAGCACCAGGCCCGAGGCGCCGAGCAAGCCGGCCCGGTCGCCCCGCGCGCCGAGCGCTGCGGCCAGGATGGGTAGAACCACGGTGAAGAGGTTAATGTTGCGGCCGATATTCTGGACGCCGTTGACGACATCCTGAGGATTGTCGCCATAGAGCATCTGCAGGACCGGGCCGGCAACCAGGGCCGAGAGGAATACCAGCGCCCCCTGCGCCGCCAGGACGCCATAAATCCACTTGCGTGTGCGGGGCCCAAGCTGGGACCGCATGGCCCCGGCAATGGTCAACATCGCAAAGCTGGCGGTGAGAACAATGATCAGGCTGCGCGCGCCAATGGCGAATGTGCCTTCAAACAGATTGCCGCTGACCAGCCGGCTTGTGGCAGGCGACCAGACTTCGCTGATGGCCGCCCAGCCGATGAAGGCAATCGCGAAGCCTGCATAGAGGGTGGGCGGCATACGCGGCCGGGCAAGGATCAGCGCGGCAATGCCGGTCAGCCCGAGAAGCGGAGCAAAACCCAGCGTACCCAGCACGGCCAGAAGCGGCCAGAGCAGAAGCAGTCCGGCAAAGACAGGTCCGTAAGCCATTCTGCTCACTCTGGCCGTTGAGAACGGAGTTGTCACCGCCCCTTAACTGGGAGCGCGCTTCAGATCGGGCGGGAGCGCCTCATCTACCAGCGAAACGAGCGCTTCTTCCAGCGAGAGGATCTGCTGACCGTTCGAACCCAGACGGCGCAGCGCCACCTTGCGCTCTTCCGCTTCCCGCGCGCCGACAACCGCAATGACCGGAACCTTCTGCAGAGAATGTTCCCGGACCTTGTAGTTGATCGTTTCATTGCGGCGGTCGACCTCTGCCCGGAGCCCTGCCTTGCGCAGCTCGGCAGCCACCTCTTCGGCATAGCTGCCGGCGGCGTCATCGGAGATCGCCGCGACGACGACCTGCACCGGCGCGAGCCAGATCGGGAAGGCCCCGGCGAATTCTTCGATCAGGATACCGATGAACCGCTCCATCGAACCGAGGATCGCGCGGTGCAGCATCACGGGACGCTGCTTGGAGCCGTCAGAGGCAATATATTCCGCCCCCAGACGTTCAGGCAGAACATAATCAAGCTGGAGCGTGCCGCACTGCCAGACCCGGCCGATGGCATCCGTCAGCTGGAATTCGAGCTTGGGCCCGTAGAAAGCGCCCTCCCCCGGCAGCAATTCGCAGGGCAGACCGGCGGCATCAACCGCCGCCTGGAGGCCAGCCTCGGCCCGGTCCCATGTCGCATCATCACCGGCGCGCACGTCGGGGCGCGTAGACAGCTTCACTGCGATCTTCTCGAAGCCGAAATCGCGGTAGACGCTTTCCAGCAGGCGGCAGAACTGGATGGATTCCTCGACGATCTGGTCTTCACGGCAGAAGATGTGGGCGTCGTCCTGCGTGAACTGGCGCACACGCATGATGCCGTGAATGGCGCCGTGCGGCTCGTTGCGGTGGCAACAGCCGAATTCGGCCAGGCGCAGCGGCAGGTCGCGATAGGATTTCTGGCCGGATTTGAACACCTCGACATGTGCCGGGCAGTTCATCGGCTTCAGCGCCATCAGCTTGGCGTCTTCCGGCACGGAGATTTCCACGCCCTCTTCGCCTTCCGGAATGAAGTCCGGCACGATGAACATGTTCTCGCGATACTTGCCCCAGTGGCCGGATTTTTCCCACTGGACGGAATCCATCAGCTGCGGCGTCTTGATTTCCTCATAGCCCGACGCGTCCAGACGCCGGCGCATATAAGCCTCAATCTGACGCCAGACTTGGAATCCATTGGGATGCCAGAAGACAGAGCCAGCCGCCGCCATGCCATCCAGATGGAAGAGGTCGAGCTGCGCACCGAGTTTGCGGTGGTCGCGCTTTTCGGCTTCTTCCAGGCGGTGGAGATGTTCCTTGAGGTCTTTCTCGCTCGCCCAGGCCGTGCCGTACATCCGCTGGAGCATTTCATTGCGATGGTCGCCGCGCCAATAGGCGCCGGCCAGTTTCATCAGCTTGAACGCCTTGGGCAGTTTGCCCGTGGACGGAAGATGTGGGCCACGGCAGAGGTCAAACCAGTTGCCCTGTTTATACACCGTGATGGCTTCACCCGGCGGGATGATGTCGTCGATGATCTGGGCCTTGTAGTCTTCGCCAATGCGCTTGAATTCGGCGATGGCGGCGTCCTTGTCCCAGACTTCGCGGATGATCGGGTAATCGGCATCGACGATCTCGCGCATCTTCGCTTCGATCTTTTCGAACTCGTCCGTGGAGAAAGGCTCCTTGCGGGCGAAGTCGTAATAGAAGCCGTCATCGATGACGGGGCCGATCGTCACCTGGGCATCGGGGTAGAGTTCCTGAACCGCCTGGGCGAGCACGTGGGCTGCGTCATGGCGGATCAGTTCGAGGCCTTCGGGATCGCGGTCCGTGATGATGGCGACACTGGCATCACCTTCAAGCGGACGGACGAGATCCCACATCTGGCCGTCGACCTTGGCGGCGAGAGCCTTCTTGGCGAGGGATTTGGAGATCGACTCGGCAACGTCCAGCGGCGAAGCGCCGTCCTGGTATTCGCGTTTCGAGCCATCGGGCAGCGTGACTTGGATCATGGGTCTTTGGTTTCTTTGGCGGGCTGCGGAACGGCATGTTCCCGCAGGAAAATCTGGGAATCCGGCTAAGGCTTCTGGCGCGCCGTGATTAACGCGGCTTTACCGGGCTGCCTACCCCGTTTTCAGGGTCGCCGGGACGGGGTCTTCTTGTGCGGGTGCATGAACGGGCACGCGGGCGCGCCTTCAGAAGTGCGTCATGCACCCTGACGAGTTCGCGGGGTGAGCCCGGTGAGAAAGAAACCTGCGTTCATGCCGCTCATATGTCACGCCTCGGGCGGGGTTTCAACCAGGCCCGGCGTGCCATCTCTGGGGCCGGACTTCCAGTCGCCATAGCGCCAGGGCTGCCAGAACGGTATGGCGGGTTTCGTTTCCGGGGGCGGGTCGATGCCATGGCTGCCGCCGGGTCGGCAGCGGATGAAGCGGGCAAGCGCCATCCATCCCCCGGCCCACCAGCCATGCCGGGCAACACATTCCGCGCCATATTCGCTGCAGGTGGGGTGGTGCTGGCACCGCGCGCCGAAAAGCTGCAGCGCCTGGCTCGGGCCATGCTTATAGATGGCGAGAAGCACATAGGCCGTGCGCCGGCGCAGGGTCATCCCACAGCCGCCCGCGCGGCGATGGCCTGGTCTATAGCGGCCACTGCGGCCTCGAAGGCGAGCAGCGTGGAAGCGTGGCGCGGCGGATAATCAGCCACAGGCTCCAGATGGCGCAGTTCCCAGAAGCGGCCTTCCGGCGGCGGGCCACCTTCCTTCAGCATGGCGCGCAGAGCTTCGAGGGCAGCGCGGATTTCGCTGACCGTTGCCCCGACCGCATTGGCCGAAAGGATCGACGTGGACGCCTGCCCCAGCGCGCAGGCCCTGGGATCAACGGCGATGGCGGTGACCACCTCCCCCGCCGCATCCAGCGTCAGCGCTACATGCACGGTGGAGCCGCAGACGCGCGAGACTTTCAGCGCTTCCCCCTCAGCGCCTGCAAGCTGGCCCACATTCGGGATGCCGGCGGCGAGTTCGAGGATACGGTTGTGATAAAGCTCGCTCATGACTGCCTAGATGGCCCGGCGGGACTTCACCGGCAAGAGGCGAGAAAAAAGGCCTGCCGGGCGAGTCTGTGGAGACACTTGCCGGCAGGCCGGAAGTCGAGAGGTGGAGAAATGAGGCCAAAGGCCATGAGGGGTCGATGCCCGCCCCATGCCCTAGGGTCAACTTAACGATTGGAGAGGCTTTGCCGCCTGCGCGTCAGCCCGGCGTTCAGAACGGCCAGAGCGCCATCAGCCGGGGGGCGAGGTTCACCACCAGCAGGATGGCCCCGGCGAAGGCCGCCCCCGCCAGCAGCAGCACGAAGCCGTCCCGCGCCGTCAGCGCGAGGCCAAAGAGCAGCACAGTCAGGCTGGGCAGCAGCGGCCCGAGGGGAACAAGACCGAGCGGATAGGTGAGGAGCGCCGCCAGCACGCAGATCACCGCGACGATCTGGAGGAAGGGCGGCTCTGTCAGGAAGGTGAGGCGCGGCTTCACCAGCGCATCGACCATGTGGGCATACCGCTCCCCGGCGGCGACACCCTGGACGAGATGGTCCCGCTTGAACTTGATCTCGGTAACGCCCTTGGGCAGCCAGGGATGGCGCAGGCCGAACACGATCTGCAGGGCAAAGGCCAGGATGACGGTGGCGATGAACCAATTGGCGCCCGGAATGATGGTCAGCGGGCTGACCGCAATGAAACCCAGCAGCAGGAAAACCGGGCCATGGGCCCGCCGGCCGATCGCCACGAGGAGTTCGTGAACAGTCACCTCGTCGCCCTCCGTATTGAGGACGAGAGAGCGCATCATGGTGCGCAAGTTGGTGACGGGAATATCCGTGCCGTTGCGGTTCATGGCAGGGGCGTTTCTGCGCCCGATGCCGGGGCGCCATAACGTTCGATCCGCGAGGTGGCCTGATAGCCACCGGTAATCGTGATGACGTAAAGCCGGTCAAACTCGGCCGCATCATCAATCGGCGGGCCGGGATCGGCGCCGATCAGGGCGGCCAGGGCGTCGGTCGTGTTGGAATGCCCCACCACCAGCTTCACCCCCGGCGTTGCGGCAAGCTTATTGCCAAAAGCAGGCAATTCAGCGGCGTCATAGGTCTGCACCGGCAAGCCCAAGGCCCCCGCAAGCGGCGCAGCGGTTTCCTGTGTGCGGCGTGTTGCGGTCGACCATATTTCGGTAACGCCTTCAGCCGAAAGGCGTTCCACCAGCGCCGCGGCCCGCAGGGCGCCGGCGGGCGACAGCGCCGGATCAGAGCCGGTCTCTTTCTCCCCATGGCGCACCAGGAAAAGCCGGGTCACCGCTTCGGCGGCAGGCACGGCAGTCTCGGCCGAGGCTTGAAGGGGGGTGAGGCAGGCCGAAAAGAGGCCTGCCGCGACAAATGCAAGAAAGCGGCGGCGGATCAGATGCGCCGCCATGTGCTGCCTGCCGGACCATCCATGATCTCGATCCCCTCTTCCGCCAGCGCCTTGCGGATACGGTCCGCCTCGGCCCAATCCTTGGCCGCGCGGGCATCTATACGGGCCTGCACCAGAGCATCGATGCGGGCATTCTCGTCCGTATCGCCGCCCTGCTCCCATTCCTTGGGTGTTTTGGTGAGCAGACCAAGCAGTTTTCCAGCCGCCAGCAGGTTTGCCCGTGCATTGGCCATGCCGGTGGCATCCTTGATGTCGGCCGCCGTATTGGCTTCCGTTGCCAGGCGGGAAAGTTCGGCCAGCGCGTCCGGCGTGCCGAGATCATCCTCCAGCGCCCGTAGAACGCCGATATCGCGCGCTTCGCCGCCTTCCGCCTCCCAGACACGGCGAAGGGCGCCGTAAATCCGGTCGAGCGTGGTCTTGGCCTGTTTCAGGAGGTCTTCGGTCCAGTCGAGCTGGGCGCGGTAATGCGCCGTCAGCAGCGCAAAGCGCAGCACTTCGCCCGGCCAGCTTTTCAGCAGGTCATGCACGGTGACGATGTTGCCGAGCGATTTCGACATCTTCTCCCCGCCCATGTCGAGGAAGCCGTTATGCATCCAGTAGCGCGCCAGTTCCTCGCCATGGGCGCATTCGGACTGGGCGATCTCGTTCTCATGGTGGGGGAAGGTCAGGTCCACGCCGCCGCCATGAATGTCGATCGTGCGGCCAAGATGCTTGGCGGCCATGGCCGAGCATTCGATGTGCCAGCCGGGGCGGCCACGGCCCCAGGGGCTATCCCAGATCGCGTCTTCCGGCTCTCCGGACTTGGCAAATTTCCAGAGTGCGAAATCCGCCGGATCGCGCTTGTCCTCGTCCACTGCCACACGGGCGCCGGCTTCGTTATCCTCGGGTTTGCGGCCAGACAGGCGGCCATAATCGGGCATTGAGGGCACAGAGAACCAGACGCCCGTTTCGCCGACATAGGCGTATTTCTTGCGCACCAGCTTTTCGATCATCTCGATCATCTCCGGCACATGGCCGGTAGCCCATGGCTCGATGCTGGGCGGGATGACGTTCAGGGCCTGCACGTCTGCATTGTAGATGGCAGCATATTTCTTCGTGATCGCCGCAATCGGCTCGCCTGAGGCCAGGCTGGCGGCGATGATCTTGTCTTCGATATCGGTGATATTGCGCGCATAAACGACCGCGCGCTCGCCATATTTCGCCATCAGCACCCGGCGCAGCACATCGAACACGACCGGCGGGCGGGCATTGCCGATATGGGCGTAGTTATAAACGGTCGGGCCGCAGACATACATCGTGATCCGCTTCGGGTCCTGGGGCTCGAAGACGCGTTTCTTGCGCGCGGCAGTATCGTAAATGCGAAGGGTCATCGTGTCTCTTGGATCGGGAATGTCGGGGGAGCAGCTCGCGGGCTGGATGTTCCGGGCAGCCCTATGGCCCGTTGCGGCCTCAGCAGCAACAGGGACGGCAGCAAGAATATGCAAACGCGGCGCTCGACATGGGCCGGTGCGTATCACCTTCCGCTGGGAAAGCCAAGATTTCCGTAATCCAGCGCCCAGGTTTCCCCGTAGAAAGCGCTGGAAACAAAGACCCGCCGGGCCTATGTATCCTCACATCGCCCTGAGGGTATCAACTCCGGGCGGGCGTTAAGTCCGGGCAAGAAGGCGTCAAAGACCTTCAAGGGATGCCCCGGCTCGACCCCCGTCCCTCAGTGAAGGACAACTGAATTGGCTATGGACGCCGTAACCCCCAAAAAAGATATTCCGCGCGCGGACCCCGTTCGGCGCCCCACTCAGCAAGAGGCCGAAGAAGCCGTCCGCACGCTCATTGCGTGGGCGGGCGACGATCCGCGCCGCGAGGGCCTGATCGACACGCCCAAGCGCGTCGTGAATGCCTACAAGGAGTGGTTTGAAGGCTATGGCGAAGACCCGGTGAAATATCTCAGCCGGACCTTCGAAGATGTGCAGGGCTATGACGACATCGTCATGCTGCGCAACATCGAGGTGGAGAGCCATTGCGAGCATCATATCGCGCCCTTCATCGGCAAGGCTTTCGTGGCCTACAAGCCGTCAAGCGCCGTGGTCGGCATTTCCAAGCTGGCGCGCGTGGTGGAAATTTTCGCCAAGCGCCTGCAGACGCAGGAAACGATGACCGCGCAGATCTGCGACGCGATCACCGAAAGCCTCGCCCCGATGGGCACGGCCGTGTTCATCGAGGCCGAGCATCAGTGCATGTCCACCCGCGGCGTTCACCACAAACACGTCACCACGATCACCACGCAGTTTACCGGCGTGTTCAAATCCGACGCTGACCTGCGCAACCGCTTCCTGGCGATGTGCAACCAGAACGGCTGATTTTTCAGACGGCTGAAGAATTTTCTCGAAACGCCCTGCCCTTCCGGCGGGGCGTTTTTCTATTGAGCGGAAATCAACGCGCCAGCCAGTCGGCGATATCCGCGACGACCTTTTCCGTGCCCGGCTCGTCCACGATCCAGTGGGCATGACCGGGATATTCGATGAAATCACCAGGCACGGGGCTGGCGGCGTATTTGGCGGCGACCTTGCGCACAGCCTTGGCGAGGGTGGCGCGGTCTTTGCCGGCAGCAATCGTCAGGGTGGGGAGGGTGATCTTTTTCTCGTCTATCTCGATGCCGTCGGTGATGTCGCCATAGACCCGGCCGGAATCGTAGAGCGCGCCGGCATAGATCTCGTCATGACGCGCCTTGGGCACACAGTTGAGCACGCCGTAACGGAAGCCGGTTTTCCAGACCTTGTGGGCCTTCTTGCGATCCTGCGACAGGATCACGTTGAAGAAGGTCCAGGCAACGGAAGGGCCGATCACGGCGCAGCCCTTGGGCTGGGCAGGCGTCAGAAAAACAGCCCTGGATACATCCCCGCTTTCGGCCAGCGCCTGCGCGATCAGGCCGCCCATGGAATGTCCGATCACGGCAGGTTTCTGCCCCGTGGCGGCAGCGATGCGCGCCGCTTCGGCCCGCATCGCCTGGATATAATCCTGCAAGCCGAGATCCGAGAGATTGGCGGGCGGATTTTCCCGCACGCGCCGGTCCGGGAAAAGGGTCGGCGTGTGGCAGATCCAGCCGCGCGCCTCAAACAAGGGCTTCATCCGGTCCCAGGCCGAGCCATCGCAGCCTACCCCGTGGATCATCAGAAGATCGCCCATGTCCCCTACCCCCTTATCCTGTCAGCCCTGCGGCACCCTGCCCGGCAACACAGGCTCTGCCCATTGCTGGAAGCGGGTCGCCACTTCCTGATAGACGGGCCGCTTAAAGGGTACAATCAGGTCCGGCGTCTCCTCCAGCCTGGCCCAGCGCCAGGCATCAAATTCGGGCGTATGGCGATCCAGGCGCACATCGCTGTCAGACCCCTTGAAGCGGAAGGCGAACCATTTCTGCCGCTGGCCGAGATATGGCCCCGGCATCCGTTTCTTCAGGTCTGGCGGGAAATCATAATAGAGCCAGTCGGCGGTCTCTTCGAGCACATCGACAAGCTTGGGGGGCACGCCGATTTCCTCTTCCAGTTCGCGCAGGGCGCCGGTCAGGGGATCTTCACCGGGGTCAACGCCGCCCTGCGGCATCTGCCACTGGAAGGGGCCGCGGCCATTGATACGGCGGCCAATGAACACATGCCCCGCCTTCGAGAACATGGCGAGGCCGACATTGGCGCGATAGAGTTGGGGATCGAGTCGGGTCTGGGTCACCCGCCGGTTTTTAGACCAGCCTTGCCCGCGCTGCCAGTGCGAAGCTCGCGGCGCTCAGCCAAAGGCTGGGCCACAGGCTCTGCCGAGCGCGGCACGAGGGCGGACACCGGCGCCAGCACCAGGCCTTTCTCGTCCAGCGTGTCGATCCAGAGCGAGGCAGCTTCAATCGTTACCGGGAAGGCAAAGCCAGCTCCGATCGCGCCGCCATGCTGACGGGCGAGGGTCTCAAGTTCCATGAACTCGGCGGCGATATCCTGAGGGGACTGGCGGGTGTCGACCGGACCGGCAGCGCGGGCAAAGCGCAGGCCCTTTGTATCGGCAACCTGGCCGAAGAAAGCTTTGTGAACGCTGCCATCGTCAATGAAGGCCAGGCCGCGTTCGGCCAGCACATCGAAGATGGGCTCGATGGACCCGGTATCGGCACCAAACTTGGCACCCTGATAATTGATGACGCCGAAATAGCCGCTGGCGCGGCTGAGCACCTGGTTGAGCTTGGCAAGGTTTGCCTTCTTGTCAGCCCCGGCGGTCAGCGTGTCGGGGTGCATCCGCATCCGGCCATACTCATAGGCCTCCATCGGCACTTCGATCAGCACTTCATGCCCGTCCGCGCGGGCCATCTTGATCCAGTAATCCAGACGGCTGGCATCCGGCGCAAACGACAGGGTGACATCGGCGGGCAGCGCGTCAATCGCGAGCTTAGTCTGGGTGGAGTTGATGCCAAGGCCGCCGATCACAAGAGACACAACGGGGCGCCCCTCCGGGTTCGAGAATGGCCGGGCGTAGATGTCTGCCGGTGCCTTGCTGGCGGGTTTGGGGGCGGTTTCGGCGGTGTTGAGTTTCAGGGGCACGCCCGCAGGCGCTGCGCCTGACGGAGCCCCGGCCGCCACTTCGCCAAACGACTGGCCAGGCTGGACGAGACGGCCATTGATCCGGATGCCGGCCGCCGGCGCCATGATCGGCCCGCCCTGCCCGCCGGTGATGTCGATGCGCATGCCCTCGCCATCCAGCTCGGTATAGGCAAGGTCCATGCCCCCGGAGGCTGGATAGTCAGCCGGCATATAATCTTCATCATAATCTGCCGCGCGGATGGCTGCGAAGGCTGCGCCTTTCTCATCCGCGTCCCCGGAAGTGGTTCCGAACAACGAAATCGTCTGGCGGGGACCGGCTGCGGCCGGATCAGCCGTAATGTGGAGACCCGCGCCCAGTGCCACGGCGAGACCACCAAAGACACCCAGGCTCATGCCAGCATGCATGAGGCCGGACTTCAGCGGTGACGGCTCTGATTGCCGGTAACCCATGTATCGACCTCGTGAAAATCTGACGGCTGCGGGAAAGCAGCTTTCAGAATCGCCGCGCAGGGTTAACAGGAGGCAAACAGATGCTTACCGGGCCTCAATCAATCGAGCCTTTAAGCAGTGGAAATCGTTAACCGGGCTCATCAGCCTGCATGGCGAGACGCGAGACGGACGCCCGCCCGTCCTTCACCAGCTGCAAGGCCCGCTGAAGCTGGAAGTCTTCGCCTTCATAGCCTTCGGGCGGCTGCTCATCCGGCATCCGCAGCTTGGACCGCTCTGCCCCAGACTCGTTGGCGAGGGCGTGCGGCAGATCGGCTTCGGAGAAGCGCTGGATCCGGGCGAGTTCTTCCTCGGTCAGGCGGACCTGGGTGATCATGATGTCCGGCTCGATCCCCAGCGCCTGGATGGAGCGGCCCGACGGCGTGTAATACCGCGCCGTGGTGAGGCGGATGGCGCCGCGCTCTGCCCCCAACGGGATCACCGACTGGACCGATCCCTTGCCGAAGCTGGTGGTACCGATAACCAGGGCCCGGCCACGATCCTGCAACGCACCGGCAACAATCTCGGATGCCGAAGCAGAGCCGCCATTGATCAGCACGACCAGAGGCACGCCCTTGAACACTTCCGCCTTGGTGGCGTTGCGGCGCTCAACGTCTATCGGGCGGCGCCCCTGGGTCGAGACAACCTCGCCCCCGGAGAGGAAGAAGTCAGACACCTTCACCGCTTCGTCGAGCAGGCCGCCGCCATTATTGCGCAGATCCAGCACGATACCGGCAGGCTTGGCGCCAATGTCGCGGCTGATCGCCTGTACGGCGTCTTCAAGCAGGGTTCCGGTGCGCTCATTGAAAGTGGAGACACGGATATAGGCAATGTCGCCCGGCTCTTTCTTCCAGGTGACGGATTTCTGCTGCACCACATCGCGCACCAGCTTCACGGGGAACGGGTCAACGCCTTCGCGCAGGATGGTGATCTCGATCTCGGTGCCCTTCTCGCCGCGCATCTCCTTGACGGCGTCGTTCAGCGTCTGGCCGATGATCGGCTTGCCATTGATGGCAGTGATGTAATCGCCCGGCTGGATGCCGGCACGCTGGGCGGGGGTGTCGTCAATCGGGGAGATGACCTTCACGAAGCCGTCTTCCATCGTCACTTCGATGCCGAGGCCGCCATACTCGCCGGAGGTTTGGACCTGAAGCGAGCGGAAATCTTCCGGGTTCATATAGCTGGAATGCGGGTCAAGCGAGGTCAGCATGCCGTTGATGGCCGACTCCATCGCTTCGCGCTCATCGATCGGGACGACATAATCCCGCTGCGCGCGCGCAAAGATTTCTGCGAACAGCTCAATCTGCTGATAGGTGGCAACGCGCGGGTCTTCCGGCGGCTTGACGTCCTGCCCCTGGGGCCAGGCCATTGCCGCAAAACCCACCGCCAGCGCTCCCAGAACTCCGCCCAGGGCCGTTCCGGTCAGCAATGAACGCATATTCCACTCCATCATAATCCTCACACGGCGGATCAGCCGCCACGCATCATCCACTCTGCAGGATTAAGCACCCTGTCGCCAAGCCTTAATTCCAGAGTGAGTTCAGGCGGCGGGTCGGTGCGATCAGGCATCAACCCTACCGGCTCACCGGCAGTAACAGACTGGCCTTCGGATACGTAAATCCGGCTCATCCCTGTCAGGATAACATGATACCCGTCGCTTGTGCGCAGAATCAGCATCGACCCATAGCTGCGGAAGGGCCGGGCATATTCGACGGTGCCGGCCGCCGGGGCGACAACCTGAGCTTCCGCGCGGGTCTCGAAACTCACCCATTCTGCAGTGCTGCCACCAGAAAGCTTGTCTCCGAAACGGTTGCGCACGTCGCCGGCGACCGGCTGCAGCAGGCCGCCGAGGGCCGCTTTTCCAAGCGGTTTTGACGAAGTTTTGATCGGCGCGGGCTTCGTGCTGGGCGCGGCGGACTTCGGCGCGGGCTTCAGCGCGGCCAGTTGCGGGCGCTGTTTCGGCTTGATGCCGGGGGCGCCGGGCGCGGTGGATTCCAGCGCCGCCAGCAGGTCCCGCAGCGTATCGGCTTCGCGGCCGAGCTTCTCGGCGCGGGCCTTGAGAGCGGAAACGTCTCCGGCGAGACCTTCATATTGATTGCGCTTGGCAGCGGCGAGGCGTTCGATTTCTTCTTTTTTCAAGGCGATAGTAGCCTCGGCAGCATCCAGGCGCGCCTGTTCCGTGCGGATCTGGTCCTCCAGCCGGTTGAGCGCAGTGATCTCACCGGAAATACGCTGGGCACGGGCATTGAGCTCGGGCAGCGTTGCCTGCATCAGCACAGCGCGGCGGATAGCAGTGCCCGACTGGCCGGGCGAGACCACCAGCGCAGGCGGACGGCGACGATTGGCAGCGGCGAGCGCGGCAATCAGATCCTCATAAGCGCCTTCATTTTCAAGGAGTTGAGCAGAAGCCCTCTCCCGTTTGACAGCCAGGTCAATCAGGGCCTTTTCTGCCGAGACGGCTTGCTCCTCCCGCCGGAGCGCTTCAGCGGCAGCGGCGAGGAGATCCTGGTCCAGTGATTTGAGATCGCGGACAGTGCTTTCACCCGTGGACTGAAGTTGCTCGAGTTTCTGCTCTGCCGCGCGTTTTTCCTTTTCCAGCGTTTCCAGATCCTGCCGCGTATAGGTATCGGGCCCCGCAGCAGTCAGCGCGAGCGCGAGGCAGAACAGGACAAGCGGCCGGAAAAATCGCATGACATCAGACATGCGCCATGAGGCGTCACTTTGGCGTTAATCATGCGGCTTTCCGGGGACTTTCACCGCCAGGGCCGTGTCCAGCGCGGTCAACTCCCGGTCAATCAGGGACAGGAAGAGGACAAATCCGGACATATCGAACGCCGGATGGGTCAAAAGCAGATGCCGAATGACGTCTACCGCCGTCCGGGCGAGGGCGGCGGGATTTTCCGGCACCCGAAAGCCGAGCCCATGGACGGCGGCATTGCGCATGGCGACGAGCTCCTCAAGCCCGCGCACCTGCGCGCCGGTGATATCCAGCCGCTCAGGCGCGTTGAGATGTTCCGACGACCGTGCCCGGCGCAGCAGCAGGGCAATCGGCGCCACTCGGTCTGACTGGGAGGGGTTGGCGACATCCTCAGGCCGGGCCGAAGCGTAGCCGGAAAGGGCGGCAACCAGCGCCGCCTGCACCGCGCTGACGAGACCGAGCGCCACCCAGCGCCAGCGCTCTGGCTGGAGTTCTGTTCCGGCATGCTCCCGGCTGGCCAGGCGCAGCGCTTCAAGGGCGGCCTCGATCGCGTCGGCAATCCTTGTTTCCGGGTCGGAGCTGAACTGGCGATCTGTATCCATCTGGCCTCCTGAGTTGCAGGCCATCGCCCGGCCTGCAAGCCCCCAACCGAAACTGACAGCGACCTGACAGCGCGTGTCAGGACGGGCTCAGGGTCTGCGGGGCAGAACCACGCTCAACTTCCCCGCAAGAACACTCCGAAACCTGAAGGACGATGATTATGAAAACACTGATGACATCCCTGGCCCTGCTGGCTCTGGCTGCCCCTGCCCCGATCGCGCTCGCCGACGATGAATACGGCCTGCGCGGCGGCGGCGGCACGGGCGGCGTCACGATCTCCCGCGAAGAAGCCGTGCGCATTGCGCGCGCCGAGGGCATGACCCGCGTGAAGGAGATCGAGCGGGATGACGGCAAATGGGAGCTGGAAGGCTGCACCCGGAATGGCCGCGAGATAGAGATCGACATCCATGGCCGCACCGGCGCGGTCCTCGACCTGGAGATTGATGAGGATGACGATTGCTGAGGGACAGCCTCCCTTCAGCGAAGGGCCGGGCGGATGGGTTTCCTCCCCTGCACACATCCGCCCGGAACCCCGATCCAATTCACACGTTAGAACGACGAGAGAAAACAAGGAGTTCCCCATGAAGCGCATTTCTGCCGCCCTGATTGCCGCCGCAATCGCCGCCCCGGTTCCTTTTGCCTTTGCACAGTCTGCCGGCACCGACACGATCAGCCGCGAGCAGGCGATCGACATCGCCCGCCAGAAAGGCATGGTGCATGTGCTGGAGATCGAACTGGATGATGGCGAATGGGAAATCGAAGGCTGCACCGCCGATGGGCGCGAGCTGGAAATTGACCTGCATCGCCGCACCGGCGACATCCTGAAATACGATCTTGATCGTGACACGGATGATGATTGCCTGCGCGTGATCGGTTAAGCGCACGGCAACAGCTCACACGTGACAGGGCGCGGAGGGAGACCTCTGCGCCCTTTGCTTTGCGCGGCTCAGCCCCTGCGGCGGGCGCGCCAGTCGTCTGCGGACTGGCCGTAGATGTCCCAGACGATGTCCTTGAACGGCGCCGGCGCGGGCACAGCGCGCAACTTGCGGGAGCCGAGCCGCTGGGCAACGCGGATCGAGGGCACATTTTCCGCTTCGATACAGTGGATGATTTCCTGCCAGCCGAGGATATCGATGGCATAATCCATGGCGGCAGACGCGCCTTCACTGGCATAGCCCCTGCCCCACGCAGATTTCAGCAGCCCCCAACCGACCTCAGTGCCGGGCCAGCCATGCGGGTGCCACGGCCCAAGCCTGCCGATCCATTGGCCGGTTTCCTTCTCGATGACGGAAAACATTGAGCAGCCGCTGATCGTCCAGGCGCCGGTAATCGTGCAGAGCGCCCGCCAGACCGTTTCCGGAGGCTGCACCCCGCCGATGAAACGCGCAGCTTCCGGATCCGCCGCGAGCGCGCAGAACCCCTCAAAGTCCTCCGCCTGCGGAGGGCGCAGGATGAGACGCGGCGTTTCGAGGAGAGGTCCGCCCGGCATCGCTTCAGACTTTCCGGGACAGCGCCACTTCATGGGCGTGGAGATTGCGCTCCACAACATTGACCCCCGCCAGCGCCGCGCGCCAGGGCGCCATGTGCGGCTGCGCAAAATGAGTTTCCAGCGCCTGCCAGCTTTCCCAGCGCTCCAGCACCCGCATCAGGCAGGGATCGGCGACATCAAGGGCGTAGGTATAGTCGAGGCAGCCAGGCTCGGCCCGGCTGGCGCTCATCTGGGCGAAGGCCGCGTCACGGATGCGGGGAAAATCCCCCGCATCCGCAAATCGCACATAGCCTTCGACTATGATCATCGGGCGCTTAGGCCAGCGACGGATCAATGCCTTTGCAGGCTTCGATCAGGCCGTTCACCGAAGCGACGGACTTTTCGAACATGGCTTTTTCGTCGGCGTTGAAGTCGAACTCGACGATCTTCTCGGCGCCGTCTGAACCGATCAGCGTGGGCACGCCGACATACATGTCCTTGAGGCCGTATTCGCCCGAGAGGTAGGACGCGACCGGCAGGACGCGCTTCTGGTCAGCGAGGTAGGATTTCGCCATGGCGATGGCCGATTCGGCCGGGGCGTAATAGGCCGAGCCGGTCTTGAGCAGGTTGACGATCTCGCCGCCGCCCTTGCGGGTGCGCTCGACGATGGCGTCCAGATCGCCCTGGCTCATCCAGCCCTGCTTGACCAGTTCGGTCAGCGGCAGGCCGCCCACGGTGGAGTGGCGCACCATCGGCACCATGTCGTCGCCGTGTCCGCCGAGCGTCCAGGCGTGGATGTCAGCCACCGACACGCCGGTCTTCTCGGAGAGGAAGTAGGCAAAGCGCGAACTGTCGAGCACGCCCGCCATGCCGACGACTTTGGAGGTCGGCAGGCCGGAGAATTTCTGCAGCGCCCAGACCATCGCGTCGAGCGGGTTGGTGATGCAGATAACGAAGGCGTTCGGGGCGTGAGCCTTGATGCCTTCGCCGACGGCTTTCATGACTTTCAGGTTGATGCCGAGGAGATCGTCACGGCTCATGCCCGGCTTGCGCGGCACGCCGGCGGTGACGATGCAGACATCTGCGCCAGCGATGCCGGCATAGTCGTTGACGCCCTTCAGATTGACCGAAGCGCCGTAGACCGGGGTGGACTCGGCAATGTCGAGACCTTTGCCCTGCGGCAGGCCTTCGGCGATGTCGAACAGGATCACGTCGCCCAGTTCTTCGCGCGCTGCGATATGGGCAAGTGTACCGCCAATCATGCCGGAGCCGATCAGCGCAATCTTATTGCGGGCCATGTGTTTCTCCTGAGGAAAATGGTCGTGGAAACAAGCTGCCGGACCCCTAGCCGAGGACCGCGCGTGTTGCAATGCGGCCAAAATGTGAAACGCCCCGCGAGACGGGCTCGCGGGGCGTTTTATTTGAGGGTTTCCCCTTCCCGGTCAGTCGCGAGAGAGCAGCGACATCAGGATGGTGAACATGTTGTAGAACATGATGAAGAAGTTGAGGGCGCCCCAGTTCGTCATCACGGCGAGGGAGCGGGTGTCCCCCTCATTGGCGAAGTAGCCTTCTTTCAGTTCCTGTGTCTGGAAAGCCACCAGCACACCCGAGATGCCGAGCACGGCAACCTGGACGATGACTTCAAACATGCCCGAGGGCGGGAACAGGAAGCTGAGCAGCGAGATGCCCACCACGCCCCACAGCGCGAAGACGGCGATGATGCCGATCGGGCGGAGGTTTGTCTTGGTGGTGTAGCCAAAGAGGCTCAGCGCGCCGAAGGCAGAGGCCGTCAGCAGGAAGGCCTTGGTCATCGTCATGAAGGTCACGTTGAGCGTAGCGCCGCCCCGTGTGGTCACGCCGGTCTGCGCGGCCGCCATGGCGACCCAGATCGACAGACAGACGCCGAGCATCACCACGATGGTCCAGTAAAGAATACCGGTTGCCAGCGGGGATGGGTTCCGCATCAGGAAGGCTGAGCCCAGGATCAGCGCCAGAGGACCGAACTGGAAGAGGTAGAAGAGCGGCGTGCCGAGAAGCAGCTGCGTCAGGCCGGGGACGAGGCCCGAACCGACGAGGAAGGCAACGCCGCCAGAGAGCGCGATGCCGAGCGCAAGCTTCTGATATACACCCAGCATGAAGGTCCGCAGACCCACATTGACCGAAGTGTCCATCGAGCGAACATCGACCGCGCCGAAGCCCCGGTTGAATTCGTTCATGTTTTTCAAGTCCTTTCTTGTGAACCCGGCAACCCGAGGGTGCCGTTCATTGCTGAATATGGGCATTTCGCATCCGGTCCGCAACAAAAACCGGGATCAAGCGTTTAGTTAAGCGATTGCGCAGGTACACCAACTCTTTTGCACGTGGATCCATCGGCAGGAAAGCATAAGTATTTATTGTACTCATACTCGATATTTCAGAATATAGAGTGTTTAAGTTTTAATTTTTACTTTAATGCCTCAATCCAGCCTGATTCTGTCCAAATGTAGCCGTGCCCGCCTTTTAAGTATCATTGACTCGGCACGGGCGAGGGTTAAACCTCTCCGTGTGGAGAACCTCCATCAGGAGGCGTTCCATCAAATGAGAAGGGGAAACTCATGGCTGATGCTTCTGCTTATGCTGAGAACATCAAGAAATACAGTAACGGTTACAATCAGGCCGCCGCCGAAAAGATTGTAGGCCATCTGGGGATCGCGCTGCGCAACAAGGACAGCTCGATCGTGGCCTGCTCGGATTCGGGCGAACTTGACCGCGTGCGCGAGAAATGGTGTCGCGGCAAGCTGGGCCTGGCGCATAAGCAGCAGGAGCTCGATGCCGCCATCCAGTCTGTCTGCGAGAAGATGAAGGCCGAAGGGGGCCAGAAATCACGCGTGACCTTCTATTATCTCCTGGCGGAGCATTTTGGCCGCCTGGAAGCTCTTTCCGGTTGAAAATCTGCGTGAAAACACCGGCCGGCCACCGGCACGGGTTTTCATGACCGGAGCAGTGTGGTGAACAGGCGGAATGTACCGCCTGTTCGCTGCCCTTCCCGTTCCGCCGGAGATTTCGGCGCCCCTGCGCAAGCTGCAGAAGGATCTGCCCGGCGCCAGCTGGCGGCCGGAAGAGAATTTCCATGTCACGCTGTGTTTCTATGGCGAGCTTTCCGACACGCAGGCTCGCGATCTGGACGAGCTTCTGGCCGAGATCGAAGCCGACGCGTTTGACATGCGCGTGGAAGGCATGGGCTGGTTCGGCCGGCGCGAACCGAGCGCCGTCTGGGCGCGGATTGGCGAGAGCGACGAACTGCGCGCGCTGGCCAGCCAGTGCGAACGCGCCGCGCGCCGCCTGGGCATCCCGCTGGAAAAGCACCCGTTCACGCCGCACATCACGCTGGCTTACCTGCACGGCACATCGCTCGACACGGTGAGGGACTGGACAGAGGCCCATCAGGCCCATCGCAGCGCGCCCTTCCGCGCCAGCCTGTTCCATCTTTATGCCAGCATTCCCCGCCGCAGCGGCGGCCCTTCCCGCTACGACCCCATGGCCGACTATCCGCTGCGCGATCTGCGCGCCGGTTTTGACTGAGGCGGCGCAGATCGGTCAGCAGATCAAAAAAAGGCCGGCCGCGCGAACGTGACCGGCCTCTTTCAAGGGGTAGACCTGACCTTACCAGGCGATGTTGACACCGAGCAGCAGCTGCTGCGCATCATAGTTCGGGCTGTTGTAGCGGCCCTTGTATGACAGCTCCAGGCCAACGCGGTCGCTGAGATCGCGGCGGGCGTTGAAGCCATAGGTGTAGGTGTTGAGGTCACGCTCGGTCGACTGAACCTGCCAGACGGCATCACCCAGCCAGGCCGTCCGCTCGACCGTCGGATCATCTCCGATGTCACGCGACCAGTTGGCAAAGAGGGCGAAGTCCGTACCCGCAAGGGAGCGGGCCACCTCTGCGCCCAGGTTCGTCTGGGCAGTGTGGCGGGATTCTGCCTCAAGGGTCAGCTCGGCATGATCGATATTGCCAGTCTCGCGATAGGCGCCGACATTCATGAATGCCGCCCGCAGACCGCCGATGGCGTAGATGCTGGTTTCCCCAGCATTCACCAACCGGTAGCGGGCTTCCAGCTGCGCATGCGTTGCCGAAACCTGCTTGTCGGATTTGGTGAAGGCTGCGCCGCTGGTCAGCAGCGTGGTGCGGCTGACTTTGGGGGACGCTTGAGTGTAACCCAAGAGACCCGACAACGTCAGACGCGCCGAGACTGTGCGGCTGCCATAAGCATAGGCCGACAGCATGTGATTGGTCGCGCCGTTGGCCGTGTCATTGTAGAGCTCGACGGTCTTGTAGCTGCCGGCAATACCGGCCCGCATGTCCGGCGTGTTGAGGAAGGTGGCGCCCATGGTCAGGCCATAGACATCCTCATCAAAGCCGAAACCTGCCGCATCCGGATCATAGCTGGCACCGCCTGCTTCCGCACGTGCCCAGACGCGGGTACCATCCTTCAGCTCACGGTCAACACCGCCGACCGTCCGGCCGCCGAACGCTGCCGTCATGACGATCTCGTCAGAACTGCGCAGGATCGATTCGGTGCTCTCCAGGATATGCGCATGCATATCGCCGGAGAGGGACGCAAGCGCACCTGCCACCTGAGCCTGGCTCATCCCGTCAAACTCGGTGAAGAGCGGGAGAAGCTGGCCGCTGGCTTGCTCGCCAAAGGCAGATGCCCGGTCAAGCGCCGCCCCGAAGGTAACCGCGTTCGAGCGCAGTGCATTTTCCTCGGCGAGTGTGGCAAGGCTGCGCGCGACCAGCGCCAGCTGGATCGTCTCGGCATTGTAGAGCACCTTGAACCGTGTGTTTGGCGCAAGACCGCTCTGCGGCTGGACCAGGGTGTCGAAGGTACCCGAGACATTGTCGGCCACCACGATGGTGAAGATGTCACCGATGACCGGGGTGAACGTGTTGTTTGCGTCACCCGTAATGCCCCTCAGCAGCGGATTGATCGATCCGCCAGCTGTGAAGGTTGCGCCTTCACCGGTCAGGACGATGCGGTCATATGAGCCCGCGCCGCCTTCAGCGCTCCACACACGCCCGTCGATCTCGGCCTCCAGGACCGACCCTTGAGACAGCGTGACATCGCCGCTGATATAGAGCGTACCCGGAGAATTACCCGGCTTCAGCATACCGCCCGACAGAACCATGACAGACCCGTCAATGGCGCCATTGCCGAACAGGGACGCGCTGTTGGCAACCATCAGAAGTTGGGTTCCCAGAAGCCCGTCGACGCTGAGGCTGCCTTCGTCAAGGAAGGTGTTGCCGGCAATGCCGCTCTGGCCCGTGAGCCTGAGAAGACCATTGCCGAGCTTGCGCAGCTCTCCATCCCCAACGATGGTTCCGGCATAGGCACCGTCTTCCTCCTGGAGGAACTCGATGGTGCCATCATTCCAGACATCGCCCTGAATAGAACCGGCCGCGCCTGCGAGCACGCCCTGTTGGATATAGGTGCCCCCCGCATAGGAGTTCTCGGCCGTCAGCAGCAGACGCCCCTGCCCCAGAAGGTTCAGAGCGCCGTCGCCGGTGATGACACCATTCCAGACGATATGGTTCGACTGAACGTCCATCCGCGAGGCGGCGTGGCCGATGATCAGCTCACGGTTTGTCTCGATATCCCCGGCAGCCTGGAAGACGGCATTCCCGATGGTCAGCGACCCTGCGCCCATATTGGTGTCATGGCCGGCAGCCAGAACGCCCTCCAAAACAGAGATATTGCCTGCGAACGTATTTGCGCCCGCCAGCTCAAGACGGCCTTCGCCAATCTTGATGAGCGCGCCTTCGCCCGACATGCTGCCGGAATAGGTGCCATCTTCGGCCTGCGTGAACACCACGCTGGCATTGTTCAGAACATCACCCTGGATTGATCCGGCAGCGCCCATCAGCGTGCCCTCAACCACTTCCGTGGCGCCTGTGTAGCTGTTCTGACCCGTCATCAGGAGAACGCCGGCACCCGTCTTGCGGACAGCGCCGCCGCCGGTAATAGCACCGGCAAAAATGCCGTCCTGCATCTGAAGGAATTCAACCATGCCGGCATTGCTGATGTCGCCCTGGAGGGCGCCGGCCGCGCCGATAAGTGTGCCCTCCTCAACGGCGGTGCCGCCGGAATAGGAGTTTGCACCGGTGAGCAGCAATGCGCCCGCCCCTGTCTTGCGAAGGGTTCCTTCACCCGACATCTGACCGGCATAGGTGCCAGCTTCCGTTTCCCGGAACTCGACCGTCGCGCCATTCCAGATTGTTCCCTGGAGCGAAGCGGAGTTGCCCGCCAGAACACCTTGCATGACGGCCGTGCCGCCCGAATAGGTGTTGAGGCCGGTCAGTTCCAGAACGCCCCCGCCCAGCTTGCGGAGAACGCCGTCGCCGGTCATTGCGCCCGAATAGATGCCATCCTGAGACTGACGGAACTCCACCGTGCCGTTGTTGGCGATATTTCCCTGAAGAGCGCCGGCCGCGCCCGCAAGCGTGCCCTGGTCCACAAAGGTGCCGCCTTCATAGTCGTTCTCACCGGACAGAATCAGAAGGCCGCCGCCAAGAAGATTGAGGGCGCCCTCGCCTGAGATATCGCCGCTCCAGGTGACCTCATGGGACCGGACATCGACGCGTGAACCAGCGTGATCGACGAACATCTGGCGGCTCGAATCCATGTCGGCGCCCGCCTGGAAGACGGCGTTGCCGATGCGGAGAGGACCACCGCCGAGATTTTGATCGGAGGAAGCACGCAGAATACCATCCAGCACGCTGAAGCCGCCGGCATTGGTGTTTGTCCCGCTCAGAACAAGCAGCCCTTCCCCCGTTTTCTGCATGGTGCCCGCGCCGCTGAAGCCGCCGGTGACGGATACGATGTTGCCTTCAGTATCGATCGTGCCGCCTTGCGACTGGACGGTGAAGCCGCTGTTTACAAAGGTATCCATATTGAAACGGAGCGTGCCGCCGACAAAGTTCGGATTGACCTGGGAAGCCCCCAGCTGCGCCGCAGTATAATAGGATGAGCCTGTATCGATGTCCGGAATGGTGACCGATGGGTTTTCCAGCCCGTCCCCTTCGACTACGGAGGATCCGGCCGGCACGCTGTTGAGCGCCACGGTCGAGAACGTCAGATATCCACCGACCCCGAAATACTCGCCGTTACCGCTTGCGATCACTGTGACGGTATCAAAGAAGTTCGCATCATTGATGGCGCCGATGAAGTGCTCCGTACTCGAAATGGAACTGGAAATGCCACCGAGCAGGATGGGTGCAGACGCCCCGAAGCGAAGATAGACTTCCGACGCGTTGGCCGTACCGCCGCTCGGCGTCGGGTTGTTGACGGTGCAGCAAGTGCCCCAATCGTTCACCAGCGTCCCGAGGGCGTTCATCGAGAATGGGGTTGTGCCGTCTGATTCAAAGAAGGCGAACGTGTAACCAAGAGCCTCTGCGCCGGCGAAGGTTCCGTTGTGGCTGTTGCTCCAGTTTGTGAAACCATCGCTACCGCGGTTACCCATCTGATTGTTCGGGGCAGCGTTTCCGCCGCGGGTCGTCTGGACAATAACGGAGGGGGCTCCGTTGGCGCCAATCACCAGGAACGTGCTGCCACTCGTATTGAGAATGTCGAACTCGTAGACATGGGATGTTTGTGGGGTGCTCGGATTATTTGTATTGTGATTGGCGTCGGCAGCGGCAATCGTGTCTACAAAAGTCTGCTTGCCGGCGGCGATGTCATCATTGAAGAAAACGGCCGTCTCAGCGGACGCAGAGCCACCATAGATGATGCAGGCCGCCATAGCGGCATGGGACACGCGCGCCAGATAGCGCGAACGTGTTTGTATGCGGGCGCCAGAGCGGCCCGCACGGGGAAGACGATTCATGGATATCTCCGGAAAAACTCAACTCAAGAAGGATATTGTTGTGTTTTGCCATCTTATCCTGAGGTTGAAGCTGTAACGCCCGATCATGAAATAGTCGTTACAAATCAATCAACTCTGGCGCCATATTCTTACGAAAACAGGCTTCAATTTTAACGAGCGGCGCTCAGACGTCGCCGGAATGACGGGGGAAGATCATCATCACTTCCGTGCCCGCACCAACTATTGACTGTATCTGAACATCGCCGCCCGACTGTCTGACAAAGCCATAGACGATGCTGAGCCCAAGGCCTGTTCCCTTGTCCGCCGGCTTGGTGGTGAAGAAGGGTTCAAACACCCTCGCCAGCTGTTCCGGTGGCATTCCTTCGCCCGTATCGGAAACACTGACGACGACCCGGTCTCCCTTGACACTCCCGGTGTCGCCGGTCTCCGCGTCAAGCAGGGATACCTTGATTGAAATTCGGCCACCGGAAGGCATGGCGTCGCGGGCATTGACGGTCAGGTTGAGAAGGGCCGCTTCGAATTGCCCCGGGTCGACCAGTATCTGCCACTCCCCGTCTTCAAGGTCTGTGTGAAGCTCCACGGACTCCGGAAGACCGGGCTTCAGCAGCAAGATGGACGACTTGACGAGGCCCGAGGCGCTGATGCTCTGAGGTCTGAGCATCTGCTTCTGAGAAAATGTCAGAAGATGCCGGACCAGCCTTGCCCCCCGCTCACCTGCCTCTTCGATAATCTCGGCCAGTTCGCGCTCCTCGGTGCTGTGCTCAAAGCGATATCTGAGCGCTTCGGCGCTTCCGAGCATGACGGTGAGGAGGTTGTTGAAATCGTGCGCGATGCCACCAGTCAAACGCCCGAGCGCATCCATCTTCTGGGACTGGCGGAGCTGCGCGTCCAGTTCGCGCACATCGGTAATATCCCGGCAAACAAAGATGATGCCGTCGGGCAACGTGCCGGCGGGGAGCGGCAGAAAGAAATTGCTCTCGATGACCCGCGGCCCGTTCTGTGACTCCACGATACATTCAAACCGGATGCGGGGGATGTCACCAGCCTCCAGGAGACGGACCTGTGTTTGCCATGACTGTCTGTGTCGGTCGGGCACAAGCTCTGCAAACGGAAGGGAAATGATCGATTCTCTTCCTGTCCAGCCGGTTACCGTCTCGTTCGCCCAGGCCACGCGGCCATGCGGATCGATCATCCCGAGACCAATACCGGCTTCATGCATGACCTGCAGAAAACGGCTTTCATTCTGCTTCAGGGTATCCGCGCTCCGGCGAATCTCTTCTGCGCGCGCGCGCGCATCTGCCAGCGCCTCCCTGTAGCCGGCGAGCCGGCCCAGCAGGATGACATAAGCTGTATGCGACACGCCCGCTGCCCAGATGATGCCCAGCAAATCAGGCTCGAGCCGTTCAGGATAGGCAGACGCATAAGCCAGCAGCAGAATGATCGGCCCACCAATCATAACGCGCTCAAGGAATGCGCCGACTTTTCCGGTATTGTTGAACTTGCTGTAGGCCAGCAAGGGATAATACCAGAAGAGATAGGGAAGCACGCTGTAAAAGTCACTGCCGCCCCATATCGCCGCAAGGCCGACAGCCGGAAGATAAAGACTGAAGAAGATGGACGCGTACCTCGAGACCTTCTTTGCAGGCACGGGCGAGGGCTTTACCAGCATAAGGATAAAGACAACGACCGCCACAGCGCAGCCAGCAATGAGAGCGCTCTCCAATTTGCCGGCGGTTCCCAGCCAGGCTGTCAGCACATAACCCATTGTGGAGCCAATGAGCCCAACCACAAGCCCGAAGAAGATCATCGCTCTGGAATCGAGCCCCAGGAAAGGGCTGCGCCGGTGGTTTTTTTGTTTCGTCACTCGCCTGCCGCCCCCGCTAGCTGTCACCGTCGAGAATTTTGCGGACTTTAGCCGCAAGCTCCTTGCGCGTGTACGGCTTGCTGAGCAGCTCTACGCCAGGGTCCAGCCGGCCGTGGTGTACGATGGCGTTCTCTGTGTAGCCCGATGTGAACAACACTTTCAGGCCCGGACGGAAGTGACACGCCTTTTCGGCCAGTTCCCGGCCATTCATGCCACCGGGCATCACGATATCCGTCAACAGAAGGTCCACCCCTTCAGTTTCCCAGAGGACGCCGATCGCTTCTGGCCCGCTGGCGGCCTGCAGCACCCGGTATCCAAGACCTGTGAGCTGATTTGCCAGATGTTCCCGCACCAGTTCGTCATCCTCCACCAGGAGGATTTTCTCCGTGCCCCCAAGCACCACCTCTTCGCCCTGCATCGGCGCGCTGGCACTTATCGGCAGGTGCGACCTCGGGAAGTATAGCTTTACCGATGTGCCCTCTCCGATCTCGGAATAGATCTTGATGTGACCGCGCGACTGTTTGACGAAACCGAACACCATACTGAGCCCGAGGCCACTGCCTTTGCCGGCCGCCTTTGTCGTGAAGAAAGGCTCAAACACACGGGAAGCCGTGACCGGATCCATACCGTTGCCTGTGTCGGTTACCGACACCATGACATATTGCCCCGCCGCCACTTCGTTGTGATTTGCGGCGTAGTCTTCGTCGAGCCTGACATTCGCCGTTTCCATGGTGAGCTTCCCGCCCAGGGGCATCGCATCGCGCGCATTCACCATCAGATTTAGCAGCGCCACCTCAAGCTGTCCCGGATCGACCTCGGTTTGCCAGAGGCCAGCGCACCGGACAAACTCGATGTCGATATCTTCCGACAGAGTACGGCGGAACAGCCCCTCCATGCCCTGAATGAGCCGGTTGAGATCCGACACCATGGGCTGAAGCGGCTGGCGGCGTGCAAACGCCAGAAGGTGGCTTGTGAGCTCGGCGCCGCGCGCTGCGGCCGTAGCGGTCATCTCCGCCATCTGACGAAGCTGGCTATCCTCACTCAAAAGATGCGACAGTTCTTCAGCGTTTCCGAGAATGACCGTCAGCAGATTGTTGAAGTCGTGCGCCACGCCGCCCGTAAGCTGGCCAATCGCCTCCAGCTTCTGAGATTCGCGAAGCTTCTGCTCCAGCCCCCGCTGCTCGGTCATATCTCGCATGCTGCCAAGTATTCTGAGCGCCGTTCCCGCCTTGTCGCGGATGATGAAAGCCTGGTCAGATACAATCGCTGCCGTGCCATCCGCGCGCATGAACCGATACTCATGCGACCATACGTTCCCGGTGCCAGCGATGACGGAACGGAGCTGATGGATCACCTCTTCCCTGTCGCTGATATGTATGCAGTTTGACCAGATGCCCGGGTCCGCATTGTCGTCATCAAACGGATGGCCATAGACCGTCGTGATGGCATCACTCCACCACATCTTGTTTGATGCCAGATCCCAGTCCCAGATAACGTCGTTCGTGGCTTTGGAAACGAGCCGGAACCGTTCGTCGCTGAGCCGCCTTGCCTCTTCGGCTCTTTTTCTTTCCGAAATGTCGCGCTGGACGGCCACCCAATGGGTATACTTTCCGCTTTGATCCGCCAGCGGCACGATATCGATTTCCAGTTCGAAGGGCTTGCCATCCTTGGAATAGTTGACGAGCTCGGCGCGAACCGGCTTCCAATTCTCCAGCGCGTTCCGGATACGGTCCAACTGAGACCGGTCGGTTCCTGGCCCCTGAAGAATCCTGGGGGTCTGCCCGATCACCTCTTCCCGGCTGAACCCTGTGAGGCGCACGAAAGCGTCGTTCACATAGACAATTCTCGGCTCCCCGACTGAAGCATCCAGCGAGTTGGCTTCTGTAATCAGAAGAATATCATTCAACCGCGAAACGGCCGCATCCAGCAGCCGGAGATGTTCGTCTCTCCGCCTCTGGGCCGTCACATCCCGGAAATAGACGGTCAGGCCATCCTGCATCGGGTATGCCGATACTTCAAACCAGGCCCCCAGAGGCCCGAAGTATTCTTCAAAGCTGACGGATTCGCCGAACGTGACGGCGTGCTCATAGTTATCCTGAAACTCAGACCCAACAGCTTCCGGGAATTCTTCCCAGATACTCTTGCCGATGATGTCCGCATTCGATCTCTGTAAAAGTTTCTCCGCCTGCGGATTTATGTAGGTGAACCGCCAATCCTGATCCAGGGCGAAGAAAGCATCCGAAATGCTCTGAAGTATCTTCACCCGCTCCAGATCAGAACGTGCAGTACGTTCCTCTGCTTCCCGGATTGCCGTTATGTCCTGAAAGGCGCCCTGCACACTTACGATCCGGCCTGCTTCATCCCGGATTGCCCTGCCCGAAGAACTGATCCATGCGCGCTGGCCTGCTGTATCTATGATCTCGAAGGTGAGCTGAAACTCCTGCCCTGAAGATTTGCAGTTTTCATAAGCCGTCTTCACCGCCCCGCGGTATTCTGGGGCGATGAAGTTCCAGCCATCGCCAGGGCGAGGAGCAAAATCAGCGGGAAGGCCAAATATCCGTTTAATCTGCTCTGTCCAGAACAGGCGGCCGGTCTCCAGGTCCGCATACCATGCCCCAAACTTCGCCTGATCGCCGACGAGTTTGAGCAACTCCTCCATTTCACCCACACGGCGCCGGGCGGCCACAAGCGAGGTTACGTCCTGCAGCACACCAACAATGACGTCCTTGCCGTCCTGCTGCTGACGTTCGCCGGAACCCTTTATATGCAGCACGCTGCCGCCTGGCCGCAGAATTCTGTATTGAAACTCGATCGAGCCGCCGCCCCCGGTCACAAATTTCTGATAAGCCTGAATGGCCGCCTGCCGATCAGCAGGGTGAATGAGATCTATGTACCCCTCGAATGAGGGGGGAGGACTGCCCAGCGGCACGCCCATGAGATCATAGACCCGGTCAGACCAGGAGAAGGCTTGCAGGGCGACATCACATTCCCACCATCCCAAGCCCAGCAATCTATCCACGGTCCGCAGCTGAGCAGAAGCTTTTGTGTCGCTGACATCCGCGCTCATGCTGACAAAGAGGCACTCCCTGCCCTTCAGCGTCACCAGACTGACCTCCAGAACGTACCCGCGATATTCTCCCGGCGTCCTTGCCAGTATACGAATGGATTTCCTGTCCCCGGCGCCCAGGCTGGCCGCAAGCTCGGCAAACCTGTCAACATCGACTTCAGATAGAAGGCCCGTCAGATACCAGGTTCCAGGCTGAGCAGAAAAAAGCTGCCGGCCGGCGCTGTTTGCCCGCCGGATCGAGAGATCATCTCGGGCAGCAATCAGAACCGGATGCGGGATAAGTTCGTATCCTGCACAGGTTTCGTCAGTGACGATTGGGAGAGCTGTCATGACACACCCGTATCTGTCGCTGCCGGGAAAAACATCAGCACACGGGTCCCCTGCCCCGGCGAGGAAACGATATCGACCATGCCGCCCGTTTGCTGAACAAAGCCTGTGATCATGCTCAGCCCGAGGCCGCTGGCCTTTCCTCTTTCCTTGGTTGTGAAGAACGGCTCCTGCGCCTTGGCCAGCACGTCCGGGGGCATGCCGCAGCCAGTATCCCTCACCTCGAGCACGACGACCCCTGGCCGCTCCGGAAACCAACCCAATTCCAGCTGCCCGGCAAAATCAAGATTGCGAAGCGTGATTACAATCTCGCCGTCTTCTTCAATTGCGTCCCTGGAATTGGAAATCAGGTTCAGGACAGCGTTTTCCAGCTGTCCGGCATCTGCTTCAATCTCCCAGCCACCGGGGGGCGCCACCAGGCGAAGATTGATTTTCGGGCCGAGCAGATCCTGCCAGCCCTGAAGGCATCGCTTCATGAGCTGGGCTGGGCGAACCCGTTCAGGCTCCAGGGCCTGCTGGCGCGAATAGGCCAGCAGGTAATGCGTTAGCCGCGCCGCCTTGAGCGATGCCGCTTCGATAATGCTCGCCCCCTCCTTGAGATAGGATGGCAGCGCATCCGCGCCCGAGATCGTTTCAGCCTCCCCTAGAATGACCGTAAGCAGATTGTTGAAATCGTGCGCTATGCCAGCGGCTATCTGCCCGGCTGCGGCGAGGCGTTCGGCCTTTTCCAGATCCCGCCTCAGTTGCCGGTCTTCAATGATACGCCCCAGCAGATCTGCCAGAAGCCAATAGGTGCGCAGCGACGGTCTTGACCGGCTGTCCGCCGGTTCTCCGGGGAAACCGCCTTCGGGCATTCCAAACTCAATCGTCCCCGCCCCGGCCGCCTGCGAAGTGATGGGGAGCACGTGTAGGTCACTATGCTCGGCCCATCCATTGCTCAGATACTCTCGGCCCGCAAACCGGATGCGCACGCAGGCATCTGCCTCCACGCCAATGGCCTCCAGGAAGATGTCGGGCGCCTGCTGCAGAACCGCTTCAAGCGAGAGCGTTGGCCGGTTGGCAAGATCCAGAAGGCTTGCAAAAGCCCCCTCCAGCCGGCTTTCGCTCGATAGCCTGTCAATCTGGGCGTATCGTTCTGTCTCATCGGAAATCACGGCCAGGATCACTGCGCCGCTCCGGCTGTCTTCATCAATCCGCACCAGGCTTATTCCGCCGCGCCAGACCGCCCCTGACCGGAGCGAAAGGCGGACATCCGTCAGCTGCGCTTCACCTCGCGCATACGCTTCTGCAACGGCGCTTGCGAGAAGGTCTTGCGCGCCGCGCCCCTGGCCAAGGCGGCGCAGAAGCGCACCCACTCCCCGCGCGCCGTCCACGGCGAACTGCACCCGCGCCTGTTCATTTGCGTCTGTAATGGTCGCCGTCACCGGATCTATGATAACGGCCGGGTGCGGAAGAAACCGGAAAAATCGGCTGAAGCGTTCCCTCGCTTTCTGGAGCTGCAGGTTTGCTTCCCACAGTTCTTCGGCCTGCATTTCCAGTTCAGCCTGGTGAACCAGTACGTCCTGAGTGAGCTGCACGACCGAGAGATTCTCCGCCTGCAGAAACGCTTCGGTTTCTTCGACCCGGCCCTGCCTCAGGGCATTCAGCGCCAGATCCCTGATCCTTCTGCGGCGGATATCTGACTGCGCATCGGTGTCGTCCATCTCGTCAGCCGCCACGGGCACCCCCTTCGGCGTCAACCCGATTGGGGTCGATCCAGCCTGTCATGTTGAAATGCGTGATGACGCAGCCACCGCCCTGCAAAGCCGCCGCGTTCAGCAGGAACCAGCGATGCTCGTCTGCCGAATGGCAAGGGTAAAGGAGCGAAAAATGCGGGATGCGGCCTTCGAGGAGGGCCAGAAGCCCTTCATAGGCCTGGCGGGCATAGGCATCCGACGCTGCTGCGCTGCGGCATGCGGCAAGATAGTTGGCCCCTTGCCCGGAGGCGCCCAGCGTTCCGCCATTGCGAAGACAGAAATCATCCCAGGCGCGATTGGTCCGCAGGATAACCCCGTAAGTGTCCAGAACGGCAACATTCTCAGGCAGCGCATTGAGAATATTCTGCAACCAGCGCACATCCTTCACACTGGAAAGATCAATGAACGACATCACCACCTTCGCTCCCTTTCCGCCACGTGGTGTGTACGGAAGGATGGTGACCAGCCACTGGCCGCCGCTCCGGTCAGTGACTTCCGTCTGGTAGGAGGCTGCCGCTTCGAGCCCCTCCCTCACGCGGTCATAAATGTCCGGAAAATCCAGGATGTGATTGAGATCGGTAATCGGGCGGCCGATATCCCCCGGCCGCAACTGAAACAGCGAAACCGCCTGCGGTGTAAAACGGGTAACGCAAAGGTCTTCATCGAGGAACACCAGCGGTATGCGCGCCGCACGGGTCAGGCTCTCAAGATCCGCATTGACGTCATTCAGCTGACTGATCTTGGACTGAAACTCGGCATTGACCGTATGCAGCTCTTCATTCACCGACTGAAGCTCTTCATTGGTGCTTTGAAGCTCTTCGTTCGATGCCATCAATTCCTCATTGCTGGCCTGGAGCTCTTCGTTGGCTGTGCCCAGTTCCTGGATGGAGTCCTGGAGATTGGCCCGCGTAAGCTCAAGCTCGCGTTCGAGATCCGCGACATGCTTTGAGCTCATCCGCACAATGGCTTCATCGTCCAGAATACGCGCCTCATGAACAGCTTCGCGTTGGACCGGCTCAAAGCTGACAATCAGGCGGCTGACGCGCACGCTGTCTGTATCCAGCGGACGCACAGTGACGTGGAACGTCTCCTCAAGGGCCCCAGTCCCCCAGTCGATCGGCAGGGGCCTTGATCGCTGCAGGGATTTGTCCCGCGCGGCGCTGTGCAGCAATGTCGCGACAATGGGCGCCGCCGTTTTGGGAAGCAATTGGAGAATGTCGAGTGTCGGCGAGTGTCCCTTGAAGCGCAGGTACCTCTGAATATCTCCAAACATATGCAGGACCGACCTGTCGGCGTCGATCAGAACCGAAGGAGGCACATAGGCTTCCATCAAGGCATCGACCGCGCCCTGGAAGCCATGAGCGCCCTTGCCGCCCTCTCCCCCCGCATCCGAGAAAAGTGCGCGCCGGCCCCGCCCATCTCCGCCGGAAAGAAGATCATCTGGGGACAGACGCTGAATTCGCCGGTTCAGCTTGTATATACGATGACGATTGTCGAGCGCTGTATGGTCACCCGCCAGCTCGCCAGGTGTTTCGCTGCTGCCCAGGAAAAGGCTGCCGCCCGCCTTCAGACCATAAGCCAGGCGCCGCAAAACTCTCTGCTGAGCATCTGGCCGGAGATAGATCAGCATATTCCGGCAACTGACGAGATCCATCTGGGTAAAGGGCGCATCGGCGAGGAGATCATGACGCGAAAACACGATCTGCTGGCGCAGGCGGGGAATGACCTGCCAGATACCCTCTCCGGCCGGCTGGAACCAGCGCTCATGATAACCCTCGGGCAAACCCGCCATTTGCGCGGACGGATACTTGCCGTGTGCGGCCCGGTTTACGTACTCAGGCTCCACATCCGTGGCGAAAATCTTCAGGGGCACCTCAACGCCAATTTCCTCCATCAGATGGAGCGTCAGCATGGCGATGCTGTAGGCTTCCCGCGCAGGAATTTATATCCATCGCCGTGGAATGCGGTCTCATTTCCGCGCTCGATTTCGGTATTGTTCGAAAGGCGTGCGAGACATTCCGGAATATTGTCCTCTCCGGCCCTCTGGACTTTATCAGCTTCAACGCGTCTGCGCTTGAGATCGTCCGGCCCGGATATGCCGATGAGTTTCTCAGCCTGATCCGCCGGTCCGGCATTCCCGCTCAGAAAATCTGCATAGAAATAGTTGAATCGAGCATCATTCACGATCTTGGCCGCGCACGTATGAACATACAGGCCCTCAAGGACCAGGGGATCCGGATTGCCCTGGACGATTACGGCACGGGCTATTCCAATCTGAGAGCCTTGCTCGACCTGCCCATCGACCGCATCAAGATTGACCGCTCAATTGTCGAGGATGCCGTGCACGATGAGCGGGCGCGGAAGCTGATTGTCTCCGTGGCCCAGCTGGCACAGGTATTTGACGCCGAACTGATCGCCGAAGGCGTGGAGGACGAAACCCAGGCAGCCTATCTTGAAGGCATGCACTGCGAATACCTTCAGGGCCACCTCTTCGGCGCTGCGATGGAAGCGGGCAAGTTTGAAGCCCTCATCGCCAAACGCCGCCGCACAGCCGCTTGATCAACCACCCGCGGGCAGCGCCACAGCCCTTCCAGACGGCCCCCTCCCGGCAGACCGGGCCAATGTTCTCAGATTTCATCCCAAACCGCTTTAAAGGACCCGACGGCCTGGCCCGAAGCAGTAGCAGGCGTCTGTTTTGAAAAGCGAACTACTGCGGAGAATGACCATCCAGCGGGAAAGCCGCGACGCCCGCCGCCACAGAGCGGTTTGACTGACAAGATGCCAACGCACGGCTTTGGAGCGCCCCGGCCCCATCCGGACACTAAACCTTGAATTTATTTGCCTATTTTATTGCGTTTCGGACTATCTCGGACCGTCTGAAACGTTCGGATGGTGCCCTGGCCGGACTCGAAGTTGCCGCAAGTTCCTGTTCTGTAATGGAAAAATCCGACCCTTGAGTCTGGGCCATCAAAAATGCCAACAACATTTTATCGTTATTCGGTATGAGTCCCGATTTTGTCAGAATTCCTGTTGATAAAGTCAGTCTACCTCAGTTCTACCGGGCCGTCACTGGTTTGAGGAGCTGTCTGAAAATGCGGTCTCAACTTTCTCCCGCGTTCCTCCAGAAATTCCGAAGGCAAAGGTCAGAGATTCAAATCCTCTTGGGTGCGCCACTAAAATCAAGGGCTTGAGAGAACTGCCCGCTTTTCCAAAAGGTACGTGGAAGCGCAGTGGAAGCACGGACTTAGAAGCCAGACTTCTATGGCCCCTCTGGTTTTCGGGTCGGCCGTGCCGAAACTTCCTTCATTTCGAGAAGGACAGCGATGCGATGTTGGCGCATAGGCAGATCAGACTTTTGCACAACTCGCCCCTATCAGTCGGCTATTCACGCATACCCGAGTACCTGCGCGCCGACACGCCCGCTCAAGCGCTTGGCTCACCGAATCGACGTCATCGTTGCCGTTGGGTCCTGACTGACTGGTAGGAGTTTTTACTGTTGGCAGCGGCTTCAGTCTTCGGGTTCGGCCGGTTGTGGGTCAGGTCCGGAACTTCTAAGTTGCGGCACGGATACCGGCGTTCGGCGACGTGACAGATGTTTCTAGATATCCTGGGTCGCGGCACTGAACCTCTGAGGCGATAGGAAGAAGAAGGGTAATGGGTCACACCCCACGCATCTCCTATGCTGGAGTATAGCTTACGACGAACATCTTCCCCTCTTCCCAGTCTATTGGGGCCGGAAATACGAGGACGCTTTTTCATGGCAGGTGCGGCTAAACTGATCAGTTATCCGGAGCCGGACAATTCTCGTGCGCCGCCCCCTTTGAAAGGGCCAATCATGTAGTCTGGTTGCCGCTTTCTTGTCCTTGTCACGGGCGCGTTTTGCTGGTCGGGATAAGCGATTGGGGCAGCTTTTTTATCAGTGAGTGGCAAGCGGAGACGGCACCGCCGGTACCTGGCACCAGGTCGGTTTTTACGGCCTTGAGTGGGTTCCCAGCCCCGAAAAGTGGGCTCGTTTTCTTTTCGCAAGCGGTGTCCGTTTCTGAGGGATGAACCCCATCCAGCGCGGCCTGTGAAGCCGTTTTCCCCGGCTTTTCAGCGCGGCGGCATGGGTCCTCCGTATGCGGTTCTCCGCGCTGCCGGAGGACCAGAAGCGTCGGATCATGCGCGAAGAAAAAGCGCTCGCAGAGGCGCTCCGGGCGACCGTTGAGGCGTTTGTTACAGCACCCGGAAAGCCACCGAAAACTGTCAGGATGACAAAGGCTGCGGTGCGCGGGACTGGTGAGGGCCTCGGCACCTCGCTGGGCGCGGGCCACGCACGCGACAAGCTGATGGACTATGCGACGCCGCAGCGCCTTGAGGACTGGGCCGGCGAGGTCGCAGGCGCATCGGAGATTGAGCGGGAACTCGGCATCAGCCGGTCGACCCTCTATTCCTGGACAACGCGGGGCGCTGTGATTTCGCTGAAGGCGGGACACCGGCGGCACGTTTATCCCCTCGCCCAGTTCATTGACGGGCGCCCCATGGAAGGCATTGAGGAGGTCCTTCGCATTACAGGCAATGCGCGGGCCGCCTGGCAATGGCTCGTGCAGGACAAACCGAGCCTCGGGGGCCCGCCCCTGGCCCGCCTCAAGGCAGGGAAAGCCGGAGACGTAATTGAAGCCGCAGAACAGGATTTCGGCTGACCCATGCGGCTCGACCCGGCCATCTTCGCCGAGCGGGCGGTCCCTTATGAGTTTGAACACTTCGTCAGGGTGATGCCAGTTGCCCATCAGGTGACTCTTCTCGGAAGCGGCGATGACGGCGCCGCTTTGGCAAAGGTGGTTTCTGTGTACTCAGGGTACACCGAATCGCAGGGTATCGAAGATGTGACTCAGCCTTGAGGGGGCGTCCTGAGCCGATTATTCTGATTATTCGGCTCATAATTAACGTGATTGTGAGCCGAATACGTGTTTTATTCGGCTCATGGCTTATAACTGGCAACATCCTGGCTGGCCCCGCTTCTGCTTTGACATCGCCGATGTTCTCGATGAACTGACGGTTTTCGAGCGGCATGTCGGCCGGGTCAGCGGTGTCCTGGACGCCCTTCCGGAAGGAACGCAGGCGGAAACCCTGGTTGACCTCATGGTGTCCGAAGCCATCAAGACGTCCGAGATTGAAGGAGAATATCTCAGCCGGGCCGACGTGAAATCGTCCATCCGGCGCAATCTCGGCCTTACAGAGGAAGCCGTCGCCAAGGACGCCCGCGCCATCGGGATTGCCGAGCTGATGGTGGCCGTCAGGCGGGACTTTGCCGCGCCCATGACTGCCACGATGCTGTTTGACTGGCACCGCATGCTGATGCGCGGCAATGCGCGCATCACGGCAGGTGCATGGCGCGCCCATGCTGAGCCGATGCAGGTCGTCTCCGGCCCCATCGGCCGGGAGACTGTGCACTTCGAGGCGCCACCTTCGGCTGCCGTCCCGGCAATGATGGACGCGTTCATCGACTGGTTCAACGCGACCGCGCCGCAGGGCGCCACGCCAATCAAGCAGGCGCCTGTCCGCTCCGCACTGGCGCATCTTTATTTCGAGACCGTCCACCCTTTCGAAGATGGGAATGGCAGGATCGGCCGCGCCATTTCAGAAAAGGCCCTTTCCCAGGGGCTCGGCAGGCCCGTCCTGCTCAGCCTCTCAAAAGCGATCGAGGCAGACCGGGACGCTTATTATGACGCCCTGAACTTTGCTCAGAGGACGAATGAAGTCAGCGGCTGGCTGAAATACTTCCTGACTGTGTGCATCACGGCGCAGAAGGATGCCGAAGCCGAGGTCACGTTCACGCTCCAGAAGGTGAAGTATTTTGACGCTTTCAGGGACAGCTTCAACGACCGCCAGCTCCGGGTCATCCGGCGGATGCTGGATGAGGGGCCGAAAGGCTTTGAGGGCGGCATGAGCGCAGGAAAGTACGGCTCAATCGCCAAGACCTCCAAACCGACGGCAACCCGAGACCTTCAGTCCCTTGTCGATCTAGGCGCAATGGTCGTCACGGGAGGTGGCCGCAGCACGCGTTACTGGCTGCCTTTTGCTGTACCCCCACAAGCCGCCTGAACGCCGCGAATCTTAAGGCCCCTAGCCTGCGTACATTCTATCCCCGCCTCTCACGGTGGCTCGGGGGCTCTTTAACCACCCGCCCACCTACCAACAGAAACTGCAAGTGCTGGCAGTCCAATACACCATTTGTTTGGGCAATATTGATTTCTTTCCTGCCCGCGCATTGACAAGCCAAGGCGCCAAGCAATATATGGGCAATCGGGATTGCTGACATCCCCATTTTTATGGAGCCTTTATGGAAACGTTAAAAGACGAATATCTCGCCCGGTGGCAGGAGCATGCCGAGACTGAAACATGGAGCGAACAGGACGAGGCGATCCGACTCTTAACGCTCACAGGAGAACTCATGGAAGTCATGTTTGGTGCCTCCAAGGCGGCACTTTCGATGGCTCTGCTAGGAGAAACGGTACGGCACGGCGCTCAGGGAGAATGGACAGGCACGAACTTCCCGGAAGTGTGCGCCAGCGATGATTGGAAAACGATCTGGTCAACCAAGGACGGAATGGACGACACCTGCCATCCCGTCTTCTTTGCTGAGTTGATGGAGCTCAACGCTTTTTCACGGTTTGGAATTTTTCCTTGCTGGAGCGAAGTGGACAGCGACGGATATCAGACCGCCACAGAATCTTTGGTACGGCACCGGGTAGAAGAACTCGCAGATGTTCCGGCATGGATTGAACGTGTCTGCTCTCGAATTGATCAACTCGAAGCGCTAACTCCCGCTGTCGCCGTACAGTCGGGAGCTATCGATAACCTTCTTTCAACCCGTCTGCGCGCCAGGGCGCGGCTGAAATTAGATATGTCCAAGCCGCTCACAGTACACGAACTGGCGGCATTGTCGGACGTTTCTGTTAAGCGCCTGCAAAATGCAATCTATGCAAAAACTGACGAAGCGCCTCGCGTAGACAAAAACGGACTGATCAGTCCCGAAGCCTGTGAACCCTGGCTAATGGCCCGCGACTATTATCCGTCCATCTGGAAGGATATTGTTGCACTTTATCCCCTTGTCAGCGGATGGGGTGAACAGGTTGTACTCAATAAGTCAGCACAATCGGGCGTCGCAGAAGATTACATCTTCATTCCTGTAGCAAATGACGGCTCCGAGTTCACGCCGGATCTGGCGCGGCGTATGCGGAGCAATCCTTCGGCAGATGGTTTTACCATTGGTGCAAAGGGTGATGAGCAGGTCATCGCTGACTATCCGACCGCGCTGGCCGAACTCCACAGGATGGATGTGCCCCGCTGGAGGCGCCCCAACCCGGAAAGTGGAAACTGGGGCATCGTAACCGGACAATCCTGGCGCCGCGTACGCCTTTCCTCGCTGATAGGAGGCGACGCATGAGCAGCAGGCAGCTTGAACTGTCAGCACACGCCGAACTGAGATCCCAACAAAGATCTATTCCGGAGATTGGGATCTGGTTGCTGCGTGACTTTGGGAGACGCGAACACGCAGGGGATGGCAGCTCAAAGTTTTCGTTTGACAAGAAGGCATGGAAAGAAGTCGAGCGCTTCATGGGCAGTTGGCACATCTCAAAGATGGACCAACTGCGCAAAGCCTACATCATCGTGAGCTCAGAAGATCGGGTTATCACCGCTGCTTACAGGGAAGGTCACTGAGATGGACGCCACCCTGATCAAGGGCATCCAGGAATTGAACATCGATGCTTATTCGAACGGAGATAGGATCAGCCAGCTGGTCTTGTGGGAGGAGGGTGCACTTCGCGCGGACTACGCTCCGTTTGACTATGTTGAACAGAAAGCGGAGATAGTAATCGTGGGCCTCACTCCGGGACGTTCCCAAGCGAGCAACGCCTTACGAAAGTTCCAGCAGGAAATAATAGCTGGGTCTTCGCTCGATGCAGCCCTCAAGGCCGCAAAGGTGTTCGCAAGCTTCAGTGGAGCCATGCGATCTTCCTTGGTTTCGATGCTTGACGAAATAGGCATTCCCTCTGTCTACGGCAGAAGATCATCTGAGCAATTTTTTGTGCCAAACTCTGGTCTTGCTCATTTCACCTCGGCCCTCAGATACCCGGTGTACTTCAAAAATCAGAATTACTCGGGTAACCCGTCACCACTTCGAACGCCCGTCCTGCGACGTATGGTCGACAGGTATCTTGCTGCCGAAGTCAAGGCTTTGCCAAATGCTGTCTGGATTCCGCTTGGCCGGCATGCAGAAGAGGCGCTCGCGTACCTTGTGGAAAAGGGAGAACTGAATCACAGTCACGTTTTGAGCGGAATGCCACATCCGAGTGGCGCAAATTCCGAGCGCATCGCATACTTTCTTGGACGAAAAGAAAAAAGCCTGCTTTCAGCAAAGACCAACCCTGAAAAAATTGAATTTGCGAAGACTGCGCTTGTCAAAAAAGTCGCGCTGCTAAGAAATGCGCGACAAACCTGAATAGGGACAAAGGTTGATCAAATTCCGGATTGGACGGGACTTCATTCCGGATCAGACGCCCGCTATCCCCGCGCCATTGCGAGCACTTCCTGCGCCCACCAGTCCGCCATCCTGACCCGCTCCTCCCAGTACAGCGCCCGGTGGTAGATCCGCCGGACCTGGTTGGAGTCGGCGTGCGCGAGCTCTGCTTCAATCGCGTCCGGGTTCCAGAGCCCGCTTTCGTTAAGCAGGCTCGACGCGCTCGACCGGAACCCGTGCGGCGTCATCTCTTCCTTGGTGAAACTCATCCGGCGCAAAGCCTGGTTCATCGTGTTCTCGCTGATCGACCGGTCATTCCCGGTAAGCGACGGAAACACCCGGACGCGGTTGCCCGTCTGCTCCTGCAGCTCGCGGAGGATCTCGATAACCGGCTCGGCGAGCGGCTTATGGTGCGGCCGGCGCATCTTCATCCGCTCTTCCGGGAGCGTCCAGACCCGTTTCTCGAAGTCGAATTCATTCCAGTGCGCCAGCCGGAGCTCACCTGGCCGGGTGTAGAGCATGGCCATCAGCTTCAGCGCCGAGCGCGTGATCTCCGAGCCCGCCTCATAGGTCCAGATCACCTGCAGGAGCCTCGCGAAATCCTCCCGCTTTGTCAGCGCCGCCATGTGCTGGACCTTGGGCGTGATCAGGGCGTCCCTGAGCGCAAAAGTGGGATCACTGTCCGCGCGGGCTGTGGCGACGGCGTACCGGAACACCTGCCCGATGGAAGACCGCATGCGGCGGGCGGTTTCGTAGTTCCCGCGCGCTTCCTGCCTGCGGAGGGGCACGAGAATATCAATGGGCTTGATCTCGGTGATCGGCATGTCGCCCAGATCCTTGTTTATGAGCCGGATGAACCAGTCGCGCTTCTGGAGCGTGGTCTTCGAAATCCCTTCTTTCTTCCGCTTCTCCTGCAGCTCGGCTGCGATCTTCGCAAACGTGTGCTCTGTCCGGGCCACCTTTACGGCGGCTTCTGCCTTTTCCTTTTCGCGGGGGTCGAGGCCGTCATAGAGCTGGGCCTTTGCCTCAGCGCATTTTTCGCGCGCCCGCAGCAGGGATACGAAGGGATACTTCCCGAATGACAGCGTCTTCTGCTTCCCGTCGAACCTGTAGGCCATCTTCCAGAGCTTCGAGCCTTGCGGCGTGATTTCCAGGAAAAGACCATGCCCGTCGCTGTATCGCGCCGTTCTCGGTCCCGGCTTCAGCTTCCGGATGTGAAGGTCGGTCAGTTTCATTGTTGGCATTTCCCTCTCAGGTTACCCCTTCGATCCGTAGAGAATGCCAACAATTTTGAAAAAAGCGACCAAAATTTGGCAAAATGCCAACGGACGGCCATGGACGAAACAGCCGCCAAAATTGCGATAAGTATTTGTTTTTTGTGGATGTTTCTGGACGTGAGCGGACGCTCACGGAGTTTGGAATGGTGCCCCTGGCCGGACTTGAACCAGCACTCCTTTCGGAAGCGGATTTTGAATCCGCCGCGTCTACCATTTCACCACAGGGGCTTCCCATGAGAACGGCCAAACTCCTGCCGCAGAGGGAAGTGATATGTCAATCTCTCTGCTATAGTGAATTCCAACCATGACATCTCCCATGACCGCCAATCCCGACCGCACCCTGCTGCAGACCATCGAAGTGCTGGCCGAGGCCGCACCGGAAGAAGGCTTTTCCCTGCGCGAAATCTTTGACCGGCTGGACGAAAGCGCCTTTGGCGCGGGCCTGTTCCTGCTGGCCCTGCCCTGCTGCATTCCGTTCCTCTACGGCGTGCCGCAGGTGGTGGCGCTGCCGATGCTGGCGCTGGCCTTCCAGATGGTGATCGGCCGGGAGGAGCCCTGGCTGCCGGCTGCCCTTGGCAAGCGCAAGATCGACCGCAAGGGCCTGACGCAGATGGCCACGGGCGGTCGCAAATGGTTCGGCTGGATCGAGGCGATCATCCGCCCGCGCTTCAGCGTGATCACCGGGCGGCGCTCCGAACGGGTGATCGGCTTTTTCCTCTTCCTGTTTTCCGCCTCGATCCTGACGCCGCTGCCCATGACCAATACCGTGCCGGGCATGGCGGTGGCGGTGACCGCCTTTGGCCTGATGCAGAAGGACGGGCTGGCGGTGATCGCCGGGGTCATTCTGGGCACGCTCTGGGTCGGCGCGCTGATCACCGGCGCCTTCCTCGGCCTCAATGTAATCACACATATTTCATCGGCCATTCTGGGCTCGTGACACGCCGCCGCATTGCGCCGGGCGGGGTTTGCCGCCGAAGGTCGCGTCATGCAGCTGATTACCACTGCCCTGACAGGCTGGCGCTGGCCCGCCCTCGCCCTTGCCGCCTCAGCCCTGATGCTGGCGGCCGCCCACGCTTTCGAGACATTTGGCGGCCTGCCCCCCTGCCCGCTCTGCCTGCGGCAGCGAGAAGTCTACTGGGCGCTGATCGCCATGACGCTGACCGGGCTGACCTGGTGGCGGTTCCTGCCGAAGCGGCGCTTCCTGGTGGCGCTGAACGTGCTGATCGGGCTTGTGTTCGTCGTGGGCGTGATTGTTGCGGCCTATCATGCCGGGGTCGAGTGGGAGATTTTCCCGCCGCCTTCAGGCTGCTCGACCGGCCCGGCGGTTGATCCCTTTGCCATGGGCGACCTGGACCAGGTGTTTGAACTGCCCGCCTGTAATGACGCGCCGTTTTACATCCTCGGCCTGTCCATGGCGGGCTGGAACGGCATGATCTCTGCGCTTCTGGCGGGCATCAGCTTTGCCGCCGCCGCGATCACTTTCCGCAACTATCGCGCACCCTGAAGGCGTTTGGCCTCAGGTTCAGAGCCCCAGCACCTTGCGGGCGATGATGGTCTTCTGGATTTCGTTGGTACCGCCATAGATCGACTGGGCGCGGCCTGCGAAATACGTTGCCACATCCCGCGGGGTGGTGCCGGAAGACGGGCCGCGATGGCCGACATGCGGCCCCGCCGTGTCCAGGAAAAGCTCCGTGATCTGCTGATGGGTTTCGGTAGCGAGAATCTTGACGGTGGAGGCGGCGTCTCCGGGCGAGCCGCCAGCAGCCACCGCAGACAGAATGCGGAACACTGTCATTTCCAGCCCATCCACGGCCAGCTCCGCCTGCGCCAGACGCATGGCAAAGCCCGGATCGTCGATCAGCCGCTCATTGCTGCCAGCGGAGCCCATTGTGGCGAGCGCACGGACATGGCGCAGCATCGCCCGCTTGCCACCGATACGGGCATAAGAAGTGCGCTCGAAGCCCAGCAGGTATTGGGAATAGGTCCAGCCCTTCCCTTCCTCGCCAATGCGGTTTTCTTCCGGAACCTGAACATTGTCGAACAGCACCTCGTTGAGCGCATGGGCCCCGTCGATGCTGATGATCGGTTTGACCGTTACCCCCGGCGCATCCATGGGGCAGCAGATGAAGGAGATGCCCTCCTGCTTCTTCTCGCGCTGGCTGGTGCGGGCGAGCAGGAAGATCCAGTCGGCATGCTGGGCCGCTGAGGTCCAGATCTTGTGACCATTGAGCGTGTAGACGCCGTCTTTCAGCTCGGCAGAAAACTGCAGGCTGGCAAGGTCTGAGCCCGCGCCCGGCTCCGAATAGCCCTGCGCCCAGCCGGTCGAGCCGTCGCGGATGCCCGGTAGCCAGCGGTCTTTCTGGGCCGGTGAGCCGAAGGTGTAGATAACCGGGCCGACATAGACGACGCCCATCGGCGTCACGGTGGGGACGCCGGCGCGCTCCAGCTCCTCATCGAAGACATACTGCTCCTCAATGCTCCAGCCGGGGCCGCCATATTCCTTTGGCCAGGCCGAGGCGAGCCAGCCTTTGGCACCGAGCGCCATCTCCGAGCGGCGCACTTCGGCCGTCGTCAGCGGCAGACCGGCCTTGTACTTCTCGATGATATCCTTCGGAAACTGCGTTTCGAACCAGGTGCGGACCTCGCGGCGGAAACCCTCGACATGATCGCTGAATTTCAGATTCAAGGCATTTCTCCCCGAGGCAAGTCTGCTTTTTATATCACGGAAAAGAATGAGGGCAGGGCGCCGTCTGGCAAGCCCTGCCCTCGCGTTCAGTCAGCGATTTGACAGACCGTCAGATCAGCCGGCCGCTTTGACTTCCTCGATCCAGCGATCGACCTTCGTCTCCAGCATGGCCAGCGGAAGCGCGCCGCCGCCCAGCACCGTGTCATGGAAGGCGCGGATGTCGAACTTGTCGCCAAGTTCAGCTTCCGCCTTGGCCCGCATCTGCTGGATTTCGATCATGCCGATCTTATAGGCGGTCGCCTGTCCGGGCATCACGATATAGCGCTGCACTTCGGAGCGTGCCTGCGCCTCCGTGATGGCGGAATTGTCGAGAAAGTACTGGACGGCCTGATCCTCGGTCCAGCCTTTGGAATGCAGGCCGGTGTCGACCACGAGACGGATCGCGCGCCAGATTTCAGAGCCGAGACGGCCGAAATCCGAATACGGATCGGTATAGGTGCCCGGCATTTCCTTAGCCAGCTTCTCCGAATAGAGCCCCCAACCTTCCGAATAGGCAGTGAAGCCTGCCTGGGTGCGGAACATCGGCACGCCGGTCAGCTCCTGGGCGATGGAAATCTGCATATGGTGGCCCGGAAGGCCCTCATGATAGGCGATCACTTCCAGCTCGCCCTTGGGCATCGCGGTCATGTCGAGAAGGTGGGCATAATAGACGCCGGGGCGCGAGCCATCGGGCGTGCCCGGATAGTAATGCTGGGCGGCGCCGGCCTGTTCGCGGAACGGCTCCACGCGCCGCACGACGAGGTCAGCCTTCGGCAGGATGCCGAAATAATCAGGCAGGACAGCCTTGATCTTTTCGATGGCAGCGGTTGCATCATCAATGTAGGCCTGACGGCCTTCATCCGTGTCCGGATAGTAATGGCGCGGATCGTCGGTTGCATCGCGGATGCTGGCAAAGAATTCGTTCAGCGTGCCTTCAAAACCAACCTGTGCCTTGATGGCTTCCATCTCGCCATGAATACGGTCCACTTCCGACAGGCCGAGATTGTGGATCTCGTCGGCTGTCATGCTGGTCGTGGTCATCTGCGACAGCATGAAATCATAGTAGGGCCCGCCATTGGGCTGGGTGCTGATGCCCTGGGGACCGGCCGGATCGGGCGAGTTGGCAAGGTCTTCCTGGGCAAAGGCGATGATTTCATTATAGGTGGCCAGGAAGTCGCCCTTCAGGGCAGCTTCTGCTTCCGCGATCAGCGTTGCGGCCGTTTCCGGCGTGGTCTTGCCCGCGTCCACAAGCTTCTGAACCTCCGCCTTGAAATCAGCCAGAAGCGCGCTGTCGGGCCCTTCCGTGAACGGCGCGCCGGTGATGATCTTGCGCGACTGGTCGATGACCGCCTCATAGGCAAATTTCGGCGCGTGAACACCCTTGCCGGCCTTGTCCTTCGCCTGCACCAGAAGCTCGCGCAGACCGCGCGCCGCTTCATTGATCCGGCTCACATAGGCGCGGGCATCGACCTCTTCATCGACCGAATGGAACTGCATCAGGAAGGTAGGGATAAAGGCGTGAACCCCGGTCATCTGATCGAAGATGAGCCCGTTATTGCGGAACTGCACGGCCTTGGCAGCCTGCTCATACTGGAAGACCCACAGATCATAGGAATCCTTGTCGGCCGCCGAAAGCTGATTGTAGTCGAAGGTCGCTTTCAGCTCATCGACAGCAGCTTTCGCCTTGGCCAGCTGCTCGTCCTGGCAGACGATGGTCATACAGTCGATCTGGTCATTCTTGTCCTTGCGGCCAAGGAAGGTCAGCTGGACCGGGCTCTCCTGCAGCTGTTCTTCGTATTTGGCGTCAAACCAGGCATTCAGCTTTTCGCTGAGCGCGGCCTGTTCTTCGGCGGAAAGCTCCACCGGGGCGGCAGGTTTGGGCGTCTCCGGCGCGCAGGCGCCGAGTACGAAAGCGAGGGCGATGGCAGAGACAGCGCTGCGCAACATGGGGGATTCCTCCGGGCATTTGCCGTTAAACGATAAGAGGGCGTACCCCCCTGCGGTCCCGGCGTCAATTGGCAAGTACGATTTCCCCGGCTAGGGAGGGCCATGACCAATACAGACCCGACAAAAGGCGCCCGGCGCCTCAGGCTTGGCACGCGCGGCTCTCCGCTGGCGCTGGCCCAGGCCAATCAGATCGCAGACGGCATCCGCGCAGCCTCCGCCGGCGCATACGAGTGCGAAATCGTGGCGTTCACCACCACCGGCGACAAGCTGACGACCGAACGGCTGATCAATTCCGGCGGCAAGGGCCTGTTCACCCGCGAACTGGATGATGCCCTCTCGCGCGGGGAACTTGATCTTGCCGTCCACAGCCTGAAAGACGTGCCCTCCGTGCTGCCGGCCGGGCAGGTGTTTGCTGCCTTCCCCGAGCGGGAAGACCCGCGCGACGGCTTCCTATCCCACAAAGCAAAATCCATCCGCGAACTGCCCGAAGGGGCAAAGCTCGGCACGGCTTCGCTGCGCCGGGAAGCGCAGGCCCTCGCCCTGCGGCCCGATCTTGAAGTGGTGACCTTCCGGGGCAATGTGGCGACCCGTATGCGCAAGCTGGAAGAAGGCCAGGCCGACGCCACCTTCCTGGCCATGGCCGGACTTACCCGGCTGGGCATGGCAGACGTTGCCACCCCCATTCCGCTGGAGGACATGCTGCCGGCCGCCGCACAAGGCATCATCGGCGTCGTGGCGCGTGATGATGCGGATACGGAGCTTCTTGAGATTCTGGGCACGCTCACCCATGGCCCCAGCCGGGCCGCCGCGATTGCCGAACGCGCCTTCCTTGAAAAGCTTGATGGCAGTTGCCGCACGCCCATCGCCGCCCATCTATTCGACCGGGGCGATGAGTGGGAGCTGATCGGCGAAGTGCTGAGCCCCGGCGGCACGGCCCGCTGGCGCGGGGATGGCGTCTGCCGCAAGGATGCCACCGACGCGCAGCTCGTGCTGCTCGGCCGGGCGGTTGCGCAGGAGATCATCTTCGCAGCCAAGGAGTCCCTGCCCGTCTTCGGAGACGAGCGGTGACAGAGGCGCCGGGCCTGGCGGTGATCGTCACGCGCACCCAGCCCGGCGCGGACGACACCGCCAACGCCCTCACCCAGCGCGGATACCGCGCCCTCCTCTCCCCGATGCTGCAGATCATTCCCTGCGGGCTTGATCCGGCTGCGCTCGCCGGTGTGCGCGATCTCATCTTTACCAGCGCCAATGGCGTCGACGCCTTTGCCGCTTCGGGCACGCCCGCAGAGGGCCTGACGGCCTGGTGCGTGGGCCCGTCAACCGCCGCCGCCGCCCGCGAGACCGGGTTCTCAAAGGTTGTGGAAGGCGATGGAGACGCGGGGGATCTTGCCCGGCTGATCCTCACCGCGCGCGGGGAGATTTCCGGCCCTCTCCTGCACATCGCCAATGATGCTGCCGCCGGCAATCTGGTTGCCACGCTGAAAGATGCAGGCCTCCCGGCCCGCTTTGCCGCCACCTACCGCACCGAGCCTGCCCCTGCCCTCTCCGCCCCCGCGCTGGCGGCGCTGAAGGAAGGCCCGGTCCTCCTGCTGGTGCATTCGGCAAAAGGCGCGGCGGCGATTGCGCAGAGCGGCGCGAAGCTTGATCAGGCGATCATCGTCGCCATCTCCGAAGCGGCGGCGGCCCCGCTGCAAGGGATACCCCTGGCGGGCCTTCATATTGCCGGGCGGCCGAATGAAGACGCGCTGATGGCCGCCCTTGGCGAAGCGGCAAACCGTCTCGCGTCCTGACCGGCTCGCTTTGCCGCAGAGGCGCGTTGTGCCACACTCCTGCCCAGGAATTAGACCACCGACGGATTCATGACAGATACCAGCACCCCAGGCCAAGAACCGCACGCAGAACCGATCGACGCGCATTTTGAACCCGCGCCCGATCCGCTGCCGGCAAAGGCGAAGGCCGCTGGCCCCGGCTGGGGCGGCGTGGCTGTGGCGGCGATTGCTGCGGCGCTGCTGGGCGCAGCGGGCGGCATCTTCGGCCGCGATCTGATCGTGCCGCAGACATCGGCCGCGCTGGACCAGCAGCTGGCCGATCTGACAGCTCAGCAGGCCGAATTCGAACGCCGTCTCACTGAAATGCCCGAGGCCTCCGATGAGCTCTCCAGCCTGATTGGTGAGGTCAGCAACAATTCCAGGAAACTGAACGAACTGCTGGCCAGCGGCGCCGGCATACCCGCTGTGGAAAGCCTCACGGCGCGGATCGACGCACTCGAGCGGATTGAACCCGGCGAAGGCGCCACCCCGGCCGAAGCGCTGCGCACGATCACCGCCCTTGAGGCCCGGCTCTCCGCCATGGAACAGGCCGCCGCCACAGCCGCCGCTGCGCCGGTTGCCGCGCCCGAGCCACAGGCGGAGCCCGAGAAGGACCGTCAAGCCGAAGCGGCCCTTGCGCTGTCGGCCATCGAAAGCGCCGCCCGCCGGGGCACCGGCTTTGAAGCCGACTATCGCGCCCTGCGCGCCGCCGCGCCCGGTAACCAGACCGTCCGCCGGCTGGCCCCCTATGTCAGCGGCGTGCCCACCACCTCCAGGCTGCAGGCGGATTTCACCACCATGCGCGCCGCCGTAACCGCAGCCGGCAAGACAGATGCGGCGGCCGAACAACCCCAGAGCCAGCTTTCCTGGCTCAACCGCGTTTTCGGGGACGCCGTCACCGTGCGCCCCGCCAACAAGCGGGAGAACCCCGTTGTCGCAACCCTCGACACAGCGTCCAAAGCGCTGGCCGCCGGAGATCTTTCCGCAAGCGTCAAGGCCCTCGCCACGCTGGAAGGCAATGCCGCCCGCGCGGCGCAGGACTGGACCCGCGAAGCAAACCGCCGCATCACGCTGGAGGCGGTGCTCGAAGATGTCAGGCTAAGCCTGATCGAGCCGGAGAATTAGATCGAATGAGCCGGTTTTTCCTTTTCATTTTTGTCCTTCTGCTGATTTCCATCGGCGCGGTGCTGGCCTGGTGGGCGTTCAGCCTTCCGGGGGAAGTCACCTTCCCTGTCGGCCAGGAAATCGTGTCCGTGCGCGCGGGCGTGGCGGCCATCCTGCTTCTGGTATTCGGCGGCCTGATCGCGCTGGCCTGGTGGCTGGCAACCGGCATTCTGGTGCTGCCCGGGCGCATCTCCAAGGCCCAGCGCCTCGCCCGTACGCGCAAGGCCAATGCTGCCCTTGCCGAAGGCCTGCTGGCCGCTGAAGGCGGCGATTCCAAAGCGGCCCTTCGCCTTGCCAAGAAAGCCATGCGCAATGCCGAGGATGAACGCCTGAAACTGCTGCTGGAAGCGCGCGCTGCTGAAGCCAATGATGACTGGGCCGGCGCCGAGCGCGCCTGGGGCCTGCTCACCCGCCTGCCCGGCGGCCAGCTGGCGGGTCTGCGCGGCTCGGCCACCGCCGCCTCCGAACGCGGTGACCAGCTCACCGCCGAAGCGCGCGCCCGCGAGGCGCTGGAGCTGCGCTCGGATGCGGACTGGCCATTCAATTCCCTGTTCGACATTCAGGTCGCCAAGGGCGATTGGGAGAAGGCGCTCGACACCCTCGCCATGGGCGAGAAACGCGGGCTGGTCGAAGGGCCCAATCTCAAGCGCCGCCGCGCCGTGCTGTTCACCGCACGCGCCGTGAACCTGCCGGTCACCGAGAAGCCCGCCGCCCAGAAATCCCTCGCCGACGCCATCCGCTCGGCGCCGGACTTTCCGCCCGCGGCCTATCACGGCGCCCGGTTCCTGATGATCGACGGCAAGGCGAAAGCCGCCCAGGGCGTGCTTGAGCTTGGCTGGAAGGCGCGGCCCCACCCGGCCCTTGCCCAGCTGTCCCGCCGCCTCGTGCCCCAGGACAGCCGCGAGAACATCGCCGCCCGCCTCAAGGCGCTGGTCGATGCCCACCCCACCCACCGCGAAAGCCGCATTCTTGCAGCCGAGCTGTCGATGGACGCGGCAGACTGGGTGGAAGCGATCAAGGTGCTCGCCCTGTTGGTGGAGGAAAACCCCACCGCCCGCCTCTGCCTGCTGATGGAACGCGCGCTCAAGGGCTATGGCGATATGGGCGAAGCCCAGCGCTGGGGCCGGATGGCCGTTTCGGCGTCGCGCGAGGCCGACTGGTCGGACATCGACCCCAAGGGCAGCGCTTTCGACTATGACCGTCAGGGCTGGGCGCGGCTCGTCTATGCCTTCGGCGATGTCGGCGAGCTGATCCATCCGCGCTATGAAAGCTATGGCCGCGAGCTTGAGGCTGGCCGCGTGCTAGCACTCGCCCACCAGCCGGATGACACCCATGTCACCCCCCCGAAACCGCCGCAGGGCCCGCTGACCCAGCCGCTGGACTACGCCCCGGACGACGACTGATCTTAGAGGCAAAACCGGCTTGCATGCCGGGGGCCCTGCCAGTATATGCGGGGCCTGCCGAAACGGCATGCCGCTTTAGCTCAGCTGGTAGAGCACATCATTCGTAATGATGGGGTCAGGTGTTCAAGTCACCTAAGCGGCACCATTTCCCCTTTTCGCCGGTATGACGCGCCCTAGCTTGCCGGGCATGAACGCAGTTGTCTTCGGCAGTTCGGGCGGGATCGGCCGCGCCCTTGCAGAAAATCTGGTCCAGAGCGGCGCCTGGTCGCGGGTCTTTGCGGTGTCCCGCAGCGGCGCCGCAATAGACGGGGCGACTCCGCTCACTGCAGATTTCCTGGAGGAAGCCGCCCTGGAAGCCGCCGCGCAGGCTATTGGCGCTGAAGGACCGGTCACGCTCTGCATCGTGGCGAGTGGGATCCTGTCAGATGACGCGGGCCTGCAGCCGGAAAAATCCTACCGCCACCAATCAACCGCGGCGTTCGAGCGCGTGTTTGCCGCCAACACGGTGGCCCCGGCCCTCATTGCCAAACACATGTTGCCCCTGATGCCCCGGAAGGAGCGCAGCGTGTTTGCCGTCCTCTCCGCCCGTGTCGGCTCCATCTCGGACAATCGCCTCGGCGGCTGGCACGCCTATCGGGCCTCCAAGGCGGCGCTCAACATGCTGATACGCAATTACGCTATCGAGCAGGCGCGCCGCGCGCCGGGCAATATCTGCGTGAGCCTTCATCCGGGCACGGTCGATACCGGCCTCTCCCGGCCCTTCCAGTCCGGCGTGCCGGGCGGCAGGCTTTTTACCCCGGCCCAGTCTGCCAGCTATCTTCTCGGCGTCATCGGAAGGCTCACTCCGGAAGACAGCGGCAATTGCTTTGACTGGAGCGGGAAGGAAATCCCGCCTTAAAGCCGGAACTGGCCCTCAATCACGGTAACCGCCCGCCCTGTCAGCTTCACCCGGTCGCCCTCCAGCCGCACATCGATCCGCGCGCCCCGGCCGGGATAAGCCTGCTGGCAGGTTGCCTCGGGCAGGCTAAAATGCGTGGCCAGAATGCGCGACAGCATCGTGTGCCAGCTGCCCGTGGCGGGGTCTTCATCAATGCCGGAGCCTGGCGCAAAGAACCGGCTGGTCGCGTCCACGCCCTCCCCGCCCAGCGCAAAACAGCCGAAATTGCCCCGATCCCAGCCCTCGCCTTCTGCGCCCAAAGTTTTCAGCGCCTTCACATCCGGTGTCAGGCTCTTCACTGTTTCCGGGCTGTCAAAGCGGGCGGCATAGAGCATCCCGCCCCAGGCTTCCAGCGGGCGGGCGCCCAGCGCAGCCACAATATCATCCGTTACCGGAACAGGCCGGATCGGCGCGGAAGGAAAATCCATCTCAAGCCGCCCATCTGCCAGCCGCCGCACACTGAGACGGCCGGACTGTACCGTGTCGAAATGGATGACATCGCCGGCATAGCCGCCCGCCTCGAACAAGACATGCGCTGAGGCAAGCGTGGCATGCCCGCACAGCGGCACCTCCACTGCCGGCGTAAACCAGCGCAGCGCCCAGACACCCTCTGCCTGCGGAACAAGATAGGCCGTCTCCGCCACATTGTTCTCCGCCGCAATCTTGAGCAGCTCGTCATCCGCCAGAAAGGCTTCCATCGGCATCACGCATGCCTGGTTGCCCTCAAACGCGCGGGTGGCAAAGGCATCGACCTGATAGAAGGGATAAACCGGCATGAAGGGGCACTCCTGAAGAAGCGCCCTGTCTCGCACGGCCCCGGCTGCGGGTAAAATGAAGTTTTCTGCGGGGTCGTTAAGCCCAGCTATTCATCCGCCTTCAGCGTCCAGCCATGGTTCACCGGAGGGTGGCCCTTACCGAAGCCCTGAGCATGCTGGATGGCGCCCATCAGATATTCCCGCGCCCGCTCGATCGCGTCTGGCAGGCTGACGCCCTGCGCCAGCAGCGCCGCAATCGCCGAGGCGAGCGTGCAACCTGTTCCGTGCGTCGCTTTGGTGTCGATGCGCGGGCCTTCGAAGATCCATTCGCCCGTCGTCGTCTGCAACACGTCATGGATGACGTTACCCGGCAGATGCCCGCCCTTCACCAGCGCGCCATGCGCGCCCAGCTCCAGGAGGCGCTCGGCCGCGCGGCGCTGACCGTCCAGGGTTTCAACTGCCTTGCCGGTGAGAACCTCCGCCTCCGGCGCATTCGGCGTCACCAGCCGCGCGCGCGGGACAAGCTCGGAACGGATCGCGCCAACCGCCTTCTCATCCACCAGCCTGTGGCCGGAGGTGGAGATCATCACCGGATCGATCACGCGGGCCAGACCAAGCGCATGTCCCGCCAGCGTCTCGGCCACCACTTCGACAAGCGGGGCAGTTCCCAGCATTCCGGTCTTGATGGTATCGGCGCCGATATCAGACAGCACCGCCTTCATCTGATCGGTCACCGCGCCCACCGGCACGGGCCAAACGCCCTGCACGCCCAGCGTATTCTGGACGGTGATGGCGGTGACCGCCGTCATCGCAAATCCGCCCATCATCGTGACGGCCTTGATATCGGCCTGTATCCCTGCCCCGCCCCCGGAATCGGAGCCGGCAATGATCAGGACGCGGCCGCGCGGGCCTTCCGCTTCAGCCATGACGACCTCAGACCTTGATGCCGGCCTTCTTCGCGTCCGCCAGGAAGGTCTCGAGCCCTTTGTCCGTCAGCGGATGGCTGACAAGGCTGCGGATCACGGCCGGCGGCGCCGTCATCACATCCGCCCCGGCCAGCGCCGAAAGCTTCACATGGTTGGGCGAACGGATCGAGGCGGCGAGGATTTCGGTCTCGAACATGTAGTTGTCATAGATCTGACGGATCTCCTGGATCAGGTCCATGCCGTCGATGTGGATGTCATCCAGGCGCCCGATGAAGGGCGAGATGAACGCCGCGCCGGCCTTGGCCGCCAGCAGCGCCTGATTGGCCGAGAAGCACAGCGTCACATTCACCGGGATACCGTCATCGGCGAGCGTGCGGCAGGCTTTCAGCCCGTCCCAGGTCAGGGGCAGTTTGACCGCCACATTCTCTGCGATCTTGGCCAGTTTGCGGCCTTCGCTGATCATGCCGTCGGCGTCGATGGCGACCACTTCGGCGCTGACCGGGCCATCGGTAAGGCCGCAGATTTCGGCGATCACCTCGGCAAAGGGGCGGCCCGATTTTGCGATCAGCGACGGATTGGTGGTAACCCCGTCAATCAGGCCGGTTGCCGCCAGATCCGCGATGTCTTTGGTGTCGGCAGTGTCTACGAAGAATTTCATGAGCGTGTTTCCTGAGGCGCTGGAAGAGGGATTATACGACAGGCCGTCCGATGGAGGTATAGGCGAAGCCGCGTTTGGCCATGTCTTCGGGGCTGTAGATGTTGCGCAGGTCGACGACGACATTGCCTTTCATGGCGGTCTTGATGCGGCCCATGTCGAGGGC
>Ga0067045_1002395_pt1 | contig 170270 bp, 143 predicted proteins | sample TerdegcTABiofilm_FD_59184 | JGI IMG/M metagenome (GOLD analysis project Ga0067045, IMG submission 59184) | Combined Assembly of (Gp0054472, Gp0054536) Wastewater bioreactor microbial communities from Singapore -Terephthalate degrading... | reverse complement strand
TAAGAACCACGAAAGGGCTCACCTATTTTTATCTCTTTGAAGATGAGACGGGATTGGTGGAAGGGGTTGGGCAGAGGAAAGCTCTGGCCTTTGGCTCACCGCCGGTGTGTTTTCTGCGGGCTGAAGTGCGGCTTCAGGACGGCAGCCACCCCCGCCTTCTGAACTGCACCTTCCTGCGGACGTTTTAATGGGTCTTCGTACCAGCGGGTAAATTGCTTTTTCTTCCGTTCCTTCCACCGGAAAGAAAAAAAGACTTGACAGCATGTTTTTTTTTTTTTTTTACATTTATATCAGCAAATAAGGGTGAACTGAACATGAGAGCGAGGGGGCGCTCTTCACCTTTTTTTCGATTCCGGTCTTCCAGTAATTTCCGCAGTTTTTCTAAAGCAAGGCGTCTGAGGTGGGTTAGTTATTGAAAGGGGGTGGTTAAATTGATTGCTCAGGTCAAAATTCAGTCAGTTGATTTCTATAAAGTTGGCTCTTATTCAAGGAGCTTTCTAATCCTATTATAAAGGAGGTTTTAATGAAAATAGAAACCCATAAAGCGAAACTATACCTGTTCTTGATGGTTGTTATATTTCTTTTTTTATACTTACCTCTAAAGGGTGAACACAAATCCAGAGAGTATCCACGATTTTATTTATGCTTTGCCTATATTTCAGGGAGAATAAGAGTTGGAGATATCAATAATTGCCTTATCAGCTTTAATAACAACGACTTGTTCAATTACGTTAGAAAGTATAATCCGGGGTGGGAAGAAGTTCAAGGGGAAATAATACCTTTACCCGGCAAATTTAATAGCTTTGAGCTGTCTTTGTATGTTGAGTTCAAATCAAGATTGTCTCTTGGACTATCTATCTTAGAACCGATTCAGAAATCAAATGAAAGCTCCTTGCTTTTTTCTTTATACATTGACAATCGTACTCAGCGCATGAATTATTATTTTAAGCCGAAATACTGGCTTTTGTTCCCCTTTGAATATACTCTGTATTACAAGATTATTGATAATCCGAAATTTCGTTTTTCTGGGGGAGCAGGAAGCGGATTTTACGTGGCTGGAATCTCTCGAACCTTTATATATACAATGATTATTCCGGAACCAGAAGGAGCAAAAGCAATTGATGACATAAAAATTGAAACCAGAAGATTTCCCTTCCCTGCCCTGGTCGGACACTTAAAGCTGTTAACAGAATATTCCTTTAACTCAAGATTATCGTTTATATCTGAAATAAGGCTAAGGTATGGGAGAATATCATGTTTCAAAGGCACTGAATCACTTGAAAGAATATACTATGACCCCAGTGGTAATGTTCAAGGTATAATCAAAGCTAAAGATAAAGGATTCCTATATTATTTCAGTAAGGAAGATCAAGATATAGGCGAACGATATTTTGATTTGCATGTCTGGTCCAATTTACCTGATGCTACCCCAGAGTTTATGAGAGATATAAGAAAAGCTTCCTTGGACCTGACTGGTGTATCATTCAAACTTGGCCTGAAGATAAAATTATTTTAAGATTCAAAGGGCGGGGGATAAGGGTTGGCCTAGGGCTGGTAAAAAGTCTCACGGTCAGGACCATTGAAAGAATCATCAGGGAGCGGGAAGGCAGCGGGCCTTATCTTTCGGTGGAAGATTTTCTGGGCCGGGTCAAACCCGGGCAGAGCGACCTTCTGGCCCTCATCCAGGCCGGGGCGCTGGATTCCCTGGAACCAAACCGCAGCCAGCAGGTGCTGCGCTACTTTCAGGGGGTGGCGGAACTCAAAGTGGCCGATATTGCTGAGGAAGAGAAGCGCAGGCTCCAGCTCGAGAGGCTGGGCTTTCTGCCGGTGGGAGACCCGCTGGAGTTTCTGGATGGGAGGAGGCCTCCGCTGAGGATAGCGCAGCTTAAGGATTTAGCCGGGCAGATGGTGGAACTGGCGGTGAGGATTGTTGATGCCCGGGAAATAAGAACCACGAAAGGGCTCACCTATTTTTATCTCTTTGAAGATGAGACGGGATTGGTGGAAGGGGTTGGGCAGAGGAAAGCTCTGGCCTTTGGCTCACCGCCGGTGTGTTTTCTGCGGGCTGAAGTGCGACTTCAGGACGGCAGCCATCCCCGCCTTCTGAACTGCACCTTCCTGCGGACGTTTTAATGGGTCTTCGTACCCGCGGGGTAAATTGCTTTTTCCTCTGTTCCTTCCACCGAAAAGAAAAATAGACTTGACAGCGTGTTTTTTTTTTTACATTTATATCAGCAAATAAGGGTGAACTGAGCATGAGAGCGAGGGGGCGGTTTTCACCTTTTTTCCAATTCCGGTCTTCCAGTAATTTCCGCAGTTTTTCTAAAGCAAGGTGTCTGATGCGGGTTAGTTATTGAAGGGGGGTGATTAAATTGCTTACTCTGGTCAAAATCCAAAAACCTCAGCTCCAAGGCAAAGTCCGGACTTCAGGCAGGCTCAATGCTTATAAATCCCTTATTTGTCCAACACCGATTCTACCCGCGGCGCCATCGGATCTCCATGGCACGGCCTTTAAGAACGGTTATTTTTATGACATAAGATTAACCTGGAAAGACAATTCAAATAATGAAAGCGGCTTTGCTATCTACTTAAAATCAGGAAGCGTCTTTTACCTGATCGACCAGGTACCTCAAAATGTCACCACATGCTGGCTGTTTGAATTTGGGCCAGGATACTATTGCTTTTATATCCGTGCCTTCAATGCTGATGGTGAGTCTATAAAAACCCCTCAGATAGCTGTAAAAGCTTTAGGTTAATGTTATATAATAATTATGAACGGCCAAAACGAAATTAGAGGATTTTTGGGGGAAAATATCTTAAACAGGAGGGATAGGCTATGAAACGGTGGTGGATGTGTTTTTTTACCTATATTATAATCCTGCTCTTGTGTTGGTCCTTAGCCGAAGCAAATGATAAGAGCTCACGCGCACATTTATTTAATCTTATTATCAGAGAAGGATTGGGGTCAATCGCCGTTGGAGACATGAACACGACCCTTAAGTCCATTAACTCCATATACGATGTGGTGAGAAGTTATCATCCTGAAAGGTGCGTGGGGGAGATTACAGAGATTCCTAACAATTATGTTGATTGGGAAGTCGGACTCCAGTGGACCATTAGCTCAGGCTTCATTATCGGAGTCGCCGTCTCTGGACAGACCCGTTTCCACGATAGAAGTTTTCTGACTTATACTAATATGGATTTTGGATTGCCCTTGACCGAAAACAATACATACGACTCTGAAATCAAGGTATCCATGCCAATCAGGCTCAATGTTTACCGTTCATACTCAATCCTCCCGAAGCTCAATCTCTTACTAAACGGAGGGCTTGGTTATTACCAGGCCCGATTAGTCCAGAGCCTTACCCTTGAGGTACGTTATCCGGTTAACTATCGTGCCATCGAAATTAATGATTTTGATGTATCCGGCAGGAGGATAGGTGTTCACTGTGGAGCTGGATTAGAATACAAATTCAATGATAGATTCTCTATGTTGGTTGAGGGACAATATAATTTTTCCAGGGTGAGGCATTTTTCGGGCACGAGCCGTATGACCGTTTGGGAATATGATAATCAGGGAAATTTCGTTGGGTCAAATAGCCAATCGACTCAAGGAATTTTATATCACTACATCGGAGTTGATCCTTCAGTTGGCGCACTACACGAAAAACTCGTTGTCAGCGAGCGTCCGCCCGAGGTTGGCAATGATCCTGGGAGCCACTTAAGAGAGGCTTTCCTTGATCTTCGTGGGTTTGCTCTCGGGTTCGGACTCAAGATAAGATTGTTTTGAGCCTGCAATATTCGAGCAGGAGTTAATCAATAAGGAGTGAGCTATCGCTCCAGGTTCAGGAACTTAATCTTTTAATAAATTGCTTTCTTTAGAACTATTATTATCAACAAAAGGATAGAGTCTTGGCTGGAACCCATGGGCTTTCTGCCGGTGGGAGACCCGCTGGAGTTTCTGGATGGGAGGAGGCCTCCGCTGAGGATAGCGCAGCTTAAGGATTTAGCCGGGCAGATGGTGGAACTGGCGGTGAGGATTGTTGATGCCCGGGAGATCAGAACCGCCAAAGGGCTTACCTATTTTTATCTCTTTGAAGACGAAACCGGGCTGGTGGAAGGGGTGGGGCCGAGGAAGGCTCTGGCCTTTGGCTCACCGCCGGTGTGTTTTCTGCGGGCTGAAGTGCGGCTCCAGGACGGCAGTCACCTCCGCCTTCTGAACTGCACCTTCCTGCGGACGTTTTAATGGTTCTTCATACTAGCGGGGTAAATTGCTTTTTCCCGGGCACTATTTAAGGGTCCAGAGAGATTTGTATTTTCAGTTTCTTTATCTGGCTTTATATATTTAGGATAAGGTTAGGTAAATTGATGACTGGTCCTGAATTTAGGATATAGGGTTCATCCCAAATATGGTCTTAAGGCGTTAAGAAGGCGTGGCAAAAATCTAAACGGTACAGGCCCGGCCGTAAGCTGGCCGACCGTACCGGCCAGCAGAAGTTCCAGCCCCGGGCAGTAAAAGAGCCAGGAGCCGCAGACCCCGGTATGCCCGATAATTTCCGGGACGGGGCGAAACGGCGTCATTAACCTTGGCAACCGAAAGCGCATAAATCCCAGTCCATATTCAATGGGCCAGCCGGGTCCAACCGGGCTCAGGGAAAAGCCGAAGCGGTTCCAGTTTTGGATCCTGAGGTCAAAGTTGGTCGGGCCGCTGAAGAGCTTGCCCTGAACCAGGGCCCGCATGAAGACCACGAGGTCGCCGGCGGTGCTGTAAAGGTCTTTAAGCGAAGCCATGGCCTCGGGAATATGGAGCTCTTTATCCCGGTACCAGACCGAGGCCACGTCAGGAAAATTCCGGGCCTTATCTGTGCCCGGCAGAAATGTTTGCTTGAGCTCGAGCGGCTTGAAAATCATATCCTCGAAAACCTGTTGAAGCGGCTGCCTGGTTACCCGCTCGATGATAGCAATCAAAAGCTGGTAATTCGTATCGGAGTAACGAACCTTCTTTCTCCTGGCCTCGGCTGGCTGAGGAGGAAACAGGGGTGAATTTGCCTCCTTGATTATGTCGATGATATCCTCGAGGGAAACCCACCTGTCTCCCTCTTCTAGAAGTTCCTGGAAAAGACTTCGACCATTTTTCCTGGACACTTCCAGGTAATCCGGAAGGCCGGAAGAATGCTCCAGAAGATGCCTGACCGTTATCTTCTCACTGTAATCCACCGGGCCAACCCGGTGCAGGCCCCTGATAAGGTTTTCGGGCAGGTAGGTGACTATCGAATCTCCGATTGAAATCTGGCCCAGCTCCTGAAGTTTGAAGATGGCGGCGGCAATAAAGAGCTTGGTAACGCTGGCGATCCAGAAGGGAAGGTCCAGCTTCATGGGAGTGCCGTCGGACCTGGCCATTCCTTCTGCTCCCAGCCATCTTAAAGAGCCATCCAGTGTTTCAACGGCCAGGACGGCCTGATTTACGTTCCGGCGGGCGGCGAGCCGCTTCAGGTACTTTTCCAGGACACGGGCTATTTCATCGTATTTGGGATATGAGGCACCGGGTGCCATGGAGTTTCCTATCGACATTGTTGACTCACTTAACCTCGTTCAAAGTTTTCTCCGGCCGGGCAGCCGGGATACGATTAAAGATTACAGCCAGGGACCAGCTCGACCCGGGGAAGGTAATGGCCCAGAGGCTGGCCACCCAGATCATCCAGTGCCAGTACATCTGGAGGGCAATGAACGGCAGCAAGAGCCCGTTGGTCAGAAGAAACCATCGAGCCGTTCTTTCTACTCCTTTGCCTACGAAAACGAAGGCCAAAAACAGAGTAGCCAGGCTCATAAAACTGTAACCGAGAATGTCAACCGCGTAAAGGAACGAGTCGAAGGGGACAAAAACAAACGGCTCCAGGCCCTGGGTGCGGCCTGCGGCCAGGCGGGGCCCAACCCAGGTCAGCTGCACGTAATAGTTAATGCTGATGAGGGCGGTGTAAATCGTGGCAAAGGCTACGGCCGACCGGCTGAATATCTTGAGGTCGGGTGGGGCCAGGCGGTCAACACTGATTACCATGACCAGGAAGGCTAGCCCCAGGAATAGAGATGGCGTTAAAAGGATGGCTATCCCGAGTGGTGTGCTCAGACTCTCTGGACCACCTTTGGAACCCAACCAGCCCAGCCACTCCGCCAGCTGTCCTAAAACATAGATAAGGCTGAAGATGGTGGCCAGGACGGCCGACCAGAATCCTGCGGTTTTGGTTGCGGGCGATATTTTTCCCAACATGAGATGTCTCCTTCAATCTATTTATAAATATAGCCGGGTATAAAGTTAGCCCTGCCAGATCCCCACGATTCTAAAATTAAGATATGGTGAGTGGTGCCATTTATTTTTTTCAACTTTGCGGGCACAGGTTATATCAGGGATGTTCAGATGTCAATTTATACCAGGCGGAGGATATAGAGTCTGGCCTGACGCTGTAGTAGCAGACAGGGCCATTGTCAGAGCAAAATTTCCCGGGGAATGGCCCGCAGGTTGAAATTGGAGGCCATGCTGCGGCAGTAGGCCCCGGACATCAGCACGGCCAGGATATCTCCGCGTTTGGGCACAGGAAGTAACCTCTCCGCTCCGAAGACGTCGCCGGTTTCGCAGAGGTGCCCGGCAATCGTCACCTTTTCTTTTTTACTTCCGTTTACCCGGCTGGCGTTGACTATTTCATGGTAGGCTTCTTCATAGATGGCCGGTCGCGGCACGGTATTGTAAGTCCCGGCATTGACGCAGGCAAAAAGGTTTCCGTAGCTTTGCTTGGTATATTCGACTCTGACCAGAACCACCCCGGCCCCGGCCAGCAGGTGTTTTCCCGGCTCGACCACTATGGCCTTAAGGCCCAGTTTGGCGGTCTCAACCCTGTCGAGAATGTAGGCTGCGTATTCAGGCAGCGGGAAAGGTCTCTGTTCCTGCCTGTATCGAGGCCCGAAGCCACCGCCAAAATCCAGGAACTCCAGCCCAAATCCGGCTCGCTTCAGCTCCCGGGCCTTATTTACCATCCGGTCAACAGCCTTGATGGCCACTGGAAAGTCCTCTTCGGTCCAGCCCGAGCCCAGGTGCTGGTGGAGGCCGACCGGCTTGAAGCCGAGTCTTTTAAGCCGCCGGAAAGTATCGAGCACCCTGGAATCTTCCACGCCAAACTTGATCGGAGTTCCGTCGGAACTCCTATCCCCGGCGGTCACCGTCTTGCTGCAGAAACCCCGACCAAGTCCCGGGTTCCAGCGGACTGAAATCCGCACCGGTCTTTTAATTCGCAACTTCTTCCTGGCCGCCTCCAGCAGGTCGACCTGCTCGTAAGCGTCGATGTTGATGGTTACACCCGGATGCTTCAGCACCCGTTCGAAATCTTCCTGGCTGATGGAAGTGCCGGTGAACATTATCCTGTTTTCAGGAAATCCGGCTTTTAGAGCGGTTTCCACCTCTACCGGGGAGACGGCGTCAATCCAGCAACCCTCTTTGAGCAACGTCTTGAGGATTCCCGGGTGCGGGTTGGCTTTCATGGCATAAGCCACGCGCACCTCCAGTTCGGCCGGCGCCGGGCTGAAGGCTTCCCGGAGCGACCGCAGGTTTCTCAGCACCTCGTTCCGGCTGTAGACATAGAGCGGAGTGCCGTATTTCTTAGCCAGTTGTTCGGCCGGGTGGCCTTCGAGATAAAGCTGGTTGTTTTTTACCCTGAGAAATTCGCCTTCCCACCAGTTCATATTATGAGTCCTTATTTATAAATTTAAGAATATTAAGCCTTAATTATTATCACAACGCCGGAAAAATTCCAGATTCTCTCAAGAAAGAGCTGGTACTATCAAGTGATGGAAAATAGCCGTTCGCCAGATTAACAGGATTTTTTATCACGAAGGTTGCGTTAGTTATCTCTTTTCTTGATAATATCCGCCGGTTCAAACTGAATTTTCTTAAGGCTGTCATCCCGGTCCTGCAAATAAGGTTTCTTCGGTCCATGAGCTGGCTTTGATTGGCGGTCATCTTTTTATTGCCCGATACCTTTTTTCCCCTTGTCCTTCTCCTTATCCTTTTTATCCTTATCTTTTGCACTGGCTCCTTGTTTTTCCACATCCGAACCCCCGGCTTCGACTTTTTCTTCGAACAGATCAATCTGGCCCTTTTCCAGCTTCCTGGCGATTTCCTTTAAGACGGGGTATTTTTCCAGCATGGTGGCCGGGACCTGCAGCTTTTCGCCGGTGAGCATATTTTTAATCTGCAGGGCGTTGGCCAGGGCCTGTCCCCGGTAATGGTTGTTGGTGATGATGAACACCCGGTCGCTGCCCTCGGCCAGCTTTTTTATTCTTTTTATCCAGTCCTCGAGCTCGTCGGTGGTGTAAAGGTAATTGTAACGGTCGTCCCGCCCGGCCTCTTCCCGAAACCAGTCCTTGTAATTTCGCCCGTGCAGCCGGACGTAAGAAAACAGGGGATTGGTGACGATGGCCGAGGGCTTGATGGAGTTGCTGAAAACCGGCTGGTCTATGTTGCAGTAGCAGACCTTGTGCTCTTTCAGGAATTCATGAAAGTCGGGCCGATCCCACGAGCCGTGGCGGACTTCCAGGGCCAGCGGGAATTCAGCGAACAGCTTGAACAGCCTCTCCAGGTAGTCCCGGTTTTCGGCCGAGTCATGAAAAGACCAGGGGAATTGAATCAGGATGGCAGCCAGCCTCTGCTTGACGGCCAGGGGCTCTATGCCCTTCTTGAACTCGTCAACCTCTTTCTGTGAAAAATCCTTCCTCTGGTGGGTGAAGACCTGGAGCAGCTTCACGGTAAACAAGAACCGGGCAAAGGCCTGCACCCGACGCAGCCAGGAATAGGCCATTCCCGGCGAAGCCGGCCGGTAAAAAGTGGAGTTAATTTCAACAATATCAATAAAATGGGCCAGGTATTCCAGGGGATGGAAGCTGCGGCCCTTGACCGGCGGATAGACTATTCCTTCCCAGTCTTCATAGCTCCAGCCGGCCGTCCCCACGTAGTACCTGTTCATTAAACTCATTTTATTCTCTTTTCCCGGGCCCTTCAACCACGGGCTTTTCCCCCTGATAACCTTAAGAAAACGCTGATAATCCGGGAACGGGTTGTGCTATAATCAAGCCATGCTGGACCTAAAATACATACAGGAAAACTTTGAAGAAGTAAAAAAACGAATAGGCACCCGCGGCCAACCCCAGGCCCTGGCCGACCTGGATGAACTCTACCACCTGTCCGATGAACTGAGAAGCCAGGTCCAGCGGGTACAGGCCCTGCGCGAGAAGCGCAACCGGATCTCGGAAGAAGTTAAGAAGCTCAAACCGCAGGGTAAGGATGTCACGGGCCTGATTGAAGAATCGAGAAAGGTGGGCGAGGAAATCTCAGCCCTCGAGAAAGAATCCCGGGAGCTCGAGGAGCAGCTCAATTCGCTGCTGTTGCGGATTCCCAACCTGCCCCATGAATCGGTGCCGGTCGGAAAGAGCTCCGAAGACAACGTGGTGGTCAGGACGGTGGGGAAGCCGCCCGTTTTTAGCTTTGAACCCCAGCCCCACTGGGACATAGGGAAGAACCTGGGTATCCTGGATTTTGAGCGGGCGGCCAAGATTACCGGCTCCAGGTTTGCGGTCTATTTCGGGGCCGGCGCCAGGCTGGAAAGGGCCCTCATCAACTTCATGCTGGACCTGCATACCAGGGAAAAGGGCTTCAGGGAAGTCATCCCGCCCTTCATCGCCAACGCCGCCAGCCTGACCGGAACCGGCAACCTGCCCAAGTTTGCCGAGGACCTGTTCAAGCTGGAAGGCTACGACTGGTACCTGATTCCGACGGCCGAGGTGCCGCTGACCAACATCTACCGCAACGAAATCCTCGAGGCGGAAATGCTGCCCCAGCGCCTGGTGGCTTACACCCCCTGCTTCCGCAGCGAGGCCGGTTCCTACGGCAAGGACATCCGCGGGCTGATCCGGCAGCACCAGTTTAACAAGGTGGAGATGATGATTTTCTCGCTGCCGGAGAAGTCCCTGGAAGAGCTGGAATACATGACTTCCTGCGCCGAGGAAGTTCTCAAGCGCCTGGGCCTGGCCTACCGGGTGGTGGCCCTGTGCACGGGCGACATGGGTTTTGCCAGCGGCAAAACCTACGACCTGGAAGTCTGGATGCCCTCAAAGAACGCTTACATGGAAATCTCTTCCTGCTCCGATTGTTTTGACTTCCAGGCCCGACGGGCTCAAATCAAGTTCAAGCGGGGAGCCAAGGCCAAGCCGGAGTTCGTCCACACCCTCAACGGCTCGGGCCTGGCCGTCGGGCGGACGGTCAGCGCCATCCTGGAGAATTACCAGCAGGCGGATGGCTCGGTGCTGGTGCCCGAAGCCCTGCGGCCTTACCTGAACGGCCTGGAAATTATCAAGGCCTGAACTCTATAAGCCGGGTCCATCTCAGAATTTTTAAGCCCCGTCCTATTTTATTTTTTTTTCTTTTTTTTCATTTTTTTCATCTTATACCCAATCTGAGCATCAGCCGGCTGGAAGCCTGAAACTCTTGTTTAATATTCCGGTTCCAGGCTTTAGGGCTGAAAACCCGGGGGCTGAAAAAGCGGACAACAGAAATTGAGTTACAAAAAAATGGGTGCTGCCGGGGTCCGTAGCTTTGCCTGCTTGTAGTTATTTATAATCCATTTGCGATTTTTTCCCGATGCTAATCGGGCTTCAATTGCCGGGCCTGAAAGAAAGGGCGGGGTTAAAATTGATAGCTCAGGCCGAAGGCCAGGAAGCGGTGGCCGAGGTTAAAAGATAGGGTTGCTCTATTTGCTTTCTTTTCGGGTGATTCGGGCTTACTCAGCTTGCGGGCGATAAAGTAACCGAGAAGGGCGGAGCCAACCACATCCGAAGCGAAGTGCTTATCAAGAAAAATTCTGGACAGGGAAATACCCGAGGCGATGGCAAAAAATGTGGCCCGAAGGTAGGGGCTTTTGACCCGGGAAGCCAGGCTGGTGGCCACGGCCCAGGCTGCGGCCGAGTGACCGGAAGGAAAGGACTGCCACTGGCCCTGGAGGGTGACGGGATTAAAGGCAAAAGGCCCTTCCAGGGTGTAGGGCCTGGCTCGGCCGATACCTATCTTGCCCGCCTTGACAAAAAGCTCGGTTATGAGGAGACTCTCTCCAGCCAGAAGGAAGGTGGCCCTGGTCGAGGCCGAATGTTTGAAGTGCCCGATAAGGTACCCGGCCGAAAGCATCCCCAGCAGGCCAAGCGGTGCCCCGGCGAAAGAAAAGGCCCTGGAGACTGAAGTCAGGGTGGGGGATTCGTGCTCGTAAACCTGGCGGTGAATTGAGTTGTCCAGCGGAAAGAAGGCAGAAGTGGCGGCCAGGCTCAGGCCGAATCTAAACCAGTCTTTCTTTTCCCAGCTCCCGGGCGAGCTCAGTATCATCCCGGTATCTTTTAAGATTTTCTTGAAGTATCTGCCGTTAAGTTCAGAAATGGTGTCGGCCGGCCGGGCCGGCAGCGCCTGTACCAGGAAGTTAACGGCCAGGAATATAAGCAGCAAGTTGGCAGGCAATTTCCTTGAGGATCGGCTCCTGGCTATTTGATGATTCATTTCGGTTCTTCCGTTCAATATAATGTTAATAATATTGTGGATTTATTTCGCTGCCTGGCCCGGCTTATTGAAGCTTTGTAATTTTTCATCAAGGCGCAAATCTTACGATTCTTAACTCAGCTTATTCCAATAACAAAGAGGTTTCAAGCTCGCCCCGATGATCTATCGGGATTCTTAATTAAACGGTCAAAAAATTTATGACCTGGAGCCTGCCTGATTGCTGGCCGGGTCCGGCCTGTTTGCTGACCGGCTTCCTGGGAAATAACGGGAAGAGGCTTCCTTTTGCCATTTTCTGCCAGCCTTCCTTGATAAAAAGACCGGAATCCGGGCTTCCGGGTGATATTTTCAGCGAAGATCAGTCCAGATTTGTCAACATTTTATAAATATGGCCGGCCACAGTGGCCCTTGTCATAAGGCGGGTCTGAGATTAAAATACTTACCATCCCGGAGGGATGGCCGAGTGGTTTAAGGCGGCGGTCTTGAAAACCGCTTTCCGGTATCCCGGAACGGGGGTTCGAATCCCTCTCCCTCCGCCATTAATTTCCCCGAATTCTTTTCTTCAGGAGCTATAGCTGGGCTCGGCTTCAGCTTTTTATTTATCCAGATGTTTCTATAAAATGGCAAAAATGCTTTTTAGCGACTGATGAAAGAGCCGGCCTGGAAAATCTGATCGGTTAAGGGGATAGACTGCAGGTCAGTCCATCTGTCTGATTAACCGCAAAATGCGTTTTGGCTATTTAAGAGTTCACGACATAGCGGCCGAAAATTGCCTGTCATCTTATAAAACAATCCTGTTATTATTTTAAGCTGGCGGGCAGTTTGTCCGTGTGAATTGACTTTGAATGGAATTAAAAATTAAAATAGCCGCGGATTTTGTTCTTTAATTCTATTGACCCGATAAGGAGGTGGCATGAAATCCCCGAATATCAGCCGACGCGAATTCCTGCGGACAGCCGGAGCGGCCGGAGCCGTGGCCTTCAGCTGGAACCTGGCCAACCTGGAAAGGGTAGAGGCGGCAACCCAGGCCGTGGCCAGCAAGACCCCGGAGGAAGTGGCTAAGGATGAATTCTACTGGCGTGAAGTTCAGTTAGGTTTCAAGCTGGACCGCTCGCTCATCAACCTCAACAACGGCTTTACCTGTCCCTGCCCCCGGGTGGTCCTGGAATCGGCCTTTCGCTATACCGAAATGATAAACATGCTGCCGGTCCACTACCAGGGCATGGTGGCCGGAAACATCGAGACTATCCGCCGCCGCATGGCCAAGGAGTTCGGCTGCGACCCGGAAGAGCTGGCCTTAACCCGCGGGGCCAGTGAAGCCCTGCAGATTGCCCAGAACGGAATCGACCTCCAGCCGGGCGATGAGGTCCTGACCACCGAGCAGGACTATCCGCGGATGCTGACCACCTGGGACCAGAGGATGCGCCGCCAGGGTATCAAGGTCACCAGGCTGCAGTTCCCGGTGCCGGCCACCCAGGATTACCTCTATAAAATGTTCGAGCAGGCCATCACCCCGAAGACCAAGGTGATTCACTTCTGCCACATAACCAACCTCACCGGCCAGCTTTTCCCGGTGCAGAGAATCTGCCGGATGGCCCGTTCCAAGGGCATCGTGACCATAGTTGACGGGGCCCACGCCCTCGGTCATTTCCCCTTCAAGCTGCGCGACCTGGAATGCGACGCTTACGGCGTCAGCCTGCACAAGTGGCTGCTGGCCCCCATCGGTAACGGTTGCCTTTATGTCCGGCGCGAGATGATTCCAAAGTTCTGGCCGCTCCAGGCCGCGCCCGAGCAGCAGGATAACGACATCCGCAAGTTTGAAGCCATCGGCACCCATCCGTGGGGAATCAGGGCGGCCCTGGGTGAAGCTCTGGCCTACCACCAGGCCATCGGAGCTGAACGCAAGGCGGCCCGGATGCGCTACCTGACCCTGCGTTACGTCAATGCCCTGAAGAAGTACCCGCGCTTCAAGATGCTGACCGACATGTCGGAGCCGGCCCAGGCCTGGGGTGTGGCTGCCTGCTACATCGAGGGGATCGATGTCCGGGCCCTGTCCAATTTCCTGAGAAAGAAGTACCGGATTATCACCGTGCCCCTGGTGGGAGGGGCTCCACCAAACCAGGTCTTTGACTACCAGGCCCTGCGGATTTCACCCAATATCTATACCACCACGGAAGAAATCGATACCTTCATCGAAGCCATGGAAGATGCCATCAAGAACGGAGTGGAGGAGGACGTGTTTATGCCCGTGGCCAGCGGCTCCGGGGCCGGGGAAGTCCTGGTTTGAGATAGCCTGATATATGAATGGTTATTCATATATTAGCCTGAAGAAAAATTTAAGGGAGGCCTCGACCATGAGAAAAGTTAACTTAGCTGCTCCTTTGTTGATAATGGCGGCGATTATGATAGTTTTGCCGGTAATCATGGCGGCAGAGACCCAGGCCGGGCAGGCCTCGGGCCAGGCCGCCCTGTTCAAGGTACCTTTTGAGTTCCGGGCAGCCGGTAAAAAAATCCCGGCCGGAGAATACTGGTTCGGTTTCAACCAGGCCGGAAAGCTCATCCTGCGCCAGACGGCTACCGGCAAGGAGCTCGAGCTCCAGGTCCTGGAAAAGTTGACGCCACCAGAACAGCCGGCGGCCGAGCCGCGCCTGGTATTTGATGAAGTGGGCGATTTTGCCCCATCTTACACCGAGTATTTTACGGTCTATGTCCTGTCGGAAATCTGGCTTTCGGGCCAGGACGGATTTCTCATCCACGTTACCAAGAGCCAGCACAAGGAGAAAACAGTTAACGGGACAGCCGCGAAGTAGCCAGCACCGGGGTTTTTTTTAGGGCAAAAACGTGTTAAAATAACGCTGCTTTCAGGCGCGGAGAGGTGCTGGAGTGGTCGATCAGGGTCGCCTGCTAAGCGATTGTACCGGTGAAAGCTGGTACCGCGGGTTCGAATCCCGCCCTCTCCGCCATTGCTCCTAATCCTGCCTTTGCTTTTCCAGGCAGCAGAATTGTAAGAAATCCTGCCAGTTTAAGAAACCCGATTACTCTTGATATCTACGGAAAGCCTGGTTTTTTCGACCGCTCAGGAGCCAAGCCCATAGGTTCAGGATGGCAATTCCTTGAATAAATATATCCAGCTTTGTATTTAATAAATGGAAATGAGCTCTTTTCCTCTTTATTAAATCGGCTGCCAGCCGAACCAGACAACTTCCGGCACCGGGTGTCAATCTTCCGCTCTGCCTGGTCACATTTAATTCTTTATGTGGCGGCACCTGTTTACTGCCGGCCTATGCTCACTCGATAAAACCGCGCTTTTTAAGCAGGGGTTCTTTCCTGGGTTCGCGGCCGCGGAACTTTATGTACTGGCTGAGGTAATCGGCCGAGCCGTACTTTTCCAGGACTTCCTGCCGGAACTTGAGGGCCGTTTTCTGGTCAAACAGCCCGCGCTCCTTGAAAGCTTCAAAGGCGTCGCTGTCCAGAACCTCGGCCCAGATGTAAACGTAATAACCGGCTGAATAGCCGCCGGAGAAAATATGCTGGAAGTAGGTGCTGCGGTAGCGGGGGGCGATGGCCTCAATCAGGCCCAGCTGGTTGAAGACCTTTCTCTCGAAATCATTCACCTCGTAATCCTCGGTGAAGATGGTCTTATGCCAGTAAATATCCAGCAGCGAAGCGGCCAGGTATTCTGTGGAAGCAAAGCCCTGGTTGAAGAGGGCGCTGTTCTTTATCTTCTGAATCAGGGTGTCCGGGATTACCTCGCCGGTGGCATAGTGTTTCGCGTACATCTTCAAGAATTCCGGTTCGGTCACCCAGTTTTCCATGATCTGCGAGGGCAGTTCCACCCCGTCCCTGGGAACGAAGCGGTTGTTGTACTTGCCGTTGGCCAGCAGGGTGGCCAGCGAGTGGCCGAATTCATGGAAAGCGGTCTGGACTTCATCCAGCGACAGCAGGGCCGGAAGCTTTTCGGTCGGACGGGTGAAGTTGCAAGTTATGGTGGAAAGGGGAGCCACGCGCTTTCCGTTCTCATAGCTCTGGCGGCGCAGGGCGCCGGACCAGGCTCCGCTTCTCTTGGAAGCCCGGGGGAAGAAATCGAGGTAAAGCAGCCCGACATGCTGGCCGTTCTTTTCCTTGACTTCGTAGACTTCAACTTCGGGGTGGTAGACGGAAACGTTGTTCAGCTTCTCAAATTTCAGGCCATAGAGCAGGCCGGCCAGGGTGAACATCCCGTTCCGGACGTTATCTATGGAAAAATAAGGCCGGACTTCCTCGTCTTTAAGGTCGTACTTTCTCTGGCGAAGCTTCTCGGCGTAGTACCACCAGTCCCAGGGGGCAATCTTGAAGTCGGCACCTTCCTCGTCGGCAATCTGCTGCATTTCGCTGAGCTCGGCTTTGGCCCGCTTCAGGGCATATCCCCAGAGTTCCATCAGGAACTCTTCCACCTTTTCGGGGGTCCTGGCCATGTTGGTTTCTATGGCATAGTGGGCAAAGGTCGGGTAGCCCAGCAACTTGGCTCGCTCGGTGCGCAGGGCGATTATTTTCTTGATGATTTCCTTGTTGTCGTACTCGTTGTAGCGGTCGCCACGACTCAGGTAGGCTTCAAACAGGCGCCGGCGCAGCTCGCGGTTCTTGGCATACTGCAGGAAGGGAGTCATGCTGGGAACCTGGGTGGTAAAAACCCACTTGCCTTCCAGGCCCATTTTCCTGGCGGTTTCGGCCGCGCTGTCGATGATATTCTGGGGCAGCCCGGCCAGGTGCTTGGGGTTTTCGATGACAAGGCGGGAGGAGTTGGTCTCCTGGAGGACGTTGTTTCCAAACTTAAGCGATAGCATCGATAGCTGGCTGTTGATCTGGCGCAGCTTCTCCTTCTCCTGGGGCCCGAGCAGGGCTCCGGCCCGGACAAAGTCCTGGTAGATTTTTTCCAGCAGGAATTTTTCTTCGGGTCCCAGCTTGAGTTTGGCCCTCCGGTCGTAAGCCGCCTTGATGCGGGTGAAAAGCTTTTCGTTCAGGTAGATGCTGGAGCGGTGCTGGCTGGTGAGGGGAGTGGACTGCTCGGCAATCTTCTGAAGCTCGGGCGAGGTGTTGGCACTCTGAAGGGTGCCGAAAACAGCCTGCACTCTTTCTAAGAATTTTCCACTGCGGTCAAAGGCCAGGATGGTATTCTCGAAGGTTGGTGGCTGCGGGTTGTTGGCGATGGCTTCTATTTCGGCCTGGTGCAGTTCAATTCCTTTTTTTATGGCCGGAAGGAAATGCTCGTTCTTGATCAGGTCGAAGGGCGGAGTCTCAAACGGGGTGTTAAAAGCCGAAAAGAAGGGGTTGTTCTGTTCCTGGGCGGAGAGGGGAACCTGGAGAACGATGGTCAACAGGGCCAGTAGCACCAGGGCCAGCCCCGTCCTTAAAATTTTTCCGGGTTTAAGATTTCCTGACATGGCACGCTCCTTGGTAGTAATTATCGAATTCAAGAAGATAATGATTATAACTTGCCGGGCCTCGGCCAAGTCAAGCAGAAGCTTCTCGACTGCGGGCTGGGCCCCCGGTTAGAATTGAGCACCCGGGCCGGGAGATAGACCCGGCATATCAGGTTTTTTAATTCTTCGAAAATGGATCATCATAGACCACAGAACTCGCTGATTGACAACAGTGAAGCCGGTTTTATAAATTGAGCTTAACGACTCAGAATGAGGTGTGCCGATGTCATGTTTATCGCTCCGTAATAATCATCCAGGGAATATTTTGAGACTGGTATTTTTGGTTTCGGTTCTTATGGCCGGCCTTCTGGCTACTTCCTGTCGCCAGCCTTCAGCCGGCAGTGGCTCCCTGGCTGAAACCTTCAAGATGTTTTCCGACCCGCCGCCTGAGTTCCGCCCGGCTCCGCTCTGGGTCTGGAACGAGGACATGACCTCGGAAAAAATAAGCACCCAGCTCCGGGACCTGAAGGATAAAGGTTTCGGCGGGGTCTTCGTCCATCCCAGGCCAGGCCTCATCACCCCCTATCTTTCGGAGGAATGGCTGTCGCTTTTCAAACAAACGGTCAGCCTGGGCCGGGAGCTGGGGATGAAAGTCTGGATCTACGACGAGAATTCCTATCCTTCAGGCTTTGCCGGCGGCCTGGTGCCGGCGGCCCGGCCGGAATTTGCCCGCTCGGGCCTGAAGGCCACGGTCTTGAAATCACCGTCCCTGGCCGGGGTAAAGGCCCCGGTCTGCCTCCTGCAGCAGCAGGGCCAGGAATTCCTTGATATCACCGACCGGGTCAGGGCCGGCGAGAAGGGCTGGCCCGAGGGCCGTTACTGGTTGTTCGAGGTGGTTCAGCAGGAGCCATCGCCCTGGTACGGGGGCTTCACCTACGTGGACCTGATGCGGCCCGGGGTGACCGAGGTTTTCCTGCACCTGACGCTGGATGCCTATAAAAAGGTGGTCGGAGAGGAGTTCGGCCGGACCGTTCCCGGAACCTTCCAGGACGAGGCTGAGATTGCCCCGGCCGGCGGGGCCTGGGCCGTAAATTACACTCCGGCTTTATTGAGCGAGTTCAGCCGCCGCCGCGGCTATGACCTTTTGCCAGAACTGCCTTCGCTTCTTGAGGAAGTGGGAGATTTTCAGCGGGTTCGTCACGATTTCTACCTGACCTGCCTTGAGCTGTTTGTCGAGAACTGGGCCAGGCCGTATTATGATTATTGCTCCCGAAATAACCTTCAGCTAACCGGCCATTACTGGGAGCATGACTGGCCGGTCCCCAGGATAAACCCTGACAACATGGCCCTGGGGGCCTACGCCCACCTGCCCGGGATTGACATCCTGATGAACGAGTGGAACCTGGATGTCCACGCCCAGTTTGGAAATGCCCGGGCGGTCCGGGAGCTGGGCAGCCTGGCCAACCAGCTCGGCCGGAAACGGACCCTGTCGGAAACCTACGGGGCCAGCGGCTGGGACCTGACCTTTTTTGACCAGAAAAGAATAGGCGACTGGGAATATGCCCTGGGAGTTAATTTCCTGAACCAGCACCTGGTTTATTCCACCATCGCCGGTGCCCGCAAGCGCGACCATCCGCTGTCGTTTTCTTACCATGAACCCTGGTGGCCGGCCTCCCGCCTGATGAATGACTACTTCGGCCGGCTTTCGGTGGCCCTGAGTGCCGGCCAACAGGTCAATAAAATCCTGGTCATCGAACCCACCAGCACCGCCTGGATGTACTATTCGCCGGCGGTTAAGAACGAAAACCTGGCCAGGGTCGGCCAGGGTTTCCAGGACTTCGTTCATGCCCTGGAGCGGCTCCAGGTCGAATACGACCTGGGCAGCGAGTTCGTGCTCAAGGAGAACGGAAAGCTCGAAGGCAAGAAGCTCAGAGTGGGGCAGAGAGCCTATGAACTGGTGATTCTCCCGCCCGGTACTGAAAACCTGGAAGAATCAACCGCCGCCCTGCTAAAAGATTACCTCAAAAACGGCGGTCGCGTTCTATCCTGGGCCGCAAGCCAGATCTATACCGGGGGGAGGCCGTCTTCACTGGCCGAGGAACTGGCTGCTTTCCGGGGATTTAAGACCATGACCGGCCAGGCTCCAGATGAGAAGACTTTTTCTGGTTTCTTGAAAAATGAAATAGAGTTTAAGAACCTTACCGGCCAGGATCGGCTCTTCCACCACCGCCGCCAGCTTCAGGACGGCCAGCTTCTGTTTCTGGCCAACATCAGTCCTGATCAGCTCGCCTCCGGCCAGGTGATTCTTAAGGGCAAATCCGTTGAGAAATTGGACGCCTTCACCGGCCGGGCGGTTCCTTATCCGGCTCGCATAAAAAGGGGGCGGGCCATTGTTGATTTTGCGCTTAAACCCGGGGAGGGCCTGCTTCTGGCAGTCCATAAGGGCCGCCTGCCCGGCTGGAAGCCAGGAGTGGAAGAAAAAACCGCTCCGGTTGAAGTTCGCAAAATTAAGCCGCTCAGGGTAAGAAGGCTTGACCCCAACCTGCTGACCCTCGATTACTGCGACCTGAATGCGGCCGGGCGTAGCGAGAAAGACCTTTATTTTTACCGGGCCCAGCAGAAGACCTATCAATGGCATGGCTGGGAGAAGAATCCCTGGGACTCCGGCGTCCAGTACCAGGATGAAATTATTTCTAAAAACCGTTTTTCCCCGGGAACCGGGTTCAGGGCCGATTTTCATTTCCAGGTGGCCCCGGGGGTGGACCTGAAATCACTTAAACTGGCGGTGGAGAGGCCAGAAATTTTCCGGGTCATGGTAAATGGACGGCGACTGGAGCCTGTGCCCGGAGAGTTCTGGCTCGACCGCAATTTTGGAGTTTATTCTTTATCGGAGGCAGTTAAGACGGGGCTGAACACGGTCAGCCTGGTGGTCAGTCCCTTTAACCTGCTGGCCGAGTTAGAACCCATCTACGTGCTTGGTAATTTTGCCCTGGAGCCGCAGGGCCGCGGTTTCCTGCTGACCCCGGCCCGGGAGCTGACCACCGGTTCCTGGAAAAACCAGGGACTCATTTTTTATGGCCACCGGGTGGTCTACGAAGCAGCGCTTGAAGTCGGCCCGCAGGAGCTTGAAGAAAATGATTTTATGTTCAGGACCGGGCGCTTTGAGGGAGCGCTGGCCGAGCTCCTGGTCAATGGCCAGCCAGCCGGTTACCTGCTCAGTCCGCAGGACACCTTAAACATCACCTCCAGGCTCCGTCCCGGTGTTAACGAACTCAGCCTTGTGGTTTACGGCACCCTGAAGAATACCCTCGGACCGCATCACCTCAACCCGCCGACCGGCCGGGCCTGGCCCGGGTCGTTTCAGCGAGCTCCCGAAGGTGGACAACCTGCCGGAAGCGAGTATAATGTTCTGGATTACGGACTGTACGATTTCCTGATCATAGAAAAACACCACAGAGGACTGAAGCAGTGAATAGAACCGGTTTTGACAGCCAGATTTATTTAAGAGAACAGACAGAGGCCATCAGCCGGCGCCTGTCACTCTTCCCTGACAAACTCTACCTGGAATTCGGCGGCAAAATCCTCAACGATTTCCACGCGGCCCGGGTTCTGCCCGGTTATGACCCCAACATCAAGATCAAGTTGCTGCAGGAGCTCCGCGACCGCATCGACATTATCCTCTGCATCTACGCCGGCGATATAGAAAGACGAAAGCAACGGGCCGATTTCGGGATTACCTACGATGCCGATACCCTGAAATTGATCGACGAGCTGGGCGACCGCGGTCTGAAGGTAACGGCCGTGGTCATCACCAGGTACGAGGAACAGGCCTCGGCCCGGGTCTTCAAGAACAAGCTGGAACGCCAGGGCATCAGGGTCTATACCCACCGCTTTACCCGCGGCTATCCCACCGATGTCGAGGTTATCGTCAGCGAGGAAGGCTACGGGGCCAACCAGTTCATCGAGACCACCAGGCCCCTGGTCATAGTCAGCGGGCCCGGCCCGGGCAGCGGCAAGCTGGCCACCTGCCTGTCGCAGCTCTACCATGAACACAAGAGGGGAATCAGGGCCGGTTATGCCAAGTTTGAGACTTTTCCCATCTGGGACCTGCCGCTCAAGCACCCGGTCAACGTGGCTTATGAAGCGGCCACGGCTGATCTCGGAGATTTCAACCTGGTCGACCCCTTTCATCTGGAAGCCTACAACCAGCGGGCCATCAATTATAACCGCGATGTCGAAGCCTTTCCTTTGCTGAAGCGAATCCTGAGCCGGATAGCCGGCAACGGTTTCGTCTACAAGTCGCCCACCGACATGGGTGTCAACGTGGTCAGCCGGGGAATTACCGATGACGAGGTGGTCAAGGAAGCAGCCCGGCAGGAAATCATCAGGCGCTATTTTCGCTATCACTGCGAGTACGTGCTGGGTTTCACCGAACAGGCCACGCTGGAAAAGGCAGAGCTTCTGATGAAGGAACTCAACCTGAAACCCGAGGACCGGGTGGTGGTGCCGCTGGCCAGGGCGGCGGCAGTTGAAGCCCAGCAGAAGGGAAAGGGAAATAATGGAGTGTATGTCGGGGCCGCCCTGGAACTGCGGGACGGCCGGACGGTCAAGGGATATAACTCGCCGCTGATGCATGCCGCTTCCAGTGCCGTCCTCAATGCCCTTAAACAGCTGGCCGGAATTCCGGAGTACATCCACCTGCTTTCACCCTCGGTCCTGGAACAGGCTGCCTATCTCAAGCAGAATATTTTTGGAGGCAAGGCCCTGAGCCTGGACTTAACCGAGGTCCTGACCTGCCTGGCCATCACCGCGCCCAACAGCCCGGCCACCCAGCTGGCCCTGGATAAATTAAAAGAGCTCAAGGGTTGTGAGATGCACCTGACCCACATGCCAACCCCGGGCGACGAGACCGGCCTGCGACGGCTGGGAATTAACCTGACCAGCGACCCGGTTTTTGCCTCCAAGAACCTTTTTCCCGGCTGATCAATCCACGGAGAAGAAAGATAATGGCAGGCCTGAAGAAGTTCCTGATAACAGCCATTTTGAAACCATGGCGGCACTCCGGGCTTTACGGTGAGTTCAGGACGCAAGGAGTGGGATTCAGGACCGGGTTGCTCCTGGTTGTCCTGGGCCTGGCCTTCAGCCTGACTTCCATCGCCCAGGCGGCCTGCGGCCATTTCCCGGCTGTTCCCGTCATCCTGCCTTTGAGGCTCGAGAACTATTTTGTCTGGCAGGCCCTGCTGGTTGTGCCCTGGATAGTCCTGAGCTGGTTTTTGGTTGGCCTGCTGGCCAGGGGGCTGCTCGGACTTATGGGAGTTGCTGCGGTCAGCCTGCGCCAGGTCCTGGTGCTCTTGGGTCTTGGTTTTTCCTCGTTTCTGTTCCTGCTCTGGATTCCTCATCTGCTTACGGCCGTTTTTTACCTTCTCGGCATGTCCCAGAAAGAATGGGTTGACCTCCTGTCGCAACCGGGCTGGTTCCAGACACTCTACCTGGTCTTAATAGTCCTGGCCATTCTGGCCGGCTGGCTGTCCCTGAATCTCAGCCTGGGGAGAATTAGCAAAAAGAGAAGGCTGGCCGGTTTCCTGGTGGCCAATCTTGGCTTCTTAGCCTGGCTTCTGCTGCTGGCAGCAATCATGCGGTAAGGAGGGCGGCATGGACGTGGTCATCAGAAAATTCAGACTTGATGATTACGATCGGGTAATGGAGCTCTGGCATCAATGCCACCTGCCGCTCAAGCCGGAAGGCCGGGACAGCCGGGAGGAAATCAGGCGACAGCTGGAGCTGCCCCAGGTAATTTTTCTGGTAGCGGAAAAGGACGGGAAGGTGATAGCGACCGTTCTGGCCACCCATGACGGCCGCAAGGGCTGGATCAACCGCCTGGCCGTGGACCCGGCCTTCAGGGGACAGGGACTGGCCCAGCAGCTGGTAAGAGTGGCCGAGCAGGAACTGGAAGCGGCCGGGTTACAGATGTTCGCGGCCCTGATCGAGGAGGACAACCTGCCTTCCATCAATCTTTTCGAAAAGCTGGGCTATACCTTCCATCCCGACATCAAGTATTTCACCCGCAAAAAGTCACCGCAGGTCTGAATGTCCTGGCAGAATAATCCGTGCCCGGATGCCCCGCAGACCAAAACCGACCTCATTGGTTGACGTGACTGAGAGCTTGGATTCAGAGCCGGCTCAAGGCCAGCCCGGTTTTAGAAAGTTTGTGCCTGGCCGGACTTTATCCGGCGACTGAATTCCAGGACCGCTTCCAGGACTTCCTGTTGGTTGAGGGCCGGGCCGTCCTGGGGTGAGTCGATTATCCGGTAATCAAAGAAGGGGCAATTGCCCTCATACCAGCGCTCCGAGACCGGCCGTCCGAGCTTTTCCCTCTTTTCTTTCTCCCGCTGGTTGAGCAGGCTGCCCAGTCCCCGGAGGTTGACCCCGGCTTCCGGGTCCACCCCAATTATGAAGCGGCGGTGGCCGAGGTTGGTCAGCAGAAAGGAAAAGCCCCGGCCCAGGGGAGAATTGAAGACATCGCGGCGGGCCCATTCCTTGAGCAGGAAGCTTTTCGGATTCTGCACCACCAGCCCGTCCACCAGTTCCAACCCCGGGCCCTGGCTCCGTGGAAGGTAAAGCTGAACCTGTTCTGCTTTTTCCAGGTCTTCCAGGTAATTTAAGTAATCATCTTCCACCCGGTGCAGGGCCTTAAGGTAGCGGTCGATGCCCTGAAAAAGCTGGCGGCAATCCATGAGGTCCTGTCCCAGGCTGGCCCGCTCGTAAAGCAATCTCAGCATTCGCAGGCCTTCCTGGACCCTGTCCAGGTTGGCTTCCTCCTCGGGTTTCTGGATGGCCACAAACAGGGCCCGGAGCAGAGCATACGGAGTCGAGCTGAGTTCGACATTCTTGGGTATGGTGGCCGAGTCAACCATCCGGGCGTAAGCGGCTATTTTTTGCATGGCGGAGTCGATCCGCCTCAGCTCCAGGAGCTTGAGGCTAAGAAAGATGGAACTCACGGCATCGAAGTCGGGCAGGCGGTGGGTGATGATGGTCAGCTTCTCCACCGGTCCCGGCAGGTGCTCCAGGACCAGTTCCGGGTGCTTGACCACCAGGGAGGCGGCACATTCGGCCTCGGCTTCCGGCTGATGGTGATCAATGACTCCCGGCACGGTCTTCAGGCCGACATCCAGGACCAGGGTGTCCGGTCTGGGTTCAAATTCCCGGCCATACGGGGCGAACTGGAAAATAACTTCCATCTTTCCGGCCGCTCATTAAGCTATAAGTTAAATGTGAGGCACCGGGTCAGGACTTCGGTGCCAGGTTTATTTTTGCCCGGAGAACAGGCTGCTCAGGATGTTTTCCTCCAGCTCCTCCCCGGGCGTAGGATATTTTCGACGCATATGCTTCCGGTTAACCTGGCTGAGGCAGGTGCTGACCTCCGAAACCTTGGACAGGGCCTGGACCGTCTGCCCGCTTTCCGAATAGACTTCGATGGTCACGGTGTAGGGAATGCCTGTGGCCCGCAGGTTCTGACTTTCCAGTATCTTAATTATTCTTTCGCGGAGCTTTTCGGCCCCGGCCCGGTTGGTGTTGGGCAGCATGATCATGAATTCGTATTCGCCTATCCGGGCCACCAGGTCCACCTTCCGGGTGGTCTTTCTCAGGATGAAGGACAGGTTGGTGACGACCCTGGCCGCGGCTTCCTGACCGAAAGTCTGGATGATCTTCTCGTAGTAATCTATGTCTACCTTGAGCAGCGACAGGTCGATGCCGTAGCGTTCGCAGCGGGCCACCTCCCGCTGGAAATAGTTGACGAAGGCCCGGGTGTTGTAGGCGTCGGTCAGCGGGTCGAATTCTTCCAGCTCGCTGATGTGCTTCAGCAGCACCAGCCGTTCCAGGAGCATTTCAAAGAAAGTAATCAGGCTCAGCAGCAGTTTGAATTCATCCAGGCTGAACTGTTTCCGGTTCTTCTTGTTGAAAAGTCCAACCAGGCCAAAGACCCTCTTTTCTATTCTCACCGGCACCGCCATCAGGCTGCAGACTTCCAGTCCGGGCAGGTGGTCGACCCTGGGATTAAAGCGCGGGTCGCGGGAGCAGTCAGAGACGATGATGTTCTGGTTGGTTTCGGCGGCCAGGCCACAGATTCCTTCTCCCCGCCGGATCATGCGGTCCTGCAGGCTGGTTGCGATTTCACCGATTACCCTGGCGTACCTGAGGTCGTGCGAGGCCTGGTCTCTGAGCAGAAAAGCCGCGACCGCCGGCCCGAACAATTCGTCGACTTTCTTTAAGAACCGGTCGAGGAGGTCATCGCTGCTCCTGGCCAGCGCCAGTTCCCTGGTGGCTTCGAAAAACTTGGCCGTGGGAAACGACTGTAGCTGCTCGGAACCGGTCCCGCCCTTTAACTCTTCCATTGGCTATATATTTAGCAAATTTAAGTGGCAATTTCAACAGGATGTTATCTTCATGGACCGGGAATTTTCAGCCGGTAACCGCCACCTGGCCGGCTTCTCAACCCGCCCGCGGCTGCCTGGACCCGGTCCGCTGCCTATTTATTGCCGGTTGAGCCCGTTTGCCAGTCCTCAATTTTAGTCGGTATTTCTTTCAAAAAGTCAGAATTTACCCGGAAAAGGTAGGGCAGGTCCCGGTTCTTGACCACCACCTGCTGCTTTTCGGTGTTTTCTGCCCCCACCAGGAGCTGGACTTCCTTTTCTTCGCTGTCAGCCGGTTTGACCCTGATGGTAACCTCCAGGGCTGGCCGGTCCAGGCCATATTCTTTGAGGTCGCCCGGCCTGTCTATGAATTCAGCGGCCTCCAGGTACTCCAGCTTCCGCAGCAGCGATTCGATTTTTGATTCCTCGGCTGGCTCTTTTTTACCTTCGGCTCCGGCCAGGTACCACTTTTCCTGTTCCTGTCCCTTTTCCTTGACTTTTTCTCTGACCGCGGCCAGTTGCCAGCCTTCTTTTTTCAGGCTGATTCCTACCGCTTCCCAGGAATTAAAGCTGGCCACCTTTTTCTCGCGCCACTCGTCTATCTTCTTGCCGAGGTCGGTGGCGATCTGGCTGTCCACCTCTATGATTTTCCGGACCAGGGAACTGGTGGCCACTACCTTGCCGTCTTTCCGGTTGATCGAAAAGACCAGTTCCTGGCTGTCCTGAAGGCCCAGGACCACGGTGAACTCCGGCCGATCCAGACCGTATTGCTTTAGCTTGTCCGGGTCCTTTTCTTCGGCCAGGAATTCCCGGGCCCGCAGCCCGGACAGGCTGTCCAGCAGGTTATCGACCTGGTACTTAGAGGCCAGGGCGGCCAGCGGCTGAACAAACTGCCAGGCGTCTCCTTCTTTCCGGACTTTCCAGTTTATATCTTTTGATTTGAGCTCCACCGATTGCACCCTGGCCGTTTCGAACTTCAGGATGTCCTTTTTTCTCAGGTCGAAAACCTTCTTGTCCAGGCTGTATTTCAGGTGCGAGGGCAGCAGCACCACCTGCTGGCGGTCAGCCCGGCGGCCGTAGAGAGTGTTGTCCAGCGGATTTTCCATGCCGATTTGAATGACCACCGGCTGGGCCTGGCCCTTAAGCCACAGGCTGACCTCCTTTTTCGGAATTTCGTAGAGGCTGAGGTCCCTGGCCTGCTCTTCCACCACCTTATCCAGGCGGAGGCTGGCGAAGTTTTCGGCCAGGCTGTTGGCCTCGTATTCGTCGGCCTCGGCTTCCAGCGGTTCAACTATCTGCCAGTGTCCCTGGTCGTCTTTTTTCAGGGTGATGACCGAGCCGTCCTCTTTTTTCAGGCTGAGCTTTTCCACCTCCGAGGCCTTGAAATCGGTGAGTTTTTCGGCCGCCTCTTTTTTCTCCTGGGCCTTTTCCGAGCGGTGCTCGACCAGGATGACCACCGCCAGGAGCAGGATAAAAACTGCCAGAAGAATTAGAGTCGTCCTGAATTTCATAACGACCTCCTTCTAACCCAGATGGTCAAACCGGCAGCCAGCACGGCTGCTGGCAGCAGCAGGACCGACAGGAACATCAGGAACCGACCCTGGCTGGGTGTCAGGCTGATGGAACGGGGTACCCTGGTCCTGGGCTGGATGGATATCAGGTCGGCTTCTTCGGTCAGCCAGTTGACCGTGTTCAGGAAGAAGTTGCCGTTGCCGGACAGGTTGTAGTACTTGTTAGCGATAAAATCCGAGTCCCCGAAAACGGCCAGCCTGGCCTCCCGGGAAGTGGTGGCAGCTTCATCTTTTTTGGTCTCGGCCTTTTCTTCGCCCGGTTCTGCTTTTTCCTTATTTTCTTCAGCTTTTTTCTCTTGGTCTTGCTCCTTGACTTCCACCTTCTGGCTTCCGACCACGGCCAGGGTAATCGGACCCTGCCGGTCTTTCCCCTGGTCAAAGGTGACCTCGGTTTTATCCAGCTGCTTTTCGGCCCAGGAGTTGGTGCTGGTCCGGGCCAGGTTGCTCAGGGTCAGGCCCTCGGGCTTGGTTTCCGAAATTTCCACCGAACGGGCCAGCGGGAAGAAGGTGGCGTAGCGGAAATTCTTGGTGATGTCATGGCTTTCGTATTCGGTAACCACCGGCATGAAGTAATCGCCGCCCAGCAACCTGGAAACGGTGTCCACCACCAGGTCGTTCTCCAGCTTGATTCCGTAATCGGCCAGGAAAGTCTCCAGCCCGGAGGAGGTTTCGGGGTCGACCATGAACAAGACCCGCCCGCCGCTCTTCAGGAAATTCTTCAGGGTCTCCAGCTCGTTGGGCAGAAGGCCCTTGCGCGGACCGGGCACAATGAGCAGGGCGCAGTCCTTCGGGAAGTTATCCGACAGGGCCAGGCTCAATTTTTTGACTTCGTAGCCGATTTTTTCCAGCTCGGTCTTGGCCGTGCTGAAGCCGACATCGCCGGTGTCATCGATGGAGTTTTCTCCGTGGCCCTCGAGAAAATAGATGACCTTCTTTGAGGCCCGGGTGACCTTGATCAGGGCATTGGTGACGTCTTCTTCTGAAGTGGTGGTGATCCGGTTTTCCTTGTCGCCGCACTCAAAAACAGTCGTTCCATCCTGGGTGATGTCGTACTTCTTGACCAGGCCGGGGTTCTTGTCCGGGTCGATGAACTCGTACTTTACCCGGGAAGAATGGTAAGCATAGTTTTTGAGCAGGTTTTCCATGGTCTGCCGGCTGACGTTGCTGTCGCGGAAAAAGGCCCTGATGACCACTTCCTGCTTCAGGTTCTTGACCACGCTGACCGACTGTTCCGACAGGCTGTGGATCCTGGAGGCGGTGAAGTCCACCCGGTAATGATGCCTGGCCAGGAAGAAATTCAGCACCACCAGGATGGCCAGTACCAGCACTATTATCAGGAGCATATTACTTGAATAAATGAAAGAACGGCGCTTGAGTCCTTCTTTCAGTTCAGACAGGTTGACGATCATGTAAACGGCGATGGCCACAATTCCGGCCGCCCCGACAATCCAGGCCACCGTCCGGTACTGGGGCCAGACGGCCAGGATGACAATGGCCAGGGCCAGCAGTCCAAGGCTTAGGTAATTTAAGTAATTTTTCAGCCAGTTCATGGTCTCACCTCCAGCGACGGAATTGGATCACGGAATGGGTCAGGAAAAGACCGAAAAAGGCGAAGCTCAGGTAATAGACCAGGTCGCTGGTATCCAGGATACCCTTGGTCATTCCGTCAAAATGCTCGAAGAACGACAGGTAGTTCAGAACATCCTGCCAGAGCCCGCGGGCCGAGTAGGCCGCCCAGCTCAGGACCCAGAACAGGAGCAGGGTGCCGAAGGTCAGCACGGCCGAGACAATCTGGTTTTCGGTCAGGGCTGACCAGAAAAGGCCAAGCGCCAGGAAGGCTGCTCCCAGCAGGAACAGGCCCAGGTAGCCGAGAAGGTAGGGCGCCGGCTCGGGGTTGCCGTGGATGAAGGTGAAAATCGTGGGAATGGCGCTTAAAACCAGCATGGCCAGCAGGACGACCAGCGAGGCCAGGTACTTGCCCAGGATAATCTGGATGACCGAAACCGGGGAGGTGAACAGCAGCTCTTCCGTGCCCATCTTCTTTTCTTCGGAGAACAGCCTCATCGAGACCACCGGCAGCATCAGCAGCAGGATGATGCTCAGGTTGTGAAAGAGCGGGGCAAAAACCATCTGGTTGATGTTGACCTGCTGGAAGTAATACGGGTTCTGGGCCATCTGCATGGCCTGGGTGTTGAACCACCAGACCAGGCTGTAGAAGAAAAAGCCCGAGAGCAGGATGAAGATGGCAATGACGATGTAGGCGATGGGCGAGGTGAAGTAGGAAACCAGTTCTTTCTTGGTTATTGACCAGATGGCGCTCATTGTTCCATACCTCCCGAGACGATTCTCAGATAAAGCTCCTCGATGTTCATGGCCAGGGAGCGCATTTCTTTTATTTCCAGTTTCCTGTCCAGGCAGAACTTCAGGACCTGGGTCCTCAGGTCCTGGCCCCAGGGCCATTCCAGCCTGATTTCGGCGCCTTCCAGGGCTGCCTCTTTAAGGCCGGGAAGCTGCCGGAAGAGGTTCAGGACCTCTCCGTCGGCCCGGTCCAGCTTCAGGTAGACGCCGTCGTTCTGGCTGAAGCTCCTGGCCAGTTCCTCCAGAGAACCGGAGGCCATGAGCTTTCCCTCGTTGATGATTACCACCCCGTCGCAGACCTCCTTGACCTCGGCCAGGATGTGGGTGGAGAGCATGACTGTGTGTTCGCCCTTGAGCGACTTGATCAGGTCGCGGATTTCCTTGATCTGGGCCGGGTCCAGCCCGATGGTCGGCTCGTCCAGGATGACCACCCGGGGATTGTGAATCAGGGCCTGGGCGATGCCGGTCCGTTGCTTGTAACCGCGGGAGATGTTTCTGATCAACCTTTTCCTCACGGATTGCAACCCGGCAATCTGCACCGCCCTGTCCACCGCGGCCTTCTTCCGGGCGGCCGGAACTTTCTTGATCTCGGCCACAAAGCCCAGGTAGGATTCCACGGTCATTTCGGGATAGAGGGGCACGGTTTCCGGAAGATAGCCAATCGATTGCTTGACGGCCTCGGCCTGCTCAAAGACATCAAACCCGGCCACCGAGGCCCGCCCGGATGTGGCCGGTAGGTAGCCGGTCAGAATCCGCATGGTGGTGGTCTTGCCGGCAGCGTTGGGCCCCAGCAGGCCCCAGATCCGGCCTTCCTCCACCTTGAAGCTCAGATTCTGGATGGCCACCAGGTCGCCGTACTTTTTGGTTAGCTGTTCGGTCTCAATCATCGGCCAACCTCCTTTCTGAATTTGAAAGCTTGAGAAACGGAATTGGTTACATTTTATCTGGAACCCGGATACCCATCAGGTCCAGGGCCTGACAGAGTATCTCGTGGATAAAATGTATGGTCAGAAGTCTCAGGGTCTGTAGAGTCGGGTCCTTCTCGGCCAGCACCGGGTAATGGTGGTAATAGCTGTTGAACTTCTGGCAGAGATTGAAGGTGAACTTGGCCAGCCCGGCAAATTCCAGGGTGGCAATGGCCCGCAGTACTTCTTCATCCAGGCCGCAGGCATAGACCACCAGGTCCCAGAAGTCCCGGGCCTCTTCCTCCGGCAGCCCGGACAGGCGGATGGTTTCCGGGTCTACCCGGCCAAGGAACTCCTGGCTGGAAATTCCGAAGCGTTCCTGGAACTTGCGGAAGATGCTGCGCAGGCGGACGGCCGTGTACTGCAGGTAAGGTCCGGTTTCGCCCTCGAAGTTGAGGGCTTCGTCGAAGTCAAAAACTATGAGCGAGTTCCGGGCATATTTCAACATGAAATAGCGCACGGCCGAGGAGGCAATCTGGCGGGCGATTTCCCGGCGGCTGGCCTCCGGCAGGTCGGGGTTTCTCTTGTTGACCTCGGCCAGGGCTTTTTCTTCCAGGCGGTCCAGCAGGTCGTCGGCCTTGATGCCCACGCCCTTGCGTCCGGAAACTTCCAGGAAGGCCTTATCCCGGTCTTCTTCCGATAGGTCCACTTTGATCTCGGCCAGGCTCCCGGGCGACAGGGCCACCATCTCGTAGGAAAAGTGGATGGATTTTTCTGCCTGTTCCAGGTAGCCCAGGGATTTCAGTCCCTGGACCACTACCTTCTGCAGGTAGGACTGGCGGACGTCGATGACGTTGTAAACCTTGCTCCCGGCTCCGAAATGGACATCGTAGGCGGTTGGCGTGGCCGAGGAAATCCAGACCGGGCGGCCGTTGTCCTGGAGGAAGGGTTCGTAATAAAAATCCTGGCCCAGGAGGCCAAACTTCCACATCTGGTAGGCGATGTCCTTGCCCACGTAGGTCACCGTGCCGTCGGAGCGGACGATTATCTTTTCCCGCTCGGGTTCATCCTCCAGTTTCATCACCCAGCAGCCGGCGTTTTCACCTTCCGATGACAGGTAGATGGCTCCGCTTTCTCGGAGGCGGGCAAAGGCCTTTTCCCAGAACTTGAGTCGCAGGATACTGCTCTCGCAGGGCAGAACATCGTAGCCGATATCCAGCCGTTTCATGGTGGCCAGGTGGGCCCGGAGGATGCGGCGTGATACCAGGTGTGCATAGTCGGCTTCCGGCGACTCTCCGTGTTCGATCTTTTTTAAGATGGCGGCTTTCCTGGCCTGGGCTTCCTGGTTCTCGGCCAGGTAGCGGGACACCCTGGTGTAAAGGTCCCAGCAGTAATAATCAAACTTGCCCTCGATTCTGTCCAGGTCAGCCAGGGACTTTTTCTCCAGCTCCATCAACCCGAAAACCACGTCCACCACCTGGACCCCGGTGTCATCGATGTAATTCTGGACTTCGACCTGTTCACCCCGGTAGCGGAGACAACGAACCAGGGTATCGCCCAGGCAGGCGTTGCGCAGGTGCCCGACATGGGCCGCCTTGTTGGGATTGATGTTGGTATGTTCGACTATGATTTTTTTCTCTTCCGGCTCCAGCCCGGTTCGATTCGCGCCGGCCAGTTTTTTCCGGAAAAACCTTTCGCGGTCAAGGTAGAGGTTGATGTAGCCGGCCCCGGCCACCTCCACCCGGCTCAAGCCCTCGATTCCGGAGAGCAACTCTGCGGCCCTGGCGGCAATGGTCCTGGGGCTGGTCTTAAGCTTCTTGGCCAGGGGGAAGGCGATGGACAGGGCCAGGTCGCCCAGCTTCTGGTCGGGCGTCGAGGTCAGCTCCAGCTCAGCGGCGGTCAGAGGAAATTCCGCGCTCAGCCTGGCCAGTATCTTTTCTTTCAGTTCCTTCTTTGTTCTGAACATCGTGCTTCTAATTATAACAAAATTGAACGGGCTAACAAGTTGCCCGAATACTTGAAAGATGGCGGCGATTTGTGATACTAATTTAGCTTAGTTTTATTAACATACCGAAAGGAATCATTATGAAAAAAACAAGATTGAACGCGGTTCATAAAGAAGCCGGGGCCAGGATGGTGGAATTCGCCGGTTTCGAGATGCCGGTGGAATATAAGGGAATCATCGATGAACACCTGGCCGTCAGGACCAGGGCCGGCCTGTTCGATGTCAGCCACATGGGGGAGATCATCGTCGAGGGGCCGGAGGCCCTGGCCTGCGTGCAGTACCTGACACCCAATGACGCCGGAAAACTGGCCCCGGGCCAGGTCCAGTACACGGCCCTGACCACACCCGAGGGGACCTTTGTCGATGATATGCTGGTCTACTGCCTGTCAGTTCCCGATAAATATCTTCTGGTGGTCAACGCCGCCAATACCGACAAGGACTTTGCCTGGGTGAAGGAGAAAGCCGCTCCTTTCAGGGTCTTCGTGGTCAACCGGAGCGACGAACACTCCCAGCTGGCCCTGCAGGGTCCCCTGGCCCAGGAAATTCTTCAGCCGCTCACCGAGCTGGACCTCGGCCAGATGAAGTCTTTTACCTTTGCCTTTGGAAAAGTGGCCGGGATAGATTGCCTGGTCTCCAGGACCGGTTATACCGGAGAAGACGGTTTTGAAATCTACACCCTGGCCGAAAACCCGGAAGTCATCTGGAAGGCCATCATGGCCCAGGGAACACCGAAGGGCCTGCTGCCGGTTGGCCTGGGAGCCCGCGATACCCTGCGCCTGGAAGCCAAGCTGATGCTCTACGGGAATGACATCAGCGATAAGACCACGGTGCTGGAAGCCGACCTGAAGTGGATCGTTAAGTTCCAGAAAGGCGATTTCCTGGGCAAGGCTGTGCTGGAAAAACAGCTCCAGGAAGGCCTCAAGAGAAAGCTGGTGGGTTTTGAGGTGCTGGACAAGGGCATCGCCCGGCCCCATTACCCGGTCTTTGCCGGTGGCCGGCAGGTGTCGGAGGTCTGTTCCGGGACCTTTGCTCCGTACGTTAAGAAGGCCATCGGGCTGGTCTACCTGCCGATAGAGTACACGGAAATCGGAACCGAGTTTGAGATCGGGGTCAGGGACAGGAAGCTTAAAGCCCGGGTCATCCCGACTCCATTTTACAAAAGGGAAAAGAAATAGGCTTGATTATCGATAATTTTCAGGACAAAGGAGGAACTCATGTATCCTGACAATCTTTACTACACCAAAGACCACGAGTGGGTGAAGCTGGAAGGCGATGAAGCCGTGGTTGGCATTACTGATTTTGCCCAGAAGCAGCTGGGCGACATCATCTACGTTGACCTGCCCCAGCCGGGCAAGGTCCTGGAAGCCCGCCAGGCCATCGGCAGCGTGGAATCGGTCAAATCGGTGTCCGATGTCTACTCTCCAGTTTCGGGTGAAGTTGTGGCTGCCAACTCCGAGCTGGCTCAGACCCCGGACCTGATCAACAAGGATCCCCATGGCCAGGGCTGGATTGTCAGGCTGAAAATAAAGGACAAGTCCGAGCTGAATAACCTGATGAAAGCGGCCGATTACGAAAAGTACCTGGAAGGCCTGGAACATTAATCATCACATCTTGCCCGCCGGGCCGGTTGCCCGCGGGGGAGACGGGGAGAAAAAATGAGCTACATTCCTATCAGTGAGCAGGACAAAAAAGAAATGCTGGCCCGGATCGGGGTGGAGTCAGTAGAAGATCTTTTCTGCTGCATTCCAGAAAGTATCAGGCTGAAAGGTCTGCTCAACCTGCCGGGTCCGTTGTCAGAACCGGAGATTCTCGAATACTTCGAGGAACGGGGAAAAAAGAACTCTTTTGACCGCTATCTTTCCTTCCTGGGCGGGGGAGCCTATGATCATTTCATTCCGGCCGTGGTCGATTACCTGAGCTCCCGCGGAGAGTTTGTTTCTCCTTATACCCCTTACCAGCCGGAAGTCAGCCAGGGCACTCTCCAGGTCATCTTTGAGTTTCAGACCCTCATCTGCCAGCTGACCGGCCTGGACATCGCCAACGCTTCTCTCTACGACGGGGCTACCGGGGCGGCCGAAGCGGTGCTGATGGCCAATCGGGTCAAGAACAAGAAAAGGCTGCTGGTGGCCTCCAACGTTCATCCCGAGTACCGGCAGGTGATATACACCTATACCCGCAATTTAGGACTGGAAGTGGTGGAAATTCCCTATGACCGGCTGGGCCGGGTTGACCAGAAAGGCCTGGAATCGGCCCTGAATTCCCATACTTCAGTGTTGCTCTGCCAGTCTCCCAACTACTTCGGCGTGGTGGAAGACCTGAAATCGCTGGGTGAGCTGACTCACCGTCATGATGCCCTGCTGGCCGTGGTCATTTCCGAACCGCTATCCCTTGGGCTCCTGGAAGCTCCGGGAAAACTGGGCGCGGACATCGTCACCGGCGAGGCCCAGTCCTTTGGCCTGCCCCTGAGCTATGGCGGACCTTACCTCGGCTTCATGGCCTGTAAAAAAGAGTTTGTCAGGCAGCTTCCAGGAAGAATCGCCGGCCAGACGGTTGATGCCGAGGGGCGCCGTGGTTTCGTCCTGACGCTTTCCACCCGCGAGCAGCACATCAGGCGGGAGAAGGCCACTTCCAACATCTGCACCAACCAGGCCCACTGTGCCCTGAGGGCCACCATCTACCTGGAAACCCTGGGCCGGCAGGGGCTCAAGAAGATGGCCTGGCTCAACCTGCAAAAAGCCGCCTACGCCCTGGAAACGCTGACCGCCATTCCGGGGGTCAGCCGGAAGTTTGGTGGGCCAGTTTTCAATGAATTTGTGCTGGAGTTTCCCACAGACTGGAACCGGATAAAACAGAAGCTGGAAGAGAAGGGAATTCTGGGCGGACTGGCCCTGGGTGAGGCCTACCAGGGACTGGAAAAATGTGCCCTGGTTACCATCACGGAAAAGCACAGCCGGGAAAAAATTGACCGCTATGCCCAGGTTCTTAGGGAGGTGCTGAAATGATCAACGTCATCCGCGAACCGCTGATATTTGAGATAAGTTCACCGGGTAAGAGTGGAGTCCGGTTGCCGAACCTGGATGTTCCTGAAAAGCTGGATGTACTGGAAGGACTGACCGTCCGGGAGGACCTCGAGGGCTTTCCGGAAGTCTCGGAAACAGAGGTCACCAGGCATTTCACCCGGCTGAGCCAGATGAATTACTGCGTCGATTTCGGCTTTTATCCTCTCGGCTCCTGTACCATGAAATATAACCCAAAGCTCAATGAGAAGGTGGCCGGTATGGCCAGCCTGGCTGGAGTCCATCCCCTGGCTCCTGAAAAGCTGGCCCAGGGTAACCTGGAGCTGATGAAGACCCTGGAAAAACTGCTATGCGAAATTACCGGGATGGACGCGGTTTCACTGCAACCGGCAGCCGGAGCCCACGGCGAGTTGACCGGGATGATGCTGATCCGGGCCTACCACGAAGCCCAGGGCAACCCCAGAAAATATGTGCTCATTCCGGATTCGGCCCATGGCACCAACCCGTCTTCAGCCCACATCTGCGGCTACGTGGTCAGGGAGATCAAGTCCAACGACAGGGGCACCATTTCCCTGGAAGACCTGGCCCGGGAGATGACCGAAGAGGTGGCCGCCCTGATGGTCACCAACCCCAATACCCTGGGAGTTTTTGAGTCTGAGATCTGCCAGATTTCCGAAATCGTCCACGCCAAAGGCGGCTTTGTCTACATGGACGGGGCCAACCTTAATGCCCTGGCCGGCATCACCAGGCCGGGCGACATGAAGGTGGATGTCCTTCATCTTAACCTGCACAAGACTTTCTCCACCCCCCACGGCGGTGGCGGACCGGGTTCGGGCCCGGTGGCCGTGAAGAAGATACTGGAGCCATACCTGCCGGTGCCCATCATCGAGGAGAAGGACGGCCAGTACCACCTCAACTACAACCGGCCGAAGTCAATAGGCCGGGTGAAGAGCTTTTACGGGCAGTTCCTGGTGATGCTGAAAGCCCTGGCCTACATCCTGGCTCTCGGCCCGGCCGGCCTGCGCGAGATGACCGAGATAGCGGTCCTCAACTCCAATTACATCCGCAAGAGCCTGGAGGGCGTCTACCACCTCAAATACGATTCGCCCACGCTTCACGAGTGCGTTTTCTCGGATAAATTCCAGAAGGATTTTGGAGTCTCCAACCTGGATATTTCCAAGAGGCTGCTGGATTACGGGTTGCACCCGCCGACCATGTCCTTCCCGCTGATAGTCCACGGGGCACTGATGATTGAGCCGACCGAAACCGAAAGCCGCCGGGACCTGGACCTGTTCATCGAGGCCATGAAGGCCATCGACCGCGAGGCCCGGGAGAACCCCGAGCTGCTGCGGACGGCACCCCATATCACCTATGTCCGGCGCCTGGATGAGGTTCAGGCGGCCCGCAATCCAATCCTGAGGTGGGAGAAAAAATAATTAGACTGAAAACTCTGTCTCTGAACCATAGATAAGACGGGCAGCTTTTTTGGTGAAGGAAGAGACCGAAGATGAGCATGCAGGAACTTTTCTTGAAACTCTATGATTTCTGGGCCAGGCAGGGCTGTTACCTGGCTCCCACCTACGACCTGGAAGTCGGGGCCGGGACCATGACCCCGGACACTTTTTTTAGGGTCCTGGGGAAACGCCCCTGGAAGGTGGCCTACGTCCAGCCCTCCCGGCGTCCGACCGACGGTCGCTACGGTGAAAACCCTCACCGGGTGCAGAAACATTTCCAGTTCCAGGTGATCATCAAGCCCTCGCCGGACAACATCCAGAGGGTCTACCTGGACAGCCTGACCTCCCTCGGCATTAATCTTAAAGAACACGACCTGAGGTTTGACGAGGACGACTGGGAATCGCCCACCATCGGGGCCTGGGGTGTGGGCTGGCAGGTGATGCTAGATGGCCTGGAGATCACCCAGTTCACCTATTTCCAGCAGGCCGGCGGACTGGAACTCTTTCCGGTTTCGGTGGAAATAACCTACGGGCTGGAAAGGCTGGAAATGTTCCTGGAGCAGAAAGATAACATCTACGACCTGCAGTGGTCGCCCGAGGTCAGCTACCGCGACCTGCGTTACCAGGAAGAGAAGGAATTCTCCATATATAACTTTGAACAGGCTGATACCCAGATGCTGCACCGGGGTTTTGCCGCAGCCGAAAAAGAAGCCCAGCGCCTTATCGGGCTGGGGCTGCTGCTACCGGCCTACGACCAGTGCCTGAAATGCTCGCATTACTTTAACCTCCTGGACTCGCGCGGGGCCATCAGCGTGACCGAACGGGTGAAGTTGATCGGTCAGGTACGGGCCCTGGTTAACCAGATCGCCAGGAAATTCGTGGAAAGGGAAGGAGAAGGCTGATGGAATTCCTGCTGGAAATTATGACCGAGGAACTTCCTTCCAGCCACGTCCGCAGTGCCCTGGCCCAGCTGCAGGACAGCTTCCGGCAAGAATTGCAGGCGGCCCGGATTGGAGTGAACGGCCTGAGAACCCTGGGCACCTGCCGTCGACTGGTGGTGGTGGCCGACCTGGAAGCCGGTCAACCCGATGAAGAAGAAGTGGTGACCGGACCGCCCCGGCAGGTGGCCGTTCAGCCTGACGGAAGTTATACCCAGGCGGCCCTGGGTTTTGCCCGGTCCCAGGGTGTCCCGGTGGACAAGCTCGAGGTTATCAAGACGGCCAGGGGGGAGTACCTCGGTTTCAAACGGTTAAAGAAGGGCCGACCGGCAGAAGAAGTTATTGCCGAAATTTTCCCGGCTGTTATCAACTCCCTTAGCTTTCCCAAGAATATGCGCTGGGGCGAAAGGAATTTCCGTTTCTCCCGGCCGATTAAAAACCTGCTGTGCCTGTTCGATGGCCGGGTGGTGCCGCTGGAACTGGCCGGGCTCAGGTCCAGCCACCGGACCCGGGGGCATTTTGTGCATTCCCCGGTTGAGTTTGAAGTCAGTAATTTTGAAGACTATAAGAAAAAGCTTGGCGAGAACCGGGTGGTGGTCGAGCCGGATGAGAGGCAGCAGTCCATCAGGCGTCAATTTGAAGAAAAGCTGGCCGGCCTGAAGGCCGAGGTTTACCCGGACCAGGCCCTGCTGGAAAGATTGCTGTGGAACGTGGAATGTCCCCTGGTCATCATGGGTAGCTTTCCGGAAAGTTATCTGGAGCTGCCGCTGGAAGTACTTTCCACGGCCATGAGGGAAGGACAGAAGCTTTTTTCCGTGGTCAGCGGCCGGAAGCAACTGCCCCTGTTCCTGGGAATTGCCGATGCCCCGGCCGACCCCAGGAATCATATCGCTTCCGGAAACGAGAGGGTGCTCAAGGCCCGCCTGGAAGATGCCCGGTTCTTCTGGAAAAATGACCTGAAAGTAAGCCTGGCCGACCGGGTGCCGCAGCTCAAGAACGTTATCTTCCAGGAGAAGCTCGGCACTTACGGCGATAAAGTGGGCCGGCTGCAGAAACTGGTGGCTTACCTGGCCGACCGGCTGGAGATGAAGAAAGAAAAGAAGGACCTGGTGGAGGCCGCCAGGCTGTGCAAGGCCGACCTTCTGACTGACATGGTCAGGGAATTCCCCGAGCTCCAGGGGAAAATGGGCGGACTTTATTCCCGCCAGCAGGGCTGGTCGGAAACCGTTTCCCGGGCCATTTACGAACACTACCTGCCCGAGGGCCTGGAAGACCCGGTTCCGTCCACGGCGGCCGGGGCAGTCCTGTCGCTGGCCGACAAGCTGGACACGGTGGTCGGGGTGTTCGGAGTTGGCATAAGCATCAGCGGCTCCAGCGACCCCTTCGGTTTGCGCCGCCAGGCCCTGGCCATCTGCAAGATCTTGCTGGAAAAGAAATTCCAGGTTTCCCTGCACCGACTGCTGGAGAAGGCCATGTCCCTGCTGTCTGAGCGGCTGACCGTACCCCGGGAACAGCTGAAAGCCAGCCTGCTGGAATTCTTCGAGGGTCGGCTCCGGTTCATTTTTGAAAAACAGGGCTACCGTTATGACCTGGTAAATGCTGCCCTCGGTCCCGGAATAGAATTCCCGGTCCGGGCCGAGGCCCGGTTGAAGGCCCTCAATGAACTCAAGGGGAGTCCGAATTTCGAGCAGTTCATACTGATGGTTAAAAGGGTTAAGAACATCGTCAAGGAGCCGCCCCGGACCCGTTTGAACTCAGCCCTGCTCAGGGAAAAGGAAGAAAAGGAACTGTATTCGGCCCTTAAAATAATCAAGAAGAACGCCGAGGAAATGCTGGCCCGGAATGACTTTGCCTCAGCCCAGAAGATGGTTTTCCGCCTGCAGTCGCCGCTCAACAATTTCTTTGAGGCGGTGCTGGTGATGGCCGAGGACAAGAAGGTGAGGAACAACCGGCTGGCATTGCTGTCCCAGATCCTGGAACTGACCGGGGAGCTGGCCGATTATTCCCAGGTGGTGGTGGAAAGCGAAAACCGCTGAGTCCGGGACCGGGGCCCGGGAGTTCAGCCTTCTATCTTGTATTCATCAGACTCGGGTTCTTCGCCCGGCCCTTTCTTTTTTACTTCGGCGAACTTGTGCTCCAGGGCGATTATCTTGACCAGGTTGCCGGGGTAGTTCTGGCCTTTCTGGTTGCCGTATGGATGGAACTGGACTCCAACCTTGAAGGGAAAGGTGGCGTTATCCTGCCCGGCCGACCAGCGGACCTCGCCCAGCTGGGTGAGCGGAACCATTTCTCCCGGAATGGAAATCTGTATGGTTAAAGCGGTGCCCGGTTTAAGATGGCTGCGGCAGCTGAAGCTGACCCCGCCGCGGCTTATGTTCTGAAGAGGGCAAAATTCTTCATCGAATTCTTTCCGGGAGCCGAGCAACCTTTCCTTGCGGTAAGAAACGGTGGCGCCAGGGATCATAAACCTCTGGCAGAGGCGCTTCTCTTCCGGGTAAATTTCCTGGCTCATTCTTTCACCCGATTTGTCATCCGGAGCTGACATGTTGCTTATATTTATATCCAAGATGGGCTGATTTGTCAAAAAATATAGGCCCCGGCTTTGCCGCAGGCGGTCAATAGGGCAGGGGTTCAGCCTTGACCGGTCGGAGCTTGATGGAAACGTCGGTCCTTATTTCCTGATTTTCCAGGCTGGTGAAGGAGAAGTTGATTTCGGGTCTTTTGACAAAGCTGGCCGGCATTTTGGCCGGTGGCTTTTTCTTCCAGTCCTTGATGGCCCCGGCGATGGCCGAAATGGCATCCAGGATGGAAACCCCGCGAAAATATGGCTGGTCCTTGTCCGGAGCCATGTAAGGCTTGGTCCCCGGCGGGTTGGGCGGGGGTATGTAGACCTTGACCGGTATCTGTTTTTGCAGGTACTTGGTGGCCTTGTAAATCAAGGTGTCGCCGATGTAAAAGGCCACTTCTCCCTCGACGTTCTTGATGGGCGGGGACTCCTGTCTCTGAACCAGGAGCTCCCGGTTTTTCACGTTACTTTTTTCGATTCCGAGTTCCAGGACAATTCGCTTCCTGATGGTGATGCTTCTGGTCTTGAGGTAAAGGTCAACGTTCAGGGAGTAGGACTGATCAAAATAGAATGGCAGGGGAAGCTCGATCAGGTGGGCGCCCTTGGTCCACAGGCCGCCCTCCAGCGGGTTGCCTTCCACCTGTATCTTGTAATAGGCATCTGCTGACAGGTCAAAGCCAAGGCGCAGGACCGCCGGAATGGTCCGGTCTTCGGAAGAGGCGGGGAGCAGGAAATTCAGGTTGCTGACCAGGGGAAAGTCCTCCCGCCAGCGTCCCCAGTACTCCAGGGCCTGGTTAAAGACGCTGAAGTCCAGGAAGGACAGCAGCGGCTGGGCATCTCCGAATTCTTCGAAGTAATCGATCAGGGCCTTTTTTTCTTCGGCCGGTAGGTTATTCTTGAAGTACAGGAATGGCAGGAGGGCCAGGGCATCCTGCTTCTCGGCCTGGTCCAGTCCGGACAGGGTGGTCTCCAGCAGGTTCAGGGCCGGCTCGTATTCCCTGTTCTTAAGCAATTCGTTTATCTCTGATTTCCAGTCGGCCCGGGCCGAAACGGCCAGGCAGAAAAAGCCCAGCATGATCAGAAGAGCCAGCCGGGTCTTTTTAATTTCAATCATGGTAGGTGAACACCAGGTAGAATTCCAGGCTTTTCCCGGGAAAATCCTCGGGCAGAGGCGGGAAGGGAGCGCAGAGCCGGACGGCGGTAAGGGCCGCCTGGTCCAGGATGTCGCTGGTGGTGGAGGTGGCAATTTCCAGCGATTGCAGCTGACCGTCCCTGTCAACCAGCAGAATCAGGGCCACATTCTTGTTCTTCGGCATGACCGAGAGCTGGGGCAGTATCCACCTGGATTGTACCAGGTTGACCACTTTTTCGGCCCAGGGTTTGATGTTGTAACGGTACCCGGCAGCTGCCTGTGGAGTTACTGCTCCCGGGATTCCGGGACGGGCTCGCCCGGACTCGGTAAAGCGCAGGCCCCGGCCCGGCTTTTCGTAGGCCCGGGGGGCAGCATACTGCAGGACGTCACTCTTAAGAGATGGGGCGGTTTCGCCGGTTTCACCCGTTTCTGGTTCCGGCCTGACCGTCAGCTTGAGGCTGAAACGGTATTTTCCAGAAACTGGCCTGATGCGCGAGAGATTAATTCTGACTCCGGATGGAGTCTGGGATTCTCCCCGGCCGGCGGCCAGGTAGGCTTCCAGGTCAAAGGGAATGGCCGGCTGCCCGAGCGCGGCAGCCTGTGAAGTGGAGCCGGCGGCTCCAGCCGCTTCGGTTCCCGGTCGGCCTCCCGGCCTACCAGTTCCGGCCTGGCCGGCACCTCCAGGCTGACCACCAGCCTGCTCCTGGGCTACCGGTGGTTCTTTGATCACTTCGGGCAGATAGGGGGGCGGCCCGGCTTCGGGATAGGGGGCGATAACCACGTCAGTTTCTTTAATAAAAGGAAGTATCTTGACGATAATTTTTGCCTGTTTCAGGTAGAGAATGAGCAGGACGTGAAGAAGGATGGCTATGGTCAGGCTGATGACTTTAACCCAGGCTTCGCCCCGGTCCAGGCGGCGCCACCTGGAAGTCAGTTTCTGGAAGCTGGGATTCAGTCTAATATTTCTCATTAACCGGCTTTGTCTACCTTAAAATCGGACTATTTATTATATAGAAGCCGGCCTGAAAGAGAAAGTTGCACGGCCAACTATTTGAAAACATAAAGCCTGAGCAGAATGAAACCCAGGCAGAAGGAATTGACCAGCAACAGGAAGGTGAAAAGAAGCTCCAGTCCCAGCAGAGGAATGAAGACCGAGGTGGCCAGCAGGGCCCCGAAGAAGGAGCCGAATAGGTCCAGCGAATAGCCAAGACCGTATCTTATCTGGCTCTGAAGGTAGATGAAGTTGCTGACCACAAACAGGAAGCCGCCAAAAAAACCCATCAGCAGGAGCAGGCCGTAAAAGGCCAGCTCCGGAGCGGCGGCCGGGGCCAGGCCGGCCAGGGCCAGCAAGATCACAAAGCCGGTCTGGACGGCGACCAGGTGCCGGGGACCCAGGGTATTTGACAATCTTCGGGCCAGGCTGGAACCCAGGAATAACCCGGCCATGAAGATGGTAAACAGCAGCGATATCTTGCTGTAAACCAGGCCCAGCCGGCTCTGGAAGGCCAGGATCAGGGCCACTTCAGCCACGATGGTGGTGAAACCCATGACCGTAATCGGCAGCAGGTAAATCGTTCCACCCTTTTTCCTGAAAGCGATCAGGAACATGATTACCAGCAGAAACAGGAGAAGCGGCAGGTCAAAGAGCCAGAATCGGGTCAGGTTTTGCAACTTACCCAGCCCGCGGCTGAGCGGCCCGTGAAATTGCTGGCTCCAGACCAGGGTCTGGTAGAAATAACTCACCGGGAGCCGGTCCGAATTCAGGCGGGGATTGTACACGGTCTCCAGGCTGGAGCTAAGGTATTCCCTTTTCAGGGGATGGAGTCGGCTCCTGAGGAATTCTGGCCTGAAAAAAACAGTCTTGAGCTGGTAGCGGTCGAGCTTTTCCAGCAGGCTGTCCGTGGTGATATCCAGCGGACCGGCTGAGGCCAGCAATATGTTATTGTCTCCAGGGATTATTTCCACCCGGGGAAAAACCGACAGCAGGGAATGATAAATGGTGGCCAGGAGTATTGTCCTCTGCGGGGAAAGGTAGCTTTCAGAGGAGGGCAGAAGAAAGGAAAAAACGCCATCCTCGGCCAGCTTTTCCCGGACCTGTCTGAAAAACTCCACCGTGTAAAAGCGGTTGACCTGGGCCGTGGCCGGCTCCGGCAGGTTGCAGATGATGAGGTCGTAGCGATTACGAGTGGCCCGCAGAAATTTCCTTCCATCCTGGAGATTGATGGTAACCCGCGGGTCTTCCAGGCCGGTCTGCCGGTTGTCCAGCACCCGGCGGGCCAGTTTGACCAGGGCCGGGTCCAGCTCCACGTAATCCACCCTGACCCGGGGATACTGCAGGGCCTGGACCAGGGTGCCGTTAAGCCCGCCGCCGATGAGAAGCAATCTGGCCGCTTCCGGTCTCTGGAGAAAGGCAAAGTGGATGGCTTCTTCGGCCGAGGCCGGGTCGGGGAAGTTAAAGGCCAGGGAACTGTTGCCGTAGAACGAAATCAGTTCACCGGTTCTGACCACCTGGAGCCGGGCATAGGGCGAATCCCTGACCTCAACCAGTTGGAGCGGCTTCCAGTAGATTTTTTCGGTCGGCCGGTCTCCGAACCACAGTCCGGTCGCCACCAGGACCGTAATGACCGTTGAGACCATTTGTTTTGAACCTGCCACCAGGCTGATGGCCAGCCCGGCCAGCAGGCTGATCAGGGCGGCCGCCTGCCAGCTGGAAAGATGAGGGGTCAGGACCAGGTAGACCAGCAGTCCACCGGCAGCTGCGCCCAGGGATTCCAGCTGATAGACGGGAATCAGCTGACCACGTTGCCAGAAGACGTTAAAGACAAACAGGGCCCCCAGCGGGAGGCTTAAGGCAAAAGAAATAAGCCAGGAGGTAAGCAGGAGAGGTCCGGGTCCGGTCATCTCCGCCGGCAGGGTGCCGAAAGCAAACCTGGCCAGCCTGAGCAGGACCAGAAGAACGGCCGTGATTATGATCATTCCCCGGTAGAAGGCCCCCGGGGAAATTGCAGACTGGAATTTTTTCTCGGCCAGCAAACTTCCCAGCCCGCCACCCAGTAGCCAGAAAGCCAGGACCAGTCCGTAGACCAGCTCGTTGCCCTGGAAACGGACTTCGAATTCTCTGAGGATGATCACCTGGAAAGAGGTGGCCAGAAAACCCAGGAGAAAGGGCCAGAAGGAATTCTTCAGCTCCAGACCCCGGCAATGACCTGACCGCAGTAACGGCATTTGTTCCCGCTCATTTCCTTTTTTCTGATGACATAGCCGTATCGTTCGATTATTAATTTACCACATTTCGGGCAGTAGGTGTTTTCCCCGGGATGACCGGGAACATTACCCACGTAGACATGGTGTAGCCCCTCGGCCAGGGCCACCTCCCGGAGCTTTTCCAGTGTGGAGACCGGCGTCGGCGGCAGGTTCTTGACCAGGTACATGGGGTGAAAGCGGGAAAAGTGAACCGGGTAATCCGGCCCGATTTCGTTTCTGAGGTAACGGCACATGTCCCGGATTTCGGACGGGTTGTCGTTGAGAGTGGGAATCACCAGGTAAACTATTTCCAGCCAGGTTCCGGAGCGGGCGATCTGCTTGATGGTCTGGAGCACGGGCTGCAGCTCGCCCCGGACGTACTCGCTGTAAAAATTCTGGTTGAAGGCCTTGAGGTCCACCTTTATGGCCTCGACCACCCGGAGCAGGTCGGCCAGGGGTTCCGGGTTGATGTAACCGGCGGTAACCACCACGTTCCTGATACCTTTTTTCCTGGCCAGCAGGCTGCTGTCGTACATGTATTCAAAGAAGACCACCGGCTCGGTATAGGTATAGGCAATTACCGGGCAATCATAACGCTCGCAGGAAGCCACCAGGGCTTCTGGCGGCAGGCTGACGCTCTTGACCTGTTCCGGGCGCATCTGCGAAATTTCCCAGTTCTGGCAGAACCTGCAGCTCAGGTTGCAGCCGGCCGTGGCCAGGGAAAAAGCCTCGGAGCCGGGCAGGAAATGGAAAAAGGGTTTCTTTTCTATGGGGTCGACGTTCAGGCTGGCCACCTGGCCGTAAACCAGGGTATAGTACCGGCCGTCCTGGTTTTCCCGGACCCCGCAGAAGCCCCTTTCTTTATCCCCGAGCTGGCAGAACCGCGGGCAGAGGTCGCACCTGATTTCCCGGTCGGGAAGCTTCCGGTAGTAGCGGGCTTCCACCCTGGACAGGCTGGCAGCGGACGGGGAAGAGCCGGCGAGGAAGTTTCCGGGGGCAGAAATCCCGGGCAGCAGGCACAGGCTGCAACCGGAAAGAGAACATTTCAGAAAGTCGCGGCGGTCCATATTTCCTTTTATTTTATTATACCTCTTCTTCGATTATCTCGATATTCTCCAGCCGGGCCTGTCCCAGGTTCAGTCTTTCCGCAGTCAGCAGGTAGTCCGGCGCCCGTCCCTCTTCTTTTAGCGAAGGCAGACCTTTCCGAGCCCTGAGCTCTTCTACGAGTTTCCAGCCGACGGTGTCAGCGGCCACCGGGTCCAGGCTGAAGATTAACTTCCGGGTGGGGGCCAGCCACTGGGGATGGTAGGAAGGACCGCGGTGGTACTGGACCCGCAGGGCGTCGAGTATGGTCAGACGATGTTTCTTGCGGATGGGGTCGGTTTCGAACAGTTCGGCAATATAGGGGTCGCAATTGGAATCATGGTACTTATTGGGGTTATGGATGGCCCCGAAATAGTTCTTAAGACCGGCGGTCACCCCGGCCAGGCCGTGGTCCTTGAGCAGGGCCAGGCTGATGCTGGCCTGGACCAGTTCCGCCTGGATGCGGGAAAACAGGCTGCCCAGGTGGCGATGGGCGGTTGGCTCGGACTGGTAGCCGGCCCGGCGGTTATCGGTGCCGAAGATTTTCAGGCTACCCGGGGAGGTAGAGATTTTATAACCGGCCTCTTTGAGCTCCTCATCGGTTCTATCCCAGATGATGATGTTTTCTTCACGGCTGACAGTCTGGCCGAGCCACAGGCCCAGGGCCAGGGCGGTTTCCGGACTGGTGCTCAGGGCCCGCCGGCCGATGGTGTTGACCTTGATGCCGACGGTTTCTCCCGGCCGGAACCACTGACTGAGGGCCTCTTCCGCCCGGGCCTCTCCGCTCAGGGCCTGGATGCCTTTTTTCAGCATGGCCAGGATAATCCCCGGCTCAGGACGATTGATATCGGGAAAATTCCGTTTGCTGGTTACGATAACTACCCTGGCTTGGCTCATTTGCGGTCAGAATTATGATGGTCTTTAACCGCGGGGTTGTCAATAGAAGAGGCCGGCCGGTGGTTGCAATTGAGCTTGAAACTGGATATATTGGACTCACACGGAGGAGAGAATGAAAGCCAGAAGAATTGTATCGCTTTCAGTTTTGATAAATCTCGGTTTAGCCCTGCTATCCCTGGCCGCAGCCGGCAGCAGCCTGACCACTGATTCCGACCTGAAATCACTGTTGCCCAGGGTTGAGGGCTGGAAATTTCAGGAGGAACCGCAGCTCTATTCGCCCGGGACTCTTTTCGAGTATATAGACGGAGCCGCCGAGGCCTACCTCAGTTATGATTTCAAGGAGCTGGTGGTGGCCCAGTACCAGAAGGATGGAACCGAGACCACCCTGACCCTGGAAATTTATGATATGGGCCTGCCCCTGAACGCCTTCGGCATCTTCAGTTCCGAGCGCTACCCGGACAATCCCGACGTGAATATCGGCAATGCCGGCTACCTGGAAGAGGAGGTCCTGAACTTTATTTCTGGCAGCTATTACCTGAAGTTAATCTGCTATAACGGCGGGGACGAGACCGCAGACCACCTCCGGCAGTTTGCCCGCGAAGTCGAGTCCAGGATAAAGGATAAGGCCGGCCTGCCCGAGGTCTTCAGGCTGTTTCCGGCTGAGAACCGGGTCAAGAATTCAGAAAAATTCATAAAGAAAAATTTCATGGGCTTTGATTTCCTGAGCCAGGGCTACGTTGTCCTCTATCGCCAGGGACAGGCGGAATACGAGGGCCTGATAATTGATTGTGGTTCCCCGGCCGAAGCCGCTTCGCGCTTGCAGAAGCTGGTGGCTTTCTATGCCGGTGAGAAAAACCCGTTCCTCAGGGAAGGTTCCAGGTACCACCAGAAAAATGCCTACGGGCAACATGTGCTTCTGGCCCAGGCCGGAAGCTACCTTTACGGTTTCAGCCGGGTTCCTGACGACCTGCTGCCCTCGGTTCTCAAGCAATTTGAAAAGATGGGCCAGAAGCTGGCCGCCGCCAAGTAGGGGAGCAGTCCTTGGCCGAATCCAGACTGACCAGAATTTCCCTGGTGATAATCGTTCTCTTCATCAGCGGCATTATCCTGAAAATTGCCAGGCCGGTTCTGCTGCCGTTCCTGGTGGCTCTTTTTATTTCCTACTCCATTTCTCCGCTTCTGGACTGGCTGGTCCGGCTCAAGGTCCCAAAGCTTCTGGCCATCATTTCCATCCTGGCCCTGACCTTTGCGCTTCTCTACCTTTTCGGCCTATTGATTTATTCCAGCGGCAAGTATTTTGCGGCCGAGTTTCCCAAGTATAACCGGCAGGTAGATTCCCTGATGGCCGAGCTGATTGCCTGGCTGGAACATCTGCCCTTCAAGGTCAGTGTTCCGACCATAATTTCCCAGCTCAACGTGGAAAAGCTGACCGGCCTGCTGCTGGGCACCCTGGGTTCCTTCCTGACCTTCCTGGGGAAGTTGCTGATAGTTTTTGTCTTTGTAATTTTTATACTCTCCGGCCGCGATAAGCTCCCGGCCAAGGTGGCCACGGCCCTGGCCGAGGAGCGAGCTGTTTACGTCAACCGGATGGTGGCCAGCATCAACCGCCAGGTCCAGAAATACCTGGCCGTCAAGACCCTGGTGAGTCTTCTGACCGGCGCCCTGGCTACTGTCATCCTGTTGCTTTTTGGAGTGGATTTTGCCCTTCTCCTGGGTTTTCTGACCTTCATCCTGAACTACATCCCGTCCATCGGTTCCATAATCGCCACCATCCTGGCCGTCCTGATTGCCTTCTTCCAGTTCGGCAATTCCCTGGTTCCCCTCTGGGTTCTGATCCTGCTCGGCCTTATTCAGACAGTCATAGGCAACTTTCTGGACCCCAAGCTCATGGGCCGCAGCCTGGATCTCAGTCCGCTGCTTGTCCTTTTTTCCTTAATTTTCTGGGGCTGGCTGTGGGGAATTGCCGGCATGTTCCTGGCTGTCCCGCTGCTGGCAGTGATCAAGATAGTTTTTGAAAATGTCCCCTCTCTCAAGTTTCTGGCGGTCCTGATGAGCAAGTAAGAGGATTGGCAGGTTTATTTCTTGTGGCCAATCAAGTTGGTTTAAATGTTGTTAGGATCTTGTTTTTAATTTCTTTAGCCGGTCCCTTTTTTGTTGTCGCAAAAGGTTGGTTAAGCCAGAAAGAAACAAAAAGCCTTAAGGCTGGCCGTCAACCTTTCCTTTAGATTTTTGGCCTGCGGTCAGCGGCACCCGGGCCTCAGCCTCCGGGTTGAGGATGAAGGCTTCCTCGCTGAAGACCTTGAAGCTTCCCTTGAGCATCTTCTTCAGGGCCTTCTGGGCGGCTTTCTGCTCGGCGCTTTTCTTGGAGGGGCCGCTGGCCCTGGCCAGAACCCTGTCACCGGACAGAACCTCAACCGTGAATACCCGGTCGTGGGCCGGCCCGCTTTCGGTCACCGTCCGGTAGAACGGTCCGGGCAGCTTGTGCTGGCCAAAATATTCTTGAAGGGCCGACTTGAAGTTGTTGATCTGGAAATTATCCCGCGGCAATTTCTTAAAGTGCTTTTTAACCAGGGCCTGCAGCACCCGCCGGCTGGTTTCAAAGTCGCTGTCCAGGTAGACTGCTCCCATCACGGCCTCGAAGGTGCCGGCCAGGATGCTCTTTTTCTTACGGCCACCGCTTTTCTCTTCCCCGCGCCCCAGAAGGATGGCCCGGTCCAGCCCCAGTTTTCTGGACAGTATGGAAAGGGAACTGGTGGAAACCAGGGCCGCCTTGAGCTTTGAAAGCTGGCCTTCTCCCAGTTCCGGGTAGGCCTGGCGGAGAAAATCGGCCAGGACCAGGCCCACCACCGAGTCTCCCAGGAACTCCAGGATTTCATTGTCCTGGACCCTGTCTTCCAGGTGTTCGTAGGCATAGGAGCTGTGGGTCAGGGCCTGTTTCAGGAGAGCCGGGTTCTGGAATTTGTAACCGAGTTTTTTTTCGATAGTGACCAACTTTGTTTGGCCTTACATATTTATTTAATGTTAATTTTCAAAAGGGTAAACTATCTTTCCGCCAACCACGGTCATGACCACGGCACCTTGGAAATCGGTGTTGAGGAAGGGAGTGTTTTTACTCCGGGACTGAAGGCCTTCCCGCCTGATCAGGGTTTTTTCGTTGAGGTTTAGAAGAACCAGGTCGGCCTCAGCCCCGATCTTTATCTGCCCCTTGTTTTCCAGTTTGAGCAACCGGGCCGGGGCTATGGTCAGGGCTTCTATCAGGCGTTCGAGAGGTAATTCTCCGCTCTTCACCAGCTTGTCCAGCAGGGAGGGAACGGCGGTTTCCAGCCCGTTGATTCCAAATGGTGCCTTTTCCAGGCCCTGGTTTTTTTCCTGCTCGGCATGAGGGGCATGGTCGGTGGCGATGACCTCAATCAACCCGCCGCGCAGGGCCTTAAGCAGGGCCTGGCGGTCAGCCTCGGTTCGAAGGGGAGGGTTGACTTTATAAACCGGGTCCCGGCTGAGAAGCTGCTCTTCCGTCAGAAGGAGATGATGAGGGGTGACTTCGGCCGAAGCCGGAACTCCGGCCGCTTTGGCCCAGTCAAGCAGTTCTACCGAGCCGGCCGTGCTCAGGTGGGCCAGGTGGACCGGCCAGCCTGAATGCCTGGCCAGGATGAGGTCCCTGGCCACCATTATTTCTTCGGCCTCCACCGGAATGCCCGGGATGCTCAGGCTCCTGGATACCCGACCCTCGTTTATTACTCCGCCGGCGGCCAGTGATTTTTCCTCGCAGTGATCGATGAGTAACCGGCCCAGCCCGGCCGCTCTTTCCATGGCCCTTCTCATCAGGGCGCTGTTCCAGACAGGCTGGCCGTCGTCGGAGAAAGCCACGGCGCCAGCTGCAGCCAGTTCTTCCAGCGGGGCCAGCTCCTGTCCCTTCTGTCCGACGGTTACTGCGGCTACCGGCAGGACGTTGACCGCTGCCTCCTGGCTGGCTTTTTCTCTGATGAACCTGATTATCTCAACTGAATCAACCACCGGGCTGGTATTCGGCATGCAGCAGACGGTGGTAAAGCCTCCCCTGGCGGCGGCCCGGCTACCGCTGGCGATGGTTTCCTTGTGTTCGAAACCGGGCTCTCGCAGGTGGACGTGCAGGTCTATGAATCCCGGGACCACCAGCAGGCCGCTGGCCTCCAGTACCCGGTCAGCTTGGGTCCGGATTTCAGGCTTGATGTCAGCGATCCGGCCATCGGCCAGCAACAGGTCAAAGACTCCATCGAGCTTCTGGCCCGGGTCCAGCACCCTTCCTTTTCTTATCAGAAGCTTCAAGCCCGAACTCCTGCCACCGATTATATCCTATTTCTTGTTGAGCTTGACCTGGGGTTCGGTAATCAGGACTTCATCAACCCCGTCGATTTCCTTCAGCCGGACTTCCACCCGCTCCCTTCGGGAGGTGGGCAACAGCCGGCCGACATAATCGGGCCTGATGGGTAATTCGCGGTGCCCGCGGTCGATTAAAACGGCCAGTTGAATCGTCCGGGGACGACCGAGGTCAAAAATGGCCTCCATGGCCGCCCGGATGGTCCGGCCGGTAAAGAGGACGTCGTCTATCAGCAGGACGTCGCGGCCGTCCAGCCTGGCCTTTATTTCGTTCCTGTCCAGGGATTTCTTTTTATCAGACTGCTTCAGGTCGTCGCGGTAGGGAGTGATGTCCAGGGTGAGAACCGGTACCTCCAGCCCTTCATTCTGCTTCAGAATCTCGGCTATCCTGTTAACCAGGTAAATTCCCCTGGTCTTGATGCCGACCAGGACCAGGTTTTTCAGGTCCCGGTTGCGCTCGGCTATTTCGGTAGCCATCCGCACCAGCGTCCTGCGGATCTTTCCGTTGTCCATCACCCGGGCTTTAACCTTATTTTTCATGCGGCAACCTCACTGCTTATTATTTGAAATACTTATATTTAGATAAAACCGGCTAAAAGTCAAGACTGAGGAACCCGGTGCCGGCCAGCCCTGAAAAGCTGTCTGGCCCGGGAGACATCGGCCGCAATTTGCCGGCGGAGGCTTTCGACCGAGGGGAATTTCTTTTCATTCCGCAGCTTTTTTAAAAGATAAAGCCTGGCCTCCTGACCGTAAAGCTTTCCGGAAAAATCCAGCAGGTGAGCCTCAACCGAGGGCTGTTTCCCGCCAAAGGTGGGGCGGAAGCCGATATTGGCCACGGCCCGGTAGGTGGTGTTGCCAATTTTGACCAGAGCCAGGTAAACGCCGGGGGGAAGTATTTCATTCTGCGTTTTCAGGTTGATGGTGGGGAAGCCGATGGTCCGGCCGAAGCCCCGGCCCCTGATTATGGTTCCCTGTATTTCATAAGGACGGCCCAGCAGGCTGGCCGCCTGTTCCACCCGGCCCTTTTCCAGAAGATGCCGGATCAGGCTGGAGCTGACCTGGGTGCCGCCCCTGGTCACCGGCCTGACAACCATGACCCGGAAACCATAACGGCGGCCAAAATCCCTGAGTTCCAGCACCCCGCAGCGACGGTGGTGCCCGAAGCGGAAGTTCTGGCCGACCACCACCGCGCTGATGCCCAGTTGTTCCCTGAGGATTTTCCTGGCGAATTCCCGGCCGCTTAGAGTGGCCAGGTCTTTTTCCAGGGACAGGACCAGGCAGTAGTCCAGGCCCTGCTTCTCCAGCCACTCCAGTTTCTGCTGTCCGGTCTGGATCAACGGGATTCTCTTGTGGTTTAAGATGCGCTCCGGGTGGGGGGAAAAGGTCATCAGCCCGGCCGCCACTCCCAGCCGTCGGCCCTGGTTGGTTACATTTTTCAGAATCTTCTGGTGACCGAGGTGGCAGCCGTCAAAGATGCCGATGGCCAGGACGGAGTCTGCGGTCAGTCCTCTCAACCGGGGTGACAGGCGGCGGAAAACTTTCATCGAGTTCAGAGCTTGATAGCTTCAACCTTTTTGAGATAGTTGAGCTTGAGCTGTGAAAGAACGGCTTCCAGGAAATTTTCCTCTTCTGGTTCCAGGTTGCCCTTGGTCCGGTCGCGCAGCAGGTCCAGGATGTCGATCAACCTCCTGGCGTATTCCAGGTTGGTCTCCAGCTGGTTGGTCCTGGGGTCCTCCAGCAGGCCGAGCTTGATTAAGGCCTGGGTGTAAATGGGGAAGACGATGGAACTGAACTCCAGCGGTGGCATGAATTCCCGGGATTCTTCCGGGTCCTGTCCGTTCTTGGTTCTGTCGTCCATTTCAGGCTTTATCCTCTATAAGATGGCCAAAAGTCCCGGGTTGAAAAAATACCGTCTTTAAGGTAACTTACGGACTTAAATCATAGCCATTATCCGGATAAAATTCAAGTGGAGGCGCGGGAGTGAAATCGTCAACTGAGGCCGGACGAGAGTTTCGCAAACTGGTAGAAATCATAGCCAGGCTGCGTTCGCCGGGGGGCTGTCCCTGGGACCGGGCCAGAAGCCGCCGGGACATACTGAATTATTTCCTGGAGGAAGTCTACGAAGCGGTAGAAGCCATCAGCTCCGGACATCCCGCCGCGGCCCGGGAGGAGCTGGGCGATGTCCTGATGGAAGTGGTCTTCCTGGCCAGGTTTTACGAGGAAGAAGGCCTGTTCACCATGGCTGATGTCCTCAACGGTATCAACCGGAAAATGGTGGAACGCCACCCGCATGTTTTCGGCCGAAAAAGCGGCCTGAGCCCGGAAGAAGTCCTCGACAGCTGGCAGAAAAGCAAGCTGCGGGAAAAAAAGCGACGGTCGATACTGGACGGGCTCCCGGCTTCGGCCCCCTCGCTGGTCTATGCTTTTATGCTCGGGCAGAGAGCGGCATCCCATGGTTTTGACTGGCCGGAGGCCGGCTCGGCCCTGGAAAAGGTCAAGGAAGAGATAGCCGAGCTGGAAAAGTCCCTGAAGAAAAAGAAAGGGCGGCAGGTGGCCGAAGAGCTGGGCGACACCCTTTTTTCACTGGTCAATGTCTGCCGGCTGCTGGGCTATAATCCTGAAATTGTCCTGCGGCAGGCCGGGCGGAAGTTCGAAAGACGCTTCCGGCAGCTGGAAAAAGAGCTGAAGAAAAAGGGCCGGGAAGTTAAGGACTGTTCTCTTGAAGAACTCGACCGGGTCTGGGAATCGGTCAAGAAAAATAAGCGGGCCGGTCAGAAAAATATTGAAAAGAACCACGGTGGAAAGCGCCGGCCAAAGAAAAAGAATTAAGAAAGATCTAAGCAAGCAGATGGGAAAGCCGATGGACGCGGCCGGTGCCTCGCGCTGGTTTCAGTCCTTTCTCCCGGCCGCCAGCGATTCTTTTTTCCTGAGCAGAAGTGAAGCCTTGATGAACTCGTCCAGGTCGCCGTCGAGAATGCGGTCGACGTCGCCGGTTTCCAGCCTGGTCCTCAGGTCCTTGATCATCTTGTAGGGATGGAGAACGTAGGACCGGATCTGGTTGCCCCAGGCGATGTCTGATTTCATGTCCTCCAGCCTGTCAATTTTTTCCAGTTTCTTCTTTCTTTCGATTTCGTACAGCCTGGCTTTCAGCAACTTCATGGCCCGGGCCTTGTTCTGGTGCTGGGAACGCTCGTTCTGGCACTGGACGACGATGCCGGTCGGCAGGTGGGTGATTCTGACGGCCGAGTCAGTCCGGTTGACGTGCTGGCCGCCCTTGCCCGAGGCCCGGTAGGTATCGATTTTAAGGTCGTCCGGATTGATTTCGATTTCGATGTCCTCGTCGATTTCTGGATAAACAAAGACCGCGGCAAAAGAAGTATGCCGCCGCTTGTTGGCGTCGAAGGGAGAAATCCTGACCAGCCGGTGCACGCCCGATTCCTGGCTGAGCAGGCCGAAGGCGTAATCGCCTTCCAGCCTGATGGTGGCGCTCTTCAGCCCGGCTTCCTCTCCCGGCTGGAAATCTATGACCTCGGTCTTGAAGCCCTTTCTCTCGGCAAACCGCAGGTACATCCGGAACAGCATCTGGGCCCAGTCCTGGGATTCGGTGCCGCCGGCCCCGGGATGGATGGTCAGGATGGCGTTGCGGGGGTCATCCTCATCGAAGAAAAGCGTCCGGAGCTCGGCTTCCTGGAGTTCCTGTTCGAAGGAGCGCAGGGCCCGGTTGAGGTCGTCGATGACCTTTTCGCCTTCCTCGGCCAGCTCCAGCAGGACTTCTATTTCTTCCCGGTCATTTTTAAGCTTTTTGTAGAACTGGAGGTCTTTCTCCAGTTGCTTTTTTCTGATCTGCAGGGCCTGGAACTTTTTCTGGTCATTCCAGGTTTCGGGGCTGGCCAGCTGGCTGTTTATATCTTCTAATTCCCGGCTCTTGTTATCCAGGTCAAAGAAAACCTCGAACTTCTTCCAGTTTATGGAAGAGGCCGGCTGCTTTTTCCCGGCTTTCGGCCAGCTGTTCTAACCATCCGGTTTCGTTCACTTCTTTTTCTCCTGACAAGGGCAAGATAGAGGAGAAATGACTTCCTGTCAAGATGGCCTGGCCGGGAAAAAACCGGCCGCAGGCTTTCCCGGCCCCGGTCCAACCGGGGTAATAGGACCGGCTTCCCGGCCTACTGCTGAACTATGAAAAAGCCGGGGTTGCGGGCCGTCTTGCTGACCAGCTCGGACAGGGCTTTCTGGGCTTCCTCCCTGGTTCGGTAGCCGCCCAGCCAGACCCGGTACAGCGGCTTCCGGTCCCTGGCAAACGGTTCCTGGACCACCGCGTTGTAACCCTGCTTCTTGTATTTCTCAGCTTCCAGCCTGGCGCTGGGCCGGTCATTGAAGGCCCCGACCTGGATGAAAAAGTTACCGCCGGTGGCCGGCACTGTGGTCCTGGTGCCCGGGCTGGTCCTGGGGGTGGTTGCGGCCGATTGCTCGCTGGTCCTGGCTGGAGGTGAAGCCGTCTGCTGGGTGGTTTTGGAAGCGGTCTGCCCGGCCGGCATTTCGGCTGGTTTGGTTTCAGGCTGGGCCGGGCTCTGGACCGGAGCGGCGGTCGAGGTGGCCTGGCTGGCAGCCGTGCCAGAGCTTTCTTCGGCGGCCGGGACCGGTACCGGGGCGCTGACCGTTTCTTCCGCTTTCTGGGCGGTCATGGTCTTGACCATCAGGTCGGCCTGTTTCTTACCAACCTGAACTCCGATGAAAAAGATGACCGCGCCCAGGACGATTATTCCCAGGATGATAAAAACCAGTATGGTTGAAGAAACCTGTATTTCCCTGTAATTTCTTACCATGGAAGTTGTCATTTCTCCTTGGATTTATCGACCGAAAAGGCCCTCAGAATTTCCAGCGGCAGCGGGAAGATGATGGTGGAGTTCTTCTCTGAAGCTATCTCGGTCAGGGTGCCGAGGAAGCGCAGCATGATGGTCTGGGGATTCTGGGAGATGATGTCGGCGGCCTGGGCCAGCTTGGTCGAGGACTGGTATTCGCCGTCGGCGTGTATGACCTTGGCCCTTCTTTCTCTTTCAGCTTCGGCCTGTCGGGCAATGGCCCTGACCATGGTCTCCGGCAGGTCGATGTGCTTGATTTCCACCAGCTGCACTTTCACCCCCCAGGGATCGGTATGCTGGTCGATGATTTCCTGGAGCTGGCTATTGAGTTTTTCTCTTTCCGAGAGCAGCTCGTCCAGTTCCACCTGGCCCAGGACGCTGCGCAGGGTGGTCTGCGAGAGCTGGGAGGTGGCATACAGGTAATCTTGAACTTCCAGGACCACTTTCAGAGGATCCATAACCCGGAAGTAGAGAACAGCATTGACCTTGACCGACACGTTGTCTTTGGTGATGACGTCCTGGGGTGGAATGTCCATGACGATCAGCCTCAGGCTGATGCGCACCATGCGGTCAATCGGTGCGAAAACGAATATCAGGCCAGGCCCCTTGGGCTTGGATAGCACCCGGCCCAGCCGGAAGATGACCCCTCTTTCATATTCTTTCAGTATCTTGATGCAGTTCAGAAGATACAGAACGACGATGGCGGCCACGATGACGGGGAAAGTAATCATTGCAAACCTCCTTTTATGGACAGGTTGTCCTGCCCCCTATATCTTTTTAACCTTCAAGGTCAGGTTATTTTTGACTTCGACCACTTCCACCCGGTCCCCGCGGAGCAACGATTCCTCAGCCACCGCTCGCCAGATCTCCCCGTGCACAAAGACCTTGCCCTCCTGTCCGGACCAGGTCAAAACCTTTCCAATTTCTCCGACCATGCCCTCTTTACCGGTGATGGTTTTCCTGGTGTGGGCCCGGATCACCAGGTAGACCAGGAAAATGAAGACCAGGGAAACGCCCAGGGCCACCGGTATGATGAATTTCAGGCTGGGTCGAAGCTCGGGAATCGGAGCCCTGATTAGCATGATGGAACCGAGAAGCACCGAAACGATACCGCCCATGGTTAAAGCTCCGTAACTGTGGACTTTGACTTCGAGTATGAACAGCACCGTGCCCAGGATTATCAACAGCAAGCCCACGTAGTTGACCGGCAGGATCTGGAAGGAAAAGAAAGCCAGCAGCAGGCTGATTCCGCCCAGGACTCCCGGCAGGATGGCCCCGGGATTGGCAAACTCGAAATAAAGTCCGAGGAGTCCGATCATCAACAGGATGTAAGCCAGGTTGGGATTGGCTATGGTCATCAGTAATTTTTGCCGGAAGGTCAGGGGAATCTGGTGTATCTCCCGGTTGTCCAGCTTCAGCGTTTCCAGTCGACCGTCGAATCTCCTGATTTGACGGCCGTCGAGAGCCTGGATCAGGTCGCTTTCCGAGCCGGCCACCAGGTCGATGACTTTCCCTTTCAATGCTTCCTGCTCGGTATAGCTCAGGCTCTGCCTGACCGCGTCCTCGGCCATCTTGACGTTGCGCCCCCTTTTTTCAGCCAGGGTCCTGATGTAGGCGGCGGCATCATGCGTTACCTTCTCTTCCATGGTCTTGTCTGGCTGGCTCTGGCCGGTAATCCCGATGCTGACCGGGTGGGCCGCCCCGGTGCTGGTGCCCGGGGCCATGGCAAAGACATCGCAGGCCACGGCTATGAAGAACCCGGCCGAGGCCGCCCGGGCTCCCGATGGACTTACATAGGCCACCACCGGGACCGGTGAGTTAACGATGCCTTCTATTATTTCGCGCATGGAAGAGTCCAGTCCGCCGGGGGTGTTGAGCTTGATGATCAGCAGGGAAGCCTGCTCGTCCCTGGCTTTCTCCAGGGCTTTGATTATGATTTCGGCCGTTACCGGGTGAATGGGGCTGTTGATGGTGAGGCTCAGGATGCGGGCCTGCAGTTCGACAGAGGCCGATAGAAGTAAGAACAGGCAAAGAACCAGAACTGGAATCTTTTTCACGGTAAATTCATTATAAAAAGGCCGGGCCACTAAGTCAATTTATTAATTTTGACAAACACCGGACACCGGCTTGACATTTTCTTTTTAATAAACTAATTTTAGTCTATTCATTTTCCATTAGCTGGTTACTAAGGAGACCGTTGATGATCAAGAACGACCTGGCCAACCTGCTGGAAAGAAAAGCCAATTTCAGCCGGGCCAAGGCTGCGCTGACCGTGGAAACCATTCTGGAAACAATGAAAAAAGCCCTGCTGGCCGGGGAGAAAATAGAAATCAGGGGTTTCGGCAGTTTCCGGGTTATGCCCAAGAAGACCGGCTTCGGCCGCGACATCAGGCGGAATCGCCAGATTCCAATTTCAGGCGGCCGCCGGGTCAAGTTTCGACCGGGCCAGGACTTCAAGAAACAGCTCAAGCAGCAGTCAATAGAATAGGCAGGACCGAAAACCGACCCGGTGATAGTCCTCTTAATTTCCTAATTCCTTTGGTCAGAAGCCTCACTGATCAGTCTGCGCCCAAACAGGCACTGTCCCCTGGTTTTCGCTCAGAGCCAGCCTGATTTCTTCAACAGAACGTCCTGATGGAGGTTGAGGTAGACCTGCTCGGTCTGCTCGATGGTCTCTTCCAGGCTGCCCGAAGTGTCGATCAGGTAATGGGCCAGGGGAATTTTATCCTCGACCGGGCCCTGGGCTTTGATTTTCTGCAGGGCCTGTTCGGGGCTGATTCCATCCCGGCGGCAGAGACGTTCAACCTGGACCTCGAGCCGGCAGTGGGTCAGGATGAGGCGGTCGTAAAATTTGTGGAAGCCGGCCTCGATGACCAGGGCTGCCTCGGTAATATAAATGTCATAACCGCCCTTCTGTTCCAGCTCCCTGATAGTTTGCCGGACTTTTTCCAGGATCCTGGGATGAGTCAACCGGTTCAGGTAGTCACGTTCGGCCTGGTCCCGGAAAATTATCCCGCCCAGCTTCTGGCGGTCAATTTCCCGGTTTTCTTTGAGGATGGCCTGACCGAAATGCCCGACCAGCTCCTTCCAGACTTCTCCACCCGGGGACATCAGCTCGTGGGCAATGAGGTCGGCGTTCTGAATGTAGCAGCCCTTCTGTCCCAGTATCCTGGCCACCACCGACTTGCCGGTGGCAATGCCTCCGGTCAGGGCTGCAACCAGCACTTCAGTCCTTCAGCGGCCGGTCACTCTTCCACCTGGAAGCGATAATCCTTGAACCTGACGGCCACTCCCTGTTTTCTTCCTTTCTGTCCTTTCTTTTCCAGCCTGACGGTTATCCCGTCCAGGCAGAGTTTAATTTTCTGGCCCTCGGTCAGTTCCGGTGGCAGCTCGATGGCCAGGTTGACCTTGGAGCCAACCACCAGGCTGCTGTCAAGGGTGAAATAGGCCCCGGTGGAAGAGATGTTTTCCAGGACCGTTTTTTCTCTGAACTGTTTGCCCTGGGGCAGCTGACCCTCGATTTCGGCCGGCAGCGGCAGTTCAAACCTCCATTCCCGGCGGCGGTTGACGTCGACCGCCGTCTTGACCTGCTTCCTGGCAGTCACCTTTTTCTTTTTGGTTTTAGCTTTTGTTTTTTCAACCATGATTTCCCTCTTTGCCCCTTCTTAAAATAATGCCGAATTGATGGCGTAGAGCGCCAGCTGCAGCCGGCTGTGAGTATCCAGCTTGGAATAGATGCTCTTGATATGAGAACGAACGGTGTTCTTGCTGATGAACAGAATCTTGGCAATTTCCTCGTTGCTCTTGCCCTGGCCGATCAGCCGCAGGACCTGGAACTCGGTCGGGGTCAGCTGGTCGAGCGTTTTTTCCTTCATGTCCCTTCCGACCACCGAGATGATCCGGTCCATGATGGAGGACATCTTGTCCCTCGGCAGCCAGATTTCTCCCTTGTTGACGACACCGATGGCCTCGGTCAGCTGCTGGGATGGGTCGTTGAGGTCGAAATAGCCTCTGGCCCCGGCGTTGATCAGGTTGATGATTTCTTCGTGGGAAGGTATGTTTCCCAGAAGCAGGAGCTGGGTTTTGAACTGGGGCTTGATCAGCTCCTTGATGGCCTTGCAGATTTCCTTGAGGTGGGGGAGTGGTTCCAGGTGGGCGAACAGGATGACCTGGGGCTGGAGCTGCTTGATGGCTTCCATGAAGTTCTCGATGGTGCCCTTTTCCACCGTCAGGATGTCGATTCTCCTGTCCGGTTCCAGGGCCCTTAAGATTCCGGCCAGCAGGAAGTCCGAGGGACAGTAGATGAGGACGGAGATTTTCTCCATCTTTGGAGGAGGAATTTTGGTTTCGGTCTTGCTAACTTGTTTCTTTGGCATGCCCTTTTACCCCTTGCCAAAAATTTTCATACTTTAAGAATAAATATTATAACCGAAATGGGGTGTCAAGCAAATAATTGACGCCGATCGGGCTAAAAACTTACCCAGAGATAAACCAGGCCAGGCAGGTGAAAGGTGAATTATCGGGTTGGTCGGGAATAATATCAGGCCCGGGCTGGACCGCTACTGGGTGACCAGGCCGGCCGGTTGCAGCTGGAATTTTTTACCCAGCTCCAGGGTGACCAGCTGCTGACAGGTCTTATCGGCGTTATATTCGATTCGCGACACCTGGCCGGAAATTTCCAGGTGAAGGGGATGGATCAACAGGGCCGTGGCCGGAATGTCCAGGCTGAGCTTGAGCACCGTGCCGATTTTTACCTGGTTTTTCAGACGGAAGCGGGCCACCTCTGAACTGATGGACAGGAGTTCGGTCGTTTCCCTGAACTTTCGGCCGGAGGCGTTCTCGCCCAGAACCAAAGCCGGAAGGGAGAGTTCCAGCAGGCGCTCTCCCCTCCGTTCTCCGGTTACGCCTTGAATGGAGGATTTATTAATATTTTGGTCAAAAACGCCGTTTTTCATTTCGTCCATATTCTTACCGGACCTCCCCGTCGTGGCAATCCCTCAGGAGGATGAAACCAAGGGTGATTTTTTGGCCGGCTGTTCTCACCTCTTTTTAACCTCGCCCGGTCTGTGTCCAGTTATCTTCATAAAACGTCGGCCCGGCCGGGTTGTTCTCACCCGGCCCTCATCAGAGTCAAGAAAAGTTCAGGCCTCGCCGGACCCGATGAAGTAGCGGGAGTCGAGTTCCAGGACCACCCGCCTGAGCTCTGGCTCACCCGGGACCTGTTCGCTGTTCCTGACCCGGCCCTTGATGACCAGGGCCAGGGGCTGACCATCGGCCAGCTTCGGGGGAAGGGAAATTACCAGCTTCAGCACCGTTTTCCTCTCCACCCTGGTCCGCAGCAGGAAACTGGCCTGTTCGCTGCTGATGGTGGACAGGACAGAGTTTTCCTGGAATTCCTGTCCCCGGGTGTCCAGTCCGGAAACGGTCATGGGCAGGGTCAGGCTGAATTCCCTGACCGTGGCCTGGCTGCTGTCCGGCTGGTCTGAACCTGTGATTGTGGCCTTTCTGGAATTCATAGCCACCGCTTCCTTTTCCTTAAAAACAAACTTCGCCCTCAATTTATCAGGACACCATAGCTTTTCAATCATCCCTCAGGATGAAAAACCGGGTTAAATTCATCTCACCCCTGCGCTTTTTTGTGACCTGGCCGGCTCACCCCTTTCCTTGACAAAAAATGACCGGCTGGCTATTATTAGCCAAAGTGCTGGAGGTAATTTTGCGGTGAACGAAGAAAGATTGGTGACCCAGATCACTCCCAAGAGCGAAGATTTTTCCCGCTGGTACGTGGACCTCATCCGGCGGGCCGAGCTGGCCGATTATGCCCCCATGAAGGGCATGATGGTCATCAGGCCCTACGGCTATGCCATTTGGGAAAACATCCAGAGGTTACTCGACCGTCGCATCAAGGCCAGCGGTCATGTCAACGCCTATTTCCCCGTGTTCATCCCGGAGAGTTTTCTGCGCAAGGAAATGGAACACCTGAAAGGCTTTGCCCCGGAAGTGGCCTGGGTGACCCACGGCGGAGATGACGAGCTGGAAGAAAGGCTGGCCGTTCGGCCGACTTCCGAGGCCATCATCGGCCACATGTATTCCAAGTGGATCCAGTCCTGGCGTGACCTGCCGGTCCTGATCAACCAGTGGGCCAACGTCGTCCGCTGGGAAAAGGTGACCAGGCCCTTTCTTCGCACCACCGAATTCCTCTGGCAGGAAGGGCATACCGCCCACGAAACTTATGAGGAGGCCCAGGAAGAAACTTTACGCATCCTCCAGATGTACCGTGAATTCGTGGAAACCGAGCTGGCCATCCCGGTAATTTACGGCCGGAAGACCGACCGGGAAAAGTTTGCCGGGGCCGAGGCCACCTACGCCATCGAGGCCCTGATGTCTGACGGGAAGGCCCTGCAGATGGGCACCTCTCACAACCTGGGCCAGCATTTTGCCCGGGTGTTTGACATCAAGTTCGAGGACCGAAACCAGAAGCTTCAATATGTCTGGCAGACCTCGTGGGGCGTTTCCACCAGGATGATCGGGGCCCTGGTCATGTCCCACGGCGATGATTCCGGCCTGGTCTTTCCGCCCCAGGTGGCCCCCATCCAGGTGATAATAGTTCCCATTTCCATAGGAAACTGGAAGGAGAGCGTGCTGCCGGTGGCCCGGAAGCTCAAGGATGCACTGCAGCAGGCTGGCTGCCGGATCCACCTCGATGACCGGGCCGAGTATACCCCCGGCTGGAAGTTTTCCGAGTGGGAAATGAGGGGCGTCCCGCTGCGCCTGGAAATCGGGCCCCGGGATGTTAAGAACAACCAGGTGATTGCCGTCCGCCGGGATAACAAGGAAAAAATCGCCCTCGATATGAACGGAATAGAGGGCAGGGTTGAGGAGATGCTGGCCACCATCCAGAAATCCCTGTTCGACCGGGCCCTGGCTTTTCAGAAAGAGAACACCAGGGAGGCCAGCAATTACGAAGAGTTCAAGAAGACGATCGAAGAAAAACGGGGTTTTATCCGGGCCCTGTGGTGTGGCCGGGAAGCCTGTGAAGCGAAGATCAAGGAAGAAACCATGGCCACCATCCGGGTTATTCCTCTTGACCAGGAAAAAGACCTGGCCGGCCGCTGTGTCTGCTGCGGCCAGGAAGCCAGCACCCTGGCCTATTTTGCCCGGGCTTATTGAGGCTACCCGAACCGGCCCGGCTGTTTATAAACCGGCCTGAACATAAACGGCCCAGGGAGGGGGGCGTGAGCCAGGATTCGACCTACGACCGGGAAAGAAAAGAAATGGTCGAATACCAGATCCGGCGCCGGGGTGTCAAAGACAGGAAAGTCCTCAGAGCCATGCTCAAGGTGCCTCGCCATCTTTTTGTTCCCGAGCAGATGAAAGAGCTGGCCTACGGCGATGAACCCCTGCCCATCGGAGAAGGTCAGACCATTTCCCAGCCCTACATCGTGGCCTACATGACTGAAGCCCTCAGGCTCCGCGGCCGGGAAAGAGTGCTGGAAATCGGTACCGGTTCCGGTTACCAGACAGCCATCCTGGCTGAGATTGTCCGGGAGGTCTACACCGTGGAATTGATTCCGGAGCTGTCAGCCAGGGCCCGGGGCGTCCTGGATAAGCTCGGTTACCGGAACATTCAGTTCCGGGTGGGCGACGGCACTCTCGGCTGGCCCGAGCATGCTCCCTTTGATGCCATCCTGGTTTCGGCTGCTCCGGCCTCGGTCCCGCCGGCCCTGGTCGAACAGTTGAAGCCGGGCGGGAAGATGATCATCCCGGTGGGTACCGATTTCCAGGAACTGGTCCTGGTCACCAGGAAAGAGACCGGCTGGGATGAACAGAGGTTAATCGGGGTGAGGTTTGTGCCGCTCATCACCGTCCATTGAAATTATCCCGATTTCAGGGCAAAATGATGACAGGAGAAAAAAGGTGCAACCAACAGCTCTTTTAAGGCGCGGGCTGACCACGCTGGTTCTCTGCCTGGCGGTCATGACCCAGCTTTACTGCCAGGCCAGCCGCCGCGACAGGTTCATCAAGGTTTTCCTCCCCGGCGGCCGGGAAATAAAGGCCGAACTGGCCGTCACCCCGGCCGAAAGGGAGCGCGGCCTGATGTTCCGGGAAAAACTGGAAGCGGACCAGGGCATGCTGTTTGTCTTCGAGGAAGAAGACCTGTATTCTTTCTGGATGAAAAATACCCTGATCCCCCTGGATATAATCTGGCTTAACTCCCACCAGCAGATTGTTCATATAGAAAAAAACGTGCCGCCCTGCCGCCAGGACCCCTGCCCGGGCTACATGCCACGCCAGCCAGCCCTATATGTTTTGGAACTTCAGGCCGGCCAGGCCGAGGCCAATAACCTGCAGCTCTACCAGAGAATCTCTTTTGTGCTCCCGGACTGGGCTAAAAAGAAATAGTAGGGAGCGGTCGGGGAGTCTTCTTAATTTCCGGTCTGATAAATCAATTGCGGTTTCTTGCCGGCAGCCTGTCCGTGGTAGAAAAGCCATTTATTGTAGTATTCTTCATCCTGGTATATTTTTATCGATTTTTTATCAGAGGAGCTGACCACGCCCACTATCTGCGGGTTCCTGATTTTTTTCAGGCTGTCTTCGGCCACCACCAGCAATCTGTCGGCTGACTGTGTTTCCCCGGCCCGGACCGTCCCCCGGCCGGCCTCGGCCGATGAGGGAAGAAGGAGCAGGTTCCACTTGCCGTTTTCTGACATGGGGTCCCGGTAGACCCGGCGCAGGCATTTTTCCTTGACCAGGTCTTCCAGGGAAGAAGGGTAGGCCCCGGGTTTTTTCTGCTGGTATAACCTGATGGCTTCCACATACTGCTTTCCGCGGAAAATCAACTCCTCTTCTTTTTCCCGGCGGAGCTGGGTTTCCAGGACCGGAACGGCTACCAGCAAACCGAGGCTCATCACGAAAATGGCAATGAGCAGAAGGAGAAGGGTATAACCGGGTGGCCTGGAGAATCTAATTGGTAAAGCTTTGTTAAACGGCGCGGGCTTAAGACTGGCCCGCTTCCTTATCCGCAAGTGCTCAGGATTTTTTCCGGTTTTCATTCCGGCGTCTTCTACCAGGTGTTATACGGCGTTCCGTCCAGGGCCTTGGCTTCCGAGCCGGACTTAACATCCACCACGCCCAGGTTTTCATAGGGCACATACTCATCCACCGGCGGCATCTGCCTGACTTCCACCCAGGTTTCGTTGGAACCGGTGATGGGATCGATGGGTATGGTCTTCAGGTAATTTTCTTCGACCAGGGACTGAAGCGTCGGCGGGTATTTATGCTTGTCCTGGTAATACTGGTCGATCATCTTGCGCATGATGAACAGGTTTTCTTTCAGCACGGCTTCCCTGGCCCGCTTGACCGACATCTGGTACTGGGGCACGGCCAGTCCCAGCAGGATGCCGATGATGCTCAGCACAATCAGGATTTCTATCAGGGTGAAGCCCTGGTTTCTTCGCTGAAAGTTGATGGTTTTCATGTCACCAATCCCTGTATTTAGTTCCATCCAGAGCCGTTCCCTGGCTCCGGGTGTAAACGTCATAGACGTTGTCTCCACCCCAGGTGTCGGAATCAGGCTTATCCTGGTAAGAGCGGAGTCCCCAGTCGTAAGAATTGGTCATCGGGTCCAGGGGGATTTTTCTCAGGAAGCGGACCAGGACCTTCTTGGTAGTTTTCCTGCCCGAGTCGTCGGTGACTTCCTGCTCCACTTCCACCCCGTTGACCAGGGTTTCCAGGTCGGGCGGGTAGCCAAAACTGTCGGGGTCAACCTTTATTTTTTTCTCGTCGGCCAGCTTCTTGTAATCGTCGATGGCCTGCCTGAGCAGCCTCAGGCTCTGCTGCAACTGGATTTCCTTTTCCCGCTTGACCGAGGTGGTGATGACCGGGATGGCCACCGCCGTCAGCAGGGCCAGGATGGACAGGGTGACCACCATTTCCAGGAGGGTAAACCCCCGCTGCCTCCGTTTCCGGATGACCCTGGACGAGTCTGTCATTTTTATAATCTTAAAACCTGTTACGGTCACCCCTGGGACGGGAATGGCTGAAACCGTGCGGCCGGCGGTCATGGGAATGGCCGTGGCTGCGTCTTTCTCCTCCCTCGCCCGGGCGACGGGGAGAGGTTTCTTCCAGAGCCTTCTTGCTGAGACGGATGCGGTTGTTCTCTTCGTCTATGTCGATAACTTTAACGGTGAGAGTCTGACCCAGGCTGATCTCGTCCTTGATGCTGCGGACCCGGTAAGGAGCCACCTCGGAGATGTGGAGCAGGCCGACGATGTTGGGCAGGATTTCGACAAAGGCTCCGTACTCTTCCAGCCTGACCACCTTGCCGGTATAGACCTGGCCCAGTTCCACCTCGGCCGTGATTTCCCTTATCATCTGCTTGGCCTTTTCGGCCGATTCCATGTCGGAAGAGGCAATGGTTACCTTGCCGGTTTCCTCGATGTCTATCTTGGCGTTGGTCTGGGCCACGATTTTCTTGATCATCTTGCCGGCCGGCCCGATGACATCGGCCACCTTCTCCGGGTTGATGAACAGGATGATTATCCGCGGAGCGTAGGGAGAAAGTTCCGGCCTTGGCTCGGGCAGAACAGCCTTCATCTTTTCCAGGACCTGGAGCCTGGCTTCACGCGACTGCCACAGGGCTTCTCTCAGTATCTGGGGGGTCAGGTAGGGGAGCTTGAGGTCGAGCTGGATGGCGGTGATGCCCTTCTCCGAGCCGGTCACCTTGAAGTCCATGTCGCCGTAGTGGTCTTCCAGTCCGGCGATGTCAGTCAGGATGGCGTAACGGTCACCCTCCTTGACCAGGCCGGTGGCGATTCCGGCCACCACCATCTTGAGCGGCACCCCGGCATCCATCAGGGCCAGGACTCCGCCGCAGACGGTGGCCATGGAAGAAGAACCGTTGGATTCCAGGATATCCGACACAATCCTGATGGTGTAGGGGAAGGTTTCCTCGTCGGGAATGGCCGGGAGGATGCCCTTTTCGGCCAGGGCTCCGTGACCGATTTCCCGTCGGCCCGGTGCCCTCATGAAAGACACTTCACCCACACAGAAGGGTGGGAAATTATAATGGAGCATGAACCTCTTCTCGGCCTCTTCGCCCAGGCCGTCCAAGCGCTGGACGTCTTCAAAGGTGCCCAGGGTGACCGTGGCCAGGCTCTGGGTTTCGCCTCTGGTGAAGAGGGCCGAGCCGTGAGTCCTGGGCAGCAGTCCAACTTCGATGCTTATGGGGCGCAGTTCGTTGAAAGCCCGGCCGTCAGCCCGGCGACCTTCGTTCAGTATCAATTCCCGGACCAGCTTTTTCTGAAGGTTGTAAAAGATTTCCTTGGTCTGGGATATTTCTTCCGTGTTCTCCTTGGGGATGGCGGCCAGCAGGCGGTTCAGAATCTCATCGGCCGCCTTCTCGCTGGCCTTTTTCTGCTTGATCTGGATGGCCTGGAGAAGTTCTCCCCGGATTTCCTCCTCGATTTTCCTGACCTTTTCCGGGTCGGGAAGCTTGGCCTGGACCGGGAGCTTCTGGATATTAAGCTGGCTGAACAGCTCTTTCTGGGCCTGGACGATTTTCTTGATCTCTTCCTGGGCCAGGAGCAGTCCTTCCAGCACCTTTTCTTCTTCCACTTCCAGGGCGCCGGCCTCGATCATGCAGATGCCGTCTTCGTTGCCGGCCACCACCATGTTCAGAACTGAATTTTCCAGCTGGCTGGCTTTGGGGTTGATGATGAACTGGTCGTCAACCAGCCCGACCTTGACCGCTCCCAGGGGAGTGGTGAACGGAATTTCCGAGAAGTACAGGGCGGCCGAGGCCCCGATGATGCCCAGGGTATCCGGTTCGTTTTCCAGGTCGGCCGACAGCAGCAGGGCCACCACCTGGGTGTCCTGGAAGTAACCCTCGGGGAACAGCGGCCGGATCGGCCGGTCGATCAGCCGGGCCACCAGGATTTCGCGCTCCGAGGGCTTGCCCTCGCGCTTGAAAAAGCCACCGGGGATCTTGCCGGCGGCGTAGGTGTTCTCGCGGTAGTCGACGATCAGCGGCAGAAAATTCTTTTCGCCCGAAACTTCCTTCTTGCAGGTGGCGGTGACCAGCATGATGGTGTCGCCGTAGCGAACCAGGGCCGAACCGTCAGCCTGCTTGCCCACTTTGCCGAGCTCTACGGATAGAGTCCGGCCACCGATTTCAATATTGATGGTATTTGACATGGTTAAAACTCGATTTTACGGCGGATGGCCTATTTTCTGAGATTCAATTTCTTGATAAGGGCCAGGTACCTCTCCCGGTCATTTTCCTTGAGGTATTCCAGCAACCTTTTCCTCTGCCCGACCAGCTTCATCAGACCGCGCCTGGAATGAAAATCCTTCTTGTGGGTCTGAAAATGGGTGATCAGCTGGTTAATCCTTTCAGTCAGGATGGCGATCTGAACTTCCGGAGAGCCGGAATCAGAGGGATGCACCTGATTGTCCTGAATGATTTTGGTCTTTACTTCTTTCGTTAACACTCTTCTTACTCCTTATTTTTCCCGATAATGATACCAGAAATCGGTCAGAATGTAAAATGCCTAAGGTATGTATTTTCAGATAATTATAATTTTCAGGGAAGTGTCCGGGTTAATTGCTGCCGGTCAGGGCCTTTTTCCTGGCCAGCAGGGCCCGGGCATAACGGGACTGCCAGCGGCCTTCGGCCTTCTTGATTTCTTCCAGCCGGGCCTCGATTTCAGCCAGGGTCAGGCGGTTGATCTTCTTGTTCTTGCTGGTCTTGTCAGCAGCAGAATCAGCCATGGTTTTCCTCCGTCAGATGGAAAAAAGAGCTAATAAAAATAGCAAAAATGGTCGGCCCTGGCAAGAGCCGGTAACCGCAGCCGGGCCCGGCCGGTGAGCCGGGCCCGGACCGCCGGGAAGGATTGCCCGCATTTGAGGGAAAGTTGAAGCCCGGGAAATACTTCTTGCCAAAACCGGGTGGATTTATTAATTTTATAGGCTAAAAGGGAGTAGCCGATGGAAAATAAATTTGACCGGAGGGAATTCCTGAAGCAGGCTACCCGGGCCGCCCTGGGCTCGGCCGGGTTGCTGATGCTGGACGGCTGCCGGAAGCAGCGCGACCTGGACCTGCTGGTCAGAGGGGCCCTGGTGGTCGACGGCAGCGGCCGGCCGCCCTACCAGGCCGATGTCGGGATCAGGGGTAAATATATTGTTTCGATCGGAAAACTAAGAAATGGTTCGGCCCGGCGGGTCATCGAGGCCGGCGGGCTGTGCCTGTCGCCCGGTTTTATAGACGTTCATACTCACACCGACGTGGAATTGCTGGTCTGCCCCACGGCCGACAGCCTGGTTCGCCAGGGAATAACCACGGCCATCGGCGGAAATTGCGGCTCATCCCGCTTTCCCCTGACCCCGGAGATGCTGGAAACTGAGAACCGGTACCTGAAGGAAGAACTCGGCATAGAAGCCGACTGGACTGACCTGGACGGATTTTTCCGACGCCTACTCCGGAAGGGGATTGGAATTAACTACGCCACCCTGGTCGGCCAGGGCACGGTCCGGGCAGCTGTGGTTGGCTATGACAACCGCCAGGCCTCGGCCGAGGATCTGTCAAGAATGAAAGAACTGGTTAAGCAGGCCCTGGACCAGGGAGCCCTGGGGATGTCCACCGGACTGGAGTATGCTCCTGGTAGCTTCGCCTCCACCGGGGAGCTGGTAGAGCTGGCCCGGATTCTAAGGAAGTTCGACGGAATCTATGCCACCCACATGCGAGATGAAGAGGACGGGGTCCTCGAAGCCGTGGAGGAGGCCATAACCATTGCCAGAGAGGCCGGGGTCAGCCTGGAAATTTCTCATCTCAAGGTCGGTTACCCCAGGAACTGGAACAAGCTCGATGAGCTGCTCAGCCAGATTGACGCGGCTGCAACCGGGGGAGTGAGAATTGCGGCTGACGTTTATCCTTACACGGCCTTCGCCACCGGCCTGAGTATCTTTTTCCCGCTCTGGGTCCGGGAAGGGAAAAAGGAAGATTTTCTCGGGCGCCTGAGAAACCCGGAACTTCAGCCCCGTTTGAGGGAAGCGGTCAGCGAAGCTGAAAAGAACGTCGGTACCTGGGACAAGGTCCTGATCTCTTCTGTAAGGACGGAAAAGAACCGCTGGCTGGAAGGCCTTAACCTGGAACAGGCTTCGAGGTTGCAGGGCAAGGACATTTTCACTTTCATCCGCGACCTGTTGCTGGACGAGGAAGGCCAGGTGTCCATGGTCTGCTTTGCCATGAGCGAGGACAACCTGAAAAAAATTCTCAGGCATCCGCTGACCTGCCTCTGCACCGACGGGGAGCTGGCCTCGACCTCTGGAGTCCTGTTCAGGGGAAAACCGCACCCGCGGTACTACGGCAGTTTTCCCAGGGCCATTGCCGAGTACGTCCGGAAAGAAAAGCTGCTGTCCCTGGAAGAAATGGTCAGAAAGATGACCTCGGCTCCGGCCGAAAAGTTCGGTCTCAGGCGAAGGGGCAGAATAAAGGAAGGTTATGCTGCCGACCTCGTCCTTTTTGATTACGAAAAAATCAGGGACAGGGCTACCTGGTCCGAACCGCATCAGTATCCCGAGGGCATTCATTTTGTTGTGGTTAACGGCCGGGTGGTGGTCGAAGGAGAACAATTTACCGGCGAGCTGCCCGGAGAAATTCTTGGGCGCCAGTGACCCGGGAGGTGAGGACCGGATATGAAAGCCTGGAAAAAATTGCACGCGGACAGGCCGGCCAACACTGCTGGCGGCGAATCAAGACGGCCTGTCCCGATTATGATTATCTTAATTCTGGCGGCGTCCCTTTCATTCCCGGTAAGCCAGGCTGCGGCGGCTGAGAGCCGGAGGGTCGAGGCCGGTACGGGAGATGTTTTCGAGCTTCGTTACCGGCAGCTCCAGCCCGGAGAGCCGTTGCTTGTTATCTGGACCAGTTCAGTCTCTGACTATGCCGGGATTTTCTTCGGCGAAAGCAGCCACTGGTTAAAGAAAGGCGATTCAGGACGGCAGTTTCTGGTGCTGGGCCTGGATGTGATGCTCAAACCCGGGGAGCGGGTCCTGGAGGTCGAGCTGTGGTCTGGCGGTCAGCTGGCCGAAAAGCTGACCGTTAACCTGAAGGTGGCCGGACGGGATTTTCCCAGGAAAAAATTAACCGTGGACCAGAAGTATGTCACTCCGCCGCGGGAAGTCCTGGCCAGGATAAAGAGGGAATCCGAGCTGCTGGCCCTGGTTTATAGCACCAGCAGTCCGGACTGGCTGGCCGAAGGACCGTTTGTGCTGCCCTGCGAGGGAAATCTCTATCCAAACTTCGGGCAGCAGAGAATCTACAACAACGTCCCGCGCTCGGTGCATACCGGGGTGGACATCGCCGTGCCGGCCGGACATCCCATCGCCGCCACCAATTCCGGGCGGGTGGCGCTGGCTTCAGACCTCTATTACTCTGGAAAAACCGTCGTCATCGACCATGGATTGGGGCTTTTCAGCAGCTATTCCCATCTTTCCAAATTGCTGGTCAAAAGGGGAGAGATGGTTAAAACCGGGCAGGTGGTGGGCCTGGCCGGGTCCACCGGTCTGTCCACCGGGCCCCATCTGCACTGGGCGGTCAGGGTTTATGAAGCCAGGATTGACCCCCTGTCTCTTCTGGAGTTAGGGTTTTAAGCTCGCCTTTTAAGACCTGCAGCCTATTGACATCTCTCGACTGCCCGGGTCTGTAATCTATAAAGATGCATTTTTTTTATTATCGTTAAGCCCCGGAATTTTATATTCGATTAAAAAGTTGAGTTTCATGTAAATAAAGAGTCAGGGTGAACAACTCTTATCATTTTATGATCCCTCCTGGCAAAAATGCCAAGCCCGAGCCGGTCACGGTTTAAGCAGAGCCTCAACATCTTTTGCCCGGATGTCTCCAGGAATGCCGAGTAAACGGGAGCAACCACCCCGTCCGGACTTATCTCTTTATTTTTTTCTGAGCCCGCGATGGGCTTGAGCCAGTATCAACATCGTTGGCCTATTTTTTTAGGTAAGTGGCCAGCCAGTCCAGGACGGTCTGCCACCACAACCGGGCGTTGAGCGGCTTCTGGATGAAATGGTCTTCGTCCGGGAAGTAAAGCAACCGGCTGGGCACCCCCATCCTCTGCAACGAGGTAAAAAATTGCAGGCCCTGCTCCAGCGGTACCCGGAAGTCGTTGGCGCTGTGGATAACCAGGGTCGGGGTCTTGAAATTCTGGACGTAGTAGCTGGGCGAAAATTTCTGGTACATTTCCGGGTTGGTCCAGGGTGTGCCCCGGTACTCCCATTCCGGGAACCAGAGTTCTTCGGTGGCCCCGTACTCGGAGCGCAGGTCGAAGACTCCGGAATGGCTGATGAGGCAATCGAAAATGTCGGTCTGGCCGGCAATCCAGTCAATCATGTAGCCGCCGTAGGAGGCCCCGGCCGCTCCCAGCCTGTCCCTGTCTATGAACGGGTAAGAGCCGTGCAGATAACCCACGGCTTTGATGAGGTCGCGGTAGGGCTTGCCGCCCCAGTCACCGCTGATGGAATCGGTAAAGGCCTGGCCGTAGCCGGTGCTGCCGTGGAAGTTGACCATGGCCACGACATAGCCGGGGGCGGCGAACATCTGGGCATTCCAGCGGTAATGGAAATTGTCCACCCAGGCTCCCTGGGGACCACCATGAATTAACATCACCAGCGGGTATTTTTTATTCGGGTCGAAGAAGGGCGGCTTGAGCAGCAGGCCGTGCACCCGGTCGCCTTCCGATTCGAACCAGAAGTCCTCGGCCGCGTTCATCTCCAGACCGGCCAGCAACCCGGCATTGACGTCGGTGAGCTGTTTTAATTTCCTGCTGGCCAGGTCAATAGAATAGACGTCGTTAGGACGATTGATGGCCTGTTTCAGGGCGTAGATGGTCCGCCCGTCAGGAGAAATCCGCAGGGCGCTCAGGTAATGTCCTTCCAGGATTTTCTCGATTTTGCCGCCGGCGAGGGCCACTCTGAACAGCGCGGTTCGGGCCTTTTCTTCGCACAGGAAATAGATGGCTTTGCCGTCCGGGGCCCATAGGAATTCGCTCAGGGAATAATCAAGTTTTTCAGTCAGGTTGGTAAAGGTCCTGTTCTGCCGGTCATAGAGAATCAGGTCCAGCTGGTCAGCTTCAAAGCCAGGCCTGGCCATGGCCCGGTAGGCCAGGTAGCGGCCGTCCGGGGAATATTTGGGGTCGATATCGTTGGCCCGGCTGGTGGTCAGTTTTTCCAGATTTTTTCCTTCTGGCGTGGTCAGGAAAACATCGTTATTCGTTCCCAGCCCGAGTTTCAACTCCGGGTCGATGTTACGTACCAGGGCGATTTCTTTTTCATCGGGGGCCAGGCAGAAATCGAGCTCGCCGCCCAGGGCAATCGGCGGGGTATCGTAATCGCCCGGGGTCAGGTCCAGCGGCTGGCCGCCATCCAGCGGAAACAGGAAAAGGTGGCTCCTGGTGCCGTCAAACCAGGTATTCCAGTGGCGGAAAAGCAGGTGGTCGTAAATTCTGGCCTTGACCTTGCTTGCTTCCCGCTCCTCGAATTTCTTCCGGTTGGCTTCAAGGTCCGGACACTCCGGGAAAACCGAGCTGGTGACCAGCAGGAACTTTCCCGACCTGGACCAGCTGAAGGAACCGACCCCGCCGGGAAAATCGGTGACCTTGCGGGCCTCGCCGCCGCCGGCTGGTATCAGCCAGACCTGGGGCGAACCACCCCGGGTGGAAATGAAGGCCAGGGTCCGGCCGTCGGGGGACCAGCGTGGGGAGAAGTCGGCTGCCGGGCTGAAAACGAACGGAACCGGGGTTCCGCCAGTGGCCGGCACCAGGTAAATATCGCTATTGCCGCGGTTGGTCTCCAGGCTCATGGCCGTGATGACCAGGGCCAGGTTTTTTCCGTCGGGCGTGAGCTGCGGGTCGGTCACCCTTTTAATCTTTATAAAATCGTCGAAGGTCAGAGCCTTTCTGGTCTGGGCCGGGGCCGTGGACAGGCCCAGGCTCAGGCTGATGATCATGATCACCAGGTTTTTAAGTGCCCGTTTCATATCGGTCCTCCTGAAAATGGCCGTTATATTTTTCCCGAGCATTATAAACTATCCGGCTGCCCGGGGCAAAAGCCGGCCAGGCTATTGATTTGAAATTTTATTTTGCCGCCGGCGGTTTTTTCTGGTAAAAGTGATAAAATAAACCAGGTTAGATTGAATTTCGTATTCAGATAAAAGAGCTGGTAAGCCGGGACGGTCGATGAGCATCGAGCTTCAGAACATCCATTATTCCTACGGGAAGGTCAAGGCCCTGAACGGGGTCAACCTGACTGTCGGGGAAGGGGCCACCGGTCTGCTGGGACCGAACGGGGCCGGCAAGAGCACATTGATCAAGATCATGCTCGGATTTCTGACCCCGGCCGAAGGCCAGGGTAAGGTCCTCGGCTACGATGTCCGGACTGAACAGAAATTCATCCGGCGCCTGGTGGGCTACATGCCCGAGGATGAATGCTTCATTCCTGGCCTGGACGCGGTTACCTTCACCGCCCTGATGGGCGAGCTGTCCGGCCTGCCGCGCCAGGAAGCCATGAAGCGGGCCCACGAAGTGCTGTTCTACGTCGGCCTGGGCGAGTCGCGCTATCGGCTGGTCGACACCTATTCTTCCGGGATGAAGCAGCGACTGAAACTGGCCCAGGCCCTGGTGCACGACCCCAAGCTCTTGTTCCTGGACGAGCCCACTTCCAGTCTCGACCCGACCGGCCGGCAGGAAATCCTGGAGCTGATCGGGGAGATCGCTTCAACCAAGGATATCCGGGTGCTGCTGTCCTCGCACATCCTGGCCGACATCGAGCTCATCTGCGACCGGGTGGTCATCATAAATAAAGGAGAAATCGCGGCCACTGGTCGAATTGAAGACCTGAAGATGGTCAACTACCAGCTCTACGAGCTCCGGATAAAGGGCGAGCTCAACGGTTTTCGCCGGGAGCTGGAGGAGGCCGGTTGCCGGGTGGAAGAAACCGAAGACCGTCTGGTTAAAGTATATACCCCGCCGGGTTTTGACCGCCGGCGTATTTTTCTTAGTGCTGCCAGGAACGGGGTCCAGGTCAGGCAGTTCGTCTGCAGCCAGACCTCGCTCGAAGACCTGTTCGCCCGGGTGGTGGGAGTCGACTGATGGCCGAAGTCAGGGAAAAGGGTTACCATCACTGGGAAGGTCAGCTCCAGGATAAGGGCCGGATGTTCTGGCCCATTACCAGGACCGGCATCAAGCTGGCCTTTCAGCGCAAGCGCTTCAAGTTTCTTTTCGCCGTGTCTTTTATGCCGGCCATCACTTTCGCCGTGGGCGTCTACATCTCCGAGCGATTGGAAGATTTCAAGTTCATGGCCCAGGGAGCCGAGAGGACCCTTCAGGTTAACCCCGGGTTTTTCAGGACCTACCTCAGCCTGGATTTCATATTCTTCATGATTCTGCTGTTGATGGCCCTGGGCGGGGCCGGCCTCATCGCCGACGATTTCCGCCATAAAGCTATCCAGCTGTATTTCGCCCGGCCGCTGACCAGGCTCGACTACCTGCTGGGCAAGGCCGGGGTGGTGATGTTTTTTGTCGGCCTGCTGACCCTGGTCCCGGCCCTCATCCTGTTTCTGCTGAAGCTTCTGTTCTCGGGCAGCTTCAAGTTCTTCCTGGACTATCCCTGGTTGCCCCTCTCCATTATTATCTACTCTGCCTTCCTGATGGTCTTTTTCACCTGCTATGTCCTGCTGGCCTCGTCTGTCAGCAAGAACCGGAATTATGTCATCGCCCTGATTTTTGCCGTTTATTATCTTTCAGAGATTGCCAGGGGAATATTCTACGTCATCTTCCGTTCTCCCTATTCCATCCTCCTGTCGATTCCGGGCAACCTGCAACAGGTGGCCGCGGCCGTGTTTCAGGTCAAGCCGGCCCTGGCCGTGCCCTGGTACCTGTCCTTCCTGGTTCTGTCCGCTTTCTGCCTGCTGTCGTTTTTCTTTTTAAGACGCAAGCTCAGGGGAGTGGAGGTTATCCGGTGAGCGCGGTTATCGAGGCCAGGAATCTTTCCCGCTGGTACGGAAACGTCCTGGGCATCAGCGAGATCACCCTGGACATCGAGCCCGGGATAACCGCTCTGCTCGGGCCAAACGGGGCCGGCAAGTCGACCTTCATGAAAATCATAACCGGTCAGCTCAAGGCCAACATCGGCCAGGTCAGGATTTTCGGTCAGCCCGTCTGGAACAACCGGCACATTTTCCGGCGGCTGGGCTTCTGCCCGGAATCGGACGCCTTTTACGAGGAACTGAACGGCCTGGAATTCCTGACCGGACTGCTGTCGCTTTACGGCTACGACCGGAAAGAGTGCCTGGACCGGGCCAACCGGGCCCTGGAGCTGGTGGAACTCAAGGACGTCAGCCGGCGGCCAATCAGGAGTTACAGCCGGGGCATGCGCCAGAGAATCAAGATTGCCCAGACCATCGCCCACGACCCGGAGATCCTGATCCTGGACGAGCCGCTCAGCGGGCTGGACCCCCTTGGCAAACGACGCATCATCAGGCTGATCAAGGAATTCCGGGATGCCGGGAAAACGGTGGTGGTCTCCAGCCACGTCCTGCCCGAAGTGGAGGCCCTGACCTCGGAAATCATCCTGATCCATAACGGCAAAATCCTGGCCAGGGGAGATATCCACTTCATCCGGGAGCTTCTGGACAGCCATCCCCACATGATCCGGGTCAAATCGCCGCAGTACCGGGAACTGGCCAGGTTGCTGGCGGCCGAGGAGTATGTTCTCAATATCACCTTTGAACCTGAAGCCTCGGCCGTGGTCTTCGAGACTCACCACCGCGACCGCTTCTTCAACCGGTTGAACGAGCTGGTGCTCGACCCGGGTCTGGACCTGGAAGAGATCACCTCGCCCGACGATAACCTGCAGGCCGTGTTTGACTACCTGGTGGGAAGGTAAGATGAAAGAAGAAATACTCAGGGTCTTTTCCTTCTACTTCTTCCTGGGCAGGAAGTCCGGCCGGACCAGGACCTTTTTCCTGCTGAGTTCAATGGCGGTGCTGATGGCCCTGGTCATCAGGACCTACCGGCTGGCCGGCCACTGGACCGAGGACGGCCAGGTCGTTTTTCAGAATTTCCTGATGGTCTTTTTCCTGCAGTTCCTGATCGTGCTGCTGGGCCTGTTCTACGGAAGCTCCATCGTGGTGGAAGAGCTTGATAACCGCACCCTGCCTTACCTGACTTCCCGTCCGGTTAGGCGGGCGGCCATCATCCTCGGCAAGTACCTGGCCTACCTGAGCCTGACCACCGTCATGCTGGTCTTCGCTGTTCTCCTGTCCTACCTGATACTCAACCTGGACGCCGAATTCCAGGCGAAGGACCTGCTGACTGTCCTGCGCTACTCGGCCATCCTCTGGCTGGGCCTGGCCGCCTATCTTTCTTTTTTCAGTTTTCTCGGAACCTGGTTGAAGAAACCGATACTGGTGGGGCTGGCTTTTGGCTTCGGCTGGGAAAGTGTCATCCAGTATTTTCCGGGGACCACCCAGAAACTATCGGTGGCCCATTACCTGAAATCCCTTCTGCCCCAGTATACCAGCAGCAGCGGGAAGCTCGGCTTCCTTTTCATCAGGCTGGAACCGACCAAACCGGCCCTGGCGGTGGCTATCCTGGCGGGGATAATCCTGGTTTTTCTGGTCCTGGCCTGCCTGTTTTTTACCTACAAGGAATACCTGTTCGAAGACTGAACGCGGATCGCCGGCCGCCCAGCCCGGCTGAAAAAATTTCTCCTGAACTCAGGGACTGGTTTTTTCCTTCTGGACAGCCCGGTCGCCGACCATTCTTTCTCTTATGATTTTCTTCAGGCCGTCAATCAGGTCTTCTTTCAGGCTCAGGTAGAGTTTAACGTAGCGTTCGCTGGAGGTTATTTCCAGGGAGTTAAGGGCCTGTCCGACTTCCGGGGCCTCGCCGCTCAGCCCCAGTCCCAGGGCCTTTAGCCCGCTCAGTGTTTCGGCGATCTTCTGGTGGCTGTCCCTGGAATCGGCATAGACCTTGATCTCGGCCGTGTAGCTTGGCTGGCGGTAATCGGTAAATGAAGAAAGGTAGCGGACTTTCTCCATCAGCTTGAAAGCGGGATTATCGCTGTCCTCGGCCTTGAACAGGCCGGTGGGAACGGTCAGCCAGCCGAAGGTCAGGGAGTTCATATTTATGTCCTTGAGGTAGGGGCGCTTTTCCTTGCTGGTCAGGAGGTTGGGAACCTTGCCTTTATAAACCTCGATGATTTTCTTGACCGCTTTCTCCGAGCCTATGGCCAGGTTGGAGTCATCCAGGAAGGCCAGGCAACCAACGGCCGACTCTTCGATTTCGATGAAGGGGAAGAAAGGAATTCCCTCGTAGTACTCCAGGCTGGATTCCTGCTGGCTCTCGGCCGGGATCAACTTTGACCGGTCGTACTTGAGGTTCACCAGGAGAACAGCGTTCTCGGCCGGCTTATTCATGTCCCCGGCCACGGCCACGGCCACCAGGAAGACGTCCCTGGTCAGGTTGACAAAGGCTTCGGCTTTTTTACGATAGGCAGCCAGTTCTTTTTCTTCCTCGATCGTTTTCTGAATGGCCTTGAGGTTCACCAGGCGGTTCCAGTCAGCCACCATGAAGGCCGAGGTATCGGCCGGAAGCAGGGTTAGCATATCCTGGCCGCGAGCCTTCCCGGCCACCGGAATCCTCGGGGTCGGGGCGCAGCTCAGAAACATTAAGGGCAGTATCAAGAACAAGGAAAAAACGGCGAAAGACCTATTTTTTTTCGTGGACATAATTCTCTCCTTCGTTAATTTATACGAAAATGACCGGTGCCCGGTTCACCAGCCTCTATCATATTACAGTAAAGCAGGCGGGCACAATAAATCTCTTGCCAGAAGGGGGCGGACTGGGTTTTAATAGGAAATCTGAATTCTGTCGGGTGGAGGTGCCATGAAAAAAGCAACCGGCCTGAGCCTGTTATTGATAATTTTTTCTTTTCTGGTAAGCGGGTTTCTATATTCAAAAGAAGGTCTGCCCCAAGTACTCCCGGTCAGGGAGCAGGCCCGGGTGGTTAACGCCTGGCTCGAAAAAAGGCTGGAAGTGATACTGCCCGAGATCATGAGAAGGGAAGGGGTGGATATGTGGCTGGTCATCTGCCAGGAGTACAACGAGGACCCGGTATTCCTCACCCTGGTCCCCTTCGAGCATCTTTCAGCCCGGCGGCTGTCGATGCTGGTTTTCTTTGACCGGGGAAAGGACAAGGGCCTGGAGAAGTTTTCGGTCAGCCGCTATCCGATAGGCAACCTTTACCAGGCAGCCTGGAATCCCGACAGGGAACCGGACCAGTGGAAAGCCCTGGCCGACCAGGTCAGGGCCAGGAACCCCAAAAAAATCGCCATCAACGAATCGGCCACCTTTGCCTTTGCCGACGGACTGACCGCCACCAATAAACAGCTCCTGGTCAGGTACCTGGGGCCGGATTATGCCAGGAAACTGGTTTCGGCCGAAAGGCTGGTGGTGGGCTGGCTGGAAACGAGGCTTCCGGAAGAAATCGAGGTCTACCACCAGATTGCCCGCCTGGCCCATGGCCTGATAGAGGAGGCCTTTTCCAACGCGGTCATCACACCCGGCATTACCACCAGCGAGGACCTCGAGTGGTGGTTCTGGGAGAAGATAAACTCTCTGGGCCTTAAGACCTGGTTCTCACCGACGGTGGATATCCAGCGACCGAAGACTTCTGCCCACAAGGACAATGTGATCAGAAGGGGAGACCTGCTCCATTGCGATATCGGGATTACCTACCTGCGTTTGAACACCGACCACCAGGAGCTGGCCTATGTCCTCAGACCTGGAGAGACCGAGCCACCGGCCGGGTTAAAGGCGGCCCTCCGCTGCGGCAACCGCCTGCAGGATATCCTGGTTTCAGAATTCAAAGCCGGTCGCACCGGAAACGAGGTCCTGGCCGCGGCCCTGGGCAGGATGAGGGCCGAAGGAATAAAGGGTAGTATTTACACTCACCCGCTCGGCTTTCATGGCCATGCTGCCGGCCCGACCATCGGACTCTGGGACAAGCAGGATGGGGTTCCGGGCCAGGGTGATTACCCTCTATTCTACGACACCTGTTATTCGATAGAGCTTAACTGTCGCAGCCTGGTGCCCGAGTGGGATAACCAGGAAGTGCTGATTGGCCTGGAGCAGAATGCTTCTTTCACCAAAGAAGGCCTGGTTTATCTTGACGGCCGGCAGACCGCCCTGCACCTGGTCCGTTAGGCTGGCCCGTTTGTCGGCCAGAAAGGGAGGAAATTTTCCGCCAACCCGAACCGGTCAGTTAATTAAACCTAAAGCTGAGCAACCGATCAAGCCAAGGCCCGGGCCCCGAAAAAATTAATGGCTCTTTCCAGGAGACGAGGAGGAAATTATTTCGGTGAGATTTTTTCAGGAATTTTGTATCTTATTAAAATAAAAAATTTGAGGAGAAGTTTCCATGATGATCAGGTTTAACCATTCTTCAGCCACCCAGAGAGTAATAATGGCGTTGCTCTTCCTGTTGCTGATCGGCCAGTCAGGGCTGAACAGCGCCGCCACCCCCGAAAAGGCCAACTATGAGCTGGCTGCCCGCTGGACTCCGGCCCGGGTGGCCAGGCTGGTCTTTGACCTGTCGGTCGAACCGCGCTGGCTCAAGACCGGAGACCGGTTCTGTTATAGCTTCGAGACACCGCAGGGCAAAAACTGGTACCTGGTGGACCCGGCGAACCGCAGCCGCCGGCCGCTGTTTGACAACGCCCGGATGGCGGCCGAGCTGACCAGGATTCTCTTAACTCCCTATGATGCCCAGCACCTGCCGATCAAGACCATAAAATTTGTTAAGAACGAAACGGCCATCCAGTTCGAGGTCGAGGTTCCGCTCGACAACGAAGTCTCGGTTGATGGCCAGGTGATGAAAGTCAGCGAACTTGAAAAGAGGTTCCTGGATCGGGAAAAGGAGAAGGAAAAGGAACAGGACACTGAAATGGATAAGACCCGGACCGAAAAAGAAAAGCCCAAGGAACCGGAAAAGAAAACCAGGGTTCTGGGTTTCGAGTACGACCTAAAGACTGCCAGGTTGAGCCTGATCAAGGATTACGAGGCCCGGCCCAAGAGACCGCGCTGGGCTTCCCTCTCGCCCGATAAAAAATGGGTGGTCTTCGCCCGCGGGCATAACCTGTTCCTGATGGATGCCGACAATTATGCCCGGGCCCTGAAGAAACCGGACGATAAGACCATCCAGGAAATCCAGCTGACCACTGACGGTGAAGAGGCCTACAGCTTCAGCCGGCGACTGCGCGATGATGAAATCAAGGAACTTCAGAAGGATGAAAAAGACAGGAAGGATTTCCGGCGCCCGGCCATAATGATTTTCTGGTCGCAGGATTCCAAGAAGTTTGCCTGCATCCGCCAGGACGAGAGAAAGGTGGGAGAACTGTGGGTGATCAATAGCCTGGCCAGCCCCCGCCCGACCCTGGAATCCTACAGGTACGGGATGCCCGGCGAGGAGAACCAGCCCCAGCCGGAGATCCTGGTGTTTGACCTGGCCACCCGGGACAGGCTGAAGGTCAAGGCCGAGAAATTCAAGGACCCCACCTTTAACATTTTTACCGCTCCCCGGCCGGCGGTGGTGGAAGACCCGGATGAACCGCCTCCGGCCACCTGGGTCTCCGAGACCTCGGACCGGCTGTATTTTGGCCGCCAGACCCGCGACCTGCACGGCTATGAGGTCTGCCTGGCCGACACCAGGAGCGGCGAGGTCAGGACCATCATCAGCGAACGCCTGAACACCTATATCGACTACCAGCCTCTGCGGCTGGTAAACGGCGGCCGCCAGCTCATCTGGTGGTCGGAGAGAGACGGCTGGGGTCATTATTACCTTTATGACAGCGACGGCCGGCTGCTGAACCAGATTACCTCAGGGGAATTCAACTGCCAGGAAGTGGTCAGGGTGGATGAAAAGAGCCGGCTCCTGTATTTCACGGCCTGCGGGCGGGAGAAGGGTGAGGACCCGTACTATGAGCATCTCTACCGCATCGGCCTGGACGGCAGCGGCCTCAAGCTCCTGACCCCGGGCAATTTCAACCACGCTGTTTCGATGCCCGATTCAGCCCGGTTTTTCGTGGTCAACTACTCCCGGGTCGACACCGCCCCCAGGTCCGACCTGTATGATTCGGCCGGCAACCGGCTGCTGGAGCTGGAGACCGTGGATACCGGCCAGCTGCTGGCCGCCGGTTTCAAGTTCCCGGAAACCTTTACCGTCAAGGCCGCCGACGGGGTCACCGATCTTTACGGGGTGATGTACAAGCCGTTTGATTTTGACCCCGGGAAAAAGTATCCCATCATTGCCTATGTCTATCCGGGGCCGCAGACCGAGAGCGTTTCCAAGAGTTTCTCTCCCCGGAACCAGAACGTGGCCCTGGCCCAGCTGGGCTTTGTGGTCATCGAGGTCGGAAACCGCGGCGGCAGCCCCATGCGTTCCAAGTGGTACCACAATTACGGCTACGGTAACCTGCGGGATTACGGCCTGGCCGACAAGAAGTATGCCATAGAACAGCTGGCCTCACGGCATTCATTCATTGATATAAACCGGGTGGGAATCTACGGCCATTCCGGCGGCGGGTTCATGACGGCCGCGGCCCTGCTGGTCTATCCCGATTTCTTCAAGGTCGGGGTGTCTTCATCCGGAAACCACGAGAACAACATCTACAACCGCTGGTGGAGCGAAAAGCACCACGGGGTCAAGGAAGTGGTGGACAAGGACGGGAAGGTTAAGTTCGAGTACAGCATTGATAAGAACTCAGAGCTGGCCGGAAACTTAAAGGGCCACCTGCTCCTGGCTACCGGAGACATGGATGACAATGTCCACCCGGCCAACACCTTCCGGCTGGCCGCAGCCCTGATCAAGGCCGGGAAGCGCTTTGACTTCTTCCTCTTCCCGGGGCAGCGCCACGGTTACGGAGACATGAACGACTACTGGTTCTGGATAAGGGCCGATTACTTTGTCCGGCACCTGCTGGGCGATTATTCCCAGACGGTGGACCTGGTGGAACTGCAGCGGGAAAAGGAGAAGAGCGGGGAAAAGAAGGCCGCCAGGTAGAATTGACCGGGCCTGATGGCCCGAGTTGGAGCCGGAGTTTTTTCTGGTAAAATAAGTTTCTGTATTAACAGCAAGAAAGGAGAAAACCGGATGACCCTGGATGAAATCATAAAACACCGCCGCAGCATCCGCCGCTATACCCCGCAACCGGTGGAGCGGGAAAAAATCCTGGCCTGCCTGGAAGCGGCCCGGCTGGCCCCGTCGGCTCATAACGCCCAGCCCTGGCGCTTCCTGGTGATAGATGAGCCCGGGCTTAAAAACCAGGTGGCCGAAAAAGCTTTTACCGGTATCTATTCCTCCTGTAAGTTCGCGGCCCAGGCCCCGGTGCTGGTTCTGCTGCTGGCCGAAAAGGATTTCGTGGCCAACCGGCTGGCCCGGGTGGTGCAGGGGACGCAGTTCTACCTGCTGGACATGGGGATTGCCGGCGAGCATTTCGTCCTCAAGGCCGAGGAGCTGGGGCTCAGCACCTGCTGGATTGGCTGGTTCAGCCTCAAAGGGGTCAGAAAGGCCCTGAAGATCCCGAGAAAATACCGCCCGGTGGCCATCATCTCTCTGGGCTATGCCGCCAGCCGGCCGCCCGGAGACCATATCCGGAAAAAGCTGGAGGAGGTGGCCTGGTTCAACCGGGTTGAAGGCTGAAGGCCGGCCCCTCTTAAAAACAAGGCTTGAGGTGAAAAGCTCAAAAAAGAAATCTGGCAGATGAGGAGAAAGGAATTGGTCCTGTTCCTGCTAATAGTTCTCTTGATTTACGGTTCGGTCAACGGCTACATTTTCTGGCGTGGTCTCCAGGCCCTGTCCGGTCCGGGCCCGGCCCGGCTGATTTTCAGCCTGCTTTTTTTGGGCTCGGTCCTGGCCTTTCCGGTCGGACGAATCTTGAATGCCCGTTTCCACACCCACCTGACCGAAGGCCTGGTCTCCCTGGGTTCCTACCACCTGGCCCTGATGCTCTATCTTTTCCTTTTCATTTTTATCAAGGACATTATTCGCTGGCTGGTCAGAATTGCGGGCGCTCAGGTGACGCCGGACAGCTGGCTGTCAATCAGGCACCCGGGCTCCTTCCTGGTTATCGTGGTCCTGTCGCTCCTGGTGGTAATTCTGGGGCACCTCAACGCCATCAACCCCAGGCTCAGGGAACTGAATCTCAACATTGAAAAGAAGGTTCCGGCCGGGTCCGAGCTCCGGGCAGTATTGATTTCTGACATTCACCTGGGAATAATCAACCGCTCCAGCCGGCTGGAAAAACTGGTGGATAGAATCAACGACCTCCGGCCCGATGTGGTCTTTTTCGCCGGAGACATAGTTGACGAGGGAGTCTCGCAGGAAGAAGAGGAGAAGATGGTCGGACTTCTCCGGAAGATACAAAGCCCGCTAGGCCTCTACGCCTGTCCCGGCAACCACGAGTACTACGGCGGTTTTGAGCGGAATATTTCTTACCTGGAGAAAGCCGGGGTAACGGTCCTGCTCGACCGGGCGGTCCGGGTGGACGGCTGGTTTTATGTGATAGGCAGGAAAGACTGGGCGGCCCTGCGCTCCGGCCAGAAAAGGCTATCGCTGGAAGAAATCATGAGCCAGGACGGGGTGGACCGGGCCTGGCCGGTAGTGGTCCTCGACCATCAGCCGCTTTATCTCGAGGAGGCAGCCCGGGCCGGGGTGGACCTGCAGCTTTCCGGTCATACCCACGCCGGGCAGCTTTTTCCCCTGGATATCATTAACAGGTTTGTCTACGAGAAAAACTGGGGCTACCTGAAGAAGGGCACAACCCATTTTTATGTTTCCTCGGGATCCGGGACCTGGGGACCTGCGGTCCGCACCGGCAGCCGATCGGAGATTATCCTGCTCAGGCTTCGCTTCCAGGAAAATTAGCGGCTGGCAGCTTATTTCTTTCCCGACTTGCTGGCGTCGTAGCGTTTAATGACTTCATCGGTTATATCCAGCTCCGGCTTGTAATGAATCAGGCCGGAGGTGCTAAGGTCAAAGACCAGCTCGTAACCTCTTTCTTTGACCAGTTCGTCAATTACCGCCAGCATTTCTTCCCGGATTCTTTTTATCAGCTGGTTCTTGAACTGCTCGAAATTGCGGCTGTTTTCCTGCTCGTACTTCTGGCGGTCGGCTGCCTTCCGGTCAATTTCCTGTTGCAGCCTGGCCCGGGCCTCGGGGTTGAGGGTCAGGGTCTGGCCGGCCAGTTTCTGCTGCAGGGCCTTGATCTCTTCATCCATTTTTTTAAGCTCGGCTTTAAGCGCTTCTTCTCTTTCCTGCAGGATGGCCACGGCCTTTTTCCCTTCCAGCGACTGGTCAAAAGCTTTCTGGGAGTTGACTATGGCCACTTTAAGAGCGCTCTGGGCCCTGGCTGGAACCGCAGCCAGGACAACGGTTATCATCATCAGGATAATGGCCAGTCGGCCGGAAAATTTCGGATTTTTCATGGTAAACCTCCTGAGGGCCGGCGCCTTCAAGTTTTCAGGGCAGAGAGCACCTCGGCCACCCGGTCCAGGGCCTTTTTCAGGTAATCCTGGCTGGAGCCGTAACCGAAGCGCAGGTGCTGGTCCAGTTCAAAGTGATCGCCCGGGACAAGGAGCACGCTCTTTTCTTTCATGATTTTTTCCACCAGCTCGGTGGAGTTAATCTGCAGGTTGTAGCGGGCAAATAGAATGGCCCCGGCCTGGGGCGGAAGATAGCTGAACAGGCCGTTAAAGCCGTTTAGCCACTTTTCCAGGACGGGCAGGTTGTTGTTCAGTATATCTCTGGTTCTTTTCAGAATCCTTTGCCGCCTTTCCGGTTCCAGCACCCTGGTGGCCAGGTGGTCGGTCAGGGCCGAGACCGAAATGGTGGTGTAATCGTGGTAGGTCCAGATTTTCCTGACCAGCTCCAGCGGCCCGACCAGCCAGCCCAGCCGCAGCCCGGGCAGGCCATAGGCTTTCGATAAGCCGGCCACCACCACCAGCCGGTCGTAGCTGCCCCAGAAGGAAGGGGTTTCCAGTCCGTTTCTTTCGGCTCCCCGGTAGACCTCGTCCACCAGCAACCAGGCCCCGACCTTTTCCGCCTGCCTGACGATTTCTTCACGGATTTCGCGGCTCAGGATGGCCCCGGTCGGGTTGTTGGGATTGGTCAGGATGATGAGCCGGGTGTTGCCGTTGACCAGCTTCCTGAGGTCGTCCGGATCCGGCTGCCAGCCCAGTTCCGGCCGCAGCCACAGGGGTTTAACCCGGGCCCCGAAGCTCCGGCTTAGTCCCCACATCTGCATGTAATTGGGCAGCTCGAAGACCACCTCGTCTCCTGGTTCCAGCAGCGACCACATCAGCAGGAAGTTGGCTTCAGAGGAGCCGGCGGTGACCATGATCTGTTCCGGGTCAACCCCGGGATAGAGCCGGGCGATGTTTTCCCGAAGCGGCGGGGTGCCGTTGGTCTGGGTATAACCTATGTCCACCGCGGCCAGCTCTTCCAGCTCGTCGGGCAGCAGCAGCTCTTTCAGGTTCAGCGGGTGGACCCCGCTTTCCGACAGGTTGTAGTCGACCACGTTTTCCCAGAGCGACTGCATTCTTTCCATCTTGAAGATTTCAATTTTCACGGCGCTATCCTTTTATTTAATTAATATTATCAGATTTCTACCTTGAACAGGCCCTTTAAGGCCAGGCCCAGGATGATGGAGAGAAGAAAGTAGGCCACCAGCCAGTGAAAGCCTATCCCCAGCAGCTTGAGCCTTTGCGGCTCGAAGCGGAGTTCAATCTGCTTCAGCAGGGAGTCGGCCGGAAGCGGTCTTTCTCCCGGGTAGAGAAGTTCCTGCCAGAGATTTCTTTTCACTCTCACGGTTGGGACCCTGAGGAGCCGGCTCTTCGCGGTTGGGACGATTTTCTGGTACCTTTCGCCGTTGACCTGGACTACCAGGGGCTCGTCAACCGGGCCGGTTACCTTCAACCTCCAGGCCACCTCGGCCTCGTCGATTATCCTGACCGGCGGGGTCTCCACCACCAGCCCGGCCGGCGTTTCCAGGTCAAGTCTCTGCCTCTCCAGGTCCACGGTCTTTATAAACCGGGCTTTCAGCAGAAAAGTTTCACCCGGGACCGGCGGACGGGAGGCGAACCACAGGTTGAGCTGGGCCAGTATCAGGAAAATGGGCACTATCATGACCAGCAGCGGTTTTAGGTTGTACAGCAGGTACTGCAGGTTGGCTGCCAGCAGTTCTTTCTGGCTGCCGAGCTGGGTCCTCAGGTCAGTCTGGTAAAGCCTGATTTCTAGCAGGTTGGCCTTGATGCGATTTTTCACCCGCCTGATTCCCTCCTGGTTGGAGGTCTTCTTGTAGATGAACAGCATCAGCAGTGCGGTCAGAAGGGAAACAGCCAGCATGGCCACCCAGGGATTTAAGGAAGAAAAGGGCAGAAAGATGAGGTTGAATAAACTTCCGACTGCTCTGTTCAGCCACCAGACCATGGGTTTGGGGTTCCGCCAGACTCAGGAGATATAGCCCAGGCCCTTGAGCCTCTTCTTGATTTCTTCCTCGGAATCGGCCCCTTCGAACTTGGCCACTTCCTTTTCCAGCAGGTGGATGATGAACTCTTCGGTTGAGCTGTAGCCGGCGGCCTCGGCGATCTTTTCGATCTTTTGGTACAGCTCTTTTTCCAGCTTGACCTTGGCCTTGCCCATTTTCAATCTCCTTTTCTATACTTCAGCCGGGCTCAGAATAACGGCCGGCCGGTGACTTCAGGTGGAATTTTAACCCCGAATAGAGTCAGAATGCCAGCGGTCACGTCTTCCAGGGCAGGTTGCTCCAGCCGGGCCGGCCGGCTGGCCAGCAACACCCCCGGGATCAGGTCGGGAGCGGTCATGTGGTCGCCACTCCATTTCTGGGGATTATCTTCGATTAGCTCACGCGGGAAACTGCCCAGGGGTGAGTTCCAGGAGATGCGGTAGTTACGGTTAAAACCCAGGATTATGTCCGGGGCCTCGGGGAGATAGGCACCGCTGTAGACTTCGGAAGTCAGGTAAGCTTTGAGAATTACTTTTTCCCCGGTCAGGGGGTCGGTGACCTGCTCCAGCTTGTGGGCCAGTTCCCGGAGCAGGGGCTCCTTTTCTTCAGGCCGGACCAGGCCCTGGGCTTCCCGGCCCTTTAGGTTCAGGTACAGGGCATTGAGTCCCACGCCGTAGGCCCTGGTCCTTGACCAGTCGGTTGCCTGAAATAACGACACTTCTTCCGGCCTGGTTCCCGGGCGCAGGACGTGGTAACCGTTTCTCAGAAGCCAGGTGTTGAGATTAAAACCGCGGCGGAAGGGACAGAAGCCATGGTCGGACATGACCACGATGACCGTGTTCCGGTCCACCTTCTCCATGGCTAACTGCAGGGCCCGGTCCATCTGGCGGTAGGTCTGCTCGATGACCTGGCCGAACTCCGAGGCCAGCTTCTCGTCGTAGGCCGGATGGCTGCGGTCTATCAGGCGGAAGAACATGTGCTGGCGCTGGTCAGCGTTGGAAAAATAATAGAAGAGCAGCCCCGAGCGGAAATTCCTGAGCTCCTCTTCCAGCATGGCCATGGATTCCTGGTAGACGATTTCATCCTGGGCCAGGAATTCCTTTTCGTCCAGGACATCGTTTTCCAGGGCGGCGGTATCGGCCGGCAGTCCCTTGGTGAAGAACGGCCCGAACTTTCTGGCCAGCTCCCGGGAATAGCTTTCCGGGGTGCTCAGCGGCAGGGCCGGGTCAGATGGGTCGATATTGATCGGGCTGACGTAGAGCTTGAATTTCGGCCTGACTTCTTTGAGGTAAAACATGCAGATCCCGGTGACGCCCTGGGTCGGAATAAAATCAAACCTGATTTTCTTCCAGCCGCTCCATTCTTTTTCCCTCAGGATGAACTCCTGGTCCTGGTAGACGATCTTGGCCACCGGGTTGACCGGGTCGATAAAAACCTTGAAGTCGACAAAGGTCTCCGGGTTGCCCCGCTGGAAGGGATTGTTAGGTCCCGGGATCCGGGCTTCCACCCGGTTGCCGATGACGTAGACATCGTGTACCCGGCCGCCCCCTCCGTATTCTTCGGTCACGGTCTTGTATTCGTTGGTGTAATAATTGAAAAGTCCGTAATAGCCCTTGAGGTCGGGAGTGCCCATGCCGGAAAAGGTGCGTTGCTTCGTTTCAACCGGCGGGTAATTGGAAGGAATCTTGAACACGGTGGCCGGGATATCGTGGTCTTCCAGTATCTGCCAGAAGGCCCGTCCCCGGCGCAGGTTTCTGATTTCTCCGCCCGAAAGCGGAATGTTGAGCTTGCCCAGCCTGAGGTTATGCCTGGCCGGCAGGCTCTCGGAAGCGGAAAAAACCGGCAGGTAGGTCCTGGGGTCGCGGTGGACAAAATCAAAGATGGCATGGCCGCCGGGATTGGTCCCGGTGATGAAGTTAGCCCAGGCCACCGGGCTCTGTGGCGGGACGCTGGAACGAAGCGGCCGGTAGGTGCCCGAGGCAGCCAGCTTCTGGAAGTGGGGGAGCTTACCTTCCTGGAGGAAGCGCTCGAGGAGAACGGTATCAAGGCCGTCCATCCCCAGCACCAGTACCTTCAGCCCGGTTTCTTTTCGGCCGGCGGTCCTGAGAAAAGCCTGGCCGGGAGCAAGAAGAAGTCCAGCCGATGTACCCAGGACCAGCTGCAGGAACTCCCGCCGTTTGAGGGCTTCTTCATTTTTTCTTCCGGACATCGGTGCCTGCCTTTTTCTGAACGCTTTCTCTGTTTTCTTTTTTTATTTTACCCGAATCTTCCGGAAGAAGCGACCGGCCGTCCAGGTAGGACGGCAGAGGAACCCCGAACAGCTGGAGGACGGTCGGGGCGATATCCATGATGCTGGTCTCCCGGGCCTCCAGCTTCAGGTTGCTGAACAGCACTCCGGGAACCAAAGCCGGGTCCAGGCAGTGGTCGGCCGACCAGGCCTTGCGATTGTCCTCGATGACCGTCCGGTTGACCTTGCCCACCACCGAGTCCCAGGAAGCCCGGTAACCCTGGTTGTAGGCCACGATCAGGTCGGGGGCATTATCCCGGTAAGGTCCGTGGTAAATCTTTTCAGAATCTATCAGCCGATTGATGGCCATCGAGCCCTTTTCCGGGTCTTTAAGCCCGGTGAGTTTTTCCATGAGCTCCTGCTTGAGGCGCCGACTTTCTTCTCCAGGTTCGACGATTCCCTGAGCCTCGCGGCCACGGAGGTTGAGGTAGATTCCGGCCAGGCCCAGGGCATAGGCTTTGGTCCGGCTCCAGTCAACCTGCCTGAACCATTCCTCGCTTTCGCTGGCTCCCTCCTTGAGATGAAGGTAGCCATTTAGGTATAACCAGGAATTAAGGTTGACCCCGCGGCGGAAAGCCTTAAAGCCATGGTCGGACATTACAAAAAGGCAGCTTTTGTCGTCCAGGCTGTCCAGGACCCGGCCGACCAGAGTGTCCATTTTCTGGTAGAGTTCTTCCAGCACCCGCGAGCCATCTTCCAGCCGGGCCGTCGGCTGGTAGGCGGGATGGCTCTTATCAAGGTAGCGCCAGAACATGTGCTGGATGCTGTCGGTGGTCTCAAAGACACAGGCCAGAAGCCCGCGGCGGGTTTTCTTCAGAGCGTTGAAGAAGATTTTTTCCCAGTCCTCGTGGAAGGAATAGGCCAGTTCCAGGAAAGCCTTTTCCGGAAGGACGCCCTCGTTGAGGGCCCAGGTGTCGTTGGCTTCGCCCAGGGTGACATAGCTGCCGAACAGCCTGGCCAGGTAGGGCGCATATATAAAAGGATGGGAAATGGGCAGGGCCGGCTTTTCTGGGTCGATGTTAAGTGGAGTGATGTAAAGCTCAAAGTGGGGCTTGAGGCTCAGCAGGTAAAACCGGGCGATGCCCCGGACTTTCATCCCCGGCCCGGCCGGGAAGGTGAGCTTGATCCAGGGCGAGAAAACGCCCTTTTTTAGTTCAAAACGCTGGCCCGAGACTTCCACCAGGGCCGAGTCCCGCTCGTAATCAAGCCTGATGGTCATCGGCAGGCGGATTTCTTCCGGCTTTTTTAAGAGAGAATTCTCCGGACCGCTGAGGTAAGTTTTGACCATCTGCCCTTCGACTGTGACCAGCTGGCTTTCTCCGCCCTCTTTTTTCTCCAGGCGCTGCGGGTTGCTGGTATAAAAGAGAAAGGTCCCCTGGCTGCCTTTAAGGTCGGGCAGGCACATGCCCGATAGCAGGTGACCGGCGAATTTTTCCGGGGGGAAGGTGATGGGCACCCGGAGCACGGTGGAAAAGATTCCCTGCTGCCCGAGAATTTTCCAGAAGGGCTGGCTCTTCCGCAGCAGTTTTATTTCCGGCCGACCCAGGGGGAGGCGGTACCGGCCCAGCGGGATAAACCGGCGCGGCGGTCCTATCCGGGCCGAGGACAGGTCCGGAAGGTAATTCTTCGGGTTGCGGCTTAAAAAATCGAAGATGTTGTGCTTGGATGGTTCGCAGCCGGTCATGAAGGAAGACCAGGCCACGGGCGAGATGGCCGGGGTGGTGGTCTGCAGTGGTCGGTAGGTGCCCTCTTTTTTCAGCCGGCTGAGGTTGGGCAGCTTGCCCTCGGCCATGAACTTTTCGGCCAGAACCGGGTCCATCCCGTCAAAGCCGAGGATGATGACCCGCTCCACCCGGCTATTCCGGTAGGCCTTCTGACCCCGGAGCAGGCGAATCAGCAGCCGGAACGGCCAGCTAAGGAAAGAGAAAAAAGCCAGGAAAAAGGTCAGGAAGAAAACCAGGAATGACGAGAGAAAGGCAAATCCGGCTCCGGGCCCGATGTAAGCCCCGGCGCTTCCGGCCAGCCCGAATAATAATAAAAAGAATAATCGGTAATTCAGGACTGACCCCGGCCGGCGGGTCGGGCAGGCATGTTCACCGCTTCGGGCTTTCATTTAACCTTTTTGATGATGAGGTCGGCCAGGTCCTCGATGGCCAGGTCGGGTCCGTGGTCTTCCATCGACCAGAAGAAGGCGTCGTCCCAGGTGTGCATGCCCTGAAGGTAGCTGCGCCCGAAGACTTCCTTTTTCCGGATGGAGCCCTTGAGGTCGAAGCCGGGTTCAGACACCACCACCAGGTCCGGCCCGCGCGAGGTATATTTCCCGTCGTAAATCTCTTCCGACTTGAAGACATGCCGGATCACCTTGCGGCCCTCGTACTCCAGCTTGAGCAACTTCTCGGCGATTTCCTGCTTGAGTTCTTTCCGGTCTGACCGGTCCACCCGGCCCCTCGGGAATTTTTTCTTGAGGTTGAGGTAGATGCGGTTGGGGTCCAGGGCAAAGGCCACGGTGCGGTTGGAAATGTCGTTCAGGGTCCTGGGCTCGGGGGAGCTGAAGGACAGGTACCCGTTCTGGGCCAGCCAGGCATTGAGGTAGACCTCCTGGACAATGCCGGTAAAACCGTGGTCGGACAGCAGGAAGAAGTTTTCCTCACTCTCGTTCATCTTCTTGAAGGTGTTGAGAACCTTGGCGATGATGCGGTCTATCTGCTGGTAAAAGTCCAGGAAGGCCTGGTGGTAGGGATGGTCTTTATCCTCGTAGGCCGACCACAGGAAGTGGTGCAGCCGGTCGGTGCAGGTGATGACGAACTGGAAATAGTCCCAGTCCTGTTCCCAGAAATAGTTCAGGGCCTTCTGGTGGCTGGCCATGGTCTTGGAAATTTCCTGCCAGAGAATGGAGGGATTATCGGCCACCTTGCCCGAATCCACGTCTATCTGGTAGCCCATCTGTTCCAGGGCGGTGAAGTAGCTCTGGGGAAAGACCGAGCGGGACAGGTCGACGGCCACGAAGCCGGAGACCATGACCCCGTTTATCCTTCGGGCAGGGTAGGTGGAGGGCTGGTTGATGACGATGCTCTTCAGGCCACGGCTTCCCAGCCGGTCCCAGATGGTTTCGGCCTTGACGTCCAGGAAGTTGGGCAGCCTGATGTCATAGGTTCCCGGCTTGAAATCGGTAAAACCAAAGATGCCGTGGCTGCCCGGGTTGGTCCCGGTCATGAAATTGGTCCAGGAGACGGCTGAAATTTCGGGCAGGCTGGCCTTCATCCGGTGCAGGTGGCCTATATCCAGCAGCCGGGCCACGGTGCTCATCACCCCGGTCTTGGCCAGCTCCAGGAGCATGGAGTAAGGAACGCCGTCCAGCCCGACGACACAGATTTTTTTGCGGGGTTTTTGCTTTTTGATAATGGCCATTTACCCGATTATTATAACATCAGGCGGCCGGCTGTCAATTTTATCCCGGCAAAAAGTCGGCTATATTATTGATAACTAATAAATTATAGGTTCAACTGGAATTTCAGTGCACTTCCTGGCCACCGGCCTTGAGGACCTGTTCCAGGAACATTTCCTCGGGCACCGCCCCTTCCAGGCTCAGGCTGTCGTTGAAGATGGTCTTGGGAACGCCGAACACCTCGTACTTCTGCGTAAGTTCAGGAAATTCAGTGGCTTCCACCATAGCCGCCCTGACCAGGGGCGACTCCAGGGCCATCTGGTGACCCAGGCGAACCGCCACCGGGCAGTAGGGGCAGGTGGGGGTGACAAAAACCTGGATGTTGACCTCTTTGTCCAGCTTCTTCAGGGCCGTCTTGGTTTCCTCGCTCAGCTCGGTTTCGCCCCGGCTGACGTCAACGATGGCCTCCAGCAGGCTCATGAACTCGTAGCCGGAGGGTATACCGAAAAATCGGATGCCGGCGTCCTTTTCGCCCATGACCACGATGGCCGGCACCTTGTCCACCTGGAACTCGGCTGCCCTGGACGGTTCCTTCTCGAAATCATAGACGGTCAGTTTGATCTTGTCGCTCAGCCCGGCCAGCTCTTCCAGCAGCTGTTTCGTTTCCGGGCAGAAACCGCAGTCTTCCTGCACCTCGCGACCGGGCACGATCAGCGGGCTCTTTTCCTTCTGGAAATAAACCAGGTGGACCGGGTTTTGCAGCTCGGCCTCGAATTTTTTCCGGGTGAAGTCCCTGACTTCTTCGTTGAGTAATTGCATTCTGGCTCTCCTTTTCTCTTTTGGTAAATAAGGTTGAATTCCTACTATTCCTATAAGTTTAATATAGATTCCGGAAGGAATCAAGCCCCCCACCCTCGGTCGGCCGGATTGACATTCACCGGGGAATGGGCTTAAATTAAACTTCTTTTTAATATTACGCCTGCGGGCGGCGAAAGTAAAATGGAAAAATTGTTCCGCCACCTGGAAAGAGAATACCGTAAGAAAACGGCCAAAAGCGCCTCACTGTTCCGCCGGGCTTCCCGGGTCATGGTCCGCGGGGGCAGCCATTCTCTCCGGCTGTGGAAGCCCTATCCCTTTTTCCCGGCCTCGGCCGCCGGAGCCGAGGTTACCGACGTTGACGGCAACCGTTACCTGGATTACTGGCAGGGACATTACGCCAACATCCTGGGTCATAACCCCGAGGTCATCCGCCGGGCGGTTGAGCCCTATTTCCAGCACGGCACCTTTCATACCGGCTTCGAGACCATGTCCCAGGTGGAGCTGGCCGAAAGGCTGCTGGCCAGCCTGGGCCGCAGGGGGCTTAAAGTTCGCTTCACCACTTCCGGAACCCTGGCCTCGACCTACGCCGTGATGCTGGCCATGGGTTACACCGGCCGCCAGCACATCCTTAAGGTCGGCGGCGGCTGGCATGGAGCCTCGCCCTATCTGCTCAAGGGGGTGAAATTTCACCCGGGGGCTGGATTTCGCGCCTCCGACTCGGCCGGGGTGCCGCCTGACCTGAGCCGGCGGGTGCTCATCACCAGGTTCAACGACTGCCAGCACCTGTCGGATGTTTTCAGGAAGCACGGTCGGAAACTGGCCGCCTTCATCCTGGAGCCATTTATCGGGGTCGGAGGGTTCCTGTTCTGCTCCCGCCAGTACCTGGAGCTGGCCCGCGAGCTTGCGGACCGCTACGGCGTGGTCCTGATTTTCGACGAAATCATCTCCGGTTTCAGGTTCTGTGCCTCGGGCCTGCAGAAGATTTACAACGTGTTTCCGGATATTTCCCTTTTCGGCAAGTTAATCGGTGGCGGCCAGGCGGTGGCGGCCGTGGTCGGGAAAGCGGAAATCATGGAAGGCTGCGAACCGTCCGGCGCAGGGCACAGGCGGGTCCACTTTGAGGGTGGAACCTTTTCCTCGCACGAAGAATACATGAGGGCCGGGCTGGCCATGCTGGATTACCTGGAAAAGAACCAGCACCGGGTTTATCCCTACCTCGGACAGCAGGCCGAAAGGCTCAGGCGGGGCATAGAAAGGGTATTCCGGGACGAAGGCCTGGAGGCGGTTTGCACCGGGGACGGCAACGAGCTGGTTCCGGATTCGTCCTTTTTCATGGTCAACTTTCCCAGGAAAAAGATTGAATACCGCCAGCCTGAAGACCTCTGGAACCCGGAACGTTCTGACGTTACCCTGAGAGAAGAGGTCCTGAAACTGGCCCTGCTAATTAACGGAGTCCACGTGGTTCACGGCGGGGGCTGCCTGTCGACCGCTCATACTCCGGAAGATGTCGACCGGACCATCCAGGCTTATGCCGAGGCCGCCCGTATTTTCAGGCGATTCTTATAATTTAATCCTGTCCACCATTATGCCCTCGATTAGAAGCACTCGCCCGGTCAGTATCATTTTAAGATTGATTCCATCCATGTTCAGGCCTGGACTGATTTTTCACCTGGCCCGGGCTAAACTTTTTAGCAGGTAAGCGGGGACAGTGTTTATAGCTCTTGGTTCAGATCCCGGGACCCGGAAAGACCGGCCACAATTTCGTAAGTTCCAGCCTCAGGCTTTCTTCATCACGAATTCATATTTTCCTGATTCCACCCAGAAGATCGGTTCCCCGTTCAGTTCGGCCAGGGTCACTCCCAGTCTCGGGTCTTCGGCCACGAACTGGCCTCCTTCCCAGAGAAGAAGGCCCGACTCTTTGATCAGGTATTCACGCCAGAGGAGCGGAAAAGTTAAATGGGCCCTGGTCCCGACCGGAACTTCCAGCTGGAGGTCAAACTCGGAATCTTTTTTCTTCCAGTTAACGGCTATTTCTCCCTGGACTGTCACCAGTCGACACCTGACTTCTTTCAGCCCGGGGTAGGGTTTAACCTGGAATACTTTCCAGCCGGGTTCGATCGGCTTCAGGCCGGCCAGGCCCCGGTAGAACCAGGCGTCCACGCTGCCGAACATGGCGTGGTTGTGGGAATTCATGCCCTGCCCGGTGAGCTTTTCCCATCTCTCCCAGAGACTGGTGGCTCCTTCCCGGACCATGTAACCCCAGCCGGGATAGGAATCCTGGAGGACGATCTTCAGGGCCACTTCCGGCAGCCCGAACTTATCCAGCACCTCGAACAGGAAACGGGTGCCGATTACCCCGGTATCGAGGTGATAATCGTGCCGGATGACCAGCGATTCCAGCAGGGCTTTAAGAACGTTTTCTTTTGTTTCTTCGGGAACCAGGTCCAGGAGGAGCGGTAGCAGGTTGGCCGTCTGGTCCGGGAAGCGGTCCACCGGACCCTGTCGCAGGGCCCGGTACTGATGTCCTTCCAGGTAGGCCCGGTTGAAAGCAGTTTTGATCTGTCCGGCCAGCTCCTGGTATTGCCTGGCTTCTTCCTGCCTGCCCACCAGCTCGCAGATGCCGGCAAAAATCTGCACGTCGTGATAGTAGAACCAGGTGGCCACCAGTTCCAGCGGGGTTTTCTTGGGCACCATGCCCCCCGGCTGGCACCAGTCGCCGTATTTACCCAGGCTGAGCTGCAGGTTGCCGGTGGCTTTCTGTCTCAGGAACTCTATGTAATTCTTCAGGCTCTGGAAGTGCTTGCGCAGGATGTCCCGGTCACCGTAGAACCGGTATAGATGCCAGCACAGGCTGATGTAGGCTGAACCCCAGGCCGGGTCGGCCGGGTAGACGGCCGGGTTGTACGGCGGGACGAAATCGGGCAGACTGCCGTCTTCCTTCTGCGCCTGCCGGATCAAATCCAGGAAATGGGTGTAGAAAGCGGCCAGGTCAAAATTATAGGAAGCCGCCTCGGCCGTGGCCAGAACGTCTCCCAGCCAGCCGTGACGTTCATCGCGCTGGGGACAGTCGGTGGGAATGCTCATCAGGTTGGAGCGGAAGCTGGTCAGGCAGCAATCGTGAATCCTGTTCAGAATCTCGCTTGACGATTCCAACTGCCCGCTTCTCTCGACATCGGTGTGGATGAAGCAGGCTTCCAGGGTATTTTCGTCCGGGGTTCCCGGGAAGCCATCCAGCTCCACGTAGCGAAAGCCGTGGTAGGTGAAGTGCGGCTCGTAGATCTCAAGCCCATCACCCTTCAGGATGTAAACGTCGCTGGCCCTGGCCCGGTCACAGGTGGCCTGGTTCAGGCTGCCGTCGGGGTGGAGGAGCTCGCCGTAGCGAAGCTGGACCTGGGTGCCGGCCGGGCCGCTGACCCGCAGCCTGGCCCAGCCAGAAATATTCTTCCCGAAATCAAAAATATACCGGCCTTCGCCCGCCGGGCTGATGCTGACCGGCTTCAGCCGCTCGGTAATTCTTATGGGCGGAATGTTCTGGGCGTCCAGGGCTGGACCGGAAACGGTCACCGCCTTCTTCCAGCCGGAGTCGTCGAAACCCGGCTCGGCCCAGCCCGGCTGTTCCAGTCGGGCGTCATAATTTTCGCCGAAATAGATACCGTTTTCCCTGACCGGGCCGCCGGAGACCCGCCAGCTCTCGTCGCTGGTGATGATGTCCAGGCCGCCCTTTTCGTAGTAGATTTCCAGCCGGCAGAGCAACCGCGGCTGGCCGTAACCGTACTTCTGGACATGGCGGCCGTTACCGAGGACAACTCCCACGGCGTTCTGCTCCCGGACCAGGTCGGTGACTTCGTAGGCCGAATACAGGGCTACCTTATTATAATCCGACCAGCCCGGGTCCAGCACCCGGTCGCCGATTCTCTGCCCGTTAAAATACAAACGGTAATACCCGAGCCCGCTGATGTAAATCATGGCCCGGGTGGCCCGGCCCCGGCTCTTGAATTCTTTCCGGAGGTAGATTCCCAGGCACTGGATGTCAGGTTCTTCGCTCTGTCCGAGCAGGACCGTCGTTGGCCCGACATAGGTCTCGGGCTCCTCCATGGTAATCCAGCTGGCCCGCAATTTTGAGGTTCCCATGAAACCGGTGCCAAAGACGGCGATATCGCTGTAGGGGCTGACCTGCCCGGAGATGTTCCACCAGCGGACTCTCCAGTAGTAATTCTGGCAGCTCAGCAGTTCCTCGCCGCCGTAGGGAATGTGGCTGCACTCCTGGCTGCTGACCTTTCCGCTGTCCCAGAAATCGCCCACTTCCTTTTCGCAGAATTCCCTCTCCGAGGAGACTATGATCTGGTAGGCGGTCTGCTGGTCGCCGCGGAAATCGCTCCTGAGTTTCCAGAAGAACCGTGGTCTGGGGATATCGATGAGCTCTGGTTCCCTGAGGTACTCTACCCTCAGGTCAAAAGGGGGATGAATCGGCATCCTCAACTCCTGAATATGAAGTTTTCAGGCCGGGCCGTCCTCAGACCGGCCTGAAAATTGTTTCTCAGTGTGGTCATTACCTCTTTTCTCCGGCTTACATGGCCTGGACCAGGAAATAATCCGGGACCTCCAGTCCGTAATCTTCCGGGTTGATTTCCTTGACAATGGTCCGCCTGAATTTTCTGGTCTGGGGGTCGACCTCGGTCAGGTCCACCACCTCGCCGTCGACTTTCTGACCCTGGCTGTCGACGATTATTTTAACCCTGGGTCGCAGCAGGAACCTGGTTTCCTGGTTGTTTTCCACCACCAGGCCGACCTCGCCGGTATTGAGCAACACCAGGCTGCCCACCGGGAAGATGCCCATCATCTGGACAAAGGTCTTGAGAATAACCGGGTTGAACTCGCTGCCGATGTTCTCCAGCATCAGGCTCAGGGCTTCCGAGCGGGTGAAGGTCTTCTTCCGGTAGACCCGCTTGGTGGTGATGGCGTCGAAGAAGTCGCAGACCTTGACAATTCGGCTGTAGAGGTTGACGTCATTTTTTATTTTTAACCGGGGATAACCGGTCAGGTCTTCCTTGATGTGGTGTTCCATGGCCACGTGAATGGCACTCACCGGGAGCCGCCGGAATTCGCGCAGCTGGACCAGCTTTTCCGCGCCCTGGTGGGGATGGAGTTCCATGATCTTTCTTTCATCGTCGGTCAGCTGTCCCGGCTTGTTGAGAATCTCCAGCGGGGTCTCAATCTTGCCCAGGTCGTGGAAGAAGGCGGCCAGGCCCAGGTCCACCAGCTCGGCCCTGGACAGTCCCAGCCGCCGGCCCAGGGCCACGGCCAGCAGGCTGACGTTGACCGAGTGGTTCAGGGTATACTCGTCGTGGTTCTTGATGGTGGTCAGGCCCAGCAGGAAGGATTCGTTGTCCACCAGGTGGTTGAAGATGGACTGGATCAGGCGTCGGGTGGTGTTGAGCCTGATCTGCTCGTTTTCCTTGTTCCTTTCCGACACTTCCCTCAGGTGAAGAATGCTGAGGAAAAAGAGGCGGGCGGCGCTTCGCTCGGGGCTGGGCAGTTTTTCGGAAGCCTCCAGCTTCTCCAGCCTGACCCGCTCCACGTTCTGCTGGACCAGCTCGCTGACTATGTCTTCGAAGGGAGTGGTTGAGGTTCTCTTCAGGCCGAGGACGTTGACCGCCTGGAGAAGTTCCTCCCGGGAAACATCCGGTTCGATGGTCAGCAGCCCGATTTCCCGCTTGCGGAACTCCTCCAGCAGGAATTTGAAGATCGGGTAGTTGGCCAGGGAAAACTTCAGCCGGGTCTGGTTGAAGAAGATGGACTCCCGCTTGATTTTGAAGTTTATCTCCGGGGCAGCCTCTTTCAGTTCCTGGAGAGTCTGGTACAGGAGCTCCGTCTGTTCCTGGAGAAGCTCGTTGTTCTCGGCATACAGCCTGAGAATCTTGAAAACGATATAAAACCGGACCAGGAAATTAATGGCCAGTTTCTGCTGTCTCGGGCCGCTGGCCTGTTTTGTGTCCGGTTTCAGTGTTTCCTCGGTCATGTCCGGTCTCTCTTTTCGCCGGCCAGGGTTAACCTGACCAGGGCCTGGCTGGCTGCTTCCCGCACCCGGCGGTTTAAGAATTTTTCTCCCCGGCGCAGGAGCTCCACGGCCTCGGGGCTGCGGTTGGCCTCCAGTCCGGCCACGGCGCACAACCTGAGTTCGGTGGTTGAGGGCAGCCAGGATTTCTTGAGGTACATCCGGCGCAGGAAATTAAAGGCCTCGGGGTTCCGGCTCCGGCCGAGAAATTCAAACAGGGCCTTTTTCTCTTCAAAGGGCTTTTGCCGGAAGGCCCGGCTGCCGGTTTCCTTTATCAGCTGGCTAAGGCGGCTGGAATCGCCCAGGTACTTCAGGCTGGAGGTGGCTTTGAGCCGGACCTCCGCCTCCCGGTCGTTCATGAAGCCCAGGAGTATCTTGTTGGCCATTTCATCCTGGAAGGTCCCCAGGGCCTCGATGGCTTTTAATTTCAGGCCGGTATCGCTGAGCGTCAGGAAATTGCTGAAATGGGGTATGATTTTCTGGCCGGGCATGGCCCGCATCAACTCGATGACGGCCGCGGTCAGGGTTGGCTTCTGGTCGTCTATGAAGATAGCGGCCATCCCGGGATTTTCCTGGAGCTTGCTGCTGACCAGGTTCCGGACGTTCTCCCTGAATTCCGGCTGGTCAATTTTTTCGTAGAGCTCGCCCAGGAAGGGCAGGGCCCTTTCCCCGAACTGTTTGAGGTAGTCAAACAGGGCCAGGTAGTTAAGTTCAATTTTCTGGTCTACCAGTTTCCTGATTTCGTCCAGGATCTGCAGGCTGCTGGCGCTGGCGGCGAAGGTTTCCAGTCCCGGCAGCTTTTCCGGCTGGTCGGCAGATATCAGGGCCTTAAGGTCTTTAATTTTCTTGTCCAGGAGAATCGGGATTTCGAACCGGCCGGTCCTGATGCTCTCCTGGTAAAAGTTACGGAGAATGTCCAGGTTGGTCTGGTACTGTTCCCGGTCTTTTTCCAGGGCCAGGATTTCCATCATCAGGTTCAGAAATTCTTCTTCCGGGGAGAGCTGGCGGTTGCGCTCCACCAGCTGGTTTAATAGCTCCATCTCCTCCGGGCTGAGGGCCACCCGCTCGGCCAGGCCGCCGGCAGTCTTCTCCAGCTCCGGCCTTATCTCTTCTTTTTCAGGCCTGGTCTCTCCCTCGCCCTCGGCAAAATTGAGGGTCTGCTGCCAGGTCTCCGGCAGGTCGGGCAGTTCCTGGTCCTTAAAAGACTCCAGGGCCTGTTTCTCCTCGGGCCGGAGCTCCAGCTTGCCTGAAAATATCTTTTCCCGGTTGACGTTGATCTCCACCGTCCGGCTGGCCAGTTCCTGGGGGATTATCTGCAGCCCTTTCTTATTCAGGCTTTCGGCCCGTTCTTCCAGGATGCGGTTTTCGATGAACTCTTCCGGGGCGTAGTACTGGACATTGGCCAGGTCTTTCAGCCACAGGGCGTTGACCAGGTCGGATTCTTCGGCCGGCTTGGCCGACTCCGAGCGGACCAGGTCCAGGAAGTCGCTGATTTCCTGGTCGTCCATTCCCTGGTAAAGGGCCAGCACCCGGAGCCCATCCTTGTAGAAAAAGAAGGGCAGGCTCTTGCTGGAAATTTCATCCTGGTAGACCGGCTTGCCCTGGAAGTAGAAAGCGAATTCGCCAATTTCCAGTTCCAGCTTCTGGAACTGGTCTAAAAAGGCTTTTAGCTTGGCGATAAAGTCCTGGCGGAAGTGAATGGCCGAGGCATGGTGGGCCGGGAAAATCTTCAGGGCGGAAATGGTGTTGGCCAGGGACAGGACCACCTCCCGGGCCTTCTGAAAGGCCAGGGCCTCGTACTCCTTCTCTGATAGCGTCTGGTCGATGGTCTTGTCCTCTGAGGTCATGGTCAGAATTCAGGCATAGTTTAATGCAGCTACTGAATAATAGTCAAACGCCTGAAGGCTGGGCTGGCTCAGCGTTGGCTCAGCACCTGTTCCTCGTAGTCCTTGACCTCGGCCAGCCACATGTTTTCCGGCGGGACGTTGTGATTCAGGCAGTAGTAATCCCAGACTGCGCCCAGGGGCAGGTCGCGGGCCACCTGCCGCCAGGCCAGCTTGACCAGGCTTTCTCCGGCCAGCTCGGCCTGCTTGATTCTTTCCCAGGGCAGGAGCAGGGCCCGCAGCAGGCTGCGCAGGGTGGACCTGGCTCCCAGCACCCAGGCCCCGACCCGGTTCATCGAGGCGTCGAAGTAGTCCAGGGCCAGGTGAATTTTTTCCGGGATGGGGGAGTTGATGATTTCTTCGGCCAGGGTGTCCAGCTCATCGTTCCCGATGACCACGTGGTCGCTGTCCCAGCGCAGGCCGCGGCTGATGTGGAGCAGCAGCTCGCTGCTGACCTGCAGAATGGCCGAAAGCTTATCGGCCACCGACTCGGTCGGATGGAAGTGGCCCAGGTCCAGGCAGACCATCTTTCCTTTCTTCAGGGCATAGGCCAGGTAAAATTCGTGGGAACCGACCACGAAGGCTTCGCTGCCCAGCCCGAACAGCTTGCTTTCCAGCGAGTCCTTGAGCAGGGTCTGGGAGAACTCCAGCTCAAAGATTTCCTCCAGGGAATCGTAAAGGAGCTGGCGGTAGAGCCAGCGGTCGGAGGGGATATCCTTCAACCCGTCCGGTATCCAGAGGTTATGGATGGAATAAGACTTGAGTTCCCGGCCAAAAAAGGCAGCAATCTTGCGACAGCATTTGACGTGCTCGACCCAGAATTTTCTTATTTCTTTCCGGGGATGACTCAGGGTCAGACCCGAGGCGGCCTTGGGATGGTTAAAGCAGGTGGCGTTGAAATCAAGCTTGATGTTCAGGACCTTGGCCCACTCCACCCAGCCCCGGAAGTGGGCGGGTTCATACTCGTTGCGCTCAACCGGCCCGTTGAATTCCCCGTAAATGGAATGGAGGTTGACCCGGTGGTGTCCTGGAATCAGGGACAGGGCTTTTTCCAGGTCCTGGCGGAGCTCGGCCGCGTTCCGGGCCCGGCCCGGGTAATGACCAGTGACCTGCAGGCCCGAGCCCTCAAAGCTGATTTCCTGCCATTCGAAGCCCTGGACATCATCGCCCTGCCAGCAGTGCAGGCTCAGCTGGAATTTCTGCAGTTCTTCCAGGGCCTTCTCGGTGTCAACTCCCAGCTCGCCGTATTTTTCCCTGGCTTCACGGTAACGTTTATCGACCACGGTCAGGTCCATTATCAACCCTCCTGGATGATGTTTTTTTATAATTTTAAGGTTCCGCTGTCAAGACCGGGGGCAGGTCAGCTACTTAAGCCCGGTCGCCCGCAGGAAATCCTGGTAACGTTCTGACCAGAGCTCCGGCTGCTCCGGGTTGAATTCTTTTATTTCAAAAGAGTGTCTGACCACTTCTCTTATTTCCTGTCCATCGCTAACGGCTCCGGCGGCCAGGGCCTGGACCAGGACGTTGCCGGCCGAGGTGGCCTCGTCCGGACCGGTCAGCACTCTCAGGCCGGTAGCCTCGGCCGTAAACTGGTTGAGCAACTGGTTGCGCGAACCGCCGCCGACGAGGTGAATAGTGCTGAACTTTCTCCCGGTCAACCGGCCGAGTTCCTCCACCACCAACCGGCTCTTGAAGGCCAGGCTCTCCAGGATGGCCCGGACCGTGGTCCCGATGTCGTCCGGTTCTTTCTGCCCGGTCTTCCGGGCGTAAGAATTTATGGCTTCGACCATGTTATCGGGATGGAGAAAATCGGGGGCATCCGGGTCCAGGTAAAGCTGGAAGGGCCGGGCGGCCCTGGCCATTTCCACCAGCTGTTCATAGTTAAGGTCCCGGGTCCTGGCCCAGACCTTGCGGCATTGCTGCAGCGGCCAGAGCCCGGTGACATTCTTCAGGAAGCGAATGGTCCGTCCCAGCCCGCTCTCGTTGGTAAAATTTGAGGCAAAAGATTGCGGGGTGACCACCGGTTCTGGAAGTTCCACCCCGACCAGCGACCAGGTCCCGGAGCTGATATAGAGCCAGTCTTCACCCCGGCCCGGGGCCGCGGCCACGGCCGAGGCCGTGTCGTGGCTGGCCACCTGGACAACTTCTATGTCCGGCGCCCCGTCTTCGACCAGCCAGCTGGAAATTTTCCCCAGCCGGGTTCCGGGCTGGTTTATTTCGGGCAGTATGCCGGGAGAAATTCCCATCCTCTCCAGGAGCTCCGGTATCCAGCTCCGACTGAAGGGCGAAAGCATCTGGGAAGTGGAGGCAATGGTCAGCTCGGTGGCCTGTTTTCCGGTCAGGAGGTAATTAATCAGGTCGGGGGTGAACAGCAGTTTGCGGCTGGCCCGGATTATTTCCGGGTTTTCCTCTAAATAGCAGTAGAGCTGGAAGAGTGAATTGAAAGGAAGAAACTGGATTCCGGTCAGGCGGTAAAGTTCTTCCCCGGAAAAATTCTTAAAATATTTTTCCATGGCCTGAGGGAAGGAACGGTGCCGGTAGCAGTAGGGCAGGGCCAGGAGGTTACCCCGCTCATCCAGCAGGCCAAAGTCCACGCCCCAGGTGTCCACCCCGAGGCTGGTCACTTCCAGGCCGTCCCGGCGGCAGTCCCGGAGGACTTTCCTGATTTCTTCGAAAAGATAATAAATGTTCCAGTGCAGGCGGTTTCTGATGTTGATAGTCTTGTTGGGAAAGCGGTGGATTTCTTTTAACTCCAGCCGGCCGGCCTGCAACCGGCCCAGCATGGCCCGGCCGCTTTCCGCTCCCAGGTCAAAAGCCAGGAAGTTATGAGTGCCCATGAAACTGCCTTTCATTTTTTTCAAGACCTAATTTTAACCGTATTGGCCCGGAATAATCCAGACTGAGGTTTTAAGTTCCGAGAGCGCGGGTCAAAGTGGCCTCTCCTTGCGGGCACGGGGCTGTCTGAATCTTGAGACCGGCTCTTGATGGCAGGCTGACCTGGGTACGGTCATAATAGGCTGGAGAAAATTTCTACGAAACCGTACCCCGCCAGGATTGAAATGAGTTTGCCGGGCGATGGACGGGGTGAAGCAAAAGATCATTTCTCGCCAGAATTTTTTGAAACCTCATCCCGCTTGGTTTATATTAAAGAGCGGGAGCGAGAAATGAGAATTGTCCAGGAAGTAATTACCATATCAACCCGCGGGCACAGCGATCTCAAGGACCTAACCCCGGAAGTGGAGCGGAAGCTTCAGGCCAGCGGCCTGAAGGAGGGACAGGCCCTGGTTTTTGTCCAGGGCTCGACGGCCGGGGTCACAACCATGGAATATGAGCCCGGGCTGGTCCGGGACCTGCCGGAACTCCTGGAAAAACTGGTGCCATCAAACCGCAGCTACCATCACGATGAAACCTGGGGCGATGCCAACGGCTTTTCCCATCTGCGGGCTTCGCTCCTGGGGCCATCGCTTATGGTACCCTTTGCCGGCGGCCGGTTGCAGCTGGGTACCTGGCAGCAGATAGTCCTGGTTGATTTTGACAACCGGCCGAGGACCAGGAATGTTCTTCTGCAATTTGTGGGAGAATAGCTATCGCTCGAAATTTTTTCCCGGACGGCCGACGGGGCTGATAATGCCGGCCGATGGAGTATAATTAGGTAAGCCAGAAAGAGAAGAGCCAAGATGGATATAGATGACCTCAGGGAATCGCTAAGGAAAAAGGCCAGGGGCCAGTCCCCGGATAAGGTCAAGGCCATCTGGGAAGAGCTCAATTCCCGGAAAAACCTGACCACCCGGGAGAAACTGGAAAAGCTGCTGGAAATTTCCAGGAAGCAGAAGAAAGAACCGGAAAGGAAGACCATCCTGCCCGGGGAACGGCCCACCCGGGGAGGAAGCGGCCAGCCCTTTCTCATCCTGGAAAATTCTTATAACCTCGGGGCCCGATACGGGCAGATTCCACTGTCGCTGGGCCTGAATATTCCCGGACAGGTCCTGGCCGTCCTGGCCCGAGACCGGGAATTTGAAAGCCTGTCCCTGTCCGGGGCAGTCTTTCTCGACCTGGAGACCACCGGCCTGGCCGGGGGCACCGGAACCGTGCCCTTCCTGGTCGGCCTGGGATTTTTCGAAAATGATACCCTGAAGATAGTCCAGTATTTTCTGAACGACCTGGCGGCCGAGGCCCGGATGCTGGAGGACCTCAGGCAGTTGTTCGAAGAAAAGAGATTCACCTCGGTCGTTTCCTACAACGGCAAGGGCTTTGACCTGCCGCTGCTGGAGACCAGGTTTACCCTGAACCGGATGCGGCTGGTGCTCACCGGCCTGCCCCACCTCGATTTTCTGTACACGGCCCGGCACCTGTGGAAGCACAGGTATGAAAGCTGCCGCCTGTACGAGCTGGCCCTTAACCACCTGGGGGTGGACCGGGCCGAGGACATTCCCTCCGAGGAGATTCCCTGGCGTTATTTTCAATACCTGAGGACGGGGGATTTCTCGCTGGTCGAACCGATTTTCTACCACAACCAGGAAGACCTGCTGTCGCTTTACGGAGTGGTGGTAGCCGGCTCCCTGCTGGTGGCCCGGACCCTGGAACAGGAAGAGGTAGATATCGAGGCCACCGAGCTCCTGGGAGTTGGTAAGATCCTGGAGCGAGCCGGCCAGGTGGAAAGGTCGATCGCCTATTATGAAAAGGCCCTGGATAAAAACCTGCCGGAGCCGGTCTCGGCCAGGGTCCGGAAAAACCTGGCCCAGTATTTCAAGCGCCAGAAGAACTGGGAAAAATCGATCGAGCTCTGGCAGAACCTCCTGGAAAACAGCGAGGACCTGGAATGCTTCAGGGAGCTGGCCATCTACTATGAACATCACCGGAAAGACCCGGAGGAAGCCCTGAAGTATGCCCTGGACGGGCTGGCCCTGTCCCGGGGACGGGACTTAAAGTACGAGCGGGACTTTGAAAAAAGGGTGAATCGCCTCAATAACAAGGTCAGCAGGCTGAAGTCCACCAGGCCAGACAGCACCTGAGCCCCGGTCGGTTCTGGACTGAGGCGGGTAAGGGCAGTTAGGTTCTGGCAGGGACAGGAAGCCCGCCTGACCGGTCAGGTCTTCACCCGGCCCAGTCCTTAACAAGGAGGTTGGCGGTGAGAGCTATGGTTGTTTCCGGGTTTAAACCCGTTGAGGAAAATCCGTTGCAGCCGCGGGAGGTCGACCGTCCGGTGCCCGGGCCCGGCCAAATCCTGATAAAGGTCAATTACTGCGGCGTCTGCCATACCGACCTGCACACGGTGGAAGGGGAGTTGCCGGCAGTGTCGCTGCCGAGAATTCCCGGACACCAGGTGGTCGGGGTGGTGGAGCAAAAGGGAGAGGGGGCTGAACTTTTCAGGAAGGGAGACCGGGTTGGAGTGGCCTGGCTGTACAGTGCCTGCGGCCACTGCGACTTCTGCCGCCGCGGGCTGGAGAACCTGTGCCTGGAAGCCAGGTTTACCGGCTACCAGGTTGACGGCGGTTATGCCGAGTACCTGGTCGCTCCCGAAGACTTTGCCTATGAGCTGCCCGAAAATTTCCCCGACGAGCAGGCTGCCCCGCTGCTCTGCGCCGGCATCATCGGCTACCGGGCGCTCCGGCTGAGCCGCATCAAGCCCGGACAGAAACTGGGGCTGTACGGATTCGGGGCCTCGGCCCACGTTACCATCCAGGTGGCCAGGCACTGGAACTGCCGGGTTTACGTTTTTTCCCGGAGCCAGGAACACCGGCAGCACGCCCTGGAACTGGGGGCCTGCTGGGCCGGGAAACCCGATGAGCTACCGCCGGAGAAACTTGATTCGGCCATCGTTTTTGCCCCGGCCGGAGAAGTGGCCCGCCTGGCCCTGAGAGCCGTGGACCGCGGCGGGACCGTGGCCCTGGCCGGAATATACCTGAGCCCGATTCCAGAAATTGACTATGAAAAAGAGCTTTATTACGAAAAATGCCTGAAGAGCGTGGCTAACGCCACCAGGCAGGACGGAGTCGAGTTTCTGAAGATGGCCGCCGACATCCCCATCCGGACCGAAGTCAAAATTTATCCGCTGGAAGAGGCCAACCGGGCTCTCTATGAAGTCAAGCACAGCCTGGTCAACGGGGCGGCCGTTCTTAAAATTGGCTGAGGCCGGTTGAAAAATCTGTCCCGGTAAGATAATATTTAATAGCTTTTGGCGAGGCGCCCGTAGCTCAGTTGGATAGAGCGACTGACTACGAATCAGTAGGCCGCAGGTTCGAGCCCTGCCGGGCGCACTCTTCGTCTCCGCTTGATGAAAGCTCTTCTGCTGATAGGCCCACCCGGTGCCGGTAAGAGTCCGCTCGGAGATTACCTCCAGAAACAATCCAGCGCCGGAAAAAGGCTCTGCCATCTTGATTTTGGCCGGGAGCTCCGGGACATACTGAAAGAGCATTCAGCGCCAGGGTCTGACCACCAGGCTGGAAAAGGGGAGGGAGAAAAAGAAACAACCGTTCCGGAAGCAGGAGTCGGTCTTTCCGGTCTAAACTATTTCAGCCGGCAGGAACTGGAGCGGATCAGGCAGTCGGTGGAAACGGCCAGCTTGTTTGAAGAACCTGACCGGGAGCTGGTCAGAAAAATTGTCCGCTACTTCATCGGAAAAAACGGGGTCGGCGAAGACGATATCCTGGTCCTTAACGGGCTGCCGCGCCACCGGGCCCAGCTGGCCTGGCTGGAAGACATCCTGACCATTGACCTGGTGGTTAACCTTGACTGTCCCGAGGACGTGGCCGTGAGAAGAATCCTGGCCAACCTCGACGGCGAACGCCAGGGGCGCCAGGATGACCGGCTGGAGGTCATTGTCCGTCGCTACCGTCTTTACCAGGAAAAGACCGGGCCGCTTCTGGATTATTTTCGTCAGTCGGGAATTCCGGTTATCAGCCTTAAGGTCGACCGGGAGACCAGGCCGGACACCCTCTGGCCGAAGCTCCAGGCATCTCCGCTACTGGCTAAATTATTTTAGGTGTTTCTATATTCCCGCCAATTAATTCTGGCCCGGCGGTCGCTCAGCCCGGGCTGCCCGGATCATAATATATGAATGGTCATTCATATATCAGCCCCGGGTCTTGCTGCCTTTAATCCCGCTCAGGCCATTATGGCCGGCACCGTATCGCGAAGTGATAGCCCGGCCTCAAAAAGGAATGAGTTAAAAAATGATGATCATGGCCCCGAAGTAATTTACGATTATTTTGCCGCCAGCCAGCACCCGGTGAAATTCACCTGTATTTTTCTGCCAGTCTGTGCCGGCCTGGTCCTGGTTCAGCCGGTGAGCTTTCTGGCTTCCAGGTAGAATCGCTTTTCCCAGGCTTCGCCCATGGAGAAAGTCTTGCGGGGCAGGGCCCCGTCCAGGATGACCGTGGGGAAAAGCTGGCACTTGTCCATGGCCGGAAGATAAAAACCCAGGTTCCCTGGTTTCTGCCGGCTGAGATTCAGCAGCGAGTCATCGCCGTGAACGTAATCCAGGCCGGAAGCCTCCTTCTTCTTCAGGTAGTCATCCAGGAAGGCCTGGAGGCTGCCCACCGTCAGGTTGTGTTTCGGTTGCAGGAACCTTATGGACTGGAAGCTATTCTGTCCGACCAGCCCGGCAATCTGTTCCTGGTTCCGGCGGGAATTGACCGCCTGTTTCATTTCTTCAAAATTATGGTGTTCCCGCAGTTCCACCCGGCCGTTAAAGAACTCCACCAGGTTCGGGACCAGGTTGTCCGGTTGGCGGACCTCAAACAGCACCCGGTGAATCGGCTCAAAGACCAGGGACTCGTCGTGGAGGTTGACCACCTCCACCAGGGCATAACGCAGGGGAGAGTTTCTCAGTTCTTCCTTGTTTAGGGCCGCGGCCTTGGTTCTTTCCCAGATGGTCTTGGCCGTGGCCAGGGAGTGGTTGCCGTCGCCCACTGCGAACAGCAGCAGGGGAGTCCTGTCCGGCAAGCCGTACTTTTTCTGGAATTCTTCCGGGCTGGCCAGGCGGGACAGGCCGTCCATGACCATTTTTTCCACTTCGGGCCGGTCGACCAGGAAGCCGCGCAGCCGGCCGGAGTTGAACATCAGCTCGAAATCATACAGCTGGCTAAGTTCCCGGCTGTGGTCGGCGGCCGGGCCGATGACCAGGTAGTCCGGGTCATCAATAAGAATCATGATGTGAGGGACTTCCAGCGCCGCTCCCTCTCTGATCTTCACCCGGGGAGGGATTCTTTCGATGATGGTGCCCTCGGTGGCCCGGATGAGGCTGCTGGCCCTGGGGTTGTAATCGTAGGCTTCCAGGTCCAGGCAGAAGAGAAGTCCCCGCCGCCAGCCGTGGGCGGTTTCCCGCTCGACGTAAATCATTCCGGACACTTCCCGGAAGAGCCCGCGGCCCAGGTAGTCCTTCATGGCGGCCTGGATCCTGGCGATGCGCGCCTCTTTATCCGGGGAGTTCAGATAAACTTCGGGATAGATCAGGTGAAGGGTGGACGGCGCGTCTCCGACCAGCTCTTCCACTTTCTTCCAGTATTCAGGTTCCGAGGTGTACTGGTCGCAGGCGATCACCGCCCATTTCTGAAGGTCCAGGCCCTCGGCCGGCAGGAGAATTTCGGGGATGGCCATTCCCAGGGAACCAAAAATTTTCATCTTATGAATCCTTTCCGGTTTCAGGAATATGAAGTTTTTTTATATAACAACCGCCGACATTTTTCAATTGCTTGGCCGGAGCGGACAGGTGGACACAGGTTGAAAAAAGCCTGGTGGTTGCCGGTACCTGATTCGGGGCCTGGCCCGGAACTCTAACTGCCGGTTTTCAGCAAGGCCGGCGTCGGTTTTTTTAGCTGCCTGCCGGTCGTTCTGTCCGCCCGGGTGTAATCTCCGTATTTGACAAAAGCCGGCCGATAAACTATAAAAGCTCATCATCAGGGCTTTATAAATTTACATAGAAGTGAGGTGCGACGTGATTTCCTTTGAGCTTACCGAAGAACTTAAAGCCTTGCAGGACATGGCCCATTCCTTTGCCGAAAAGGAAATGCGGCCCAAAGCCGCCCTCTACGACCGGGAAGAAAAATTTCCGGAAGAGGTCATGCAGAAAGCCTTTGAGGCCGGTTTCCTGACCTGCAATGTTCCGGTAGAATACGGCGGCGGCGGCCTGAGCGACCTGGAAGTGGCCATAATCTCGGAAGAGCTGGCCTGGGGCTGCGCCGGCATGTACACCACCATGATGGCCAACTCCCTGGCCTTCACTCCAATCATCCTCTTCGGCAGCGAAGAGCAGAAGCAGAAATTCCTGACTCCCTTTTCCCGGAAGATGGCCTTTGCTTCCTACTGCCTGACCGAAAGGGAGGCAGGCTCGGATACCTCGGCCATCAAGACCATTGCCCGAAAAGATGGCTCCGATTACGTGATCAACGGTTCCAAGTGTTTCATCACCAACGGCGGGGTGGCCAGCCTGTACGTGGTCTTCGCCAATGCCGCCCCGGAGAAGGGAGCCCGGGGCATAACTGCCTTCATAGTTCCCCGGGAAACCCCCGGCGTGACCATCGGCAAGGTTGAGGACAAGATGGGTCACCGGGCCTCCAACACCGCCGAGATTTTCTTCGAGGACGTCCGGGTGCCGGCCGAGAACATCATCGGCCGGGTGGGCCAGGGCTTCCTGATTGCCATGAGAACCTTCGACCGTACCCGTTCGGCCGTGGGCGCGGCCGGGGTCGGCCTGGCCCGGGCCGCCCTGGAGTACGCCGTGGATTATGCCAAGACCCGGGTCCAGTTCGGCCAGCCCATCGCCACCTTCCAGGCCATCGCCTTCAAGATTGCCCAGATGGCCATGGAAATAGAGGCGGCCCGGCTGCTGGTCTGGAAGGCGGCCTGGATGGTTGATAAAGGCCTGCCCTGCGGGCTGAACTCGGCCATGGCCAAGTGCTTCGGCTCCGACCTGGCCATGTGGGCCTCGCTCGAAGCCCTGCAGATCCTGGGTGGTTACGGTTACATGAAGGACTACCCGGTGGAAAAGCTGGTCCGCGACGCCAAGCTGCTCCAGATTTACGAGGGCACCAACGAGATTCAGCGCCTGGTGATTTCGCGGGAAGTGATCGGACCGATAATCAGGAAGTAAGCGGTTTCTGGAAGATAAAAAAAGGGCCTCTTCCGAGGCCCTTGTTCATTTTTGGTTAAGAAAAAAGGAAAACAGGTGGGGGATATTACTCTTCGAATTTCTCGGGGATGATAGCCAGTGTTTCTACGCCAGCGCCTTTGCAGATATCCATGACTTCCATGACCTTGCTGAAGGGCAGCTTGGCATCGGCCCGGATGAAGATGGTCTTATCCTGGCGGGCCGCATACAGACGGCGCAGCTCTTCCAGGAGCATCCTGAGCTCCAGCGGGTTTCTCTGTATTTCAACCTGGTCATTTTTCTTAACGGTCAGAACGATGACGTTGGGGTCCTGGCCGCCTTTGCTCTCAGCCTGGACTTCGGGCAGCTTGGCATCGATGCCCATCTGAACCATGGGAGTGATAACCATGAAGATGATCAATAAGACGAGTAAGACATCGCACAGCGGAACGACATTGGGTTCTGCTTTCGCCATACTCTCCTCCTTAAAGTTGTTAGAAAATGATTTTATTGCAAACTGCGGGCTTTGTCAATTAAAAATCCTGTCCGCCTGCAATTTTTTAGAAGCTATTCTCTCAGATTTTTAACCCGGAAGCAACAGGTGGTTTGAATTTTTTTCCATGACGGGTTATATTCATGGTGGAGGAGGAGGGATGAAAGACTTAAAAGTGGAAGTGGTGGAGGTTATCTCCCGCTGCGGCGCCCGGCACAAGCCCGGCGATTGCTTTTACATCAGGGGAGAAGGGATGCTGGAGGTCCCCGAGGGCAAGAAGGTCTGCCTGTATGCCCTGAACAGCCTTTTTCCTTTCCTGACCGCCAAGCAGCGCCAGGACGAGCTGCCCCAGGACGACTGGATCGCCGAAACCGAAATTCTGACCTGTCCCGACCCTAAAGGCGTCAGGTTCAGGATCACCGCGCTCGACTGAGCGGGCGCTGGCCGCAGCTCTTTGATTTTTGCCTCCGGCTGTGGTATATCTCTGTCTATTTTTTCCGGGACCGACTCGCTGACCGGAGGACAAGATGAACGTCCTGCTCCTGCTGCTCATAGCCATAATATTGTTTGTCCTGGCCGGACGTTTTTATGCCGGTTACCTTTCCCGAAAGCTCGGGGAGGACCCGGCCCAGCCCACCCCGGCCGTCACCTGCAACGACGGGCGGGACTACGTGCCCACCAGGAACTACATCGTCTTTGCCCATCATTTCTCGGCCATCGCCGGGGCCGGGCCCATCCTGGGTCCGACCATGGCCCTGCTTTACGGCTACGTTCCGGCCTGGCTGTGGATTGTCTTCGGCGGCATCTTCATCGGGGCCGTCCATGACTTCAGCGCCCTCTTCGTTAGCATGAGAGAGGGCGGGCGGTCGATGGCCGAGGTAGCCCGCCGCACCCTGGGACCGGCCGGCTTCAACCTGTTCATCGGTTTTACCATCGTCATGATCGTCCTGGTGACTTCTTCCTTTCTCAATGCCACTTCCATCTCGCTGACCTCCCTCTGGCCCCTGGCCAAGATCGGGGTCAAAGAAGGGGAGACCTTCCTCAAGACGGTGGTGGTTGACGGCGTGGTCATGGGCCGCATCGGGGGCATCGCCTCCATGTCGGTCATCATCATCACCCTGAGTTCGCCGCTGCTGGGCTGGCTGCTTTATAAAAAAAGGATGAAAACCGCCCTGGCCTACCTGCTGGCCCTGGCCATCGGGGTGGTTTCGGTCGTGGCCGGTATTCACTACCCGGTTACCCTGAGCCCCAGGACCTGGATGATAATAATTTCCATTTACGTGCTGATAGCGGCCGGGGTGCCGGTCTGGGTGATTCTCCAGCCCCGGGATTTTATCAACGTCCAGATCCTCTATGGGGGAATAATCCTCCTGGTTCTGTCGGTCTTCAACACCGGCTTCCACGGCCTGAAGGTGACCATCCCGGCCTTTAACCTGCAGGAGGGCATTCAAAACCTGGGACTGATCTGGCCGATGATGTTCTGCACCATTGCCTGCGGGGCCATCTCCGGCTTTCATGCCCTGGTGGCCGGCGGAACCACCTGCAAGCAACTGCCATGCGAGAAGGATGCCCGCCGGGTGGGTTATAACGCCATGCTGCTGGAGTCGGTCCTGGCTGTCTGCGTGGTCCTGGCGGTGGGAGCGGCCCTGGGCTTCGGCGATTACAAATCGATTGTCTGGCCGCAGGACCCGGCTGTCAAATCCAATCCCATCCTTGGCTTTTCGCTGGCTGCCGGGCATTTATTCAACCTGGGCCTGGGAATTCCGGTGGCCCTGGGCACCATATTCGGCATCCTGCTGGTGGAAGGCTTCGTGGTCACCACCCTGGACGCGGCCGTGCGGCTAAACCGTTACCTTTTTGAAGAGCTGTGGTCGATAGTCTTCAAAAATCCTCCCCGCTTCTTAAAGAATTACTGGATTAATTCGGGACTGGCGGTGCTGCTGATGTGGGCTCTGGCCTATTCCAACGCCTTCAACGTCCTCTGGCCCATCTTCGGCACGGCCAACCAGCTGCTGGCCGCCCTGACCCTGTTTGCCGTCTCGGCCTGGCTGCTGCTAAGGCGCCGGCCCAACTGGTTCACCCTGGTGCCAGGAATTTTCATGCTGCTGACCACCCTGGCTTCGCTGGTCATCCTGATGCGGTCCTACTGGTTGAAGAAAAATTACATACTGCTGGCCGCCGACTGGTTGCTGCTGGGACTGGCCGCGGGCGTTATAGTCCTGTTTGCCAGGACATTTTCAGGACGCGGGCAGAGGAAACCGCACCAGGCCACGGAGACCGGTGGCTGATGGCCGGATTTCTTATTGCAGGGTTTTCAGGGCCTTCTTGTTGTTGCTGGTCTTAAAAACCAGGAGCGTCCTTCCGGCGCCGGCCGAGGAGCCATAGGAGTACTTGATATCGATGACCGCTCCGCCCAGCAGGGCGCCGATTTCCGCTCCCACCCCGATGCGGTCGGTCACTTCAACCGTGATGACCCGGGTGACTTTTATCTTGTAGCGAAGCGCCTTCAGGGCCGCTTCTGCCTTCTTGTTGTCGGAGGTGATCAAGCGGAAGTGCCCCTTGTCTTCTTCTGAATAAACAAAGTAAGCTCTCAGGTTTATTCCGGCGTTGGCCAGGGTGCCCAGGACCCGTCCGAAAATGCCGGGCTCGTTGGGAGTGATGACATGCAGTTCGGTTTCTTCCTTGACCACGTTCACCTTGTTTCTCCTTTTCTCCTGATCTCGGTTAACAGGTCCGCAGAATAAGTCTCACTATAAAATTTTATTAATTCACCATCAACCTATTTTTTTTACAGTATTTTGATTATAATTTCAACCAATTTTATCAAAAAAGAAGGCAAGGATGAAAAAACTGGCCATCATCGATAACTCCCTCTGGCCGGATAGCTACAACCCGGTCGAAGACTGGACGGCTCACATCGACCTGCCGTATCGCTCTTTCCGGGCGGTGGACGGTTACCTGCCGGACCTGGATGATGGCTACACCCACCTGATCCTGACCGGCTCCGAGGCTTCGATCGTCAACCTCGATCCGTGGGCGCTGGCCGAGGCCGTCCTGGTGAAAGAAGCGGTTGAACGGGGCCTGACCGTTCTCGGAAGCTGCTACGGTCACCAGCTTTTGGCCCTGGCCCTGGCCGGTCCGGCCTGCGTCAGGAGGGCCGAACGTCCGGAGATAGGCTGGGGCGAGGTGGAAATCCTCAAACCCGACCCGCTCCTCGGCCCGGCCGGGCGGCTTTATGTTTTTTCTTCTCACTACGATGAAGTCTGTAACCTGGATGAAAGCCGGTTTGAGATCCTGGCCCGCAGCCAATACTGCCAGGTCCAGGCCTTCAGGTTGAAGGGAAAAAATGTCTGGGGACTCCAGGCCCATCCCGAAATTGACCCCGCCTCGGCCATCCGGCTCCTTGGTGGCATGCTGGAAAAAGGTTTTTCGTGGCAGGAACTCATCAGGGAAGCCCTCAACTCCACTCCCCGGGATGACCGCTGGATAGAGGTCATCAGCCGCAATTTTGTTTCCCTGTAAATTAAGAAAAAGATATCCGATTTTTCTTGACAACCGGGGTATTTTTTTATTAAATGAAAGAGCCAGATAATAAAAAAAGGAGGTAGTGCTGATGAAAATCAGAAAGATGGCAATTTTCATGGTAATCGTTCTGGTCTTGATTTTTACCCTTGAAGCTGCTGCCCAAGCCAAGAAGATCAACAATATCGGACAGTATACGTTTGCCAGAGTCAGGGGAAAGATTCCGACCCCGGAAGTCATGAAGATGCTGGTTGACCGCTATGCGGCCGACATCAAGACCGGGTTCGAACAGGCCGGTTATGGCTTTCTCTATGAACCGTTCATCAACCAGTTGAAGACGGCCCAGTTTGAGGACACCACCTGGAACATCGGTGAGACCGTCAAGTGGATGCTGTTCAGGTCCCACGGCAAGGTGAAAGTTTCCGGAGAGCTGGAGTGGGCCGGAAAGAAACCGGTTGAGGTCTTTGCGGTCAAGGTCAAGGAAGGTTATAAGACCTACACCTTCATCATCCCCAAGCCCTGCGGCAACATCGCCTTCAAGGACATGGTGGAAGAAATCCCCGAGGCCATCTGCTCCCTGAAAGTGTCGCCGGCCAAGGCCAACATCAATGACCCCATCACCGTCGACATGAGCGGCACCCAGTTTGCCAAGAGCATGAAGGTTGAGATTTTCGACAAGCAGGGCACCAGGGTGGCCAGCAAGGACCTGACCCCCGAGGGAGCCAAGTGGCAGACCAAGCTGGACAAGCCCGGCGAGTATGTCTTCAAGGGCTCGGCCATTAACCTGGCTGGCAAGCCGTCGGCCAATCCCTGCGAGGGCAAGGTTTACATCAATTATCCGCCCGTGGCCAAGGTTGCTCCTTCCTGCACCGATTGCACCAACATGTACGGCAAGCCCCTGACCTTTGACGCTTCCGGTTCTTCCGACCCGGACGGCGAGGTAACCAGGGTGGTCTTTGAACTCCAGGACGCCAACGGCCAGGTAATTGACTCTTTCAATGACACCGAAAAACCCTTTACCTGGGAAAAGACCCTCTACAAGGAAGGAACCTTCACCGTCAGCACCACCGCCTACGATAACGACGGCGCCGTTTCCTCGGCCTCCGAGGATTCCAGGAAATCCTTCACCGTCACCAGGAAAAAGTTCTTCGGCCTGATTGAGCTTGGCCCGATGCTGGCTCATGGCGGCGACCAGTACGACCTGCCCAGCTATGCCCTCTACCTGTACCTCAGGCCCGGCTTCTTCTACTGGATCAACCCGGACAAGGTCAGCCTGACCATGACCGCCGGTGCCGGACTGCCGCTCAAGGGCGATCCCTGGAAGGCCATCATCATGGCTGAAATGCTGGCCAATTTCCACTTCGGCAAGGTTTACCTGGGTATCGGACCCGGATTCACCACCAAGGAACTGAGCAGCCTCTACAACCGCAAGAGCGGTGTTGATGCCGTCGGCCAGCTTGGAATTACCCTGTTCAACAACTACGTCAGGATGAGCCACCTGTTCTTCGAGTTCAGGGCCCCCATCGGCCGCAACTTCGAAGACCATCACAAGATGGGCCTGGGCTTCAGATACTGCTTCTAATACGCGCTGCACATATCGGGGGGCGGCTTCGAGCCGCCCCCTTTTCTTTTTAAAGCCGCCCGGCTTTACCTGAGAGGAATTTAGCAGAAGCTTCCGGCTTTTTTCCTTTAAGCTCGTGGTGATTTGATAAACTTCAGGTGGTTGCCGGGTCGCCCTGGAAAGCGAGGTAACTGGCTTGTTACCAGAAGTGGACCGGCCACGAGGAATTTAATTTTTTGAGCTTCCTGGTGCTGCTGGCTATCCTTTTTTCTTGATTCCCGCCGGAAAATGAAATAGCCCCACCCGGTGGCTAGTCGGGCAAGTCGACTTTATCGAGGGGATAGCTCTGTCTTTTTCAAGTTTTCTGCTGAGGAATCCGGCCCTCATGGACTGTGAACTGCCCGGAGCGTCTTGAGCTTCCGGCCGGGAAAAAAGACCCGGCCCTCTTTCCCGCGAATAGCAAGAGGGTCGGACTCCGGCCTGGGGAGAAAGGCCGCTGGTTTTAGCAGGAACCGGGGATTAATAGGTAAGAAAAGGGTAGCCACCAGGCAAGTTAAATTAAATTAAAAAAAGTAATACCTGATTATCAAGAAAATAAGGGAGGCGGCGGGTTACTCGGCCAGCTTGGTCAGCTTGGAAAGTTCCTCGTTGTAATACTTGCGGTAGAGGATTTCCCATTCCTGGGAACCTTCCTCGATCTGTTTTTTCTGGGCGGCTATCTTTTCCCTGGCCTTGCGGTCGAGCTGGTCGTAGAGCTTCATCTCCTCCTCGATGGCCCTCTGGATGGTCAGCCGCACCTCGTTGGGCTCGTCCAGGAAATCCACCTGGTCGTTCTTGTAGAGAGCCTGCATCAGCAGCTTGGACAGGTGATGAATTTTTTCCTTGGACAGCCTGCTCATCAGATTACTATGTTCCTTTCCTTGGCCAGTTTGGTCTTGATCATTTTGAACATGGTCTGGTACTCGATGTTGCCCTTGCGAATTTCATCCATGTGCTTGTTCAGGATTTCCCGGACCTCCTGGTCCAGCTTGTCTTCCTTGATGAACTCTTCGGTGATGAGGTTGATAATTTCTTCCAGGACCCGGGTCTTGTCCTCGACCAGAATCTTCCCTTCTTTTATCAGTGCTCTTAATATTACGAATGATAAATGTTCTATCTGGTTCCTGTTTAGCCTCATCGCCTATATAAAATATATCAGCGCCGGTCAAATTTCAAGGACGGTTGTTAACTTTTTTTGAAATACGGTAAAAAAAATTGACATTAGCAGCCGGTTCAGTCGGTAGAACCGGCCTTAAGCACCAGTTCCGGGCGGAAGACCTGGCTCCCGGCCTCAAATCTGGCCAGGCCAAGCAGTCGGTTTCGCTCTGAAAAAACGCGGAAAATGGGCTCCGCCTGGTGGCGGCTGGAGGCGAGTGAGGCCCGGTTGACCTGCCTCAGGCTAACCCCGTTGCCGTGGGCAAAGCTCCTTGCTCCCTGTTCATCCAGCCAGATGGCCGGGTAGTCTGGAAGCAGCCTGTCCAGGGGAATAAGAAACCGGTCGTAGTCCTGATTTCGAGACAGCTCTTCAATTTTCTCCAGGCTGAGAGCTTCTTCCTCGGTATAAAGACCCGAGGCCACCCGTCTCAAGGCCGAAAGGTGGGCCCCGCAGCCCAGTTTCTGCCCGAGGTCGTGGGCCAGCGAGCGGATGTAGGTCCCCGCGGAACATTCCACCAGGAACCTGATTAGCGGCGGGCTGTAATCCAGGATTAAAAAGCGGTGGACCGTGACCCGGACCGGGTTAAGCTCCAGCTTCAGGCCTTTTCTGGCCAGCCTGAAGGCCGGTTGACCGTTGACCTTCTTGGCCGAGTAGGGCGGGGGAAGCTGGCTGATTTCACCAACAAAGGAAGAAGCTGCCTCCAGCAGTTTCTTTTCTTCCGGGAAGACGCAGCTTTCCGGGCCTTCCGGCTGCCCCTCGGAATCGTAGGTGTCGGTGGCCTGGCCCAGTTTGATTTCGCCGGTATAGGTCTTATCCGCCCCGGACAGGTAGGGGAAAAGGCGGGTGGCCTGCCCGACGGTTATCAGCAGCACTCCCGTGGCCAGGGGGTCGAGGGTGCCGGCGTGGCCGATTTTTTTGACCCTGAGAAACTTCCTTATTTTCAGGACAACGTCATGAGAGGTCAGGCCGGCCGGCTTGTCGACGACAATCAGGCCATCCATGGTTGGCATGCTTGAGGCTGCTTTCAGCTCTTGGCCTTGTTCTTCCTGAGTATTTCTTCCACCGCCCTAGGAATTTCCTGCGACAGCTTTTCATATTCTCCGTAGACGGTAAAGCCGGCGGCGTGCATGTGACCGCCTCCGCCGTAGCTTTCAGCCACCAGGGCCGAGTTGGCCTGTCCCTTGGACCTCAGGCTGACCCGGAAGACTCCCGGCTCCATCTCCTTGAAGAAGATGACCATCTCCACGCCTTTAATTGAGCGGGCGATGGTGGTGATATCTTCCACGTCAACATCTTTAAGGCCAACCTCCTCGATGTCCCGGCGAAACATGGACAGCATGGCCAGGTTGCCGGCCGGGTTCATTTTCAGGCTGGTCAGCACCTTGCCCAGCAGCCTGACCTTGGCCGCGGTGTTGTTATTTAGCAGCTTTTCGGCGATGGCGTTGGGATTGGCCCCGGACTCGGCCAGCCGGTAGCAGGTATAGAGCGCCCTGGCGCTGGTGTTGGAGAACTGGAAGGAGCCGGTATCGGAAAAGATGGCCGCGTACAGGAACTCGGCAATCCGCGGGGTGGGCTGGAGTCCCAGCGGTTCCAGCAGCTCGTAGACCATCTCGCCCACGGCCGAAGCCTCGGGGTCGATCCAGTTGAGGTCGGCGTAGGGTGAGTTGGAGTAATGGTGGTCGATGTTGATCTTCGGCAGGTGGTCAATTCCGGTCTGCCCGGAACGGGAGACGTCCACGCATTCCAGCAGGATGACCAGGTCCAGGCCTTCCGGGTCGATCTGTCCGCGTTTTATCCTGGCCGTTTCCGGGAACTCGTAGAAGGGAAAGGGCAGCGGGTCGTGGTTGACCACCTGGACTTTTTTACCCAGCAGGTCCAGCATCTCGGCCAGGGCCAGGCTGGTGTAGATGGAGTCGCCGTCGGGTCGGAGGTGGGAAGTGATGGCAATATGATGGCTGGTCTTGATTTTCCTGGCTATCTCAAGTTTTATCGTCTGGCTCATTGTCCTTCAGCGAGTCGAGCAGGCGGTCGATTCTTTCTTCATAATCGGCCGTGAGGTCAAGCACAAAAATTAGCTCTGGATTATATCTTAAATTCAACCTGGTCGCAAGAAGCCGGCGGAAGTGCGGGGTCCTTTTCTGGAGGAGTTTCAGGATGGCTTCCCTTTTCTCTTTCTGCAGGACGGAAACCGCGATGCGGGCCGTCTTCAGGTCGGGCGGCATCTCCACCCCGGTCACGGTCAGGAAGCCGGTCATCTCCGGCAGCTCGTTGATCAGCAGGCGGCTGATTTCCTGCTGGATGAGCTGGCTGACTCTTTTCGGGCGGTAGGAACCTTCAGCGGGCATGGCTTTTTCCCGTCAGTAATAATTTAACTGGTGGCCGGAGAGCAGGGCTTCGGTGGTGGACCGGGCTTCATCCAGTATCCGGTTCAGCACCTGCTGGACCACGGCCTGCTGGCTGTTGACCGTGGCCACGGCCAGGACCGTCCGCTGCCAGCTTTCCTGGAAGGCGATTTCCGAGACCGAAACGTTGTAGCGATGCTTCAGGCGGTCGGTAAAGCTGTTGATGAAGCGGCGTTTTTCCTTCAGGGAATGAGAATATTCCAGGAAAAATTCCAGGGTCAGAACACCGACTATCATGGGCGGGCCCCTTACTCGGGCCGGACTTTTTCCTTGACGAAAGCTTCAATCACGTCGCCCGGCTGGACCGGGTCGGCCTTCTCCAGCCCGATACCGCACTCGTAGCCCTTGATGACCTCGGTCACGCTGTCCTTGAGGTGCTTGAGAGAGGAAATCCTGGTCTGGTAGAGAACTTCATTGCCGCGGATGACCCGGGCCTCGGCGTTCCTGACAATCTTGCCGTCGATGACCTGGCAGCCGAGGACCGTGCCCACCTTGGCGATCTGGAAAATCTTCTTGACCTGGGCCCGGCCGAGAACGGTTTCCTTGATGACCGGCTCCAGCATTCCGGCCACGGCCTTTTTCAGGTCGTCGGTCAGCTGGTAGATGATGCGGTAGAGCCTGATTTCCACCTTTTCGTTCTGGGCCAGCTCCTGGATCTTGGCAGGCACCTTGACGTTGTAACCGATGATGATGGCCCCGGAAGCCGAGGCCAGGAGGACGTCGGCCTCGGTCACGTTTCCGGTTGAGGCCTGCAGGATGTTGATCTTGACCTTGTCGGTACTGAGGGTCGGCAGCAACCCCCGGAGCACCTCGACCGAGCCGTGGACATCAGCCTTGATGATGACCGGCAGTTCCTTGGTCTGGCCCTTTTCAATTTTCTTGAACAGGTCTTCCAGGGTCAGCGGAACTTCCTTGGTCTGGGGAGTCTTCTTCATCCGGGCAATCCGGAATTCGCAGATGCGTCGGGCGATTTCCAGGTCGGGCACCACCTGGAAGAAATTTCCGGCCTCGGGCACCTGGTCAAAGCCCAGGACCTCAACCGGGGTGGACGGCCCGGCGCTCTTGACCGGCTTGCCCCATTCGTCAAACAGGGCCCGGGCCTTGCCGTAGGTCAGACCGCAGATGAAAGCCTGGCCGGGAGTGAGTGTCCCCAGCTGGACGATGACCGTGCCCACCGGGCCTTTCTGGGGGTCGAGCCGGGATTCGAGGATAACACCCTGGGCCGGGACGTAGGGATGGGACTTGAGTTCCAGGATGTCGCCGAGCAGCAGGATCATTTCCAGCAGCTCGTCTATGTTCTTCTTTTCCTTGGCCGAAATCTCAACACAGATGGTCTTGCCGCCCCACTCTTCTACGATCAGCCCTTCCTTGGCCAGCTGCTGCTTGACCCGCTCCGGGTTGGCCTCGGGCTTGTCTATTTTGTTGATGGCCACGATGATGGGCACGTTGGCTGCCTGGGCGTGGCTGATGGCTTCCTTGGTCTGGGGCATGACCCCGTCGTCGGCGGCCACCACCAGGATGACAATGTCGGTGAGCTGGGCGCCGCGGGCCCGGAGCTGGGTGAAGGCCTCGTGACCCGGGGTATCGATGAAGGTGATGTAACGGTTCTTGTAGTTGACCCGGTAGGCCCCGATATGCTGGGTGATTCCGCCCGCTTCCCGTTCGGCGATGTTAGAAGAGCGGATGGCATCCAGCAGCGTGGTCTTGCCGTGGTCGACATGGCCCATGATGGTCACCACCGGCGGCCTGGTCACCAGGTCTTCCTTGAGACTGAAGGCCAGTTTCCTGATGTCCTGTTCCAGGGAAACCATTTCCAGGTCGACCTTGATGATCCTGGAGATGGCCTGGAGCAGCGATTCATCTACGAGGTCGGAGGCCGCGGCGTCATAGCCGGCAGCCTGGAGATGGTCTATCAGGTCCTTGGGCTTTATCTTGAAGCGCTCGGCCAGGTCCTTGACCGAAATGCCTTCCTGGATCTGGATTTTTGGCCGCGGTTTTGGAGCGGCCGGGGCCTTGGGAGCAGCGGGTTTAGCTGCCGGGGCAGCCGGTTTTTCCGGGGCCTGGACCCTGGTCGCCGTCTCGGCCTTTGGTTCCGGCGCTGGCTTGGGCTGGGGCTGGGGTTTGGTAGCAGGTTCAGGCTTATGTTCAGGTGTGGCCTTGGGCGCAGTCTTGGTGGCAGCCGGTTGAGGTCTGGCCGGGCCAGCCTGAGGCCTGGCCACTGCCGGCTGCGGTTTGCCGGCGGTGCCGGGTTTGGCTTCCTGGGCAGTCCTGGCGGCCGGAGCGGACGGGGCCTTGCCCTCAGCCGGGGCCTTTTTAGGGGCCGGCGTTCCGGCGGCCGCGGTCTTGGCTTCAGCCGCGGTCGAGGCCGGCTTTTTCTTGGTCTCGGCTTCTTTTTCGGCTTTGCCCTTGGTGGTGGTTTTGGTCTTGGTTTTGTCCATAGTCTATTCTTTAAGCTCTCTTATTCCTGGATTATTGAAATTTTCCAGCCGACCAGCTTGCTGGCCAGCCTGACGTTAATGCCCTTCTTGCCGATGGCCAGGGAGAACTGCTCCTTGTCCACGTGGGCCTCCATCTCCTTGGCCTGCTTGTTACTGACCACGATCTTGTTTATCCGGGCCGGGCTCAGGGCGGACTTGGCGTAAGCCTGGGGGTCGGCCGCCCACTCAATTATATCAATTTTTTCTCCGCCCAGCTCCTTGCTGATGGCCAGGATGCGGTTGCCCTTGACCCCGATGCAGGCCCCGACCGGGTCGATGTCCCGGTCCTGGCTGGCCACGGCCACCTTGGCCCTTTCTCCAGGCTGGCGGACCACGTCCTTGACCTGGATCGTCCCGGAAGCAATCTCCGGAATTTCCAGCTCCAGCAACTTCAGGAGAAAGCGGGGAGAGGTCCGGGAGAGCTGGACCTGGGGACCGCGAACGTTCTTCTGGACCTGGGTGATGACGGCCTTGACCAGGTCGCCCGGCCTGAACTCATCGCCTGGAAGTTTATCCTTGTTGGGGAGAAACACTTCCGCCCGGTTGACCTCGAGCACCGTGCCGTTATTCTCAAATCGCCTGACCACGCCGGTGACGATTTCGCCCATCCGGGGAGCGAATTCCTCGTAGACTTTCTCCTGCTCGGCGTCGCGGACCTTCTGGAAGATGACCTGCTTGGCGGCCTGGGCGGCAATCCGGCCCAGGGTTTCGGCCGGAAGCTCTATTTCAATTTCTTTCCCCAGCTTGGCTCCGGGGTCGTGAAGGACGGCTTCATCCTGGGATATTTCCCTGGCCGGGTCGGTGACTTCTTCCACCACCTTTTTTACCGCATAGACCCGAAGCTCGCTCTTTTCCGGCTTGAAGTCGACAACGATCTCCTCGCCCTTGTTGAAGAACTTGGCGGCGGCCAGGCGGAGCGATTCCTCGATGGCCTTGATGATGACCCGGGGCTGGACACCACGCTCCTTGCTGAGCTGGTTGATAGTGCTCCAAACGTTGACTTTCATTACCAGGTTTATCCTTCACCCGCATAAAACGGATATGAATTATATCTTAAAAGGGTAAAGGTTGCAATTGAACGGGAAAGGTCAGGCCGGCTCATCGGCCAGCTCGCCGTGCAGGCTGTATGGCCCGCAGCCGGTTATCCTGACTCTGACCATGCGGTTGCTGACGTCTTTCTCCGAGCGAAAGTTGACCACCTGGTAGCCTTCGTTCCGACCGGCATAGAGGTTGCCCTTCTTGCTGGCTCCGAGGCAGAGCACCCTGACCGTCCGGCCTACCAGGCTGCGGTTTAGCTCCAGCTGGATTTCTTTCTGCCTGGTCTGCAGCCTGACCAGGCGGTCTATCTTGACCTCTTCGGGCACGTCATCTTTCAGCCTGGAGGCGGCCGTCCTCGGCCGCGGGGAGTAGCGAAAGGAAAAGATGTTGGCGAACCTGATTCTCTCCAGCAGGTCCATCGTTTGCTCAAAATCTTCCTCGGTCTCGGTGGGGAAACCGACGATGATATCCGTGCTCAGGCTGATGTCCGGAAGCCGTGATTTCAGCCGGTCAATCTTTTCCAGGTAGTCGGCCCTGGTGTACTTCCGGTTCATCATTTCCAGGATGCGGTCGGATCCGGACTGGAGCGGCAGGTGAAGCTGGTGGCAGACCTTTCGGATTGAAGCCATGGCCTCGATGAGCTCCGGCCCGAAATCCCTGGGATGGGAGGTTATGAACCGGATCCACTCTATCCCCGAGATCTCGGCCACCCGGGCCAGCAGCTCGGGCAGTCCGGCCCCGGTTTCTGGGTCGCGGTAGGAGTTAACGTTCTGACCGAGAAGCTGCACTTCAAGGTAGCCGCGGTCGGAGAGAGACCTGACCTCTTCCAGGATGGAACGAAGCGGCCGGTACTTTTCCCGGCCCCGGACATAGGGCACCACACAGAAGGTGCAGAAGTTGTTGCAGCCTTCCATGATGGTGACGTAGGCCGAAACCCGGCTCTCCCGGGCTTCCGGGACGATGGGCAGGTCGGTCCAGTCTTTTTCCCAGGCAGTCAGGACCCGCCTTTCTTCCTGGAGATTTTTCAGGATGAGAGGAACCTCGGCGTACTGGTGTGGCCCGGCCACCAGGTCCAGGTAGGGAAACTTCTTCAGCAATTTTTCCCGGTAGAGCTGGGCCACGCAGCCCAGGCAGGCCAGGACCGAACCCCGCCTTTCTTTCTGGTCCTTGAGCCGGCCCAGGTAGGAGAAAAGTTTCTCCACGGACTTTTCCCTGACGGCGCAGGTATTGACCAGGATGAAGTCGCTGTCCTCAGGATTTCTGGCTGGCCTGGCCCCGGCTGCCAGCAGCAGGCTGGCCAGGTGCTCGGAATCGTTGACGTTCATCTGGCAGCCGAAGGTGTGAATGTAAAAAGTCTTTCCGTCCAGCATCAGCTCACCGGTCTTTTCCATCGCTTGAGCCATTATTATAGCCTAAACCGGGCCGGTTGGTTATGGGACAGGCGAGAACAAACGGGTGGAATTGCTTGTCAGGCCGGTTTAAGCCAATGAAATAATTAAATGAACATTTAAGATTCTGGACGGAAGCGGCTTTGTAAATTAATAACCTGATTAAATTAATAAAGTTTATGTTGGAAGAAGCTTTTCACTGGCCAGGCGGCCTTGCTGCACTAATAGTCCCGTTCCTTTTCCGGCCCGGGCCGGAACAGTTCAGTTGCGTCCGGCGTTCTGTTCCAGGAGTTCCCGGGCCATCTGCAGGCTGGCCTCGGTCAGCCTGGTGCCGGCAATGAGGCGGGCGATTTCTTCCGGCCGGTCCTTGTCCCGGAGTTTTCTCACCAGGGTGTAAGTCCGGTCTTTTTCCGTTTTCTTCTCGATCCGGAAGTGATGGCTGGCGGCCGAGGCTATCTGGGGAAGATGGGTGATGCACAGCACCTGGTGGCGGCGGGCTAACTGCTGCAGCTTCCTGGCCACGAAGTCGGCCGTTTTGCCGCCGATACCCGAATCGATCTCGTCAAAGATAAGCGTCCGTCCCTTCTCCGCCTCTTTTCCCAGCGACTTGAAGGCCAGCATGATTCGCGATAGCTCTCCACCGGAGGCGATCCGCCGCAGTGGCCGTAGCTCTTCGCCCGGGTTGGGGGAGAGGATGAATTCCAGTTCCTCGGCTCCCAGGTCGCGGATGGTGGACGGGTTTTCAAGCGACGGCGATAGCGGCCGGAACTCCACTTTGAACCGGGCCTTGCTCATGGCCAGCTGCGCCAGCTCCTTGACGATTAGCTGCTCCAGCTCGCCGGCCCTTTCCTGGCGAAGCCTGGTCAGCTGGCCGCACAGCCGCCGGTAGTCCTCGAAGGCGCTTTTTATCTCCCGCTCCAGGTCGGACAGCTTTTCCTCGCTTTTTTCCAGCTCTTCTTTTTCTTTTTTGATGTTGTCCAGGTGGGCCAGAATCTCTGTGATACTCGGTCCGTATTTTCTCTTCAGCTTCTCTATGAGGCTCAACCTTTCTTCAATTTCTTCCAGCCTTTCTGGCGAGGGAGCGTATTTATCGCGCAGGTCGATCAGGTTCCCGGCCAGCTCCTTTAAGTAAATGTTGAAATCGGCCAGCTGCAGGCGGTTTCCTTCGAGCTCGGGAAAGAAATTCTGTAGCTCGGAAACGATGTTTTCCAGTCTCTTCAGGCCGGCCACCAGCGACTCCTCGCTTTCGTAGGAAATGTCTATGGCCTGGTTGACCAGGATGGCGATTTTCTCCGAGTTTTTGAGGATGGCCCGTTCCTGTAGAAGCTCCTCGTCTTCTCCCGGCCGTAGCCCGGCCTGCTCGATTTCTTTGACCTGGAAGTTGATGAAGTCAAGCCGCTGGGCCCGTTCCTTCTGCCGGGCAGTGAGTTCTTCTTTCTGACGGATAAGGGCCCGGAGCAGGGAAGCCGCCTGCCGGACCTTCTCCTTGAGATCCGCCGCCTCGGCAAAGTCGTCCAGGAATTTCAGGTGGTTGGAGGTATCCAGCAGGAAGATGTGGTCGTTCTGCCCGTAGATATCTATCAGCAGTTCGCCCAGTTCCTTGAGCTTCTTGAGCGGGACCAGCAGTCCGTTGAGGTAGGACTTGCTCAGACCCTGGCTGGAAATTATTCGCTGCAGGAAAAGCTGGTTCCCATTTTCCAGTTCCAGGTCTTCCGGCAGGGACCTGCGGTCCTGGACTTCAAACACGGCCTCGACCGAGGCCTCTTCCTTGCCGGTGCGGATGAGGTCAGCCTGGGCTTTTTCTCCAAGCAGAAGCTTCAGGGCATCGATGATGATTGATTTCCCGGCGCCGGTCTCCCCGGTCAGGATGGTGAAGCCGGACTCCAGCTCCAGCTCCAGGTCTTCGATGGTTGCCAGGTTCTTAATTCTAAGGTAACGAATCATCCTTCAGCCACAACCGGGCCGCATCCTGTCTTGCTATTTCACTATCTTGAACGGCGACAGGGCCCGCTCGGTGTTAATGCGACCATAGCCGGCATAGTCATCCCGGCCGGCGGCTTCGATATCGTCCGGGGTATACCTGATGAGCTTCATGATGTCCCCCGGGCTCAACCAGGGCTTGCTGGCCTTGACCAGGGCAGCAAAACCGGCCACGTGGGGCGAGGCCATGGAAGTGCCGGTGGCAAAGGCATAGGGCAGGTAACCCGGCTCGGTCATGGCCACCGGGATGGCGCTCAGCACCCAGACCCCGGGTGCGGCCACGTCAATCTGCGGCCCGCTGTTCGAGAAATCGGCCCACTCGTCGTTGTAATCGCTGGCTGCCACTGCCAGGCAGAATTCGTCGTAGGCTGCCGGGTAGAGCACCCCGGCCACGCCATCATTGCCGGCGGCAGCAACCAGCACTATGCCTTTGTTGAAAGCATATTCCAGGGCCGCCCTCAGGGCCTGGGCCGGTTCGTCTCCTCCCACGCTCATGTTGATGACTCCGACTTTAGCCTGTCCCGAGCTGTAATCGGCAGCCCAGACCAGGGCTTCGATCAGGTCGGAATAATCGCCCTCGCCTTCGGCCGAGATAATTTTCCCGGGCAGCAGGCGGCAGTCCCAGGCCACTCCGGCAATGCCCTCGGTATTGTTGGTGGCGGCGGCGATGATGCCGGCCACATGGGTTCCATGCCAGTGGTCGTCCATGGCATCGTTGTCATCGTTGATGAAGTCCTTGCCGGTGGAAATAACCTTGCTGGCCAGGTCGGGATGGGTGTAATCAATTCCGGAATCCAGCACGGCAATCAGCAGGTTGGGGTCGCCCTTGGCAAAGTCCCAGGCCCCGGTGGCCTTGATGTCGGCCCGGTTCTTACCGGTGGGGCTGCCGGGAATCTGCAGGGTACCGCCGGGGTTGTAGAGGGCATACTGGTAGCGAAATAACTGGTCATTGGGCTGGGCGGCCAGCCGCAGCTTGTAATCCGGCTCGGCATAGAGGACATCCGGGTTATTCTTCAGGGCGGCCAGGGTTTCCTCAACCGTGCTTTCGCCCACCTTCATCACATAGACATTTATCCTTGGAATGAGCTTGTAGTCGCGGGGCTGGTAGGCCCGGAGAATGTTCTCGGTGGATTGAGTGGAAAGTTCCGGCTTGAACCTGACCAGGATTTTCTCTGAAGAGTATTTCGGGCCACCGGGCAGGCTCACCGGCTGGCTGATGGCCTTGATCCGGGCCGGCGGGGCCGGGTTCAACCTTGACTTCAGGGTCTCTTCCAGCCGGCCGGAAGACTTCTGGCCGGAAGCGGCCAGCCTGTCCTTGAGCTTATTCTGGGCCCCGGACTGGGTGGCCGTGATGACCAGCACCAGGGCCAGTAAAATCGATATGGCTACCGGCAAAAACCGGCATTTTTTCTTAAGGTTGGTGGTTGCCATCTGTGTCCTCCCTTCCAGACCTTAGAAACCGTAATAGATGCTCAGGCCGCCGCCGATTCCCGTCCTGGAACCCGGAAAGATCCGGACCTTCGGGACAACCGTAATCTTGTCCACCAGGAAGAAGCTCCAGCCGGCGGTGATGGAGATATAGCTTGAGCCCTTGAGATCCACGGTCTGTTCGCCTTCCAGGTCTTCAATCTTTTCTTTCATCTTGAACTTGCCCCAGAAATAAGAGCCGGCCACTTCCAGGAAGGGCTGGCTGCCTTCCAGGGCATCGTAGGTGATTATCAATCCGCCCGTGGCCTGAGACCAGGAAGGACTGGCCGTGGCCGTTCCCGGCACCACCAGGCCCGAGAGGTTAAAATCTTTCTTAAACCCCAGGTAAGAACTGAATTCAGCCATCAGTCCAAAATTGAAGTCAGAAGCCGGAAGCAGCCTGGCCTCGGCCCTGGCTCCAAACAGGAGCCCGGTGATGCTTCCGCCCTGGTATTCCAGGCTCAGCGGCAACTGGTCAAAGACCACCCCGTTGGGCCGGGGCAAGCCCAGTCCGCCAAAAAAGCTCAGGTTGAACACATTTCCCAGATTTCTGGCCCGGAGTTCCAGCATCAGGTTGGTGGCTTTAAGGGTGGTGGTCTGGTCGGCCCATTTTATCCCGCGGGCGTAAAGTTCACCGGTCAGCCCGAATTCCCAGGCGGGCCTGTCATTACTCTGAGCTAGAAGTACCTGGTCGCTGGCTGACAGCAGCCCCAGGACCAGGCTGACCACCAGGAACCCGGCCAGCCTTTTTGCCTTTCTTCCTCTTTCTGTCATCGCATCCTCCCTCATTTGGTTGGCTTCGCCGGCTGCGCGGCTTTAGCGGCTTCATTCTTTTTAATCAGCTCTATCGATTTTATTCTTTTCTGGGCCTGCTTGACAAACTTGCTCTTCGGATAGTCCGAGATGAGCTTGGTGAAGTAGGGCAGGCTCTCGTCGTATTTCCTGGTCTTGAAGTAGCAATCGGCTATGTAAAAATACACGGCATCCAGGCGCGGGAAGTCCGGGTAGGTGGTGATGATGGGCTGCAGACGGTTGAGGGCTGCCCGGTAGGACCTGGCCTTGTAATAGTATTCGCCTATCATCAGCTCGTGGGCGGCCAGGCGGTTCTCGCAGTCCTTGATCTTTTCGGCGGCCTGGGTGGCATACTCGCTGCTGGGATAATTGGCCACCACCTTCTTGAATTCATTCAGGGCCTGGACGGTCTTGGTCTGGTCCCGTCCCGGCTTAAGGATGCCCTTGTAATGGGTCATGGCAATCTGGTACTGGCAGTAGGGGACCGAGGGGCTGGTCGGATAGAGGCTCATGAATTCCCGGTACTCGGCCGCGGCCAGGACCAGGTTGGCCTCGTCGCCCTTGCTGAAGTAGGTGTCGGCGATAAGCAGCTTGGCCCGCTGGGCGTAGAAACTGCGGGGGAAGGAATCCATCAGCTGCCGGAGAAAGAGCAGCCCTTTTTCAAAATCTTTCTTGATGTAGGTCTCGCCCAGCTTGTAGAGCGACTCGTCCGAAGCCAGGGTTTCCTGGGGCAGTGATTCCAGGGACAGCGGCTTCTTGCGGCAGGCGGTGGCTCCAAAGAAGATAAAGACCAGCGATAGGAGCAGGCTCAGAAAAAGTTTCTTGTTCATCTTGGCTACCTCTATTACCTCTATTCCGTTATTTTTTTCTGCCGTATTTCTGGTTGAATTCGGCGGCCACGGCTTTCATCTTCTTTATGGTCTCAACCGGGTCCCCGGCCCCGTAGACCGAGGAGCCGCAGATGGCGATGTTCATTCCCAGCTCGAACAGCGAGGCCAGGTTGTCCAGCTTGACCCCGCCGTCGACGGCAATGAGCGTCTGAAGCCCCCTGTCCGCTATCTGGCGGCTCAGCCGCTGAATTTTCTTCCCGGTGGCCGGGATGAACTTCTGGCCGCCCCAGCCCGGGTTGACCGTCATGATGACCACGAAGTCCAGGTCTTCCAGCACCTCGCTCAGCAGCTCGGCCGGCGTGGCCGGGTTGAGGGCCAGTCCGGCCTTGCGCCCGGCTTCCTTGATGGTGGCCAGGTCCTTGTGGGCGTGCCGGGAAGCTTCCAGGTGGAAGGACAGCCAGTCGGCCCCGGCTTCCAGGAAGAGCGGGATCATCTTGGCCGGGTTGTCCACCATCAGATGGACGTTGAGCGGCAGCCTGGTTTTCTCACGCAGGGCGGCCACCAGCTGGTGGCCGAAGGTGATGTTGGGCACGAAGTGGCCGTCCATGACATCTATGTGCACCATGTCGGCCTGGCCCTGCTCGGCCAGGGCCACGGCTTCCGCCAGGCGAGAAAAATCGGCCGATAGAATCGAAGGGGCTATGTAATACATTTAACGGCTGACCTCCAGGCTGATGGGATTCCGTTTCTGGATGGGGTAGCCTCCCGGCGGGTTCTGCCGGATGATGACCCCCTTTTCCAGGCCCGGGTAGTAGACATGCCTGATGTCCTCGACCTTGAAACCGGCCCGCTGCAGCCAGGCCGTCACCCGGTCAACCTTGCGCCCTATCAGGTCGGGCATCAGGTATTTTGTCTCCGGTTCTCCCTGGCTGACCAGGAAGCCAACCGGGTGGTTTCTCTCGACCACGGTTTCGGCCGGCGGGTCCTGGGCGATTATCCTTCCGGCCGGGTAGCGGCGGTTGTGGATCTGCGACAGCGGTCCCCGCGACAGGCCCCTCTGCCTCATGTCCAGGGTGGATTGCTCCAGGCTTTTTCCGGCATACAGGGGAACGGTTACGGCCTCACTGCCCGAGCTTACCACCACCTGTATCTGGCGGTTGACCTTGAGGCGCGAGCCGGGAGCCGGGTCCTGGCTGATGATGCGGCCCTGGCCGACTTCCTCGGAAAACTGGTAGCCGGAAACGGCCAGGCCGAGGTCTCGCTTCTGGAGTTCCTGCCGGGCCTGGTCCACGGTCTTGCCGGCGATGTCGGGGACATAGACCATCTCGTCGCTCAGGATTATCTGGGAAGAAATGACCGCCCCGCCGAAGAAGAAAATCAGAACCAGCAGGAGAATGTTGATGACATCCAGATACCAGTAGCTTTTATTGCCGGCCATAGGTTTTGATAATTAAGTCAAATCCGTCCAAGAATTACAGCTTTATTAATATCACATATCATTATACGAGTAAATAAGGATAGCGTTGCATGGCCGGGGGAAGGTCGGGCTTAAAGGCGCGGTTTTCTGACCGGGCCGTGGTTGTGAGAACAACCGGATAGGGTTATAATTGTTAGACCCGGGACCGGTTCAACGGGTCGGCCCGGGAAGTTTCAGCTCGATAATTTATTAATATATGAACGTTCATTCATATATAAGGAGAACGCGATGAAACCCTTTTCAGATTTCAGGAGCGACACGGTCACCAGGCCAACCGAGGAGATGCGCCGGGCCATGATGGAGGCCGAGGTGGGTGATGACGTCCTGGGCGACGACCCCACCGTCCAGAAGCTGGAAGAACTGGCCGCTTCCATCATGGGCAAGGAGGCCGGGCTGTTTGTCCCCTCCGGCACCATGGGCAACTCCATTGCCGTCAAGATGTGGACCAGGGAGCTGGAAGAGGTCATCGTCGAGGAAAAGTCTCACATCTATAACATGGAATCAACCCATATGACCTTTATTTCCCGGGTGACCCCGCGGCCGCTGCCCTCCAGGCGCGGGACCATGGACCCGGAACTGGTCAGAAAGCACGTCCGTCTGCCCTCGGTTCATACCCCGCTGACTTCTCTCATCTGCCTGGAAAATACCCACAACAACTGGGGCGGGGCGGTCGTGCCGCTCGAGAATTTCAAGGAAATCAGGAAAATTGCCGACGAGTTCGGACTGAAGGTTCACCTGGACGGGGCCCGGATTTTTAATGCCAGCCAGGCTTCGGGCGTGCCGGTAAAGGAATATGCCAGGCACTGCGACTCGGTGATGTTCTGCCTGAGCAAGGGGTTGTCCTCGCCGGTTGGCTCGATGCTGGTCTCCGACCGCCAGGCCATAGATTATGCCCGGCGGCTGAGAAAGGCCCTGGGCGGCGGGTTGAGGCAGGTGGGGGTGCTGGCCGCTTGCGGTCTCATTTCCCTCACTAAGATGGTCGACCGCTTGAAGGATGACCATGCCCGGGCCAGAAGGATGGCCCAGGCCATACATGACCTGCCCGGAATTACCCTTAACCCCGATGAAGTCGAAACCAACATCATCATTTTTTATTTCAACCATCCACGCCTGACCATTCCCGAGCTGGTCAACCGCCTGAAGGAAAAGGGTATCCTGTGCCTGGCGGTTTTTGGCGGGGTCAGGCTGGTCACCCACAAGGACGTTGACGACGAGGATGTCGATCGGGCCATAAAGGCCTTCCGGGAAATCCTGGCTTCATAGGTGCGGCTGGCTTGAATTCTTAATGCCCAACTAAGGGAAAAGATTGGCGAGATTAGAGAAGGTTGCCGGAGATCGGGTGAGGTTTAAGAAGATTATTAAAGCGCCGGAGCTTAGCCCGCTCGGCCCGGTTTCACCGGCTGGCGATTTTGCGGTGGATTTCGTCCTGATCAAAGGAAGCCCGGGCTGGCCTGGCCGGTAATTTATCAGCAGGCATGAATTTATGGTGACAGGCCAAATTTATAATAAAAGGAATGGGAGAAAATAGATATAATACTGGCCTGTCCCTGAAATTTTAATTTACGGTCTGAACCAATAAAACGGCTCGGACCCGAAATTGGCTGAGAATTCTCGAGACAAGCCGGAGCAAGGAGTGAACCATGGATGAAAAGAACCTGGTGATTATTGGCGGTGGACCCGGCGGTTACCTGGCTGCCCTGCGGGCGGCCCAGCTTGGCCTGAAGGTCACGGTGGTTGAAGAAAACCGGGTTGGCGGAATCTGCATCAACGTCGGCTGCATTCCCACCAAGTACCTGACCCACCAGAGCGCCATTTTTCATCAATTAAAGACCAATAAGAACCTGGATGGTCCGCTGGCCGACCTTAAACTCAACTGGGCCAGGGTCCAGCAGGGAAGGCAGGCGGTGGTTGACCGCCTGGTCAAGGGGCTGGAGTTCCTGCTAAGCCGCAATAAGATCCAGGTCATAAAGGGACGGGCGAAACTGACCGCTCCCGGTCAGGTTTCGGTCCGGACCGCCACGGAAGAGCTGACCCTTCGGGCCGACAAAATTATCCTGGCCACGGGCAGCCGGCCGGCCGATTTTCCATTCCTGCGGTTTGACGGAAAGCAGGTCATTTCCAGCACCGAGGCCCTGTCCCTGCCCGAACCGCCGAAAAGCCTGCTGGTGGTCGGGGCCGGAGCCATCGGCCTGGAACTGGGTTCGGTTTACCAGAGGGTCGGCACCGAGGTCACTGTCCTGGAAATAATGCCCAACATCTTGCCGGGGACCGACCTGGCCACGGCCCAGCGACTGGAGAGAATTCTCAAGAAACAGGGCCTGAAGATATTTACCCGGATGAAGATTGAATCAGCTGAGGTCGGCGAAAACCAGGTTAAGCTGAAGGGCGTCGGCCTGGCCGACAACAAGCCCTTTGAATTTACGGCCGAAAAGGTCCTGATTGCCGCCGGTCGCCGGCCCAACGTCGAAGACCTGGTCTGGGACCAGGGACTGCTGCGGCTACAGAAGGGAAATTTCGTGGAAGTTGACGGCAGCTGCCGGACCTCCATACCGGATGTTTATGCCATTGGCGATTTAATTGGCGGAAAGTTGCTGGCCCACAAGGCCTATCACGACGGCATTGTAGCTGCCGAAAATGCGGCCGGGCACGGCTCGCAGTTAAACTACGCGGCCGTTCCGGCGGCCATTTTCACCGAGCCCGAGCTGGCCACGGTCGGGCTTTCCCAGGAAGAAGCCCAGGCCCGCAACATAGAAATAAAGGTAGGGGAGTTTCCGCTCCAGGCCAACGGCCGGGCCCTGACCCTCGATAGCTACGAGGGAATGGTCAGGGTAATTGCCGATAAGAAAACCGACGAGGTGCTCGGGGCCAGTCTCCTTGCCCCCCACGCCAGCGAGATGATTCCCGTTCTGACCCTGGCCGTCTCCCGTCGCCTGAAGCTAAAGGACCTGGATTCCATCATCTACATCCACCCGACGATTTCCGAGTCGATTCCCGAAGCTGCCCTGAAAGCCGACGGCCTGGCCCTGCACATCCTGAACCAGTGATGAATCTCAATTGATTTTATGGCCAATATGATTTGAAATAATATTGAAATATTTTTAAAATTTTAAGTTGTTGAGGTTTCGATGGGCATCATAGATAAAATTAAATGGAGTTGGGATAAGCTGAGTGTTTTAGAATCATTAATTAAAAAATGGCGTCCCAGAGGATGTGAATCTGAAAAGGATTATGAAAATTCTCTTTATCAATTCTTGTGGAGAGAATTGCCTGATCATGATATAACGAGGCAATCTGCAAAAGGAAGATTTAGGGCGGATATAGTTATTGATGATGAAGTAATAATAGAAATTAAAAATAATCTGGATAGCACTGCAAAATACCAGCGATTAGTTGGACAGATTGAAGAGTATTCGAATTGGGAAGGAAAGGTGATCTTGGTATTAGTAGGAGATACAGAGCCAAACTTGAGGAAACAACTTTTAGATTTAGTAAAAAAGAAGAATAATTCATTTGGCCTTACGTTTTTCGATAGCGATAATAAATTCTTCATAATAGAAAAGTAACCTTAGTTCTTCGTTGTAAATTTATGTTCCTTGGCTTGTGGCTGCCCGGTAAAAATTTTGTGTTTGACTAACATTTCCAATTATTTTATTATCACCTCTCAATAAACTTTTTTGGAGGACATAATGGAGAAAAAGGTTACCGTGGAAGAACTGTTGGCTAAAGCCGAACAGCCAACCAAAGACGCTCTCCGGCTGCATCCTTTCTATAAGGGAAAAGTCGGAATTACCCTGAAATGCCGGGTGCGCGATTTCAACGACTTCGCCATCTGGTACACTCCGGGCGTGGCCGCTCCCTGCAAGGAGATCCAGAAGGACCCGGAAAAGGCCTACGAGATGACCAACAAGGGCAACTTCGTGGCCGTCATCACCGATGGTACCAGGGTCCTGGGCCTGGGCGACATCGGAGCCATGGCCGGGCTGCCGGTCATGGAAGGCAAGGCCCTGCTCTACAAGTACCTGGGCGGAGTCGATGCTTTCCCGATCTGCATAAACGAGAAAGACCCGGACAAGTTCATCTACATCGTTAAAGCTCTTCAACCGACTTTTGGCGGTGTCAACCTGGAAGACATTTCCCATCCCAAGTGCTTCCACATCCTGGACACCCTGAGGGCTGAATGCGAAATCCCCATCTGGCACGACGACCAGCAGGGAACGGCCTGTGTCACCGTGGCCGGTCTGATCAACGCCCTCAAGATAGTCAACAAGAAGATTGACGAAGTCAGGGTGACGGTCATCGGTTCCGGAGCTTCCGGAATCGCCATTGCCCGGCTGATGATGGCCGCCGGCGTCAACCCGGAAAACATGCTGTCGGTTGACTCCAAGGGTATCCTGTCCAGGGACCGCGAAGACCGCGACACCCTGCAGGCCAAGTACAAAGAGAAATGGGACATGTGCCTGAAGACCAACCCCAAGTGCATCAAGGGTGGAATTCCTGATGCCATCAGGGGTGCCGACGTCCTGGTCAGCGTTTCCACTCCAGGACCCGGAGTCATCAAGCCGGAGTGGATCAAGACCATGGCCAAGGACGCTATCGTCTTTGCCGAGGCCAACCCCATTCCGGAAATCTGGCCCTGGGAAGCCAAGGAAGCCGGCGCCAGGATCGTGGCCACCGGCCGCTCCGACTTCCCCAACCAGATCAACAACTCCCTCGGCTTCCCCGGAATCTTCCGTGGAACGCTGGACGTCAGGGCCAAGACCATCACCGACGAGATGTGCATTGCCGCTGCCTACGAGCTGGCCAAGGTGGCCGAAGACCACGGCCTCAGCGAAGAGTACATCATCCCCAACATGGACCAGTGGGAAGTCTTCCCGAGAGAAGCGGTGGCCGTTGGCCGCAAGGCCATTGAGCAGGGCGTGGCCAGAAAGGACATCCCGGCCGATGAGCTCTACAAGATGGCCGAAACCACCATCCGCAAGGCCCGCGAGGAAATCCAGTTCCTGATGAAAGAAGGCTTCATCGTCGACCCGGACAAGAAGTAAACCGAGCCGCAAGCTAAGGAACGTTCATCACGAAGGCCCGGGCTGGTTGCCAGCCCGGGCCTTTTTATTTGAGCCACAGCCGGTTCAGTGTGATTTTCTTATTATGAGTCTGAAATAAATTTTTAGGTTCCATCGACAGGCCATTATTGCCGCAGCCCGGTTGTTACTTCATTGACATAGACCCGGCGATTTTCGCCTCGAAGCAAAGAATCGATTATGAATTTGGCTTTGACAGGCTGCCCGGGCTGGAATCGAGCTCAGCGCGAAGCTGTGATTTTGTGAAAGGACTGGAGCCGCGCCATCAGGCCTTAAACATCATTGTTGATATCGGCGATTAAACTGATGTTATTCTTGCCCTGCCTTCTTCTCAGGAGCTATTATCTGGGGGTCAAATCGCCTTTAATTGTAAAAAATTATAGGATTATTTTTGAGGTTCAAAAATTTGACAAAGTGCCCGCTTTGTGATAATGATTATCTCAATCTTCACCGGAAGGGTGAAGGGAGTTAGAAGGTATAAAATGAGTGGAGATGGAGAAACTTCTCTCCCGGACTTTTTAAGCCCCCCATAGTATTTCCGCACTTATAATTATTTCCTTGTTGTTCTTGTTTGAAAGGAGACGGGAACAGGGGAAATTCCAGTCAACATGAATTAAATGGAAAAGGCCATTTAATATAAAAAATCATCAGAAAGGAGGAAAAGAGAATGAAAAATCTGATGAAACTCTCGGTTCTCGGCCTTGTAGTGGTTTTCCTTTTTACCAGCTGCGCCAAGCAGCCCACCCAGCAGATAGATGAGGCCAAAGCTGCTATCGCTGCGGTGGAAGCGGCCAAGGGCAATATCTATGCCAAGGATGAGCTGAAGAAGCTGAACGACGACCTGCAGGCAGCCCTGGATGAGGTCAATGCCCAGTCCAAGAAGCTGTTCAAGAAGTACGGAAAGGCCAAAGAGATGCTGGCCAAGGTCAAGACCGACGCCGAAGCTGTCAAGGCTCTGATCCCGGCCAGAATTGAAGAGGCCAAGAATGCTGCCCTGACTGCCCAGAACGAGGCCAAGGCTGCTTTCGATGAGGCCAAGGCTCTCCTGGACAAGGCCCCCAAGGGCAAGGGCACCAAGGCTGACATCGAGGCCATGAAAGCCGACCTGGCCGGCCTGGAAGCCCAGCTGACCGAAGTCCAGACCGCCATCGACGGCGAGGACTATTTCGGCGCCAAGGACAAGGCCCTGTCCATCAAGGACAAGGCTGCGGCCATCGCCGAGCAGGTCAAGGCTGCTATTGCCAAAGTGAAGAAGTAAGCGTAGATTAAGTTCGAGCAATTCAAGCGGAGTCGAGTTGGTTAGTGAAGTGGAATGCTATACGAGCAGCGCTGATACTGTTATGCCAGCTTAGTCTGATCTTTCTTCTGCAGAGTTGCCAGACCGCACCGGCTCCTCCAGAGGTAGAACAGGCTCTTCGTCAGGAGCAGGACCTCTGGAGGGCCGGTGCTTCTATTTATGCCCCCGAAGATTACCAGAAATACCGCGGCTTGCTGGCCACGGCCCGGAAGTTCTTTGAACAGGAAGAGCTGAAAATAGGCTATTTCCGGAATTACGATAAGGTCAAGAAGGACTTTACCGCCATCCTGGCCGAGGGAGAGAGGATCCAGAAGCTGGTGGAAGATAAGAAAGCCTCCCTGGCCGGGGAGATAGTCACCAGGAAAAAAGATCTACTGGCCCGCTACGAAACCCTGAATACCCTGAGCCTGGAACTTAGCCAGAGAACCCTGTCCCGGAAGCAGCTGGCCCAGGCCGACGTCCTGTTCCGGGAAATTGACCGCTTCCTGGAAAAGGGAAACTATGATGAAGCCCGTTCCCGCCTCGGCCCCATCGACAGCCTGCTCAACCAGGCGGAGAACATCCTCCGCCAGCAGCTCGAGCGCTACATGAGCCAGGAGGAAATCGCCCGCTGGAAAAAATTGGCCGAGCGGGCGGTGGAAAAATCGCGGAGCGCCAACCAGCTGGTCATCCTGGTCAGCAAGCTGGAGCGGAAGCTCGTCGTTTACCGGGGCGGGGAGCCGGTTAAAAGCTACGAGGTGGGCCTGGGTTTTAACGGTCTCAGCGACAAGCTTCACGCCGGCGATAATGCCACGCCGGAAGGGGAGTACCGGGTCATCAAGAAGGTCTCTCCCAGCAAGTTCGGCAAGGCCCTGCTGATAAATTATCCCAACGAAGAGGATATCAAAAGGTTTAACGAGGCCAAGAAGAAAGGTTACCTGACCGCTTCCAGCCGAATCGGGGGCCTGATCGAAATCCACGGCGGCGGCAAGGACGGCCTGACCCAGGGCTGCGTGGCCCTGGACGACCCGGAGATGGAAGAGCTGTTCAGGATGATCCCGGTGGGCACCCCGGTGACAATTGTGGGTACCACTGACCCAAACAACAAAATTATTGCTATACTAAGAAGAGAGCAGAAATAGCATGAAGTTCTGGAAGGTACTGCTGGCCCTGGTAGCCCTGGTCTACCTGTCTGTGCTGGCCATCGTTGCCCTGTCCTGGATGCACCACCTGAAACTGAGTGCCGAGTGGAAGACCGTCTGGAGCTTTGAGCTGGACCCGAAGGCCAAAGTCAAGCCGGAGGCCCAGAATGCCGCCTTGAAGAAAAAGCTCCAGGAGCTTCATCCCAAGGGCGTTTACATCATGGTTGACTCGGCTGAAAACCGGCTCTACCTCAAGAAGGACGGCCAGACCATAAAGGAAGCGCTGGTCTCCACCGGAAGCGGCGTCATCCTGGTTGAGCCCGGGGGCAAGAGGAGCTGGCAGTTTGACACCCCCAAGGGCGAGTTTTTCGTCAAGTCCAAGATTCAAAATCCTTACTGGGTCAAGCCGGACTGGGCCTTTATCGAGGAGAACGAGCCAATTCCCAAGAAGATGGAAGACCGGGTGGAGGCCGGGGTGCTGGGCGACTATGCCCTGGGCTTCGGCCAGGGCTATTTCATCCACGGAACGCTTTACACCAGGCTTCTCGGGCGGAACGTCACCCACGGTTGCGTCCGGGTGGCTGACAAGGACCTGGAAGAGGTCTTCAAGGCTTCCAGGATAGGGACGCGGATTTACATTTATTGAGGCCGGAGAAATTATGAACAGGACTGGGAAGGAATTTGAAATAACGAGGTCCTGGAAGAGATCATGAATATAGAAAAGGGAAAGGAAATGTTGCCGGGCGGAAGAAGCCGCTGGCTGAAGGTGGTTTTCTCTGCCCTGCTGGTGGTCAGCTTTTCCTTTTCTTTGGTGAGCATCTCATCGGCCCAGGCCACCCGGGCGAAAAGGGCGGCGACCACGACGGCCGTAAATGGCAGCCAGGTCCGGAGAGCTGCTGTTCCTGCCAGCCCGGGAAAGCAAAAAGTTTCCACCACCGGCCAGCCCGGCCAGAAGACACAGCCGGCTTCGGCCCCGGAGAAACCCGCTGCCGCTTCCATCAAGGGAATTCCCGAGGCTACACTCCAGGTACTCAAGGAAAACAGGTTCCTGGAAGAAGAGCTGAAACTGGCCAAAACCCCGCAGTACTATTTTGTCCTTAACCTCAAGGAAAGAACCCTTGAGCTGCGGGCCCGGGGCATGGTCCTCAAGTCCTGGAAGGCCAGCGAATTGAGGTATACCGGGAAGCCGGTGCCGCTCCAGGTGACCACCCTGACCAACAAGACAGCCCTGAACCCGCCAGAGCGCAAAGTGCTGAACCCGGCCGAGCAGCAGGCCGAGGAAGCCAGGAAAGCAGCCGAGGAGAAAGCCAGGCAGGAACAGCAGAAAAAGAAAGAGAACGGCAAGAAGCAGGAACAGTCTCAGGCAGCCGCCACCACTCCGGCTGACACCTTCGACGTCGAGGCCCTGGAGATTACCGATATGCCCGGTTCCTACGAGTTGAATTTTGACGACGGGCTGAGGATATTTGTCCGCTCAAAATCGGGCTTCAGCGAAAAATTCCGGCAGACCCGGGAGACCCTGCTCTGGTACACCTGGTACCCGGTCAAGCATTTCCTCAACAGGAAGAGCGAGCTGCGCCCGCAGCTCATTCTCTACTTTGACAACATGCGCGATGCCCAGGGCATCTACTGGGCCTTCATCGACGGCCTCAAGGGCATCATCTGGTTCCCGTAAGGCGCTATGAGTGGCCGCATCCCGCTCTATCTTCTTTGTTAGTTTTCCATGACTTTTTAGAATTTTGTTGTTTTTAGTTGATGCTCGGTTTGCCTGCCATTTTGAAAATAATGGCGCTCGGCAAAGCATTTAAAAAATATAGTCATATTGGCCCGAAAAATACTTGAAGTTAACCATTGCGATCGCGGGTCAGATTAAGTTCAGGGGTAAAGCAATAATAAGGAGGAAGGGGAGAAATTGATAAAGGTCGGGAGGTGAGCAGCTTCGGACCGGCCGGTTAGGGGCTTCATCGAAGAACACCCGGGTCTGTATATTTGGAATTGAGTTCTTAAAATTTAATTGGCAATATCGGGGGCAGGTCTAATTTCGGCAAGAAAAATAGTTTTCAGTGCGCCCAAAACCCAAGATTTTTTTAAACTATTGATATTAAATAAAATAAAATTATAAAAAAACTTGACAAATTAATACTCAACTTTTATATTAATATAAAGCTAAAATAGAAAACAGGAGGAATAGATATGGGTAAGATAATAGGAATTGACCTCGGAACTACCAACTCTGTCGTGGCGGTCATGGAAGGCGACAAGGTCACGGTCATCGCCAACGAGGAAGGTGGCCGGACCACCCCTTCCGTGGTCGGTTTTACCAACAAGGGTGAAATCCTGGTAGGCCAGGTGGCCAAGCGCCAGCGCATCACCAACCCGGAGAACACCATCTACTCCATCAAGCGGTTCATGGGCAGACGCTACAACGAGGTTCTCAACGAGATCAAGCAGGTCCCCTTCAAGGTGGTTGAGGCTTCAAACGGCGATGTCCGGGTCCTGGCCCAGGGCAAGGAATACTCGCCGCCCCAGATTTCGGCCTTCATCCTGCAGAAGCTGAAAAAGGCGGCCGAAGACTACCTGGGCGAAAAGGTTGAAAAAGCGGTTATCACCGTTCCCGCTTACTTTAACGATTCCCAGAGAAAGGCCACCAAGGACGCCGGGACCATCGCCGGGCTGGAAGTGGTCCGCATCATCAACGAGCCCACGGCCGCGGCCCTGGCCTACGGCATGGAAAAGAAAAAGAACGAAATCATCGCCGTCTATGACTTCGGCGGCGGTACCTTCGACATTTCCATCCTGGAAGTGGGCGAGGGTGTCGTTGAAGTCAAGTCGACCAACGGCGACACCCATCTCGGCGGCGACGACATCGACCAGCGGGTCCAGGACTGGATAGTGAGCGAGTTCAAGAAGGAAACCGGAATTGACCTGACCAGGGACAAGATGGCCCTCCAGCGCCTGAAGGAAGCCGCGGAAAAGGCCAAGATCGAGCTCTCCACCATGATGGAAACCGAAATCAACCTGCCCTTCATCACTGCCGACGCCAGCGGTCCCAAGCACCTGCTGATGAAGCTCACCCGGGCCAAGCTGGAGCAGCTCTCCGAGGACCTGATCCAGCGCTCCATTCCGCCGGTCAGGCAGGCCCTGGAAGATGCCGGCCTCAAGCCCGAGGACATCAACGAAGTCATCCTGGTTGGCGGTCAGACCCGCATGCCCAGGATCCAGCAGGTTGTGCGCGACTTCTTCGGGAAAGAGCCCCACAAGGGCGTTAACCCGGACGAGGTGGTGGCTGTCGGTGCGGCCATCCAGGGCGCGGTCCTCGGCGGCGAGGTCAAGGACGTGCTCCTGCTCGACGTAACGCCGCTGACCCTCGGCATTGAGACCCTGGGCGGCGTCTTTACCAAGATGATCCCGCGCAACACCACCATCCCGACCAGGAAGAGCGAAATCTTCACCACCGCGGCCGACAACCAGAACAGCGTCGAAATCCACATCCTGCAGGGCGAACGTGAGATGGCCGCTTACAACCGGAGCCTGGGTCGCTTCCACCTGGATGGAATTCCACCGGCCCCTCGCGGCATCCCCAAGATTGAGGTTACTTTCGACATAGACGCCAACGGCATCCTGCACGTCTCGGCCAAGGACCTGGCCACCGGGCGGCAGCAGGCCATTACCATCACCGGCCACAGCGGCCTGGACGAGAAGGAAATCGAGCGAATGGTCAAGGAAGCTGAAGCCCACGCGGCCGAGGACAAGAGGCGCCGGGAAGTAATCGACGCCCGTAACCAGGCCGACCAGCTCATCTACAGTGTGGAAAAGCTCATCCGCGACAACCGCGACAAGATTCCGGCCGAGGAAGTCAGCCGGGCCGAGCAGGAAATCGCCAACACCAAGAAGGCCATGGAAAGCGACAACCTGGAGAGTATCCGGGCGGCCATAGAGTCTCTGGCCAGGGCTTCGCACCACATCAGCGAGGTCCTCTATCGCCAGGCCGGGCCGCAGCAGCAGGCCCAGGGTCAGCCGGGCGCCGGTTACCAGGGCTACACCCAGGGTGGACCCGGACCCGGAGCCGGCAGCAGCAAGGGCGACGGCAAGGGCGAGGAAGAAGTCATCGACGCCGAAGTGGTTGACGACGACAAAAAACATTGAAAGAATAGGCTCGGATAGCAGGCGTTGTTCGCCGTGAGGTGAGTGGATAGAGCGCAGCAGGCGACGAACGGCGAGTGTTGAGCAGAGAGCTAAGAGCTCGAACTTGAAAGCAGAAGCAGAGCGGCGAAGATAGCCGGGCGGCCAGGCTGTTCTGCCGGCAGGGGATCGGGACCGGCGGAACGGCCCCCGCCCGAGAGCCGAGTCCGCAAGGAACGGAAGGCGAGGTTGGCCATGGCCAGGGATTATTACGAGGTACTCGGGGTTCCGCGGACGGCCAGTCTGGCGGACATCAAGAAAGCCTACCGCAAGCTGGCCCGAAAGTACCATCCTGATTTGAACCCCGGCGACAAGGCGGCCGAGGCCAGATTCAAGGAAATCCAGGAAGCCTACTCGGTGCTGAGCGATCCCAAAAAGCGGGCCCAGTACGACCAGTTTGGGTTTGTGGGCGACTTCGGGCGCGGCCCGGGAGCCGGTCCGGGGGGCGGACCTGGCCAGGGGCCGTTTGGCGGCGGCTTTGAAGGCTTCGATTTCTCCGAGTACGGAAGCTCCTCCTTTCGAGATTTATTCGAGAACCTGTTCGGCGGTATGGGTGTCGAGCAGCAGCGCCGGGGCGGACCACAGCGCGGCGAGGATCTTAATTATTCCATGACCATCGGCTTTGCCGACGCCATAAACGGTGTTCAGACCAAGATCAAGCTGACCCGCCTGGTGCCCTGCCCAGTCTGCGGCGGAAGCGGTTTTTCCAGCCTGGGCGGGGAGAGGGTCTGCCCGGATTGCGGCGGGCGCGGCCGGAGCTTCGTCCAGAAGGGCTTCATGAAGTTTTCCTCAACCTGCCCGACCTGCCTGGGCACGGGCCGGGTGAGCGGCCAGGTCTGCAGCAACTGCCGGGGCGAAGGCCGGGTCCAGGGCAGCGAGACCATCACGGTGCGTATCCCGAAGGGTGTTGACAGCGGCTCCAAGGTCCGGGTCCCGGGCAAGGGCAACGCCGGGATAAACGGAGGCCCGCCGGGCGACCTCTACATCAACCTGGATGTGACGCCGCACCCGTTCTTCAAGCGCGAGGGTTCCAATATCTATATCAAGGTGCCGATTACCGTGCCGGAAGCAACGCTCGGGGCCAAGATCGAGGTGCCGACGATATACGGCGAGAAAAAGTCTATTCGCATTCCGCCCGGCACCAGGTCGGGACAGAAATTCAGGCTGAAGGGCGAAGGGGCGCCGGTCTGCGGCCGGACGAGTCGCGGCGATATGTTTGTCGAGGTGAGCATCGTCCCGCCCTCGAGTGTTGACCAGAGGGTGCGGGAGCTGATGCGCGAGCTGGAGAAGTTTTACGAGGGCGACCCGCGCAAAAACCTGGGAAGCTGAGGGCGGAGCCGGTGGCCGTTTCGGGGGCGAAGGCTATGAGGGTTCAGGATGGTTGAGGGAGGTTGAAGATGCCGAGAAGGAAAAAGAAAGCGGAAGACGAAAGCAGAACAACCTGCGGCTATTACCATATAAGCGCCGTGGCCCGGATGTATAACATCCACCCCCAGACCCTGCGCCTTTACGAGAGGGAAGGGCTGCTCAAGCCGTCGCGAAGCGAGGGCAACACCCGCCTTTACACCGGGGAAGACCTGAAGCGGCTGGAGCTCATCCTCAACCTGATCCGCGACCTCGGGGTCAACCTGGCCGGGGTGGAAGTCATCCTGAACATGCGGGAGAAGATGAAGCAGATCGAAAACCAGGTCAACGAGCTCCTGGACTACATCAAGCAGGAGTTCTTCAAGGGCCGGGAGGAGGAATTTGAGGCCCGGCGGCGCAGCCTCGTCCACGTCAAGATGACCAAGCCCATGCCGGTGGAAAAGCCCGGCGACGAACCCAACCCCAAGAAATAATACTGCGCAATTTTCCTGCGACTTTTGCTGGCTTCAAATTAAGTCCTTTTCCTTATGCTCTTGCGGCCGTAAAATTCACCGTCTCCCGCAGGACAAAGTGGCCGTCAATTATCTGAATTTTATGGAAAAACTCTATTGCTCCAGGGGCTTCGAGGCTTCCTTTTTCGCCCCGCTCCTGTTGCTGCTATAACCCAGGGCTGAATCCTTTTTGTTTGCTGCTCCGTTAATTTTTATGTTGAATGTCGGCATCGAGTCTTCGCTGGAAATGGGCCGAAAAAAATATTAGAATTATTATGAAATCAGCCGACAAACAATAAGGGTAAAAGCTCGGGTTAAAGTTTTTCATGAAATACCAGGATTACTTAGAGTCTCGAAACATCAAGCTCTACCTGGAGGAGATCTCCAAGATCCCGCCCATCACCGAGGAAGAAGAAAAGGAGCTCGGGAAGCGCCTCAAGAAGGGCGACCCGGAAGCCCTGCGCCGGCTGATCGAGGGCAACCTGCGCTTTGTCGTTTCCTACGTCAAGAGGTACCAGGGCATGGGGCTGACCTTGCTCGACCTGATCAACGAGGGCAACCTGGGCCTGGTGGAGGCGGCCCAGCGCTTCGACCCCGACCGGAACGTCAAGTTCATTTCCTATGCCGTCTGGTGGATCAGGCAGGCCATCGTCCACGCCCTGTCCCAGGCCTCCCATTCCTTCAACCTGCCCCAGAAAATTTCGGACAGGATTTCGCGGATGAACCGGGAAAAGGAGCTTCTCCGCAAGGAGCTCGGCCGGGAGCCGACCCGCGAGGAAGTGGCCGACCGTCTTAAAATTACCCCGGAGGAGGTGGCCGACCTGGAGCTCATCCAGGAAAAGGGCCTGTCGCTCTCCGATAAGATCGGCGAGGACGAGGACCTGGAGGTCGAGGACCGGGTGTCCGACGAGCTCGAGCCTTCCGTCGAGTACCAGCTCATCAAGAACTCCATCGAGCAGCAGATCCGGGAAATCCTCAACGAGCTGGATGAACGCGAAGCCCTTGTGCTAAAATTACGCTTCGGAATAGATAGCGACGAACCGATGACCCTGCAGGAAATCGGCGACCGCCTCGGCCTGACCCGGGAGCGGATCAGGCAGATTGAACAGCGGGCCATGCGCAAGCTGGCCCATTCGCAGAAACTGAAACAGTTGAGAGGTTACCTGAATTGACCGAAGAAAAAGTTTGCCCGGTTTGCCAGGGTAGCGGCTGGGTGGTGAAGCAGACCGAGAAGGGACCGGTGGCCCGGCGCTGCAAGTGCTTCAGCGAGCAGCAGGCCATGCTTCTGCTGCGGCAGGCCCGGATCCCGAAGCGCTACGAAACCTGCACCCTGGACAACTACGAAACCCACCATCCGACCCAGGGCGATGCCCTGAAGATTTCCAAGAAGTTCGTCAAGAATTACCCGGCCCAGGAAGTGGGCTTGCTCTACATCGGTCCGTGCGGGGTGGGGAAGACCCACCTGGCAGTGGCAGTCATCAGGGAGCTCATCCTGAAGAAGGGTGCCTACTGCATCTTTTATGATTTCCGGGAGCTAATCCGCGACATCCAGAACAGCTACACGCCGGACTCCGAGGTGAGCGAGACCGACATCCTGGCCCCGGTTTTTAACTGCGAGGTGCTGGTGCTGGACGAGCTGGGAGCCAAGCGGCCGACGGCCTGGGTGGAAGAGACGATTTTTTACATCATAAACTACCGCTACAACCAGAAGCGGGTGACCATTTTCACTTCAAATTACCTGGACATCGAGGAAGAGCCAGACCGGCGCGAGACCTACTACAAGAAGGGCGACGAGACCCTGGTGGACAGGATCGGGGTGAGGCTTAGAAGCCGGCTGTACGAGATGTGCAAGGTGGTAAATATAGCCGGCGAGGATTACCGCAAGGTGGCCCGCCAGGCCAGCTACCGCTTCTGAGTGCCGGCGGCTGAATTTCCCTCTTGGCACCTGTGCTGCCATCTGCCGCGAATTTTTTATCGCCTAAAAACCTTTCTCGAAGATAGCCTTTCCCCGTTTTCAGCTTATAAGTAATTTTATTGGTTTCAAAAACCATTATTTGCGGCTTGCATCCTTCAAAAACCCAACCAATTTCCTTCAGGCGGGTAACTTTACTTGACCTTCTTCAGCTTATCGAATACACTGGCCCCAAGGCCTCAGAGGAAAAATATAGTTACCGCCAGCAATCATTCGGCAAAAGACAGCCTTTCTTCTGAAACCTGAATAAACCCAAGGAGACAAGTATGATTGAATCGGGAAGAATTCTGACCATAGAGTATTTCCACGGGTCGAAGTTTGGCAACGGAGTCAAGGTTGCCGAAGAATTCAAGAAGCTGATGGGGGAGAAGGGCGTTGCGGTGAATATACACCACGTCGGGACGGCAAGACCGACCGCCCTGCCGGCAGCTGACCTTTACATCTTCAGTTCCCCGGGGCGGATGGGCCGACCCAGGGGGTGCGTGAGGCGGTTTCTGAAAAGGCTGAATTTGCCGGCCGGAACTAAATACGCCCTGCTGACCACGGAAGGCGCACCCCGGCCCGACAAAAAGACCGGCCGCATGCCCACCGAAGAAGAAATAGCCAGGTGGCAGAAAGTTCGGCCTAAAATGAATGAAATCCTGCAGGCCAAGGGCCTGGTCAAGGTCGCCGAGGAAAAAGTCTACGTGACCGGCTTGAAAGGCCCCCTGGAAGAAGGCTGGGAAACCAAGGTCGCAATCCTATTTGAGGCCATTGTCAAGGACCTTAACGGTTAAGTTGTTCCATTTTATTAAATCATTTAATGTGTACATTCCATCAAGCTTCAAATCTTCAAATTTTTTTGACTTTGTATATTTAATCCTCCTGTAATTTGCCCCGATTCCGCAAAATGGAACTGGAAACATTTTTAGACAACGGATATTTGATTCTTGAAGGTCGATAAACCATCCATTTTCTTGTGGGAATAGGATTTGATATGATTCAAGTGCATTCTGTACCTCACTAACAGGAATACCAGATTTATCAGCAATAAGTTTATACTCCTGATCTTCATAATCTTTTAGAATAAATCCACCGAATAACCACATAAACCATTGCCAGAATATCGGATACCTATAAAAGTACTTGTGACTCTTCAATTGGTTTATTCCTTTTTTAAAAGATTCTGGCAATTCAGAAAGCAATGAATTTTCTTTATTTTTACCGAAACCATTGTCCTTATTCCTTCTCTTTTGATTTTTCCCTAAGATATAATCAATAGCACTTTTTAGAAGAGCTAACCTTGCTCTGTGTTCAATATAAGTTGAAATCTGAATAGCATTGTATTTGCACTTGTAAAAAGTTTCCTGATATATATTTTGGGGCAACTTATCAACGTCTTCATCGAAAGATCTTTTAATCATCTCATTGCCGCACTTCGCTGAAATTCGTGGGAATTTCATAAACGTATCATATAATTTACGAACTCTATCGACTACGCTATCTGTAAAAAAAACCCCGCTGTTTAAAAGAAAGTAATATTCGTCAAGTTCTTTATAAGATTTTTTATCGTGAATATATTGTTTTTTCTTTCTCTTAAGATCTCTTAATAAATTCCTTTCTATCCAGTAAGAAAAACGCCAAGTATGAAAATCATCATCTTCAAATTGGCAATTCGGGATCACCTTCTTTAGACAATTGGCTGCATTTGATAAATCATTAATTTGTAATAAGCTAATTCCAATATTATTTGCTTTATCTTCAAAAAAATCTGATCGTTCTTTAGATATGTTTGTTATTAAAATACCTTCAGAATATCCTAAATAATCAAGCCAACCTTTTATTTTAAAAATATCAGGAAATCCCCAATCACCAGTTTTCACTTCAACTATAAGGCTTTTTGATAGCTCCTTTTCATAGTTTGTTGCAACTATATCGAGTTCAAGAACTTCTTCTTTTTCTTCTCTTTCTATGATGTTCCTTTCGACATAATATCCTCCGCATTGGAAAAAAGCAGAAATATACTCTTCAAACTCTTTTCCCTTAGGCAGGTCAGGTAGTTGCGCCATTTGAAACCCCTTTTATATCATTAGTAATGAAATCATTATTTATAAAATATAGATATAAACGTGTTTCGGTCAACTGCAATATATAACTCTTTTTTATGAATACTGAAGGAAAAGTACGAAGGTTAGATCTGGTAGCAACAAGAGAATTCAAATATATATTTTATAGCTGATTTAGGCGTATAATTAGAGGGTAATCTCTTAATATGGGGTATTGCCAAAGGACGGAATTTTTGCTATAAATCAATGAGCCTGCTCCTCGGTAGCTCAATCGGCAGAGCGGGTGGCTGTTAACCACTAGGTTGCAGGTTCGAGTCCTGCCCGAGGAGCCATTTTTATTTTAATCCTTCCTACAGATCCTTTTCCCACAATGATAATCCCAGGCTTATCTTGAACTTCTGGAAAAATTCTTTGACTGGAAAATATATTTTTTATTAAGATTATAAAATAACAAAAACAATTGGGAGGGAAAAATGAAGACGATTTTAGGTTGCCCGCCCAGGTTTTTCTCCACAAATCTTAAGCTGACAGTTGCTTTCATTTTGTTCTTAATCATTATGGCCACACCTATTTCCGCGCAGGCCCAGGAGAATTTATGGTACGTGTTTTTTCCGGTCAGCGGCTGGAATACACCCGGAGTTTTTTCAGTGCGGGGAACAGCCATGGGAGAGACTTCCTTTGGCCTTACCGGAGCTCAATCTGCTTTTTTGAACCCGGCGGTCCTGGCCGGTAATTCTCGCCCGGTTGCCGATATTTCTTCGCGGATTGCCACCGGCGCCTATTATGGGAATCCGATAAGGGACCCGTATTTTGAAGGATATGAAAAATTCAAGAGCGACAAAACCAATTTTGAATCTGCGGCCCTTGCCCTGAAAATCAACGGCTGGAACCTGGGACTCGGTTATTCGATTTACCAGACGTTTAATTACCCGGATATCAACCTGGATACCTATAATGAATTAACCTGCAAGCAAAGCGGTAAACTCGATGCTTATTACCTCACCCTGGCCAGAAGGATTGATTCCTGGCTCCAGGCGGGTCTATCCGTGGCCTACATTACCGGGTCCATTTCCAGAGAACATTCCGTTTACTATATGGGCAGTAGCTCTGTGGCCCAGTATGATCTTAAAATCCGGGCAGTTCTCTTTAACATCGGGTTTGTTTTCCCTTTGAGTTCCAACCTGGACCTCGGGCTGGCAATCAGGCCGGCCCTGAACCTGAATGTAAAGGCAACCGAAAAGGTCACAGACATTGATGGAGAAGGAATTGAAACTACGGCTGATTATTCAGGCAGCTATTTCTTCCAGCAACCATTTGTGGCCACAGCCAGCCTAAGCTATAGGCCGGTGGAACGGCTTCAGTTGACGGCAGACCTGTCATACTGGCCATGGAAGAAAGCGGCTCACAATTTTTACAACCTTTATGAGTGGGAACTACCCCCTGTGGACCCCTCAGATGTAGATGCCCAGACGGAAGTCTTCCTGGACAATGCCTTGAAATTCAACCTTGGCCTTGAATACAGGCTTCATTTGGGGCCGGGAGCGGTCAGTGATTTGTTGTTGAGGGGCGGATATATCTACGACCCGCTCCATTATCATCTGTGGAATTACAGCAGCTACAGGTATGCACCGTCGATCATCACGGCGGGCGTTGGCCTCCCGATCGGCAACCTGGAGGCCTCGGCGGCGGTCAGGGTCTGGCTTTCTCCTGGCAACTGGGACACCTTCAGGTATGCTGCCTTTCAATTCGGCCTCAGTTATAGTTTCAAGTAAGGCTGAAATTTTTAAGGGGGAAATCCGATGAAAAATAACAAAAAAGTTAAGAGATTTGAGGATAAATCAAGGATGATTTCTTGTCTCATTCGATTCCAGGTAGTTCTGTTGCTTGCGGGACTGACGGTGATGGCGGCTGGATCGGTTTTTGCCCAGGATTATTATTACAACAGAGATTACACTTTTGTTTTTACGCCGCTCGGTTTTACCAATCATTCTGGACCGGGTTATGCGGCCGCCCTGGGAATGGGCGGGGTGAGTTTCAGTCAGTCGGGCGTCATGGCAGGTTTTTATAATCCAGCGGTCATAGGCCTGGAGACGAAAAACGAAATATTTCTGGGTGGGAGTTTTAGCCACGCTTTTACCAGGCTTTATGCTCTTACAGAAGATGGCTCCGAAGAGCTAAGGTTCAAGGCTGATAGCTGGAAGCCAGAGGCCGGTTCTCTGCTTTTTAATATCAAAAAGCTGAGATTGGCGGCAGGCTATGGCTATTTTCACAACCTTTCCCGCCCGGCGCTCTCTTATTCGAATTATTATCCTTACACAACCGAGTTGATGAACTTAAGTCAGGAAGGCAATGTTCATAGCCTGTTGCTTGCGGCCTCCTATCCGGTTAGTTCGAAATTTGCAGTTGGATTTTCAGCGGGCTACGTTTTCGGAAAGGTGCAGAGCGAGTTTTCCCGGGAATCGGATTGGCTGTACGGGATTTCCCGTGAATATAATCTAAAAGGCATTTTTTATAGTGTTGGCCTTGTGTTTATTCCCGATGAGCGTTTGAGGCTGGGTTTCTCTGTTAGGCCGGCCATCCATTACCGGACTGAAGCCGTGAATACCGTGAGCTATTTTGGCGGTGATACAGAGGGGCTAAATGTCAAACTGCTGCAAGAGCCAACGGTTTTTCTGGCCGGGATCTTATTTATGCCAGTTGAAAACCTGAAACTCGCGGCCGACCTTTCTCTATGGGGATGGGGTGGGGTTCCGCGCACGAGTTTTCCCTGGTTTTATAGCAGTACTGAGCTGGTGGAGGCTCCTCAGACAAGAGAAAATACGGTCAGGTTAAACCTCGGCAGTGAGTATACAGTACGTATAAGCTCGGGTGATTCTGGTGATTACCTGAAGATAAGGGCCGGTTATATTCTTGACCCGGGGGATCTTAACAGCCGTCAATTCCTGGCGACAGGCCTCGGGGTGCAGATTGGCGGGATTGGCCTTGACCTGGCAGCCATCGTGCCGCTTGCCCCTTATTTACCAGACAAGGTGTATTCTACGGTCGTAAATCTTGGCCTTAGCTATAATTTTTAAGGGCAGGTGCCTGCCTGTCAGGTGAGAAGATTTGCGAGAATGGTTTACTAGGAGTGGATCGTTGCTCAAGGCCGGATAGGATAGGAGAGAAAGTTAGGGGCGGTATCTGTGCCGGTTTTCTGGACGACTCGCCGGTGACAGGCGCGAGTAATGAAATAGTCCGTGAGTTAAGTCCAAATCAGGGAGAAATTCTGGGGCACTTGTAACCACTAGGTTGCAGGTTCGAGTCCTGCCCGAGGAGCCATTTTTATTTTAACCTATCTTACAAACCTTTTTCCCTCGCTATAATACTTGCTGGCTTTTATCATGTGGAAAAGATGATGTGATTGATTAAAACAAATTATGTAGATAGGAAAAATAGCTTTGAATGGGGTCCGATGATCGTTACTGGCTTTGTTATTAGAAACAAGGTAGCAAAATAAGAGAGCTCTTGTTCCCTTCCCGACCTTCTGGAATGTCAGAAAAGCAGCGTCAAGTGATCATTGTCGGAATTATAACATAAACTGCCTCTTAGATTTTCTGAGAAAATTGCTTAATGTAACATATCTTCAAAAAGATCACTAAAGTCTTCGGCTTCCTCTGGACATCTCCCGTCAGAAGATATGATCTACCCTTTCCTATTTAGTCTTGATGATGGTTTATATGGCCAGTACCAGTGCACCTTTATTAGGTATGTATGTTTTCTATTACCTAAGCCTTCCCCGTTCTGTCAAAGAATTTTCGGGAGGTTCTGAATGAAACAGGTCTTTTTTTCTATAATATCATCCTGAAAATACTCTGCTTCTACAAATTTTAGTTCCGACTGCTCAGACCGTGCTTCGCTGATTCCACATGCTACCCTTATAATCTTGACACCATCTCTTAGCCTTAAGGAAAGGAGCGCTTGACTTTTATTGGATCGTTAATTTACGATTTTATAGTATTGCATAGTTGTTATTAAAAGCATGGACGATGAAAAAGTGCCTCCTATTCATATGAGAAGTTGCACGATAGGCTTCATTCAATTCCGAATGAGCGGTGTTACTGGCTATTGCACGGAACAAACTTGATGGAGACCATAAAGAACAAAAGATATTTCATCGATCTATTTTCGGGATGCGGGGGACTTTCTCTTGGCTTAATGAAAGCTGGTTGGCATGGCCTTTTCGCTATTGAACAAAGCCCAGATGCATTTAAGACGCTAAGACATAACTTAATAGAAGAAGGGAAACATAATGCCAACATGCCTCGCTTTGATTGGCCCCCCTGGTTGGAAGTAAGGCCATATGAAATCAAGGATTTTCTTGGATCCTATGGAAAACGGCTAAAATCGCTTCGGGGTAATATACAGCTTGTTGCTGGTGGCCCACCTTGCCAAGGCTTTTCGTTCGCTGGTCGTCGAACGGGCAAAGACCCAAGGAACGAGCTTTTTCAGTATCACCTTCAAGTGGTTGAATTGGTCAGGCCCGAATTTGTTTTAATGGAGAATGTACAAGGAATTGATACTGCCTTCAGGATTAGCAAGCAAGAGAAAAAAGCTCGTGGCAGGCCTCGCAAGAGCTATGCAAAACGCATTCGAGATGCCCTGGAAAATCAAGGTTACGAGGTTCAACAGCATATCTTGAGGGCAGCCGATTTTGGCGTTCCCCAGCTAAGACCAAGGTATTTTGCCCTGGGAATTCGAAGAGATCTGATAGGAGGACGACACCCCCCCGACTTGCTCAAAGTTTTACTGGAAAGGCGTGAAGCTTTTCTGCGGACCAGGGGCTTGCCTACAGATCGTCCAGTAACTGTTTTCGAGGCTATTTCGGACCTATCGATTTCTGGCAAATCCCTGGTAGAATGCAAGGATAAAGAATCTCCTGCCGGATTCGTGCAAATAAATTACGAAGGTCCAGAGACCAGTTACCAGAAACTAATGCACGAGAATATGAAGGGGAAACAGTTAAATAGTCTCCGCCTGCCAAGGCACCGCCCGGAAACAATCAAGCGATTCGAAAAGATTCTCAAGGAATGTAGAAAGGGAGTACAGGTTTCTGTAGAAGAGAGGGCCCGGCTTGGAATTAGGAAAATCGCAATAACTCCCTTGGCACCCAACCGGCCCTCGCATACCCTTACCACCCTTCCTGATGATTTGTTGCACTATGCAGAGCCTAGAATACATACGGTCCGCGAGCACGCGCGCCTTCAGTCGTTTCCAGACTGGTTTGAATTTTGTGGGAAATACACGACTGGGGGAGATAGGCGGTCCAAGGAATGCCCTCGATATACCCAGGTGGGTAACGCGGTCCCCCCCTTGTTGGCTGAAATTATTGGAGAGGCACTCCACGCGATTCTCGATGAATTGGAGATAAGCCTGCGATATCGGAAAGCTGGTAGCCAATGGGGGCGGGATAAAAAGACGAGGAAGGGGTGATACGCATGGCAAAAAGTATTTTTGAGAATGAATTTTTATCTACCCTTTTGGCCCTCCAGCAAGATGGCAAGCAAGCGATCAGTGCACCCGCAAACTGGATTAAGGAAGAGCCGCTCCTTGATGTGCCGACTGATATAGATAGCATTATTAATGAACTGGAAACGGCTATCATCGGTTGTGACGAGCCGGGCAAGCCTGCAAGGTGGCACTTCTTCATTGGATCTCCTGGCAACGGGAAGTCAGCTGCCACGGGTAAACTATGCCGCAATCTAGTAAAAAATAAGGAGTGCCGCATATTAGATGAACAAGGATGCCCAATTGAAGAGCTAGACCCGGGCTCGGTTCCTTATGGCCTCGATGTCTACGAGGTGGGAAAAAAGTTCGTCTCTGCACGAATCGTGCAAGATGCCTCTGTTGTGAGGAATCCATTTGATAAGAACGTTGATCCAGCAAGTGAATTGGTATTGACGCTTCGTGAAGCCTGGCAAAAAGGGGTTTCTCTAATTATTTGTACTAACAGGGGAGTTCTTGAAAAAGCCCACAGGGACAACCACCTTAATCCCGAAATAAATGGGCAGCCGTGGTTCAGAATTCTAACCAAGATAGTACAAAGCGTGCCAAGTATCCGCGGGGAACTTCCAGAGGAATGGGATTTCGATGGTAAAAGGCCAGTGTTTAAAAAGGTAAAAGTAACATTTAGCCATCTTGATAATAGAAGTCTTTTAATAGGAAGAGATATATTTAATCGACTTGTACTAAGAGCAGTCGATCCTGAGAATTGGAAAACATGCAGCGAGTGCCCGGTCGTTAGCCTTTGTCCTTTCAAGGCAAATCGCGATTGGCTTGATGCGCAGGATGGGCGGGAAAAGTTTTTAAATATTCTCCGTCGAGCCGAAGCATTTTCAGGGCAGATAATCGTATTTCGAGAAGCTCTTTCATTATTATCCTTCATATTGGCCGGCTGCCCAAGGGACTACGGCAATGACCACCCATGCTCATGGGTTAAGCGCAAGGCCGAGGCCGGGGATGTCTTCTCTCTGGCAACGCGCCGTATATACATGGCTGTGTTTGCATCATTTTCGCCTCTTGGACTAGAACCTGTTGATAGCCTTCAGGAGAAACAGGTTGATGCAATTAAAAGGCTAAAAATGGAAATACAAAACACAGACCCCGAATTAAAAAATATCCTTGATTTAATAACCGGGCGTAATTTCCCTTCGACCGATGTTGGCACTTCTCGCCTTCTTGGTAGGGACGGAATTCTTTCGCGAATAGATCCCTGCATTGGTTCATTGCCCTCGAGTTTCTATGATGCGTGGGACGGGGATTATAGGTTAATTCAAAATAGCGATAGCCCCTTTGTTACATCGATTGAACGCAAGTGCTCTGAGTTATGGATGAGAATGGAACATGCAATAGAATCCATTCGAGATTATGGGGTTCTCGAAGCGTACTGGGCCCTCCGCCGATGGAGTAGCAACTTTTTGCTTCATCTGGGCGCCTTAATTGAAGGGAGGACAGCCTGGGCAAAGGAACTTGACGAATTCTTGCTAATTCTAGAAATAGTCTCCAAGCCTCCAGAGATGCAGAGCATAGAAGAGAAGCGCCGCATACACGAGCTTAATGATAGCTTAGAGGCCCTGCTTGACACGGGCACCTCCTGTCGCCAGAATTCGGGATCAGTCCAGCTTACAGATACCGTGGAGATAGTAGGAAGCTGGGTAAGAAATAACCTTAAACCAAAAATTGACACGAGTGAACGGTCTGCTAATCTTACGCTGTCGATCCTTTATCAGGGGGGAGAGCGAGCTACATTGGGTGCACAAATGTTTATTTGGTTAATTAAAAGGGCACGCGGCAAGCTAGATCATCGCTGTTTGCCGCCAGAAATCTTGGCGGGAGCGGTTGACGCGCGGATTCGTGCTGCGGCCAAGGGGAAATATGCTTTCCAGGATGATGATGTCGAACTCATTATTGCCACCGGCGGAGATAGGAAGTTCCAACTAGTTAGGATTGAAGGCGACGTTTTAGTCAGGGAGTTCCGGCAATGAATGGACAACTATATCCTACGACGGCCAATGAACCCAAGGTGCACCCGCTTATTAGAAATAGCTTTGCCTTTGTGCCATCGGCCGGCATGAGGTTGGCGCCCGAGGTTTTAGTTCTAGAGCTTTTCCGAGAAATATTTTTTACCAAGCACTACGAATCCACCGCGACAAAGGAAATAGATCCGGATGAGCTGAATGATAGCAGGGCACCATCATACTCAATAGGAGAACAAGCCGTATTTTATGCTTTGCGTGGAAGACGCAAGAAAACGAAATCTTCCCGCGTACAAAGATTTTTTGCTCCCGCTTATCCCATTTTAGCAAGGGGAGGATGGATAGGAAAGAACCGAGAAAGGGTAATAAATAACTTTTTCTTGGGAGGCCCGATTGCACAATATCTATGGTGCCGGGGCCCGGATGTCAAAGAAAAACAGCACGAACAAGAGGAGATCATCGAGCTAATGGGCAAGGCTCTTGTAGGGCATAATTCTGTTGTATCCGGCAGTTATCGGGGAAAGGAAATACTATCTGTAGCCCTTCGAAATGTCGCTTATAATCTTGATCTCGATCTGGCAAAAAAGAACTTGGAGGAAAAAACTGGTTATCGACCTGTAATTAGGATTGACCGCGACGAATTGTCAACAAGAATATTCAGAGATACCAAGTTTATCTGCGGGCTGGAAAGGGACCTTCCGAGGATGCAGTGGCTGCACTTGTTAATGACATTCCTACGGTTTTCGCTTCCCATTTGGTTACTTGCCCAAATGAGAATAACAAGTTTCTTGCACGAGTGGCTGTTAGATGCTATGGATCAAGGCTGTATCGCAAGTAGCCAGGATATAGAGCATAGAATCGTAAATCGAAACCGAGGGCTCCTGCACCCGACGCTTACACCAAAGCGCGAAGTCTTTGATAGAATCGAACAATATATGAAGAATAGGGTAGAGCTAAACATCCTTCTTTATTGCCTGGAGAAAATCCGGCCCAATGAAATCAGCAACAAGTCACTTGATGTTAGAATGAAATCTTCGGACAAGCTAAGCATCGAATCTTTATTGCATCTTGCAAGGGGTGCATCTGGTGACCTGAAGGCAACAGACCGTTTTAAGCAGGTTGCCCTTGGGCTTGACGTGCGGCGCTTCTTAGTTAGGGAAGGCGAGCTTTTTGCGGCGTGGCGAAATCCCCTTTTAAAAGGCCAAGGAAAGAATATAGACGAATTTATAAGGGTGCTGTACCGGGCAGAACTCGGCGACGAAGAAGGTGGTTACCTGCTGATTCCGGAGGGTCGGGGAACAAGCCGAGGCTTTCGCGTTTTCCCTGGGCAGCTATTACTAAAGACGATAACCTATCTGGCGGCGGAAGAAAAGTATTCAAATGGTAGGACAGGCGGATCTGGAAAGCTAGTACTAGAAGACGTCGAAAACCATTTCCAACAATATGGTATTGACTTTTCAAGTGCGGCCGATGCAAGGCCTCTAATGATTCAAGAGATGCAAGCCATGGGGCTCCTTATGGGGAGTCCGGACGCGGGGGCAAGCGTGGCCGTCAAAAATCCATACCGAGGATAGTAACTTCGATGCCCGAAAAAGCAAGAATATTATCGATTTCGAAGGTGCTAGGGGAACTCATAAGCGAGTACGTTCATGTTGCTTTACAGGCAGGCCAGGATTATCGCCTAATAGTTCCCGGCCTGACTGAAAGGATTTCACGGGAGGTGCATGAATACCTAATTGGCAATGGTATTAAATCTTACTTGGTTATCGGGGAGCACTCTCAGCCTAGTGAAGAAAAGCAATGGATAAGTCCGCTAGGCCTGACAAGCAAGAGGATCGGTTCTTTTGTTGCGGTTGTTGAACCCGGACAGCTCGCTTTAATCCAGGATTCCATTCGCGGCTCAGGAGGAACAATAAGGTCAATTGCTTTTTCAGAAGAATGGCCATGGATAGATTGCGGAAGCGAAGCATTTCTGTTTGATGGACCTGTCCTTGACAGATTAACAAGTACTTGGACTTCTCGTGACGATGAGAAACAGTGGTTACGGGAATTGATTCTGGAAGGCTTGGTAAAAAAGACACTGCCAAGCTCGTGGCGAGAGGAATTGTTGCTGGAAGAAATTCTGGGCAGTTTCGATCACACTTTGTACCCAGAGCTTGATGATATTCGGAAAAAATTGCTATTCCATGCAGGGATTCCTTGTCCATCGCAAGAGGTTCCAGATGTGGGTGACCTTGTTAAGAAATATAGCGATCTATGCCAACAGATAATAGAACGATGTCAGAAGGAGGACGACCCCAGAACTCATTACCGCGATGTTAGGGTTCCTGAAATTATTGATGAAAGACAGCAAGATATTGTAAAGAAGTCACTCGATGTTCTTTTTGATGGCATAGGGATAAGTAAGACTTTAAACCTAGGCCTCCTTGCATTTTATTCTTGCTGGGGAAAAGGTGCCGAGGGAATAAATAACTGGCGCACCTTGCATTACGATTTACTTGCCAAATTGTTTGATATTAAAGAGGGGCCGAAGGCCGAAGTTTCTTACAAGCTCGAATGTAACCGTGGTGTTGTATCGACAGATTACAAGGCAGTAGCTACATTTGTTGGCGAACAGCTAAATATATCAGTGGACTTCAAGATACCACAAGAACAGTTTGTTGAAGATACTTGGTTATTGGCCCTGATGTTAAGAGGCCAGTTCTTATTTAAACAGCCAATTCAAGCACCCGTAGGAAACTCGAAGTTTGAATTGAATACATCCGAGCTCGAAAGCCGATCCGCTAGGAAACTTCCATTGAGGCTAGTGCTAATATGTGGCGAAGATATTCGTGCCGATGCTAGGATCGCCCTGAATCTATGCGGTAGGAAAAGGCCGGCTTTCGTGGTTGTCGAACCCGGGTTTGATATAATCGACGCCTTGGATAGGGAGAGCGGTGAAGAACCAGAGGTGCCGGACAAGAAAATCGAGATCAGCGAACCTGTGCAAATTTACTTGTTTCAAGATTCAGATGATCCCCCAGAGGTACGAGATGGGGAAGATAACCCTGTAAGAATAGGAACCGAAGCCGCCGGGATTTGGAGAACTACTGAGCGCGTGGACCCAACCATTGAAAAAAGCGGGATAGCTATAAGGGCTTGCATCTTTGGAGAGAGGATCGCGATAATATGCTTCGAGGCCAAGGACATTGAGAAAGGGGAGTTCACGATTGAAGATGAACTAAGAGTCCTGCTATCTGGAAGGCGAGACGGTAGACTCAAAGAAGTAGCCAGCCTATTTGCAGGAGATTCTCGCGATCCATACCCGTTCCTGGGAAAACTTAATGACCCTGCCCGTAGAAGGGTAACCCTTGCCAGGGAGATGACTGGGCCCCTTGGCTGGAAGCCTTTATTGACTAACCTGCTAAGTCCTGATCACGGAATAGCCGGATCGTTCGGGGATTATGTCAACTATCTGGGGAATGTTCCAGGCGAGGCCTTTAACGGGTTAATGCTCCCGGAAGATGCCTTGGTTTATCTAAGGGCCTATTCAGATGCACGTGACGTGGTGCGCAAGGCGATAGAAGAAAATCTTGAAACTCGGCCTTTCCAAATAGAACACCCCGTTTATGCCTCTAACCCAATCTTCAACGCAAAGAAATCTAAAGAAATCGAAGAACTGATTTTAAGGTACATGAAATGTTACCTCGACATTCTTGCTTACATGGAGCAAAGGCATCATTATCTAGAATGGCGCCATCTATTTATCCTCACGCACCTAGATTGTGCGGTCCACTGGGAAGAAGGGATGCTAAGAGACGCGCTCATGTTAATAGGGCCTTGGCACCCATTAATCCTATCAAAGAGATTCATGGTGCAGGCTGCCTTGTTTGCTAGATACCAAAGGCTATCTAGGGATAAAGACAATAACTTTAGGCAACTTGTAGCCTTGCTTGAAAGGGTTAACGGTTTCCGCTGGATTCCCGGACTATCCGCAATGGATAAATCATTTGAGCCAACCTACGTATCAGCGACGTCTGATCCAGGCTGGCATCTGGCGGTAAAAAAGACTATCGGGGAAGTAGCATCGAGAGCCGTCGCGGGAAACTTGCAGGAAATCTGCAATCTACTCAAGGCCAATTTTGGCCTTGATTCTGATATAATGCCCGAGGGTGCAGACGACCTTGTATCTTCATGCATCGGGAGTTACTTGCGTGCGTTCCCATCTAGAAGAGCCGTAGGGATACGAGTGTCCCGGGGATATTATCTCCCAAGAATTCTAAGTGCCATAGACAAGTTCCTCCACTCAGATGATGGCCCAACTGCTATTGGATCCCAATTGCCAGGAGGAATAAGGATCTTTTTGCAAGAAGCTCTTGGAGACATAGAAGAAATTAACTGGTTCAACCCTCCTATCCAGGTCTTCGAATACAATGACGACCAGCAGTGTATCAAAGAAGAAAGTCCAGATATTTACGTGATACCGCCAGATCAATCTGTAACGTTTAGGCCCACGCGTGAAACGCATCGACTTCCTAGGGCTAAGGGTTGCGAAACTGTTTTCTATGAACCTTTAGTCTGGCTAACAGAGGGACAACAGTTAGTCCCGAACAGCATTACATACGAATTAGATCAGGAGGCTACTGGCCCAGGTGAATCTTCTCTGGGAGAATTGTTTGTTGCCATAACGTCCAAAGCTATAAAACTAATTGAGGAGTCCCCCACAGTAGTGCGAGCAGTTAAATTGCCCCAGCAACTAGACTGCCCCTGGGCAATCACGCCCGGCAGGGGATTGGATCCTTCGATTTTTGTTAAATATGTCCGAGACGGGATGGCTCGTGCTATCCAGAATCGTGCCTTGTGGGACTACAAGGTTGATCTTGCAGGCCAAAACAACTCTTATTACATCTTGTCAACGATACCCAGGAGCTTTCAGGTATCCGTGAGTGGCATTTTTGGCCGGGAGGACGTGGCCAGTGCTTTTATAGAAGAACTTGGCAAGATTGGCATAGCAATAGGCGGCGAAGCACTTAAATCGGGAAGACACGCACTTGGAGTGGTGGGGCTCATTGGTGCCGTACGGCTCTTCCTTGGTCAGGGAGGAGAAGGAAACACTCCTTTAAAGAATGATAGCGAAAGCATCGGATTCCTGATTCCTGTCGATTCGTTTGCCTCTTTCTTCGGACACGCAACCGAGGATCCCGAGCAGCCGGCGAAAAGAACGGACTTACTGGCAATCCAACTCTATTTACCGAAGTTACCTGATGACAAGATACTTATATCTGCATGCGGAGTCGAGTCCAAGTTTGTTTCTGGAACATATAGCCAGGCAGCAAGCCGCTTGGCTTTAGAACAAGCCCGTTCGACCCTGCAAGATTTTCAAGCCCTGGTAAAGCTTAGCCTTCAAGAAGGATCCGTTCCAGAGCGCCTGGGACTCCTTTCATTGCTAAAGTTTGGTCTTCGGATTTCGAGTCCTAGCACGCCAAGAGAAATTTCTGATTGGATTGGTATCGAGCGGATGATATATGAGGCCGTTTTGCTTAAACGTTATGAATACAGGGCAGCTAAGCACGAGGCAGTTCTTGTAACCACAGAAATGGGACTCCCCGGGGTAGCAGAAGCTAACGTTATCTCCGGGGGACTATGGATTAGGTTAAATAGGGATAATTGGCCTGGCATTTCGGATACACCCAAGCTTAAAGAAATTCGAAAAGAGCTTTCAGGGTTATTCATGCCCGGGAGCGACTTAGAGGACAGGCGAGATCTAAACTCAAGATCTGGTGGGGGACCTTCGGAAGTATCGCAGGCTCCCGAAACCGTTTCTGGTGGGATACAACCGGCGATTCAAGTAAGTTCAAATGAAAATGGCACCAAAATTCAAGTGGCCAATGTTCCATTGCGCAAGATAATGATTGGGGTTGACGATGGAAGGAGGATCGTATACTTCGATCCTCATTCGCCGGTTGAACGACTTGAAAACTTGAACATGATGGTAACTGGTTCGTCGGGTACCGGAAAAACCCAGTTTGTTAAGTACCTCATATGCCAATTGCGTCAGCAGGAGAAGAATATAATAATCCTTGATTTCAAGAATGATTTTGCAAGCGACGATGTTTTTACAAGGCTTGCCCGGCTAGAAAGGGTTTTCATAAACTTTGAAGGACTTCCATTCAATCCGCTAATCCCTTACCCCATGAAGCATCAGAAGACCGGTGCTTTGTTACTACAATGTGGTCAACACATATCTGGTGTTGTTTCAATATTGCAAAAAACCTATGGTCTCGGCCCGCAACAGCAGGCAACCGTGAAGAACGCCATAGTAGCCGAATTTAGTAGAATGGGAATCCCAACTTATGGATCAGTTCCGTATGACAAGTCATTGCACTTTCCAGATTTCCATAGCATAGGAGAAAGAATTAGGACTGATAATCCGGCAGCTTACAACCGGCTGGATCCCTTGTTCACGCTCGAATTATTCAGGAATGAATTCCGTGAAGTGTCTTTCGAGTCTCTTGTTGAACGTTCGGTTGTACTGGATTTAAGCCATCTTCCAAGCGAGCAATTAAAAAATGCTTTAGCACAGCTGATAGTAATGTCGGCGCACTCGTATTACAACTCGATTCCCCATTCAGGTACAATTAGGCAAATATTTGTGTTCGATGAAGCCCACAGGGTTCTTGAATCTAATTATATGCTAATGTTAGCTCGCGAGTGCAGGGCATACGGTGTGGGAATAATACTATCCTCGCAGTTTCCCAGAGACTTCCCTCCCGAGATATCTGCTTCCATGGCAACGAAGGTCATTCATGGCAATGGCAGAGACATCGAGATGGTACGAGCAATGGTTCGGATGATTGGCTGCGAAGGCCAAGAAGCAGAAGCATCAAGCCTTGAACCGTTTCAAGCCTTCGTTGATAACCGTCATTATCCTCACAAGATAATAAGAACAATGAATTACCCGCTTTTCCTTGTATTAACCCACCTAAGAGAACGTGGAAATCTAGCGATAGATGAAATACATAAGATTGAAGGCTTGGACCTATCCAAGTTGCCAGTTGAAAATCTTGTTGCGCAGCTTGAAAGGCTTGGGTTAGTAGAAAAAAGAGACGGTATCATACGCATAATAGATAGAGATTAAGAGGGAATTATGATGTCAAATTATAAAAATAGCGATAACGGGTATCTAGTGGGAGCTTAAACTTTGTTATAGGGCAAGAGTACTACGCCAGAAAAATGTGACAAAATAAAAAATTTTAATTGGCATTTTTTGATATCATCTCTTGATGGGCGTTTTGATCCTTATTCGAATGACCTGAAAATCATAAACATCATGTTTGAAGGGATGGTACCAATAAAGATATGAGGAAAGGCAAGATTCAAAAAGATATAAAAATGCCCAGTATGACCAAGATTAGACTTTTCCGTCGACTTCTGCTAGGCTGGTACAAGAACAACGGCCGAATATTTCCTTGGCGGAACAAGTCTGCGACCAATTATGAGCTAATAATTGCAGAGATCCTGTTACAGCGCACGCGTGCAGAGACCGTGGCCGAATTCTATAAAGACTTTGTTAAGAGATTTCCATCGTGGAAAAAGTTAGCTGCGGCACGTGAAAGGGATCTATCTGTATTTTTGCGCCCCATAGGCTTGTGGCGGAGGCGTTCTCGTTCTCTCAGACTGCTAGCTAATTTAATCTCTAGAAGAAACGGAAAATTTCCCAGGCATAGAGAGGAAATAAATGCGTTGCCTGGGGTAGGGCAATATATAGCGAATGCTGTTTTGTTACTCTGTTATCAAAAGCCACAGCCGTTACTCGATGTAAACATGGCTCGTGTTCTTGAAAGGGTATTTGGACCTCGTAAGCTATCTGACATTCGATACGATCCTTACTTGCAGTATTTATCTTCGATCGCGGTTAAGTGCAGGAAGCCAAGGGAATTAAATTGGGCCGTATTAGACCTTGCAGCCATCATTTGCAAGCACAATGAGCCACGTTGCAACAACTGTCCCCTCAAGATTATTTGTTCTTATCGACGTGAAACAATAACCTGCAAAAGCAAATCTGGTTTGTTGAAATAAATATTTCTTAATAATTATGATAAGTTATTCAAAGATAATTTGGTGAAGACATTAGCCTTGGTTTATGTGGAAAGGCCAACATTCATAAAATATATAAAGTTAATGATTATTGTTAAAATATATCAGAGAGAAGAAAAATGAGTTGCCATATTGATGTATTAAGTGCCGCAAAAGTTATTGTCGAATTAAAAGGAAAAAACGAGTTTTCTCCAAAAGAGATCATCGAATATATGAAATTAAATGGCACTACTTATGCGGAAAGCACAATTAGAACCCATATTGTATCGAGATGCTGTGTTAATGCGCCAGAGCATCATGCGGTTAGATATAAATATTTTGAGCGGATATCTCGTGGCTTATATAAATTATACAAAGAATGAATTAAAAATATTATTTTGTTTTGAAGATGGTAAGTTATCAGGTACTATGTTTCAAGCATTAGATCAGATTACTTTCTTTGGTTTATGCGGCAATATAAAATTGGATAAAACATTATTGCTTGAAACTAGTTTTCAAACTGTGTTTTTGCCCAGACAAGGCGATTGCCGAGGAAAATAAATATTAGCCATATAATATGACGAGCTTAATATTGATTTCATGCAGCGATCATAAGGCCAATGGGGGTCTTAAGCTTGAGGACTCGGGTATTCATTCAGGCTGGTTAATAAATATTAGCTTAAGGGAAGAGCTATTTATAAAAAGAAAACATATATTCGATAAGATTAGAGATAAGAAGCTTATAGATGTAGAGAAAAAACAGGGTAATAGAGGCGTAGATCCCAGGAATAAAGGACTCGTATTTGGGCCGGATTTTGGGGGTTCTGATTTATCTGGATTATATTTACCTGCTTATGAAAGGTATGAAGGCAGGTTTTTTAGAACTATCAGAGAATATAACCCCGGTGAAGAATTAAAGGATTTGTGGAAAGGATTACAGCCTGATTATCGGGTACTAATTTTATCTGGCTTGTATGGATTTATAGAACCTTTTGATCAAATACAGGAATATACATGCCATTTAACTGATGAGGATGAAAATAATAAAAGAATATCTGGTTTTTGGTCTGGTCTTCTTACAGACATATTAGTTTGGTATATAAAAGCATACCAGGTTGCGTATGTTATTGATTTATTATCAGAAGAATCTTACCAGAATACCATCGCCTGGGGAAAGGTATATTATGAATGCGGAAACACTAAATTTCTCCATAGGGCATATAAGAACCAGGCTGGACCTGTAACACTTATAAATTCAGCCTTGTTTATGCTCAACGAATTTATGATTGAAAAGACAGATCCGAGTGAAATCCCCGTTGATGAGTTCATTAAAAGAGAATATTTAATTAATGATGAAATCCTGTTTGAACCTCAATTTATGATGTCAAAAAAACATGTGGCTAGAGAAGGTATCGCAGAAATGTTTCCGCTATTACAGAAAAACTTGATAAAGAGCTGGGATATATTGCCTGATTCTGTAAGATATGAACTTGCGAATGGAGAATATGTTTATCGTAAAATTATAGACCTCCAATTGGCTGATTACACGACAGCCTCAATATGCTTATCAAAGGCGATTGAAATATGGCTTGGGTATTTGGTGAAGACATTTATAGATATTACGGGTATAAAAATGAGAAACAAAATTGGGAAAAAAATTGAAATTGATAAAGCTACTTTGGGAACCTTTGAATATTACTTTAAGGATATGGAAAAAGAAATGAATGAAAACATAACTATAAGAAATAAAATCTGGCAAAAATATCCCTACTTAACATCGAAAGACTTATTAGATTTGAAAAAAAAGATATATATAATTAAGACTGAATATCGGAATGGCTATTCTCATAAGAATCGGATGTTAAAAGAGGTTTTCGAAGGATTTAGAAGGATTACGTTTGAATTTTTTAACTATTGGCCATTGAAAATAAGGATTGATGGTTGATAAAGGGGTAATAAGAATATTGTTGTTTTCTATCAAGCGGTGTCATTGTTGGCAATAAGCGGCCGTGTCAAGTTTCGTTCGCATGTATGAAAGCGCTGAGTCAAGTACCTACTTCTTTATTAACCCATTTTCGTCCCTGGCTCATTTGCCCGTTTCGTCAGATGCATGTATTCGCTGTTATAACAGCATGAGCATGTCCCCCAGAAGTTTCGCATCCAATTTCCGAGACTTAAAGTCTCATGCGAACAAACGCGCTTACTTCTGGTTGGACGAAACAGGTTTATTATCATCTCTTTCTCTATATGGTTCTCTTTTCTTTAAAACCCAGTAGGCAGCTTCAGCCAGATGTCTTGCTACTGCGACCACGGCTTTACCATGTCCCTTCCTGGCTCTTAATCTGAAGTAGAGCCTGGCTGCATGTTTATTAGCCCACTTCTTATGAAAGATTACTACCGTATTAGCCGCCTCAACAAAAGCCCATTTGAGATAGCGATTAACATCCGGTCGAATTGGACCATGAAAAACTTTTCATCCACTGGCCTTAACTCGTGGAACAGCACCAGCGTAACTGGCCAGCTTCTCCGGCCCTGGGAACCGATTGATATCACCCATTTCTGTAGCTATGACCACAGCCAGAATAAAGCCAACCCCGGGAATAGTCCGCAGAAGCTTTATCTCCTCTGTCTCGGTCATTATCAACCTAATTTAGGCCTCCACCTGGTGAACTCTCTGCTCCACCTCATCCAGAAGCTCTAACTCCTTAAATAAACATTCCCGGGTATATGGCGGAAGCTCCTGGGCTTTGCCTTCCAGGACATGGCGGGCCTTCAGCCCAAAGATATCGCTTATTTCATCCATATGAAGAGCATATTTGGACGAGATCGCATGAACTCGATTCTTTATCATTGTCCTCATCCACACCAAAGCCATCCTCGTTCTTGATAGCTCCCTTTTATCCCTTAGTTCATCTGGCGGTATCCAAACTGAGGGCAGAGTGCCATTACGTAAAAGAGTAGCCAGACCTCTGGCATCCAGCTTATCCGTTTTGTTGATCTTTCCCATCATCGCCTTGGCTTTAGCTGCATTAGTCAAAAGGGGAAGATGGCCAGCTTTCTCCATCTCCTCGACCATCCAGTACCAATTGCCCACAGTTTCCAAAGCAATAGGAGATCCCGAGGGAAGAGTGCTAAGATAGTCTCTAAACTCGCTTCGCTCGTTTTTGACCCGGAAGAATGGCCCTGACTCACCAGAATCGTCAACCCAGGTGAATAAACAATAGCTCTTATGAGCATCGCACCCATAAAATCTGGTCATTTTGCCTTACCTCCTTGCCTTCTATTTTAGGCAACAAGGAGCTCAGGCGCTTTCATATTATCAAATTGGACATCGTAATCTCTCCAATTTAAGCCTCAGTTAGCGGCCTGAGCCAACGAACTTTCTAATACCTGCCTGAACCTCTCTGGCTTGATGTAGGCATAATCATTGGCCCAGTCTTCTGTATACTCCATAAGGTACGAAGCAATGAGCCTCAGGTATGAGCTCACCGAAGGAAACACTCCCACCACCCGGCTCCGCCGCCTTATCTCCCGATTGACTCTCTCCAGCACATTGGTGGAAGAGATGCGCCGCTTGTCCACCTCCGGGAAGTTATAGAACTGGAGCGAGTCTTCCAGCACTTCCTCCAGGCAGCTCGTGTCCTCAGGATATTTTCTCTCAAATTTCTCGATAATAAGCTTAGCTAACTTCTCTGCACTTCTTTGGTCCGGCTGCAGCCAGATCTGCTTTATCTTCTCTGCCACCCGAGCCTTGTCCCGATGCGGTACCCGGGCCAGGATATTCCTCATAAAATGCACCTTGCACCTCTGCCAGACCGTGCCCACAAGCTCCTTCCTCACCGCCCCCTGGATGCCCCGATGTGCATCGGAGATGACCATCCCCACTCGCTTCACACTCCTCCTCTTTAAACCCATGATAAAATCCTTCCAGCTATCCTCGCTCTCCTCCCACATCGGCTCTACAGCCAGTACCTCCCTCTCTCACTCACTATCTACCCCATAGGCTACCGCCACTGCCACCGACTGCACCTTGCCCTCCACCCTAACCTTCTCATAGATGGCATCTATCCATAGGAAGGGGTACTCTTCCCGAAGAGTCCTGGTCCGAAACTCCTTCACCCGCTCATCCAGTCCAGATGCTATTTCCGAGACCTGTGAGGCTGAGAGGCTCTCTATCCCCAGAGCCCTCGCCAAACGCTCTATCTTCCGGGTCGACACCCCGTTGATGACTGCCTCCTGGACCAGGCTCATCAAGGCCACCTCGCTCCGCTTCCTCTCTGTCAAAAAGAACGGTATGTAGCCACCCTTCCTCACCTTCGGCACCATCAGGTACAACGTCCCTACCCGAGAGTTCAACTTCCTCACCCGGTAGCCGGAAAAATGGGTCTTCCTCTCCTCGCTGTGCTTTCCCTTCTCCGCCCCCACCCTGGCCTCGGCCTCCACCCGCATCAGCTCCTCCGCCAGCCACTCCAGCATCGCCTTCAGTGGATCCTCCTCCACCAAAAATCCTGTTAGCAATTTTCCCAGTAATCCCTTATAATCTCCTTGAGCCATCGTAAGTAAAAACCTCCTTTCTTAAGGTTGAACTCTTGAAAAGGAGATATTACGATGGCTCGTCCTCCTAAATCAATTTGCGAACTATTTTGTACACTAGC